>UMHU01071634.1_pt1 | contig 154261 bp, 147 predicted proteins | sample 1965591 | NCBI WGS metagenome assembly UMHU01 (sample SAMEA4836101, study PRJEB28245) | human gut metagenome | biome: gut microbiome; material: fecal sample | place: Denmark | collected 2008
AAAGTTAGATTTTTGGTCCAACTTTAGGGGGTCGGTTCATTTCCGGTGGCAGTTTTTTTATGCTGCCAACCAATAGCTGGCATGCTTTTCCATGGGGGTCAAGACTCCCAGCTTTCTCTGTAATCGTTTAGTATTGTAGTATTCCATATATTCTTCTATCGCTTCAATCAGTGTTTCTCTCTCTGTGAAACGATGGCCATAGTAACGTTCTCTCTTTAAGATGCCCCAAAATCCTTCCATAGGACCATTATCGATACATTTTCCTACGCGAGACATGCTTTGTATCATCCCAGCGGTCTTCAATTTAGCATGGAAACTTCTGTTGGTATATTGAAAGCCTCGGTCGCTATGAAACAGCGGATGGGCTTCTGGATTAGAAGCGACGGCTTGTTCGAAGGTATCGAATACTAAGGAATTGTCATTTCTATCACGAATTACGAAAGAGACAATTCTTCGGTCATACAGATCAAGAATGGCACTCAGGTATATTTTATGAACCTCATTTCCCAGATAATACTTAAATTCGGTAACGTCTGTAAGCCATTTTTCATTGGGGGCTCCCGCCGTAAAATCTCTACTCAGGATATTTTCTGCTATAAATTGCGGCGTTGAAGCGCGACGAGTACACCCGTGGCTGCGATACTTAATGGTGGACTTGATGTTTTCTTCACGACAAATCCGGAGTACTCGTTTGTCATTGAGGTGCATGCCGTAATACCGTTCCATATCGTCTCGAATTCGACGGTAGCCTTTGTCCGGATAAGCCCGGTGAATTTCTTCTATTCTTTCTGCAGCCAGCCTGTTTTCTTGCTCATTTATAGGCCGTCGGCGATGAAGCCATTTGTAATAGGCGGCTCGGGTTACGTTTCCTAATTTACATAAGGCTGAAATAGGATAACCATGCTCCTCGTGTTCTTCCTGAATAGCCAGATAAATAGGAAGTTTTTTTAGTCGGCTCAGTCCCGCCTCCTCTCTATTTCGTCCAATTTTTTTAAGAAAGAAATCTCCATTTCTGCCTGCTTTCGCTTAGCTCTTTCCAGTTTGAGCTCGGCACGTAATCTTTCTACTTCCGTAAGTTTGTCTTCTGATTTCCTTTTCCCGCGATTGTCTTGTAAGGTATCAAGACCACCAGATTCATATTTCAGTGTATAGCTTCGTGCCTGTTGGTAGGAAACATCGTACGTTACCGCAGTTTCTGAGTAATTATGGTCATGGGCAATACAATACTGAACAATTTCAACTCGCTCATCAAATGTTGTTCTTCTGCCTTTCGTCATGATAGAAGTTCCTCCTGTTCCGGAAGCTTTCAGCTCCTCATGACTATTATACCGCTTAATCCATGTGCGTAGTTGTATATTGGCTTTTAAGCCAAATCTTTGGCAGATTGCAGATAGAGATCCTTCATGATTCAGATAAGCGGTTACCGCCTGAACTTTACATTCATGGGAATAGTGTTTGTTCTTTGTATGGGTAAAGGCATCGATACCATTTCCTTTATAACTACAAACCCAAGCTCTAACAGAAGATCGTCCGACGGACAGACGCTTGGCAGCCGCATGGATAGATTCTTTTCCATGGAGAATGTCTTTGACGGTATGTAATTTCTCTTGGACACATATCTTTGTTTTTCGCATTAAAAATACTCCCCTTCAAGCAGCATGAGATTTTATTATTTCTCATGTCTACCTAAAGGGGAGCATATCATTGACTGGGGCGAGCCTGTTTTTTCGAGTCGTGCTGTCTGATAAGAGAAAAGAAAAGGTCATACCGTATCGGTACAAGATGAGTTGGGATAGAGGGGGCCTATGGACGGCATACCTTGCAGGGAACGTAGCCGGAGGAGACGGCTTCGTCCCGGCTGTTGAAGTAGGCGCGATTCGCTTCGTTCATTTTCTGCTCCCAGCGGCAGCCCTGAACGTGAAATTTCATGCTTTGCACGTTTCCCACATAGGCTGCAGAGGCGATGGCGGCAGTGGCTGTCCATAGAATCGTCGTTAAGGCAATGGCTATTTTCTTTTTCATGACAGAATCTCCTTTTTGAATAATCTTTAATATAATTATAGCGAATATCGTTAATTATGAAAAGTAAATTAGAGATATTCATCAAAAATGAGAGATTCATGCTGGCGGCGATGTGTGAAGAAAATGGAGAGGTATTAGGGTTTTTAGGAACATGATGATATAATGAAAATAAGGAAATGCGGAGCTGGGAGACTATGCCCCGAAGATACTCCGCTAATAGGACGCCATATAAAAACTATACCGGAAGACACGCGGCGAAGCAGCATTGCGAAAGTGTAGTGAACAGCCTATCAGCGGCTAAAAATGGGATAAAAGCAAGGGAAGCTTTGAGCGAATCCCTAAATCAGTAAGCATACAACGTGTCTGTGGGAGTATATCCCCATAGATGCAAACAAAAGTGACTGGGAAAAAGAACTTTTGCTGTCGTGCCCCGCAAGGGGTGCGTGGATTGAAACTTTATGGGATGCATCAATTAGCACTGCCTATAATGTCGTGCCCCGCAAGGGGTGCGTGGATTGAAACTATTTGGCCACAACGGAAGTCCGTCATTACGATAGTCGTGCCCCGCAAGGGGTGCGTGGATTGAAACGTATAAGTTAGCTGGGTTAATAAACTTAGTCTTAGTCGTGCCCCGCAAGGGGTGCGTGGATTGAAACATCCATTGTTTGGTGAAAATTTTAGCCAGTATTCGTCGTGCCCCGCAAGGGGTGCGTGGATTGAAACTCTTTTTTATTAAAATCATAATTTTCATCACACGTCGTGCCCCGCAAGGGGTGCGTGGATTGAAACAATTGAAGAACCCAACCATTGAAATGGCTGATTAGTCGTGCCCCGCAAGGGGTGCGTGGATTGAAACAAGCGCGGTGCGCACGAGCTGTGACAGTACGTCCGTCGTGCCCCGCAAGGGGTGCGTGGATTGAAACCTGAAAATCCAGTGCAAGACAGCAACAGAAACCAGTCGTGCCCCGCAAGGGGTGCGTGGATTGAAACTGCCTCGCAATCTCGCACTATCATTATATCACTTGTCGTGCCTCACAAGGGGCACGTGGATTGAAACGACGCAAGCATATGGAGATCGTGATCGTTATACGGTCGTGCCTCGTAAGGGGCACGTGGATTGAAACCGTTGGCCTAAATACAGAAATTGTAGTTGGCTCCGTCGTGCCTCGCAAGGGCGCGTGGATTGAAGCATGGCTAACCTACGAGTCTTGAAGATGGAAGGCCGTCGTGCCTCGCAGAATGCGCGTGGATTGAAATGCACACCGGCGTTGTCTAGTAACGTTGAGACTGTAGTCGTGCCTCGCAATAGGCACGTGGATTGAAACCTTGTAATGCATCGAGATTCGTCAATAACGGAGCGTCGTGCCTCGCAAGGGGCGCGTGGATTGAAACGCAATCATGGATTGTGGATTTTCTGCGCTGCATTGTGAGGACGCGTGGGGTAACAATTGGGATATGACGACTCTGAAAAAACTTGCCTTTCATCGGGTGAGTTTTTTTCACATCGGACAGGATGGGAATTACTCAGTGCTCGGGAGGAAAAAAGTTGTATAAGTTACACATCCTATTATGGACAGGGACATATTCTGTCATGGCGGTTCTGTATAATAGGGATTACAACAGCAATAGAATTTGTGAGAAATTTGCCATCACATCATTGGGAGGTACGAGATATGACGGTATCGAGATTTCGTTTTTTGGAGCATGATTTTCCCCATTTATATGATTGCTGCGTCTGGGCCGAGCAGGCTTCCGAGGTTAAGGAGGTCATGGATGAGATGCGCCGGGCCATGAGATGGATGATTCGTGATTTAGGGGCTGCGTATCTGAATTTGTTTCAGGGCATCAATGAATTAGAAGAAGAGCAGCTCGTGGATCAAGGCTTAAGTCGCCATTTCCATGAGGTTCGCCGTATGATCGATCCCTATGGCCGGGAGGATGGGGATATGCAGCTGTGTTTGGATAGGTTATTGATCTTGACCACAGCCTATGGGCTGCATAAGGGAAAGTCCTATCGGCCGGAAGACTTTTTGCCCGACGATGTCCCCGCTGTGAGCCGCTATTTTGCACCGGGCGGAAGGTCGTCCGAGGCAGCCGGGGAAATGTCGCGGCAGGTGCAGCCTCTTTCCCGCCGGGTCTTTGAAACGCCGAGTGCCTTCCGGCAGCGGATAATGGCCATGGAGCCCGTGTATATCGGCTGTGCCATTCTTGATCCCAATCTGTACGACAGGTATAAGGACCACTGTTTTTTGCGATACCATATCGATCATAATCCGGATATTCAATTTTCGCCTGTCGAAGCTTTTTATGTGACCGGCGTGACCGATGATACGCTCATCGACGGGGAATTGGTGGCAAAGTTGATGATCTATGACGATGAGGTTTGCTGTGATTACAGTAAGGTGTATCTGAAGCATGACGACGAGTTGATCGCTGTACAGCCCATCTGTTGGGAGCCCTTCCCGGATGAAACGGATGAAGCCTGTGATGAACGAATCAGCCGCATGCCCATGCTGCCTTTTGGCTGCGCCAAGGCCGTCATGGATGACTATGATGCCGAGACGGAGGTGATGCCCTTTTATGTTTGGACTTTTTACGCTTTTGCAAGACCAATCTTTGAAAATTTATTATTGGATGATACTCGGATTTATATTCCCTGTAACCGCGAGATGGCAAAAGAGATTTCTGCTTCCCGGGAGCCGTTCACCCTTTGTTTGAGGCTCCATACGATCGACGCTGCTGCTGAAATGGTATTGTGGCGAGACGATGTCCGTGAGGCCTTTTGCCGCCTGTATGAGACTCGGCAGGACTGGATGTATGATAAATGGTATGCTAAATTTTATCGGGAGGCCGTTGACTTGGGATTTCCCATGGCACAATTCGATTTGGGACAAATGTGCGGCAGCGATTACGAGCAGGCCTTTGCCTGGTTCAAAATGTCAGCCGACCAAGGTTATGCCAGTGCGCAGAATAGCTTAGGCGACTGCTATTATGAAGGGAAGGGTGTCGAGCAGGATTACCGAAAAGCCATAGAATGGTACCAAAAAGCAGCCGGCCAAGGTTATGATGAGGCACAATATCATTTAGGGGACTGCTATTATCACGGAGAAGGCGTCGAACAAGACTATGGAAAAGCCGTCGCCTGGTATCGGAAAGGGGTGGAACGTGAATTTGCAAACCCTTGGGCAGCCTATCAGTTGGGCGAATGTTATCGTTACGGTACCGGCGTCGAACAAGATCGTGAACAAGCTGTAAAATGGTATAAAAAAGCGACCATGGCCGGCGAGTTTGAGGACGAACTGCAGGAACTTGTACGGCAGGCTTTAGCTGAGATTTAGCCTTCTTAGGTGAAAGGGCCGTAAATCTCGGAATATGAGGAAGGCTTCTTTTGTGAGAGACGTTGCTGCCTCGTTCATGGTATAATTAAAATTAAGTTGAAAATGCATTATTCAAAACACGAGATAAGGCGGTATAAGGACATGTCTCACGAAGAAAAACGGGTATGGGGTATCCATACCTTGGATGATAATTTATTTCTGCAGCACGATGTCATTGCCATTGGCTGGAATGATATGGGCGATTTGAGTCAGATCGAAGCCAATCGCGAGGCTTTTAAAGAAAGGTACGCAGCCGTTTATCCTGATGCCCGGAAGGGCCGGATTTCAACCCATGCCGGCATGCTCTATCGATTTGTCCACGAGGTCGGAATCGGTGATTACGTGGTATTTCCATCTAAAATCGACCGCCGGATTAATATCGGCATCATCGAAGGCGGATATGAGTTTCATCCGAGCGATGCGTCGTATGGACAGCAGCGTAAGGTGACATGGTTGAAACATCTTCCACGTACTTTTTTCTCCCAAGGGGCGCTGTATGAAATCGGTTCCGCCATGACCTTCTTTTCGGTAAAAAATTATGCCGACGAGTATCTTTCTGCCCTGGATAAGGGCTTCGAGAAACAGACGGAAGCCATCGAGGATGAGGAAGATGAAACGGTGGGAGCTACGGCAGCAGATATCGTAGAGGCGACGAGAGATTTTATTTTGAAGGAACTGAGCAAGCAGCTCAAAGGTTATGGTTTAGAGGACTTTGTGGCCGATCTGTTACGAGCCATGGGGTATCGTACCATCGTCTCGGCCCACGGCGGAGACAGCGGAATCGACATTACGGCTTATAAAGATGAGCTGCCGCCTCGCATTCTGGTCCAGGTCAAAAGCCAGAACGGCGACATAAAGGAAGCGGCAATCCAGTCCTTGAAAGGCGCCATGCGCGAAGGGGACTACGGCCTTTTTGTCACCTTATCCAACTATACCCGGAATGCTCAAAAGTATCTGGACAGCACGCCCATCATTCGCGGCATCAATGGAAACGAGCTGGTCGATTTGATTTTGAAGTACTATCCCGATTTGAGTGAAAAGTATCAACAGATGATCCCCTTAAAGCGCGTCTATATCCCCGTCGTACGTGAGGAGACCGAGCCATAAGGGGAGTTGGATGGGGCCGGCAGGGAATTTCGATTCGGTACGAAACTTCGATTCGGTAAGGAATTTCGGCTCGGCAGGGAATTTCGATTCGGTACGAAAATTCGGTTCGGCAGGGAAATTCGGTTCGGCAGGGAACTTCGGTTCGGCAAGGAACTTCGATTCGGAAAGGAACTTCTATTTTCAGGAATCGCCCTGTAGGACCGCCGATGAAGGCAGGAGCTCCCTCATCTAATTTTGATAACAGAAAGACGAGACATATCGATTGCCCTTTTGGTTTCGGCCGGGGTCGTCGATATGTCTTTTTTCTTAAAGAGGACAGATTCTGTCAGGGCCGGCTTGTATAATAGCGCGTAAAGCAGCGAAGTCGAACGGGCCGCATCAGATCGGACGGAGATTCTGGGAACGTATCGGCCGCGGCGGCCCGGAGGCCAATCTGTCCGGGAATGCGAAAAAAGCGAGCCGGAACCCTTGATGATGCGTATTCGGCAAGCCTTATAGGATAGAATGAGTTAACACGCTATGATTGATAAAGCAAAGTATGATATACTGATGTATAAGAGAACGTACGATTGAAAAAGTTAAATTAAACTCGAAAAAAACGAGAAAATATATATTTCATACTGCATGCAGCATAAAATAGGCATGGAAAATTATGTCAAAAGGAGGCGTAACGGTTTCTGTTTTTTCTGTGGTGGACGTGATGTTTCCCTAAGCCCCATCCTTTTTAGGCGGATGCGGGGGAATGGTGAAAGCTTGTTGGAATCATATTCTATGTAGCGTCGAAACGTATCGAATAGGCAGGTGGAGAACATGAAGGTAAGTCGGATTATCGGGTTTGGGTTTGGATTTATGCTGCCGAAGATTATAAAAACGGCATTAAAAATTGCCGTGATTTTGGGAATCGGCTATGTAAGCACCCGAGGGTATGAAAAAAGAGCCAAGAAAACGTGAGTTGGACGTAGGAACGCTTTGATTGAATCCTTAATTCGGGAAGAATCACGGTGTCTGGGGAAGGCGGCTCCATCGATGCAAACAAACGTGACTGGAAGAAAAGTCTTTTTGCTGTCGAACGCTTCGGAGTGCGTGGATTGAAATTATGGTGAACCTGTGTTGCACTCGCATGGATTTTCCGTCGCACCTTTCGTGGTGCGTGGATTGAAACAATCGTCAATAATTTGGCTTTTTTTGATAGGGCGCATCTTTCGAGATGCCTGAATTGAAGCAAGGTACAAAAATGCCTTCTCTACATCTGTAGGGAGGGCTTTTTCTATTGAATGAGGTATATGGGGGCGCAGTTGTTTTTAGAGACGAAGACATATTTTGTCATGGCAGCCTTGTATAATAAGGATTAAAGCAGGGGCGTCGCAAGTCGTCCGAATGCTTCCCTGTCGTGCGGACGAGACGATGGGCTTGTAGAGGTAGTTGATTTGGAAGAGGTGACCGGTATGGAAAAAGATAAAACGATGATTCCTTTCGATGGGACTGACGAGAAACGAGGAGAGATGGTTCCCATGCATGTCGTTGGAGATGCGGAAAAGCGTACTTCGGATGGGATTGGGCAGCCGCCTAAGGGGCATTTGAGAGTTCTCGACGGGAACTTTCATGATGCCGGTATGGAGCGCGGCGCAGAGGACGATTTGATGGAAGATCTTATGGCTGCGATTCATGATTTCGTTGAAACCGCGTCCGAAGAAGAGTTGGCTTCCTTTCATCGCTTGATGGCCGCTATGGAAAGGGTTTTGGAAGAGCTGGAGAAATGGCTGGATGCCGTGGATGAAGCGGAAAAGGGGCGCCAATATGAGGCTTTTCATTTGGGATTTGAGCAGATGGTGGAAGCGGCCTTAGCCGACGACGATGTCGAGGAGATCTTTGCCGGTTTGGATCGAATCTTAGCTTATTTTGACGAGGAATGTTGCTTTAAGAATCGAGACGCCTTTAATCGATATTTTGACGCTAAGGACAGAAAGCCTTTTGTCCTTTAGTCTGAGTTGCAGTACGAAAAGGAGGCGGAGGCCATGTGGCCCATTGCGGCGCTGGTGGTAGGAAAATTTATGTATGATCTGAATAAGGCCTGTGATATGGATGAAGATTCGAGACGACGCATGAGGAAGGCCTTTCAAAGGGAAACCGAGGCCAGACTGTTAGTGAAACAGAAATCGCAGGAGTTAGAAGCTGCCCTGGGGCGCATCGTTCAGCGAAAACGGGGAACCCTGTCGAATTTTCGACGCTTTGTCGATCTCTATCAGAAGATCATGGACATTGATTTCCAAGCCGAGAAGCGACAGCCTGTATTAGCCGTCATTCCTTTGAAAGAAGAAGATTTTGCCGGGCTGCAGCAGATGGTCCTCATTCCCAAGAGAGCGTTTACCGATTCGGAGGTGCTGATGTCCCTTCTGAAAGGCGGCCTGGGGCGGTCGATGTTAGATGACGCCGAGCAGTTTCGCTCTCAGTCGGTGAAGCAATTGCGGGCAGCCGGCGTGGTCTATGCTCAGGCGGAAAATATGGCCCGAGCCATCGATATCATGGTGGGTCAATGCGACACGATTTCTGAGGTCATCGCGCACCTCAATTTCCTGCTGGCCAAGACGATTCGAACGTCTGAGGTTTTGATGGAAGCAAAAGGCCGTGACCCGGGCCGGTACACCCGTGCTGATCGGGATGTTTTGATGACCTGCATGAATGTAGTCGATGCTTTGAAAAAAATCGTCGATGCGCCGGTCGTGACGAGAGACGGGCAGCTTACCGAAGCAATCATGACGACGATCCGAATGGGACGGGAATACGCAGCGGCTGTGAAGAAAATCGGGTAAGGAGATGACGACGATGAAACGTTTAAAAATCGATGGGGAAAAATGTACGGGATGCGGGACGTGTCTCACTTTTTCGGACTATATTTCGGAAGGACCGGACGGCAAGGCTCGCGTAAAAAATAATGGGGAGATCGAGGACCCAAAGGTTCTCGCGGCAGCTCAGGAAATGGTCGAACTCTGTCCGGAACAGGCCATTGAGCTTTGTGATATCGAGGCAACATCCTTGCGGGCCGTGGAAAAACAGGCTTTGGTCGAACAGTTGAAAAAGGCCTTATCGAGTATTAAAATTCCCGAGCCGACGTCTGCCGACTATGATTTTGACAAGGAAAAATATGATTTCGACATCGACTACGATTACTTAGACGGAACTCATTATTATGAATATAAGAGCAGTTCGGCCGCACAGGATGCGGGCTGGAGCGAATTTAAGCGGCGAAATTACGATCGGATTGAACAGTATGCCATGGAAGTTCTCAGCCAATACGGGGCCGATAAAATTGCGCCCTTCTTCGATGGGTCGGAGCAAGGGATGTACGCCAAGTGGAATAAGCAGTTCGAGGCCATCTTGCGGGATACGGCGGACCGCGTGGCCGATGCCTTGGGAGACAGCCGTCTTCCGGAAGATTTTTGCACCTGGGGCGTCTTGCCGACGCAGTATATCGGCTGCTTCAATGACTATAATCCCATCAAATGGGGCGCCAAGGTCGATCGGAAAATGAGGCAGGACCCCTATGCCAATGAAGCGTGGTATAAACGCTGTATCGATACGGACGATATGGAACGAGTAGAAGAGGGCCGGATCTTCAAAGGCGTGCTGTACAACGTAACCCGGTATTGCTATGACTACGATATCGGCATGGGAAACGACTTTAAAAAGGATATCTTGGACACCATCTACCTGATGGATATGGACGAATATTACGAAGAAGTCCTGGGCTGGATCATCGACGATTATCGAAGGAACGTTGAAAAAATGATTGCCTCGAAATGTGAGGCATTGGAAGGGGCCCTCGGATGAGAGGCGGGTTAACGTGAGGCGGACAATGTTCATACTGGCTAGAATAAATCAAGAGCAGCAGCTTAGGGAGTTGCTGCTCTTTTTGAATAATTAGTGGAGGACACCTTCAGTGTTACTGGGAATATCTTCTCGAATCGGGAAGTAATATGATATACTTATGTAAGAAATAATACGTTTAAAACACAAAATAGACACGGAAGGAGGTATACTTTATGGGTTTTGAATTAAAGCCCCATCAGAAGGAGGCGGTAGAAAGAATAAAGAAAACTTACCAGTTAATCTTGGCCGACGAAATGGGTCTCGGGAAAACGGCCACCATCTTAAAAGCTACTCGTGACACTTGGGTAGGGTATGCAGGAAAGAAGAAGATTCTTGTTGTCTGCCCTGCCTCCCTAAAGAAGAACTGGCAAAAAGAAATAGTAGAGTGGAGCGGCTGGCCGTTTAAACAAGAGTTGGATAAAATCCAGTGCGGACCCCACATAATCACGAACTATGAAAGACTAAAGAACTTTGTGGAGCCAGCAGAAAAGGGCCTTATCGGGACGGTAATCTTTGATGAGGCCCATTATCTCAAGAACCCGAAGTCCCAGCGGTTTTACTATGCTGAACGGATTGCCGCGAGAGCTGAAAAGAAATTTCTTCTTACCGGTACACCCATGGTATCGGGACCTTGTGACCTTGCCCCCTTGCTTGACATACTGGGGGTTCTCCCCTTGTTCGGTGGGTACGAAGGGTTCTACAAAAGGTATTGTGACCCGTATTTCAATGGGTACGGGTGGGACTATACCGGGGCCTCCAATAAGGAAGAACTAAAAAGGAAGTTGAAACCTTATATTATTAGACGTACAAAAAAAGAAGTCGGAATAGGCCTTCCCAAAAAGTCTATCGTCGACGTTCCAATGATAGAATGTAAGCAACCTTACGCCGATTCATTGCAGGAAATCGAGGCCCAGTTCCGGACGGTCAACCGGGTTAAATACGCTCCTGCGGTTAAGTTTATTAACGACCTTCTTGAGAAAGGCGAACGCCCCGTGGTGTTCCTCCACCATCGTAGTTTAATGGCCCGGCTAAAAGAAACGTTTAAAGACTCCGTACAGATTTACGGTGGTCAGTCTGTAGAGGACCGTAACGACGCGGTAGAGAAATTCCAAAAAGGAGAAGTGCCGGTAATTCTTTGTTCCCTGCAAGCTTCGGCTACCGGCCTTACCTTAACGAGTAGCAGGGTGGCGGTATTTATGGAATACCTCTGGAGCCCATCAGTATCTAAACAGGCTCAAGACAGGGTTCATAGAATCTCTCAAACACGGGATGTTACTATTTATAACCTGTATTGCCCGAAATCCATAGAAGAACAGCAGGGTATGAGGTCGTTTATAAAAGAACTTGATATGAGAGGTGTGCTATGAGTGAGATATTTAATAAGATAATTAGCTTTTCCGGGACAATAGATAGGAAAACTTATTGGCTAATCATGGTCCCGATGTGGCTTGTTAATGTATATAGTTTTGTGGATGCAAAATTCGCCAGCGGATACGGGGGTTCATTGCTCGGAACAATACAAGGGTTTATTCATGGGGAATCTGGTTCAGAAGTGATGGTAATAATTTACTGGATTTCCTTTATAGGAATGATATCCTTGCTGGTGCGGAGGTTGCGGGATATAAATATATCTGTCTGGTGGGTTTTGCCAGCTATAATGCACACTAAATTATTAGGCATTACCTGTATCATATTAGGATTGCTACCCAGTAGAAAAAAATAATAAGAAAAGGCCGGGGTTATTCCCCGGCCTCTTTTTTTTTGACCTCTTCGCTGTATCGTTCTAAAGCGTCCCGGCTGAACCTTGACTCAATAGATACGTACTTCGCGGACTCCGTTTGATTTTTATTAATCGGGTTGAGCCCTGCACGGTCAAGGATATCTTTCGTCGCTCTGAATTTAACGTCTTCGGATGTCGCATACCGTGCTAATTCCAGCATGTTTTCTTTCATTTCCTCGGCATTGCCGAGGAATTGCTTAGTGCATCCATGGCCTCTTTAACAGAATCATAGGTCTTGCTGAGATTGCGGTGATGGTTTACGTCATCGACGGCTCTCAGAGTCTCAAGCTCATTGGGAGAAATTCGAAGGTCGAAGGGAATGCCGCCATAGCGGACGACCGTGCGAAGAAACATATTGATTGCCGTAGATGTCGGGATACCCAATTCAGCAAAAATCCTTTCAGCCTGATGCTTCAAATCGGCATCGACACGGAGATTTAATGTCTTCATTTCAGCCATGTGAATCAACTCCTTTTACTATTATTATAAAGATAAATGAGGAATTCGTGAAGCGATTTGCATTACGTTGTAAAGCTAAAAGTAGAGTCTTTGCAAAAATTGTTCGGGTAAAGGCATCTCTGTCTTTGCGATGATTTTTATAAAGGAGCGTCGACACAATAAAAAAAGTCCTTGGATTCGGCCCATTCCCTATATCGGGAGGACTTACTACCAAGGACGCTATGAACGATTAGTCATATTATATGTATTTGAACAGGAAATGTCAAACAATGGGACGGCAGCCTGACGGCGTTGGGGATGCGGCGATGGGCGTGGTGGGACTGTAGCATGGTTTGAAATAATGGTATAATAAAAGAAATAAGGCAAGGGACGATGGAGGCTCGGGGATGCTTAGCGCATATGATGTTATGCAGACCCTATGCCGGAAATCACGCTGCGTGTGCAGTGCCAAGGTATAGTGAACATCTTTTTAGCCCTGGAAAAACCTCGGTGAAAGCCGGAACTTTTCATGGAGTCCCTAAATTTAGGAAGAATACCCGTATCTGTAGGAGCCTATCCCATAGGTACAAACAAAAGTGGCTGTAAGAAAACGCTTTTGCTGTCGCACCCTTCATGGGTGCGTGGATTGAAACTTAGTAGAAAAAGAAACGAATAAAATTAAGGCTAGTCGCACCCTTCATGGGTGCGTGGATTGAAACATCTATAATAGCATCTATGAAAAATATAATAAGTGTCGCACCCTTCATGGGTGCGTGGATTGAAACATATAGTTCTTTGTGATTTCTGTAATTTTGCCATGTCGCACCCTTCATGGGTGCGTGGATTGAAACCTTTTCCGAAAATGAGATGCGGCGACAGCCGCAGAAGTCGCACCCTTCATGGGTGCGTGGATTGAAACTTGGCGAGGGCGAACACTCCGATGAAGAGGACTGTCGCACCCTTCATGGGTGCGTGGATTGAAACCTACCGTAAAAAACGGAACGTCCGGACAATCTTGTCGCACCCTTCATGGGTGCGTGGATTGAAACCTACCGTAAAAAACGGAACGTCCGGACAATCTTGTCGCACCCTTCATGGGTGCGTGGATTGAAACGACGTATTTATAGACGCTGTACTTGATATCGTTAGTCGCACCCTTCATGGGTGCGTGGATTGAAACCAATCAAGTAAGCGACAAATTCAGCCCTATCGAGTCGCACCCTTCATGGGTGCGTGGATTGAAACGCAACAGTTATCAATTTATCTGCTTCTTCTTGAGGTCGCACCCTTCATGGGTGCGTGGATTGAAACTCGCACTGGTCCCCGTGGGGATTACAGCACTCTCGTCGCACCCTTCATGGGTGCGTGGATTGAAACGCAAGTTTCCGGGCTTCTTTGATTTTCTCGCCTAGTCGCACCCTTCATGGGTGCGTGGATTGAAACTGCCTTGTATGTCTTGATTAGCTCTCTTTCGCGCGGTCGCGCTCCGCAGAGGGCGCGTGGATTGAAACGATGCGTCGTCTGTCATTGACGCGGATGCAGTGTCGCGCTCCGCAAGGAGTGCGTGGATTGAAATGGGTCAACTGACGAAAACCAGGTATGGGCGCTGTGTCGCACTCTTCTGAGTGCGTGGATTGAAACGGCATACTATGGTATACTTGAATCATACGATAGTGTCGCGCTCCGCAAGGAGTGCGTGGATTGAAACATGAAGACATGAGGAAAAGAGCGACGAAAATCAAGTCGCACTCTTCGGAGTGCGTGGATTGAAACGATTTGATTGGTGGGGGTGGATGTGAAAAAATCAATCGCCCCATCAGGATTCGTGAATTGAAACTACGGCGTCGAAGGAAAGAACAAAACAGAAATCGCATCGTGCCACTTTGCGGGTTCGTTCGTGGGTTGGAACGTATATAATCTTCAGGCCTTATGAAGGCCATTTATTGGTATCGAAAAAATCTTTTTTATATAAGTTGTAGTTAATTTTGAAAAGTGTTAAAATGAATTTAAGAGATATAAAATATGTCAATTATTTCTTATCGAAATTCGTATTTATAGGCATGGACTAGCCTAACATCGCATGAATAGGAGGCTATATGATTATTGCAGCACATGTGAAAAAGAATGAGAAAGGTGAGGTGGCAGTACAGTCCCTGAAGGATCACTTGGTGAATGTTGCTGAGAAAATGGAGGCTGCAGCAGCTCCTTGGGGAATGGGTTCCTTAGCAAAACTCACAGGACTTTTGCATGATTTTTCTAAAAGTCGTACTCAGCGTATTAAAAATCAGATGTCCTTTCAGGAGTATATGAAAGAAATAATTGTGAATCCCGAACAGGTTGCCCGCTATCGCGGCAAAGTCGACCATTCGACAGGGGGTGCTCAGTTTTTGCAGCAGCGCTATGGTGTTGGGGAAGACGCTAGTATAAGAAGACTTATTAATTTGTCCGGTCTAGCGATTCTCTCTCATCACAGCGGATTATTGAACTTTTTGAGTGAACATGGTGAGTCGGATTATGTGCGGCGCCTTCATAAAAAAGATGTTAAAACGAAAGAGGAAGAAGCTTACTTTTTTGAATCAGTCTTGTCGCAGCGGAAATTGGACGATTTATTCTATCAGGCTCTGGATGAGGTTAAGAAACTTGACATACGAATTGATCAATCCTGTCAGAGGGGAAGCAATGACAAGCGTGTGCAGCGTCAGACTTATTGGTTTTATTGGGGGATGGTTGAAAGGCTGCTCTTCACATGGCTTGTCGATGCTGACCGATTGGATGCGGCGGAATTCAGAGGCGGCAAATCCCTACTACAGGATTGGGACTGCCATAATCTGTGGAATCTCTTTTCCCGAAAATTAGAAGATCGGCTTCAATCTTTTACCCTTCCATCTGACGGTAAGGCCCGGGCCATTGCCTTGGAGCGGCAAAAAATCAGTGATGTCTGCCAACACTTTGGAACGGAGAAACCAGGCATCTACTCCTTGTCAGTACCGACGGGAAGTGGGAAAAACCTTGCCAGTATGCGTTTTGCTTTGGCTCATGCTAAAAAGTACCATAAGAATCGAATCATCGTTGTCATTCCCTATACGGCGATCATTGATCAGAATGCCAAGGAGATTCGTGACGTCTTTCAGTCGAATGAAGCTGTGTTAGAGCATCATTCTAATGTATTGCCGAAAGAAGATATGAGCAAAGACGAGCGAGATTGGCATAAGTTATTGACTGAGCGGTGGGATATGCCGGTTATTTTCACGACCCAAGTTCATTTTCTGGATACTTTATTCGATGGAAGCTGTCAATCGACCCGTCGTCTTCAGGCATTAGCAGACAGCATCATCATCTTCGATGAAATTCAGACGCTTCCGGTCAAATGTACCTATATCTTTAATCTTGCTATGAATTTCTTGAAAGAATTTACCGGTGTTACGGCGGTTCTCTGCACGGCAACGCAGCCTCAGCTGCATCGGACGAACCTTCCCATTCATATTGATGGTGAAATTGTGCCTTCGTCGGATTTGGTATTCCAAGCCTTTCAGAGGGTGAGTTTTGAATATTTGAAAGATATGTTGTATACGGCTGAATCGCTAGGCCCTTTACTGCTGCAGGATGCGGTGAAGAGGGGAAATGTTCTCTGCATCGTCAACTTAACCCGCCAAGCTCGAGACCTCTATAAGGCTGTCGAAAAATTAGTAGCTAAAAGTGGAGATGACGTCGAAATTATTCACTTGAGTACTAAAATGTGTCCGGCTCATCGAGTTCATGAAATAGACCGAATGAAGGATGTCTTGTCTGCCTTTCACAGTGGAACGTCGAAGCGTAAGCTTATCTGTATATCGACGCAGCTGATGGAAGCGGGGGTCGATATGTCCTTCGCAACGGTCTATCGAGCTCTGGCTGGTATTGATTCCTTGGCCCAAGCGGCAGGACGCTGCAATCGTCATGGTGAACTGGAAGAGGGATTGGTCCGTGTTTTCCGGATGGAAGATGAGAATCTTGATAAATTGCCTGATATCCAAATTGGAGTCCAGGTGGCCAAAGACTTGCTTCATATCGTTGATATTCAGGACATTCTTCAGCCTGTAAATTTGGCGCTTTATTTTAAGCGGTATTATGCCGCTCAAACGGAACGTAATAAGTCTTATGAACTACCGAGTCGTAATACTTTATTGGACCTTCTTTCCGCCAATGATGCCGGACGTCAGGCTTGCGGGGCACGAGAAAGGATAGACGCGAGAAAATTTCTTTATGATATGCAGGCTTTTGGCGATGCCGGTAACGCCCTTTCTGTTATTGATTCGGCGACTATGGGGATTCTTGTTCCCTATGAAGACGGAGGCCGTTTAATCGCAGCTTTGAATGATTCTGTTGAAGATCCTGAGGAACTCCTGGCCCTGTTTAGGAAGGCACAGCAGTATATGGTTAATGTCTTTTCGTATGAATTGGAACAGCTTCAGCGAATGGGGGCTGTTCATCAGATTCGGCAAGGACCACTGACGCTGCGAAAAGACTATTATAATTTGGACATCGGTATCAATTTCGAAACATAGGTAAAGGAATGTTGTCAGCGTTAAGGAGGGAATACTTTTGCGAAATCAAATCACCTTTAAAGTATATGGAAGGAGGGCTTTATTCACCGATCCCATTACCCGCATAGGGGGTGAAAAGTCATCTTATTCCGTGCCGACGTATCAGGCTTTAAAAGGAATCGTTGAAAGTGTGTTTTGGCGGCCGACGATTATTTGGTATATCGATGAGATGCGGGTCATGAAAGCCATACGCACACAGGAGTGCGGTGTAAAAAACAGGAAATATCATGAACCCAAGAATGATTTATCTATCTATAGGTATCTGAGTGACGTCTGTTATGAAGTAAAGGCTCATTTTGAATTTAATCTCCGTCGCCCAGACCTTGTTGGCGATCGCAACGAAAACAAGCATCGTAATATCGCTAAAAGAATGGTCGCGCAAGGAGGGCGCCGTGATATTTTCCTGGGAACACGGGAATGTCAGGGCTATGTGGAGCCCGTCTCTTATGGCGAAGCACGGGGATTCTATGATGATACTCCGACGATTCCGTTAGGTACGATGTTTCATGGTTTTAACTATCCTGATGAAACGGGCCGTGAGATGTTGCAGGTTCGATGGTGGCAGCCTGTTATGGACCATGGTATCGTTCGATTCATTCGTCCTGAAGCTTGTACTCTCGTGCGGGATATTCATAAGGTGAAGCCCAAAATATTTATGCCGGAAACTATTTGCCCGTTGGACGGGATGTAACTGTATTGGAGGGATAATTGCCATGAGTTGGATGATGGAGTTAGTTAAAACCTATGATACCCATGCAGACTTGGTGGGCAAAGCTGACGTAGAGGGGAGTAAAGGTGTTTTGACGCCCATCTGTCATGTTACCAAAGAGGCTCAAATTGAAATAACCATCAACGGCAAGGGCGAGTTCATCCATGCCAGGGTCCTTTCCCAGGCAGAACAGTCAACCCTCATGCCGTGTACTCCGGCATCGGAGGTACGGACGTCAAATCATACACCGCACCCACTGCATGATCAATTGAACTATATCGCTCGGGACTATGAGTTATATGACGAAAAACAAGTCAAAAAGAATAAAAAAAATGATACGGAGGAAAAATCCCCCTATGCACTTTACGTAGAACTGTTAGGCAAGTGGGTTTATTCTCCTTACAGTAATCCTAAGGTAGAAGCCGTGTATACATATGTTACGCAGCACGATGTTATCAATGACTTATGTCGGGAAAAGATACTTTATCTCGATGACAACGGTAAGATTATGAATAAATGGCCGTATGGTGGGAAAAAGCCGGCTATTTTTACTGCATCGAAAGATGATGTTTCAAAGTATCTAGTCCGATTTCGCGTCAGTGACCTTTCCAATAATGATGAACCGGATTTATGGAAGGATCAGCAGTTACAGCGGCAATATATAGCCTTTTTCGAATATGAATTTTCTCAAGAGTTGGATCTTTGCTATGCGACCGGCAAGATGATGCGGCGTGCGGGTAAACAAGGCAAGGGAATCCGATCCTCAGAGGACAAGGCTAAGCTTATTTCATCCAATGATGAGTATGGATTTACCTTTCGCGGTCGCTTTGAAACTGGGGCAGAATGTTTATCTCTTGGCCATGAAACCCTGCAAAAAGCGACGAATGCTCTGATATGGCTCATTCGTAATCAAGGCTATAATTATGATAACCGTGTATTTTTGGCTTGGAGTTCAAAAACGATTCCGGATATTTTTGCGGCGACAGAAGATTGTATCGTTGATAAATGGAGCAGCCCTTTGGAAATTACGCGGCCCCAGACGGCAATAAAATGGGTGAAAAGCTTTGATAAGGCGATCAAGGGATACTATCATGACTTTGAACGAGACCCGGATGCTCAGGTAAATGTCCTTGTCCTTGATGCGGCTACATTAGGCCGGTTAGCGATTTGCTATTACGATGAATTTTCGGGAACAGATTTTGTTCAACGTATTGAAAAATGGCATAAATCCGGGCGCTGGATTCAGCATAAAGATGATCCTGATAAGGCAGAAAACGAGGAAAAAAAGAACTATAGATATCATAAAACAGCCCCCGGCTATTTGGGGGTGCCAGCGCCATCCAACATCATTAAGGCCTGCTATGGTGATAAAAAGAAAATGAAGACAGCACTCGATCGCATCTTCCATTGCATCGTGCAGGGAAGGCCCTTGCCAATCGACATGGAACGGTGTATTGTCCGACGTGTTGTCACGAAAGCGACCCAAGCAGTAGGCGACAAATATTATTACTGGAGGCAGCAGATTGTCGAACCTGCCTGCACCGTCATTTGCAATCGATGGAATCAAACTCATCCAAAGGAGGTATATGAAGTGGCACTTGATGAAACGAATCGAAATCGGGATTATCTTTTTGGGAGAATCCTTGCCGTAGCCGACCAAATAGAACGGTCCACTTTTAAGGGGAAGGACAAGTATTCGCGGCTTACGAATGCCATGAAATACATGGAGGTATTTTCCATGCGGCCGGCGAAGACGTGGATGACCATTCACAATCGCCTGCTTCCATACATGCAAAAACAGAAAGAAAAACATGGCTCGAAAGAACTTGAGCTGTTGGCCCGGATAACGGATCTTTTTCAGGAAGATGATTTTGTCTCCGATGCACCCTTGGGAAGTCGCTTCCTGCTTGGATTCTATAGCCAACAGGTTGTTATCCAACAGGAAAGTCAAGATTATACAGACTCAAAAAATAGTCAATCTGGGGAATCAGATTCAGATGATCAATCCGATGAAGCGTAATAGGGAGGAATTATCATGACGACATTAGCAAACAAAATTGATTTTATCGGCTTCATTACTGTAGACCATGCCAATCCCAACGGGGATCCTTTGAACGGCAACCAGCCGCGCAGCGATTACGACGGCTACGGCGAAATTTCTGACGTCTGCATTAAGAGAAAGATTCGCAATCGCCTGCAGGACATGGGTGAACGGATTTTGGTTCAGTCCAACGAACGCTGTGACGACGGCTATGACAGTATTCGATCAAGAGTCGCCGGTGAAGAAGGTATGAAGAAACCTTTTGCGATGAAAGAAAAAGATGCCGGACGAAATAAAATGATTGCCGAAGAAGCCTGCAAAATTTGGACGGATGTCCGTGCTTTCGGTCAGGTCTTTGCGTTGAAAAACGGAAAGGGTATTGATGCCGTTTCCGTCGGTGTGCGCGGGCCTGTATCCATTCATACGGCAGTCAGCCTGAATCCGGTCATCATTACCAATATGCAGATCACCAAGAGCGTTAACACCGAACCGGGAGATAAAAAAGGTTCCGATACGATGGGGATGAAGCATCGCGTCGACTTTGGTGTCTACAAAGTTGTCGGCAGCATCAATGTCCAGTTGGCTGAAAAAACGGGCTTTAGCGAAGAAGATGCAGAAAAGATCAAAGCATCGCTCATTACCTTGTTTGAAAACGATGCCTCGTCGGCTCGTCCGGAAGGAAGTGTTGAAATGACGAAGTTCTATTGGGTCCGCCACGATAATAAGACCGGCAAGGTCTCATCGGCTCGCGTCCATCACAGCGTCACGACCAACTTAAAGGAAGGCGTTACGGCTCCCCATACCTTTGATGATTACGCCATCGACGACAGCGCCTTGAAGGATATCGCCGGACTCAACATTGAAATCTACCAAGAAGGCGAAAAAATCCAGTAAGAAATGTTGGGAAGGGCTTTTTACCATAGACGACTGATGTCGTATACCGCTTATATCGTAAGTTGTGGCGTGGAACAGGTGTAACCGGATATAGGCGGCACGAAGATATAGTGAACATTGTATTCGCTGCAAAAAAACTCGATTGCGATAGAAAGATTTTGATAAAATCCCTAAATCAGTAATAATGAATTGTATTTGTGGTATATGTAACCATGGATACAAGTAAAAGTGACTGTAACAATCTCCTTTTAGGGTGCGTGGATTGAAACCGACGTGCCTACATCCGCATAGTACGTGATATTGTCGCACCCTCAGGGGTGCGTGGATTGAAACTTCGTCGGTCGGAAATTGATCGTCCGGTTGAAAGTCGCACCCTCAGGGGTGCGTGGATTGAAACATCGTCTTGATTGCTTTTGTATTACTGGCACTGTGTCGCACCCTCAGGGGTGCGTGGATTGAAACGTTGCATCAGATGACGTAAGTCCCGTAATAAGAGCGTCGCGCTCCGCAAAGGGCGCGTGGATTGAAACATCATCGCGTTCATAGCCTGGATGGTATCATACAGTCGCGCTCCGTAAGGGGTGCGTGGATTGAAACGATCGTGACAAGGCCCTTGAGCTTGAAGCGACTCGTCGCACCCTTTTGGGGGCGTGGATTGAAACTTGGAATTGAAAAGTGCAGGAATCAAGTTGTTTTGTCGTACCTGTCTCGGGTGCGTGGATTGAAATTGACAGTCTTCTATTTGTCATGCTATAGTAAAAACGATATAATATAAGGAATAGGTCAGGTGTCACAGACTTAATAGAGAAGCCGGTTCAATGCCGGCGCGGTCCCGCCGCTGTGAGGTGGAGCCAGGCTGCATGGATGTCACTGTACGTTTTTGTATGGGAAGGCGCAGCTTTGGCCATGAAACCAAGCCAGAAGAACTGCCTGACGGATAATCACCGATAGACCTGCGAGCGATGGGAAGGAGATTGTACGGAGCATATTCGGGGACTGTCGTCTATACGACGGTCCTTTTATCTTTCTATGCCCTTCTCTTGCAGGTTGTTACAGGAAAGGGGTTCATTCGTACCATGGAATCGATGATCAATGGTTTTCAATTGTTTCAGCAAGGCGGTCCGGTCATGTATCTGTTATTGGCCTGCTCGCTCTTTGCGGTGTATATTGGCATTGAGAGGGCTATCTTTTTTACCCAGATGGATGCCGGAAAGGCCTTTGCCAATCGTTTTTATACCTATATGAAAGTCCATAAGACGGAAGCGGCGCGCTCCCTTGCAGCCGACAGTTCCGGCGGGCTGCCCCTCATGTTGACCGAGGTTTTTGACGGTCAGGGAGGGACTGAATGGAAGGCCTTTGTCGAAATGCAGTCGGGGATCTTCGTGTCCCGCCTTCGGAGTCACCTCTATTATTTGAGCGTCATCGTCACCTTGGCGCCCCTCTTAGGGCTCCTCGGGACGATCAGCGGCATGATTCGTGCCTTCAGTATTTTCAACGTCCAGTCCGGACAGGCCATTGCTATTACGGGCGGCATCGGCGAAGCCCTCATTGCCACGGCTTTTGGCCTCTGTGTCGCTGTTTTGGCCTTGATCATCCATTCTTATTTCACCCAGCGCCTCGATCGGATCATTACCGACATGGAGCTGTGTTTTTCGGCGATGGAAACGATGGACCAGAAAGCAGGGCAGTGAGATGCGGCTACGTCAATTACGCGATTTTGAAAAGCCTTCCATCATGATCATTCCCATGATCGACATCATGTTTTTCCTCTTGGTATTCTTCATGATGTCGTCCTTATCCATGGTGGACATGCACAGTTTAGGCGTCCGCCTTCCCGTGGCGGCCAATGCCAATGAAGCGCCGTCGTCCCAGTATGCCGTCACCTTGAAGTCTGACGGGACGCTGTGGCTCAATGGCAAGGCCATCGATGGCGAGGCCCTCATGGCTTCGGCCCGGGCTCGGCAAGGGGAAGACAAGGCCTTCAGCGTCATCCTCTATGCCGACCAAGACGTCGATTACGGCCGGGTCATGGCCGTGTTGGATGCCTTTAAGAAAGTCGGTGTGACCCGCATCGGCCTCGTCGCTGACAGTGGGGCTCAGCCGTGAGGTGGGGGAAGAAGAAGGGCCGTATTGCTGCCGGATTTTCCGTCTCCCTCCACGCCGCCGTCTATGTCGGTCTGGCTGCCGGCGGTTTCTTTACGGTCCTTCAGCACTATTCTCGACAGCCTAATGTAACCGACGTCATGATTTATAATGCTGCCGACATGGCCGGTGCCGGCGGGAACGATGCCGATGGGACCGACGCCGTCAGCCGCGATGGGGGCGGCGATTACGATCAAAGAGAAGTCGTATCCTCGACGCCGGATAAGGCTCCGAACGAAGCGGTAACGCCTACTGTCGACGGGACGCCCCTGACGCCGGACGCCCTTACGTATGCCGCCGCTGACAGGCCGTCGCGGCCGTCGCCTTCCGATGATTCGGGACGGGCGGAGGAGACGCGATTATCCGGTCAGGCCCATCCGTCCCATGAGGAGAAGGCCTCGAGACAGGGACATCATCACGGCAAGACAGGGCCTTCCGGCAGGCGGGCAGCCGGCCACGGGACGCGGGATCCCTTGGCGCCGTCCGGAAATCTTCATGTGCCCGATGGAATGGCTGACTTTCTCGACCGCGTCAAAGCCTTACTCCCTAATAAGTTATCGGAAGCCCGAGGAGATGCACCCAAAAAGCCCTCCATGCCTCCGGTCACGGCTGCTCAATCAAATACAACCATCATCACCGCCAAGGAGATGGACGAACACCGCGATACGTCGGTCCGGCAGGCCCTCCAGCGAGTCACCGGCGTTACCGTCAATGAGATGGTGCCGGGCATTTCGTCGTACGTCAAATTAAACGGCGACGACCGGGTCTTGATCCTCGTCGACGGTCAGAGCCTGGCCAATGCCCAGGGATCGGGCTACGGGAGGGGCAGCGTCGATTTGGCAAACCTCCCCGGCGTGGGTGCTATTGAGCGCATTGAAGTCACCAAGGGCAGCGGTTCCGTCCGCTACGGCAGTGGGGCCGTGGGCGGCGTCATCAACATCGTCACCAAAAAAGGCGACCGCAAGGAGTCGTCCCTCGACGCCTACACCGGATCGTGGGGCATGCACGGCTACACCCTGAGTAACGGCGGCCGTTCGGGCAAGACCAGCTGGCTCATCAGCGGCGACATGGAGCGCCGTCAGTATTACGCCTTTCCGGGCGGCATCAATGCCGATAAGTCCCGCGGCGACATCGCCCGAAAGTCTTTATCCCTGCGCCTCGATCAGGACTTGACGGACGACACGTCATTGACCGTTAAGGCCTACCATCAGGATTACCACGGCCACGGATCGACCTTCCTCGGTTCTTATTCGTCGTCCCTCCCGAAGGCCCTGCAAAAAGAACGCCTGTCCGGCTGGTACCTCAGTGCCAATAAGCCCATCGAGCGGCTTATTAACAATTACAGCCTTACCTATAATTTTAAGAAAAATGAGGCTCAGCCCGGTTTCCTGCGCTATTTCAACGACTACCAGCGGACCCATTGGACCAACCATTATTTTACCCGCACCCAGGGGGTTGAATGGCAGAATCATTGGCAGGTCGGCAGCCATCATCTGACGGCCGGCGCCGAATGGACGGAAGACATGGGCACCAATTATGAGGCCAATTATATCGACAAGAAACGCCATAACCTGGCCTTTTACGCCGAAGACGCCATGAATTTCGGGAAATGGACGGTCACGCCGGGCCTGCGGCTCGATGACAACAGCACGTACGGTGTCCACCAGACGCCGCGTTTGGCCGTCAATTATAAGGCTAGTGACGACTTCAACGTCTATGCGTCGTGGAGCCGCGTCTTTTCGCCGCCGCGCCTCAATGACCAGTTCTATGTGACGACGTCCCGCGGCAAGATTACGGCCATGGGCAATGAAGATTTGCAGCCTGAAACGGGGTACACCCAGACCTTGGGATTCCAGTATCGCATGGGGCCTAAGACACTCTTAGAAGGCAGCGTCTTCCACAGTGATTTAAATAACGTCATTCGCTGGAATCGGGCCGTCACGCCGCGGGAACCGGAAAACCTCAATGAAGAAGATAAACGGGGCTTTGAACTGTCCCTCAAGCAGACGATCAACGACAAGTGGGACTACGAACTCGGTTATTCCTACATCCACACCAAGGTCGATACGGGAGACGGCCTGGGATTTGACGAAACGTACAACCAGCCTAACGGCTACCGCGCCGGTCTCCATTACCATCAGGGCAAATGGCAGGCCAACGTCGACGTGACGGCTGGAACGGGGCGCAACGACACGTATTACAGCAACAATTCTTACGTCGTCTGGAATGGCAGCGCGTCTTATTCGCCCGACGAAAACACGACGATTTACGTCAAGGCGGCAAACCTCAACAACGCCGGCTACGATTTATACCATAATTATCCGGCTGCCGGGAGAAACTGGCAGGTCGGCATCCGTCAGAAATTCTAGGAGGGGGCTTTTACTGTGAAAAAATTTGGCTTATGTCTGCTCGTCCTTTGTCTCTTGCTCCTTGTCGGCTGCGCTCCCCAAGGGGCGTCACAGCCGAAGGCATCCGGGGAAAATTATGCCGTCATCAGCGATGATCGGGGCAAGGCCGTCACCCTGCCGCAGAAGCCGCAGCGCGTCGTCGTCTTATCGACATCGCTCTTAAATTTTGCCGATGCCCTCGACGGGAACCTTGTCGGTCGGGCGGCGATCAAGTCGGAAGATGCAGCCCTTCCGGAAAAGTATAAGGACGTACCCGATGTGGGACCGGTCTACAGCATTAGCCTGGAAAAGGTGACGGCCCTTCAACCTGACGTCGTCATCGGCAGTACGGACCACCATGAAAAATTGGCAGCCCAGCTTGAAGACAGCGGCATTCCCGTCATCTTGCTGCGCACCAAGACTTATGACGACGTCAAACGCAATCTGGACGTCATGGGCAAGGTCTACGGCAAAGAAAAAGAGGCGGCAGCCGTCGATGAAAAACTCGATAAGGATATCAAGGCCATCACCGAGGCCGTGCCCAAAGCGGGGCAGCGCATTGCCATCATTCACGCGACGCCCAGTGCCGTGTCGTTAGAACTGCCGACGAGCATTGCCGGCGGCATTGCCGACCTGCTTCACTTGCAGAACATCGCCGCGGCACCGGCGGGAAGTGAAAATAACCGCATTCCCTACAGCATGGAAAGCCTCGTCGAAGCCAATCCCGACGTCATTTTCCTGACCTCGATGGGATCGTCGGACAAGATTGAAAAACGCATTAAAAGCGATATCGAAGGCAATCCGGCCTGGGCCTCCTTGAAAGCCGTCCGTTCTGGCCGTTTCTATATCCTGCCCGAACGGTATTTTCTCCTCAATCCCGGCCTCGATTACCCCAAGGCCGTCGGGTATATGGCAAACTTAGTCTATCCGGGAGTGGTTCCTCATGAATAGATTTTTTCGGCGGCGAGAACGGGCCGGATGGCGCTGGCTCATGCTGATCGTCTTCGCCATATTGGCCGCCTCAGGCCTTTTCCTGTCGGTCATGCAGGGGGCGGCGGCCATTACGGCGTCGGACGTCGTCCGAAGTTTATGGCAGCCGGGAGGGGGCACGGCCGACCAAATCATTTGGAACATCCGCCTGCCGCGGACCCTTACGGGGGCTTTGGTCGGGGCTAATCTGGCCCTGTCGGGAGCCATTTTACAGGCCGTCATGCGAAATCCCCTGGCCGATCCCCATATCATCGGCATCTCGTCCGGTGCCGGCCTCTTCGGCCTCATCGTCCTCATCGTCGTCCCGTCGTACGCCTTTTTGATGACGCCCGTCTCCTTTGTCGGCGCCATGGCCGCTGCCGGCGCGATCTACCTTTTGGCCTGGAAGGACGGCATCAAGGTCGTGCGCATCATCTTGGCCGGCGTCGCCGTATCGGCCTTCCTGGGAGCCATCATCTCGGGAATCCTCGTCTTTTACAGTGACCGCGTCCACGGTGCCTTGCTTTGGATGGTCGGGGGATTGGCGGCCAGCAGCTGGAAAGACGTGTCCGTCATTACGCCTTATGCTGCAGTCGGCTTCGTCTTGGCCTTTATCGGCGCGTACTACCTGAACCTTCTCCAGCTCGGCGACGACATGGCCCGCAGCCTGGGCCTCAACGTCGAACGGGCCCGCCTGGGCCTTACGGCCATTGCAGCCCTTCTCGCAGCCAGTGCCGTCAGTGTCGCCGGCCTCCTCGGTTTTGTCGGGCTCATCGTGCCCCACATGGTGCGCCTCTTAATCGGCACGGATTACCGCTATATCATTCCCGGAGCGGCCCTTTTCGGGGCGGCGACGGTGACCTTGAGCGATACGGCAGCCCGGCTCCTCTTGGCACCGGCGGAACTTCCCGTCGGCATCATCATCGCCTCTATGGGAGCGCCCTTTTTCTTATTTCTCCTGCGAAAGGAAGTGTGAGCCGTGGATGCCATTACCATCAAAAATCTCGTCGTCGAACGAGGCGGCAAGACCATCCTTCACGATATGACGGCGTCCCTTCCAAAGGGCAAAATCACGGCCATCGTCGGGCCCAATGGCTGCGGCAAGAGTACCTTCCTCAAGGCCGTGAACTGCATGATTCCTATTTCCGGCGGTGCTATCGACCTTTTCGGCCGCGACGTCCGTTCCTTCTCGCGGAAAGCCTTGTCGCGGGAAATCGCCTTTTTGACCCAGTCGCACGATCTTCCTCAAGACGTGCCGGTCGCCGAGTTAGTCGCCATGGGGCGGTTTCCGTACCGACGCCTTCTGTCGCCGCTGACGAAAGATGATCAGGCCGCCATTCATCGTGCCATCGACGCCGTCGGCCTTCGAGGCTATGAAAAAAGGCCCATGCAGCACCTTTCCGGCGGTGAACAGCAGCGGGCCTGGCTGGCCGTTTTGTTGGCTCAGGATGCATCTATTCTCCTCCTCGACGAGCCGACGACCTATCTTGACGTCCGCCATCAACTGCGTATTTTATCACTCCTTCGTGAGATTAACGAAACATGGGGGCGAACGGTGGTCATCGTCCTCCACGATATGAACCAGGCTTACCAGTATGCCGATGAAGTGCTGATGATGAAAGAGGGGGCCATCGTGTCGACCGGGGCCCCGCAAGACGTCTTGACGCCGGCCGGGCTGCGCCGGGTCTTTGCCATCGACGCCGAAATCGTCCGAACGAAGGACGGCTGCCCCTTCATCGTGCCCAGAGGCGCCCTGCCCGACGGCGAGGATTGAAAGGAGACAGGCATGGATTTATTTACGATAAAAGATGGAAAGAAACTTCGCTGCGGTTATACGACCGGCTCCTGTGCGGCAGCGGCGGCTAAAGCGGCGGCCGTCATGGTTCTCACGGGAAAACGCATCGATGCCGTCGCCCTTACGACGCCGAAAGGGGAGGTACTTCATTTGCAGCCTGAAGAGATCTCTTTCGGCCCGTCGTCGGCAACCTGCGCCATTCGCAAGGAAAGCGGCGACGATCCCGATATTACCGACGGCATCTTGGTCTATGCCACTGTCGAAAAGACGGACGGCCCCATGGTCATTGCCGGCGGACCGGGAATCGGCAGGGTGACGAAACCGGGCCTTGCCTGTGCCGTCGGCGACTGGGCCATCAATCCCGTGCCGCGGCGCATGATCGAAGAGGCCCTTTCGAGCGCGGCTAAGGCCTGCAGCTATACGGGCGGCCTCAAACTGACCTTGTCTATCCCCGGCGGGGAAATTTTGGCTAAGAAGACCTTTAATCCCCGTCTTGGCATCGTCGGCGGCCTGTCCGTTTTAGGGACGTCGGGCATCGTCGATCCCATGAGCGAACAGGCCTTAGTCGACACCATTCACACCGAAATGGATTCGCGAAGAGCCGCCGGAAAGACGCATCTCTTAGCCTTTTTTGGCAACTACGGCGTCGATTTCAGCCGCGATGAACTCGGCCTAGACGTCAGTCAGCGGGTGACCATCAGCAACTACGTCGGCGAAATGCTGGACTATGCCGTCTATAAAGATTTTTCCGACGTCCTCCTCATCGGCCATATCGGGAAATTGATTAAAGTTGCTCAAGGCATTATGAATACCCATTCCCGCTATGCCGACGGACGGACGACGCTCCTTTCCTTAGAAGCCGTCTTTGCCGGCGCATCCCGCGACCTTGCCAAAACCATTTACGACAGCCTGACGACGGACGAAGCCGTAAGACTTCTCGATGAAGCCGGCCTTTTGACACCGGTCATGGCGGCTGTCTGCCAAAAAATCGATCATTATCTGGAAGCCCGTACGCACGGCGCTGTCCGGACCGGGGCCGTCTTATTCTCCAATGTTTACGGTGTCCTCGGTTATACATCACAGGCCAAAGACTTATTGGCCGTCCATCAAAAGGGGGAAACTCGATGATACATTTTGTCGGTGCCGGTCCCGGTGCGGTCGACCTCATTACGGTCCGCGGCAAGACCTTACTGGAAACGGCCAATCAAATCATTTATGCCGGCTCTCTGGTCAATCCGGAATTACTGACCTATGCCAAAAAAGACTGCGTCATCTTAGACAGTGCAGCCATGACCTTAGAAGACGTCATAGCCGCCATGGAAACGGCGGAAAAACTGGGGTGGATGACGGTCCGTCTGCACACGGGAGATCCGTCGGTCTATGGGGCTATTCGCGAACAGATGGATATCCTCACGGAAAAAAACATCGCCTTCGACGTCGTCCCCGGCGTCAGTTCGTTCTGCGGTGCCGCTGCTGCCCTCAAGGCCGAATACACCTTGCCCGGCATCAGCCAGTCGGTCATCATTACCCGCATGGAAGGGCGGACACCCGTTCCCGATCGGCAGAAAATCGCCGACTACGCCGCTCATCAGGCGACGATGGTCATCTTCCTCAGCGCATCCCTCTTAGAAGGCCTGCAAAAAGAACTCATCCGCGGCGGTTATGACGGTGACACGCCGGCCGCCATCGTCTACAAGGCGTCCTGGCCCGATGAAAAAGTCTATCCCTGCACGGTAGCGACCCTTTCTGAAACGGCGCAGCAACACGATGTTTCGAAGACGGCCCTCATCGTCGTCGGAAAGGTCCTCGGCGATACGTACGACCGAAGCCTTTTATACCACCCGGCCTTTACCCACGGCTGCCGTAAGGCCGAGCCGGAAACACAGCAGTACCGCGACCATTTTAAAAAGGACTCCTCCCATTGACGGAGGAATCCTTCTTTTGGTGACGTCCGTTCCGAGTATCTTTAGCGATGCTCGGAATTTTTTATGCCCTGTTAACTTGATGAAATGAGCAGACACCGTCTTTTTCATGGGCCTTGCCGCAGAAATAAAAAGCCGCCTGAGATTCCCTTTGTGTGGAACATCTCAAGCGGTTTTTTCACGAGTTCGGCAGCCTTATGTCAGGAACGCTTCATGTAGAGCAGGGGGTAGGCATTTCCCTGTTCGTCGAACTCCGTCCGTTTATAGACGATAAAGCCCAAGTGTTCGTAAAATCCCTTGGCCAAGGGATTCTCCTCATTGACGGCCAAGTCGTTGACGCCGTACTGTTCGATGCCGTAGCCTAAGAGGGCTGAACCGATGCCGCGGCTGCGGTGTTCGTCGGCGACGAAGAGCATTTCTACCTTTTTATCGGCAATTCCCAAAAATCCCAAGGGACAGCCTCTGTCGTCTTCGGCGATGATCAGTTTGGGTACGACGGCCAGGGCCTGGGGCACGAAGGCTTTAATGGCTTCGATGGCGCCGGGAGATAAAAAGAGGTGGGTCGCCTTGACGGAGCTTTCCCAGACGGCGAGCAGTTTTTCCGTCAATTCCGGGGTACGGTCTTGGATTTCGATGATATTCAAGGTTTTTCTCCTCATTCGCAAATACGGACGGTTCTCATAGAACCTGATTTATTCGTCGTCATCGTCGTTATATTCGGGCAATAAATCGCTGGTATAGACCCGTTTTCCCGACGTGACTTCGTCGTAAAAATTCTGTTTCCAATTGATGTAGTCGATGGATTCCCGGATTTCTTGGAGCTTTTCCTCAAGGAGGGCCAGCTTCTTATCGAGCATGATCTTGCGGACGGGAATGGAGTCGGGGCCTTGCAGGCAGTAGGCCAGGTACTGTTTCATTTCTTCGATGGTCATGCCGCATTTTTTTAAGCAGGTCAGGCTCTTGATCCAGGCGATGTCGTGGTCGTTGAAGACGCGGCGGTTGTTGTCCGACCGCTTGACATTGGGCACCAGGCCCGTATTGCAGTAGTATTTCAGGGTTTCATAAGGAAGGCCCGTCTGTTCACAGGCTTCTTTCATGCCATAGAGTTTCTTCGATGATGCCGTCATGACGGCGGTCACCTCCTTTGCATGCCTTTTCAGATGAGAAAGGCCTATTTCTGATTTACGTACCACTGGAAGAGGGCTTGGGTACCGCAGTCTTCCATGCCGTCGGCAGCCAGTTTGTCGTAGAGCTTCTTGGCCAGGGTCAGTCCCGGCAGGTCGAGGTTCATTTCGGCAGCCGATTCGAGGGCGATGCGCATGTCTTTAATGAAGTGCTTGATGTAAAATCCCGGGGCCGTATCGCCTTTTACCATCCGCGGTGCCAAGTTGGCCAGGGACCAGGAACCGGCAGCGCCTGACGAGAGGGTGGCGATGACTTTTTCAGGATCCAAGCCGCTCTTTTGCGCGTAGACAATGGCTTCCGAGACGCCCATCATATTGGACGCAATGGCAATCTGGTTGCTCATCTTGGCGTACTGACCGCTGCCGGCAGGGCCAAAGTAGGTCAAGGTCTTGCCCATGGCCGAAAAGACGGAATTCATGGCGTCAAAGACAGATTCTTCACCGCCGACCATGATGGCCAGGGTTCCGTTTTTAGCGCCGACGTCGCCGCCGGAGACGGGAGCATCGAGGGCGTCCACGCCCAAAACTTTGGCTTTGTGGTAAATTTCTTTGGCAAGGGACGGGCTCGACGTCGTCATGTCGATGACCGTGCCGCCTTTTTTCCCTTTTAAGATGCCTTTATCGCCAAAATAGACTTCTTCCACGTCTTTCGGATAGCCGACGATGGAAATGACGACGTCCGACGCCGCAGCGACGGCAGCCGGCGAGTCAAACCACTGGCAGCCTTCGGCGATGAGGGCGTCGGCCTTGCTTTTCGTACGCGTATAAATGTTAACCGGGAAGCCGGCTTTTTTCAGGTTGCGGATCATGCCCGTTCCCATGACACCCGTTCCGATAAAGCCGATAGTCGTTGTATTCATAGATAACACCTCCAATATGTATGCATGTTCTTATTATAGCATAAATAGTTTTAATATAAATATGGGAGATGGCAATCGATAGCCGATGGGAATCTTGACAAAAAGAGTATCCTTCTGCTATACTAATTTCGTAATAAAATAGCGAAGGGGAGTAACCCTCAGTTGTCCATCAACATCGTGCCGTTATTGACCGGCTGGTGGCAGCATTGCTCTTGCAATAGGTGAGACTTTCGCATGATACCAGCTCGACTGATACCATGCGGAAGTCTCTTTTGTTTTATTCACAGAAAGTAGGAGAGAAATTATAATGGAACTGTTATCAATGCAATTCTTTACGGCTTTAGGAACGATCATTCTGCTGGACATCCTTCTCGGCGGGGACAATGCCGTCGTCATTGCCATGGCAGCCAATAAGCTGTCGCCGGCCCTGCGCAAAAAGGCCATCCTCATCGGTACGGCCGGGGCCGTCATCATTCGCCTGATCATGACCTTCATCGCCGTGTGGCTGCTGACCATTCCGTATCTGCAGGTCATCGGCGGCCTGATCCTGCTGCCCATTGCCGTGAAGCTCCTCGTCCCGGAAGAACATCACGACGACGTCAAGGCCTCGGATAACCTCATGGGCGCTATCAAGACGATCATCATCGCCGACGCCGCCATGGGTGTCGACAACGTCCTAGCCATTGCCGGCGCGTCCCACGGCAGCTTCCTCTTAGTCGCTATCGGCTTCTTGGTCAGTATCCCCATCATCGTCGGCGGCAGCACCATCATCGGCCGCCTCATGGATCGCTTCCCGGTCATCCTCTACGCCGGTGCCGGCCTCCTCGGTTGGACGGCAGGTTCGATGATCGGCCATGACAAAATCTTAGGCCCCATGATCGAGTCCTCCGTCGGCACGTGGGCTCCCTTGGCCATCCAGATCTTCCTGGCTGTCGGCGTCATCGCCGTCGGTTTGGTTCTGAGCCGCAGTGTAACGGCGAAAGCCCAAGGCTAAGGGCGGGTTCTAAGGACTTCGGTCCGCCGGTGAAAGCCCCGTCCGTTTGATTTATGATACGGACTGTGTTAAAATGACATAAAATTATTCAATAATTGCAATCCATTGATAAAGTGAGGTAATCGCGATGAAAACGTGGAAAATCTTTGGCTTGACCTTGGCCCTGACGACCGTAGCTGCCGCTGCTTTTGCGTCGGTTCCGCAGTCGGCCCTGCGCATCGGCGTCATTCCTTTCGATGCCGAAAGCTCGGTCATTCGTTCGATGTACGGCATGCCGACCAAAGTAGACGTTCACATGGAAAAAGAACGGGCTACGGAAGACACGGAATATGAATACGGAAACTCCGTATCCATCGACTTAAAGTACGACCGCGTCCATCAAATCGAAGTCTCGGCCAATAACGGCTGGGCTACGGCGGACGGCGTCCATGTCGGCATGACGTCCGATCAGGTAAAAATGATTTACGGCGAGCCTGATACGGTTCGTGACGATCATTACATCTATTACGTCACCGGCCGGTCTGATCTCGGTATCGACATCGAAATTGAAAACGACCGCGTCGATGAAATCACCGTCGGGAAATTAGACAAATAAGAAAGCGATAAGACACCGGTCCAAATCCATGGGCTGGTGTTTTTTTTGCTTCCCGAAAGGGGTGTCTCGGTACTTTTTCTGGCGGCGACGGAACCTTGAAGGGAAAACACGAATGGGATGCGTCAAGGCGACGTCATGCCGGCGAAGATTCTGCAAAAGCGGCTGTGATTCATAAGGAGACGGGGGAGACGGTTCAGGATACTGCCAGGGAGACCGGAAAGTCCGGAGGCCCCTGAGTGAACCGACGCAGCCAGGGACTACGTTCCGGAAAAAGTTCCTTTTCCGGATCAAAAAAAACGGTCGACAAGGAAGTCGGCCGGTTTTTTGGCGAGGGATGGATTTATAAATCGGTAAAGACCGTAAGGTCGTCGGGGATGTAAAGGTTGCCGTCGTAATACTTCTTGCCTTCTTCGGCATAGCGTTCCTTGCGGTGGGCTAAGTCGCTGTCTTCCGTATGGTAGAGGATGACGTTTTGGACGTCCAGGCGCTGAGCGAGCTGACAGGCGTCTTTTACGGTAGAATGATTCTTTTCATAAGGGTGGAAAATGGCTTCGTCGGCATCGAGGCAGAAGGCTTCGTGAAGGAGCCACTTGCTGCCTTTGACGTAGTCTTCTTCCCAGGGCTGGCACGGTTCGTCGCCGCAGCAGGTCAGGCGCCCGTCAGAAAGTTCCATCGCGAAGCCGAACTGCTTGGCCTTCGTCGAGCGGATGTCGAAGAAGGTGACGTCATGGCCGATGAGGGTGTGCTTGTCGCCGTCTTCGACGGTGATCAGATGGAGCTTGTCGTCGAGGTAGCGGCTGTCCTTCGCGGCAAGGAGAGACGTCGCCATAGAGCGCAAGAGACCGATGACTTCGTCGTGCCCATAGATCGTGGCCTCGCCGTCATACGTCCCGCGCCGCCAAGACTGGCACATCATGCGCATGAGCCAGATGATGCCCAGGAGATGGTCGATGTGCTTGTGCGTGACGAAGACCGTCCGCATATCCTGCCAGCGAAGATTGGCCCTTTCCAGCTGCTGTAAGAGCCCATTTCCACCGCCGCCGTCGACGAGGAGGTACTGTCCCTTTTCTTCTAAAACGAAACAGGTGTTATAACAATGGGTGACGGTAGCATTGCCCGTGCCTAAGATGGTAAGATTCATAACAAGCTCCCTTCTAATCAAAAAGTACCGTATTAATATAACAAATTTCGCCCCATGTGTAAATGGTTACACGTTTAGAAGGGCCGGAGTATTTCGGGGAGCGGCTAAAAATTTCCGTGATGAGGGAAATTTCTCATCTATGATGAAAGTCGTCATATTGTTATACTGAAACTGCAATAATTATGAATTTTAGGTCTCTGTAAAGGAGTGGCAAGTATGACAATGATGAAAGCACTGGTCGTTGAAGGACCGAAAGAATTTGTCTATCAGGATATTCCCGTTCCGGCCTTGAAAGCCGACGAAGTACTCGTAAAAGTAAGAGCCTGCGGCATCTGCGGGTCTGACGTGCCCCGCGTTCGTGACGGCGGCGTCCATTCGTTTCCCCAGATCGTCGGTCATGAATTTTCCGGCGACGTCGTCGAAGTCGGAAGCGCTGTCAGTCCCGATGTAAAAGGCCTGCGGGCCGCCGTCGCTCCCTTGGTCCCCTGCGGCCACTGCGACAACTGCGCCAAAGGCCGTCCGGCTATGTGTACGGAATATTCCTTTATCGGTTCTCGCCGGCCCGGAGCTATGGCCGAATATGTCGCTGTTCCGGCGAAGAATCTCGTCGCCATTGACGACGGCGTTTCTTACGAACAGGCAGCCTGCATCGAACCGATTACCGTCGCCATCCACGGCGTCGAACGGGCCGGGGAACTGGTCAGCGGGACGTCGGCCATCGTCTACGGCTGCGGCACCATCGGGATTTTGACCATGCAGGTCTTAAGGGCCAAGGGTATCGAACGGGTCTACGTCATCGACATCAATCAGGCTAAGCTCGATTTGGCCAAGAAGCTCGGCGCCTACGAAGTCATCAATTCCCAGACGACGGACGTTCCGACTTACTTCAAAGAACACGGTTTGGCCGACTATGCCTTTGAAACGGCGGGCGTCAACTTCCTCCAAGCTCAGCTTCCGGACCTGGTGAAAAAGACGGGCACCCTCGTCTATATCGGTACGGTTCCCAGGGATGTCACCTTCAAGGCTGCGACCTTTGAACAAATCCTTCGCGGCGAACTGACCGTGACCGGCTCGTGGATGAGCTACTCGTCTCCCTTCCCGGGCGGCGAATGGCGCGGTGCTGCCGAATACTTAAAATCGGGCAAGATCGTCGTCGACGACATCGTAACCCATAAGTTCCCCTTGTCAGCAGGCTACGAAGCCTTTGAAACCTTGTTCGACCCGGCCAATAATGCCTTAAAAGTCATGTACGTCATGGACTAAAATCGGATATAATAGAAGGAAGTACGTAATGGAAGAGGTGTGTTGTCATGGTAAGCCAGCGTCAGCGGCAGATTATCGAGTTGTTACAATCCCATAAAACCGGCCTGAGCGGCAACGATTTGTCGAATTTTATCGGCGTCTCCTCGCGGACCGTCCGCAGCGATATCAAGGCCCTTGAAGGGGAACTCCGGGCCTACGGCGCGGCTATCCATGCCAATACCCGAAACGGTTATTCTTTAGAAATTACGGACGAATCCTTATTTGCGGCCTTTATCGGCGAGTCCTCACAAGGGAGGATGGATTCGGCGGAAAATCGTGTCGACGCCATCATCCGGGCCTTTTTCCTCTCGACCCTGCAGAATACGTCGCTCACTCAGCAGCAGTTGGCTGACAGCCTCTACGTCAGTCTGTCGACCTTGAAGAGCGATATGAAGGAAGCTAAGGAACGGCTGGCCGCGTACGGCCTTACCATCGGCACCTATAAAACGGAAGGCATGCGCCTTGAAGGGGAAGAAGGACAGCTTCGCAATTTCATCTCTCAGTATAATTTTCTGCAAACCAGCGACTCCGGTCAAGTGGCCTATTTTCAGCGCCTCTTTCCCGATATCGACATTCCTCAACTCCTCGACGTCATCATCTGCGTCAGCGATTCGTATCAGCTGCACCTGACCGACAATGGCCTTCACAACCTGGTCGTCCACACGGCCATCGCCATCGGAAGGGCTCAGCAGGGCCATACCATGACCTACACCCTGCGTCAGACGAAACACTTGGAGAAGGCCAAGGAATTTGACGTGGCGACATCCATATTCGAAGAGATTTTCCGCAAGACCGATATCGACGTAGCCGCCGGTGAAATCTATTACCTGGCCCAGCACCTCATGGCCAGCAAGAAGTACATCGACGGAGGGGAAGGGGCCGACCAGAAGATGCAGGAGCTGGTCATGAAGATCATCCGCGACATCGACGAACACGTCAACATCGATTTTTCCCAGGATCAGGTCCTCATCGAATGGCTGTCGGTCCACTTGCAGACGGCTATTCCCCGCATGAAATTCCAGATGAACATCCGCAACGACGTCTTAGAAGTGGTAAAATCGGAATATCCCTTGGCCTTTCAGATTGCCGTCATCGCCAGCAGCGTCATTGAAAAGGAAGAGAAGGTCAGCGTCAACGAAAATGAAATCGGCTACATTGCCATCCATTTCGGTGCCGCCTTAAACCGCATCGACATCAAAAACGACATGGTCATCCGCCGGGCTCTCATCGTCTGCGCCAGCGGCATGGGGACGGCCCTGCTCATCAAGACGCGCCTCGAGGCCTATTTCAAGGATCGGATCATCATCGTCGGCACCGTCGCCGGCTATACCTTGACGGAAGAACAGATTCATTCCGTCGACATGATCTTGACGACCATACCCTTGCCGCAGTTCCAGTCGGACCGCATCATTCCCATCCATCATCTCCTCGATAACGAAGAACTGCAGCAGCTGGAGCAGCGCTTCTACCTCATGCCCCACGGCATTCAAGGCGAGATCACCAGCTTTTTCCGCAAGGACTGTTTCTATACGGGCCGGCAATTTGACGACTGCCAGTCTATCTTGAACTTCCTGACCGACGAACTCCGGGAAAAGGGGCTCATGACCGAGGCCGAAAAGGCGTCGGTCTTTGAGCGGGAACAGGCGTCGCCGACGGAAATCGGCAACCTTGTCGCCATACCCCATCCTATCTACGGCGACCCGCCGGAATCGCGGATTTCTATCCTCATCCTCGACAAGCCCGTCCTTTGGGAAAAAGAGCGGGTCCAGCTGGTCTTCCTGATCAGTATCGCCAAGGATCAAATGGCTTCCTGGCAGTCTATTTTCCTGAAGCTCTTTACGTACCTCGTCAAAAACGACGGTGTTAAAGAGATGCTCCGCGAGCCGACCTATGAGGCCTTCATCCGCAACTTTACGCGTCAATTTAACACTTAAATATTCCATGTACGAGAAGCCCGTCCTTCCTGCCACTGCGGTAGGGAAGACAGGCTTCTTTTGTATGAGCGGCTGTTAATCTCCGCTCTTTTCGCCCTGATATTAAAAAGGGGAGCTGTTCGCAGATATCCTGCATGGACCGTTACGATTAGTGATTTGCGGCAGCAAAAAAGACGCCCCTGCCCCATACCACAGAAGGGTATGAAAAATGAGGGACGTCCTCTTGTATAATCAGTGTATCATAATGGTTGTATGCCGTCAAGGCTAACCATGAGTTGTCCGAGTTCATCTTCCTGAGAAGTTCTTGGGAGGAAGCGAAGTTCATTTCCTCCGTCTCGGAAAGGCGGCGGAAGGATAATTTTTATTTCCGCCATAAGTGGAAATTGGCCGTCTATGCTCAGGGGGGATTCTTTTGATACACTATAGTCAAGAAATAAGTTAAGAAAAAGTCAGTTAAGCAAAAGGAGGAGTTATCCATGGAATTGACGAAGCTGCTCGATAGGGAGCACATTTTTCTGGATACTCGGGTACAGTCCGATACCGATGCCATTCACCGCTTAGGTGAGGTATTGAAGCAAAGCGGGTACATCAATGACAAGTACATCGATGCCGTACTGGCCCGGGAAGTTGAATTTCCGACGGGACTGCAGTTGTCGCAGCAGGGGATTGCCATTCCTCACGCGACGCCGGAAGGAAATGTCGCTGAAAACGGCATCGCCGTCTGTCGGTTGGAAGAACCGGTTGTCTTCCACAGCATGGAAGATGCCGACGACACGGTTCCCGTTTCCATGATTTTTATGTTGGCCTTGAAAGATGCCAATGAACACCTGGACATGCTGCAGAAGCTGTTCACCATGTTCCAACAAGAAGAACAGGTGGAAAAACTGCTCACGGCATCGACGGCCGATGATTTCCAGCAAGCCTTTTTATCGGCCTTACAGTAATCATGTATCGTAATCTATTCATTTATTAGGAAAGGTTGGTCATCTATTATGAAAAAAGTTATCGTAGCCTGCGGCGGCGCCGTAGCCACTTCTACTGTTGCTGCTAATGCCATTCGTGAACTCTGTGCAGCTAACAACATTTCCGTTGAAATCCTGCAGATCCGCATCAATGAAATCGAAAACCAGCTCGACGGTGTCGACCTCATCGTCACCACCATGAGGGTCAAGAAAGACTTCGGCAAGCCCTACGTCAACGGCATGCCCTTCCTGAGCGGCGTTCGCGTCGAAGAAACGGAACAGAAGATTTTAGACGTCTTGCAAAACTAAGAAACAGAGGAGTGAATTCAGATGGATGTCATTTTGAATTTTGTACAATACTTCGTCAACTTGGGTCCGGCGGTCATGCTGCCCATCGTCATCTTCATCGTCGGTCTCGTTTTAGGGCAGTCAGCCGGTAAAGCCCTGCGTTCGGGCATTTCCATCGGCATCGGCTTCATCGGTATCGGCCTGGTCATCAGCTTGATGCTCGACAACCTGGCACCGGCAGCCCAGGCTATGTCGGCTAACTTCGGTATCTCCATGAATCTTATCGATGTCGGCTGGCCCGGCACGTCGCCCATTACCTGGGCCAGTCAGATTGCGTTGGTGGCCATTCCCGTGGCCATCGCCGTCAATATTCTCATGCTGGTCTTCAAATTGACCCGCGTCGTCAATATCGACATTTGGAATATCTGGCACTTTGCTTTCACCGGCGCCATCGTCAATATCGCCACCGGCAGCTACGTCCTGGGAATCGTCGCCGTCGCCATTCATGCAGCCTATGCGTATAAACTCGGTGACTGGTTCATTCCCGTAACGGATGACTACTTCGGCCTCGAAGGCATTGCCATGCCTCACGGTTCCTCGGCTTGGTTCGGTCCCGTCGCGGTTCCCATTAACTGGATTCTTGACCGCATCCCGGTCATCAAGGACATTGACATCAATTTGACCCACATCGAAAAGGTCATGGGCCACTTCGGCGATCCGTCGGTCATGGGCGGTATCATGGGCGTCATCATCGGCATCCTGGCCGGTTACGATATCCGCGGCATCCTGACCCTGGGCATTCAGATGGCTGCTGTCATCGTCCTCATGCCGCAAGTCGTAAAGCACATCATGAACGGCTTGCTGCCTATTTCCGAAGTTGCTAAACAGACCTTACAGAAACGGTTCTCTCATTCTAATTTCTACATCGGCCTCGACTGCGCCTTACTTCTCGGAGATCCGGCTGTCGTCACGGCGTCCTTGCTGTTCATCCCGTTGACGATCCTCATCGCAGCCATCGTCCCGGGCAACCAGATCCTGCCCTTCGGCGACTTGCCGACCATCGGTTTCTTCATCGCCATGGCCGTCGGCGTCCACAACGGCAACTTATTCCGGACGGTGATCTCCGGCTCGGTCATTATGTTCATGACCATTTGGATTTCCAATCAGACCATCGCCCTCCAAACGGAGCTGGCAGCCCACGGCGGCATGCTGAAGAACGGTGCCTCTCAGATTGCAGCTCTCGACCAAGGCGGGGCTCCCATTACCTACCTCTTGGAACAGGCCATGCATCTCACCGATTTGAAAGGCTTCCTGATCATCGGCATCTTCTACGTCTTCTGCCTGATTTTCACCTACTTCTGGCACAAGAAGGAAATGGCCAAACTGGCTGAATAATTCGAAACGATTCTATTACCCTAAAGGAGTGTTAATTCATGAACACCATTCTTTCTACCCGACAGATGCTGCTCGACGCCCAGTCTCAGCACTACGCCGTTCCGGCTTTTAATATCCACAACATGGAAACGATGCAGGTCGTCATCGAAGTCGCTGAAAAAATGCATTCGCCTGTCATCCTGGCCGGCACGCCGTCGACGATCCGCTATGCCGGACCGGAATACATCGTAGCCATGGCCAAGACGGCCGCTGCCAAAGCAACGATTCCCATCGCCATCCATCTCGACCACCACGAAGACTTTGAAGCCATTAAAGACGCTATCGACCTCGGTTTCCGGTCGGCCATGATTGACGCCTCCCGCGATCCCTATGAAGAAAATGTGGCCCGCGTTAAAGAAGTCGTCGATTACGCCCACCACCGCGACGCCACCGTAGAAGCCGAACTCGGAAAACTCATCGGTCAGGAAGACGACCTCACGGTCAGTGAAGCCGACGGCGCTTATACCGACCCCGATACGGCAGCCGACTTCGTCAAAAAGACGGGCATCGACTCCTTAGCCATCGCCATCGGCACGGCTCACGGCCTCTATAAAGGCGAACCGCACCTCGACTTCGACCGCCTTCAGGCCATTCGGGAGCGGGTATCGATTCCTTTAGTCCTCCACGGCGCCTCTGACGTGCCCGACGAATTGGTACAGAAAGCCATTTCCATGGGCATCTGCAAAGTCAACATCGCAACCGACCTCAAGATTCCTTTCTCCGACGCCGTAAAGAACTACTTCCACGACAATCCCAAGGCCAACGATCCGCGGCAGTACATGACGCCCGGTAAAGAAGCCATGGCCGCCATCGTAGCTCATAAGATCGACGTCTGCGGCAGTGCCAATCGCTGCTAGAAAGGGTGACGGCCTATGATACTCGTAGTCAATCTGAATCCGTCACTGGATAAAATTTACACCCTCGATCATTTGCCTTATGGGGAAGCGAGCCGCGCTAAGACCGTTCAAAACACGGCCGGCGGCAAGGGAACGCACGTGGCTAACGTCATCACCGCCCTGGGCCATCCCTGCACGGTTGTCGGATTCCTCGGAGGTTACGTCGGCCAGTATATCCGCCACGTCTTAGATGAACGTCATATCGTCCATCATTGTACGACCATCAAAGGGGAAACGCGGTCGTGCATCAACATCGCAACGAGTGACGGAAAGCAGACGGAAGTCTTAGAACCGGGCCCGACGATTACCATGGGGGAGCGGAATGAATTTCTCGACCAGTATGATTTTGAATTAAAACGAAATGATATAGTTGTAGCCTCAGGAAGTCTGCCCAAAGGCCTTGGCGATGACTTTTACAATGAACTCATCCGTCGGGCCAAAGGGCAGGGAAAACCGTTTCTCCTCGATACGAGCGGTTCCGCTTTGTCAAAAGGTGTCGAAGCAGTGCCGTATTTCATCAAGCCGAACGAATCGGAAGTCGAAGTACTGACCGGCCACAAGCTGACAAAGACCGAAGAAGCCGTCCAAGTCCTGCACGAATTAGAGGGACGAGGCATCGCCATGCCGACCCTGTCCTTAGGGAAGAGGGGAGCCCTCTTAGCTCACGAAGGGAAGGTATTCCGCGCCGTACCGCCTACGATCGAGAAGGTCATCAATGCCGTCGGCTCCGGTGATTCCTTCGTTGCCGGCTTAGCCGTAGCCTTAGACCGGGGAGCGTCTCCCGAAGAGGCCCTGCGCCGGGCAGCCGCCTGCGGGACGGCTAACGTTCTTGAAGCAGAAAGCGGCGTCGTCGATCCGGAAAAGGTCGCAGCCATCGAAAAAGAAGTACAAATTACAACCTTATAAGACAGCATAGGGGAACACTCCTGCAAAACAGGGCTTTCGATAAAATCACAAGTTATCGGAAGCCCTGTTTATATAAAAGCCAACGCCCATATCTTCTGATACCCATCCTATCTTGCAGTCTCCCCAAAAAATCCGTATACTAAAGACACACACAAATAAAAAAAGCAACCAAGGGAATGGCCCTTTTCCGGCGATCCCCTGCTGCATTAGGATCTTATTTAGCGTATATCAGGTGCCAGACGGGCACCGGGAGGTATCATAACATGAAATATTTCATCGCGTCAGATATTCACGGCTCGGCCTATTATTGCCGCCGTCTTCTCGAAGCTTATCAGCGGGAAGGTGCCGACCGTTTCGTTCTCCTCGGCGACATCCTCTACCACGGACCGCGAAATGATTTGCCGAAAGACTATAATCCGAAAGAAGTCTTTGCCATGCTGAACGGCATAAAGGACTCCATCCTCTGCGTCCGCGGCAACTGCGACAGCGAAGTCGACCAGATGGTCCTCGAATTTCCCATCATGGCTCCTTACGCCATCTTGACGCAGGGAACCCTCGTCGTCTATGCGACCCACGGCGACCACTACAATACGCACCGCCTGCCGCCCCTTCAGAAAGGGGACATCCTCCTTCACGGCCACACCCACCTGCCGGTATGGGAACCCTTCGGCCAGGATAATTACTATCTCAATCCCGGTTCGGCGTCCCTTCCGAAAGACGGCAATCCCCACAGTTATCTCGTCTGGGAAAATCAGACCTTCACTTGGAAGGATATGGACGGTAAGGCCTTTCACGAACTGACCTTATAAGGATTCCGGAAAGGGGCGGAGCCGATCCTGTAAATAGCTTTGGAAGATGGCGGCTGTCTGTGTTTCTTCCGATACGGGAAAGGCGTACTCGCCGAATTGGCGGACGGCCATGATGCCCATGAGGGAATTGGTAATAAAACACTCGTCGAAGGACCCTATTTCAGCGGGCACGATGGATCTTTCGATGACGTCATAGCGAGAACAGAGGTAGGCGCGGACGATGCCCGGCAAGAGTCCGGCCTCGATGGGCGGCGTATAGAGCTGCCCGTTTTTTATGAAGAACAGGTTGCTCACGGCCCCTTCGGCAAGTTCTCCCTTCGTATTGCAGAAAATCGGCTCGTCGATACCCTGTCGGGCAGCCTGTCGTTTGGCCACGATGGAGTCGCCGTAATTAAAGGTCTTATGGCGAACGAAGGGGGAACTTTCGTTGCGCCGGATATTCGACAGGGCCAGGACGAATCCCGGACGGGACGCCATGGCTTCGTAGGGATTGGGACGGGACGTGAAGCATAAATTATGGTCGGAAGCGAGGATTTTTAGAACTCCTTTATCATTCCCCTCCTTCGTTAAATACGATTTTAACCGCTCTTTCCAATCGGCAGGTAAGGAGAGGCCCAACCAGCCCAGGGTACGCCGCAGCCGGGCTTCATGGGCTTCGAGCCAGACCGGACGTCCCTTAACCAGAGACAGGGTTTCAAAGGCGCCGAGGCCGAATTGATAGCCGTCATCAAAGGTAAGGTTCATAGTAAAAAGGTTCTCCTTTCAAGGCTGTCAGCAGGGCTTTGGCTTTCTGCCAGATTTCTTCGTACTCAAAGTCCCGGTCCGATTCGGCCGTAATGCCGCCGCCGACACCGATATAATAGGTATCCCCTTGATGGACAGCCGTGCGGATGACGATGTTGAGGTCACAGTTTCCGTCGAGGGAGAGATAGCCGATGGTGCCCGTGTAGAGTTGGCGGCGGCTCGATTCCAGCTCGTCGATGATTTCCATGGCCCGCTTCTTGGGCGCTCCCGTAATGGAACCGCCGGGAAAGAGCGCCTTCAGGGCATCGACGGCAGTCTGGTCCGGGCGAAGAATGCCGGTGACGCTGGCGACTAAGTGAAAGACGGAGGCGTAGTCTTCGACGGAAAACAAGGTCGGGACCGTGACGCTGCCGGGCTGGCAGATTTTATGGAGGTCGTTTCGTTCCAGGTCGACGATCATTAAGAGCTCGCTGCGATCTTTTTGTGAGTCTCCCAATTCTTTGCGAAGGGCGGCATCTTCGGCCGCCGTCTTCCCTCGGCGGCGAGTCCCTTTGATGGGCCGCGTTTCAATCCGCCGTCCGTCGATGTGAAGGAGGCGCTCCATGGAGGAACTGATAATCTGATACGAACCGTATTGCAGGTAAGCTCCAAAGGGCGAGGGATTATCCCGGCGCAGTCGGGAAAAGAGGGTGTACGGCGGGCAGGGGCTGTCGACGGTCAGGGTGCTGGTGAAGTTGGTGACATAGACGTCGCCGGAGACGAGGTAGGTCATCAACTTTCGAAGGGCCAGGGCGTATTCGTCAGGCGTGCAGTCCGGTTCAATCGAAATGGGATAGGTCTCGGTCAGAGACGGCGCCGTAAAGGTTTCCATTCGCTGCCGGATGAGGGTTTCCATCCGCTTCCAAAGTTCCGGAGCCGCCTCGGTATGGCCATTGGCGATGAACCAAAGGCTGTGATCTTTCAGGTCTTCGATGATGAAAAAATCGTAGAAGACCCATTTCATCTCGGCCAGGGTCGCCTTCGGTGTGTGCCGCGAAATGACGCCTTGGGGCTTCATGCCGTAGTCATAGGTGACGTAGCCGATGGCTCCCGATGTCAGGGGCAAGTCGCTGTAATTCTTCTGGTGATGCCGGGCTAAGTAGGCCTTTAGATAGGCTTCGGCCGTTCCCGGATGGTACTTGCCGTCGACGCGAAGGCGGCCCTTTTCGACGGACACCGTATGATACGGAACGAGACCGATAATGGCATATTGGCCGAGTTTATTTTCCAGGGAAGAATCGAGAAAAGCCGCATCTTTTTCGTCAGCAAAGAGGGAGAAAATCTGACTTGCCGTATAGGGAAGGTCCGAACGGCGGATATAGGGTTCAGGCATCGTGTCGACCTCCTTTTTCGGCACAGCGGCAAAAGGCTTGGATTAAGTCGCTGCCGTACTCCGATAAGAGGGCTTCAGGGTGAAACTGCAGGCCGAAGAGGGGCCGTTTTTTATGGGATAAGGCCATGACGGCACCGTCGTCACTGACGGCATCGATCCGATAAGCGGGAGGCAGGCTGCTTTTTTGGACGACCAGGGAATGGTAGCGGGTTACGGAAAAGGTCTTGGGAAGACCTTTAAATAAGCCCCGCCCGTCGTGATGAATGGCCGTCACCTTGCCGTGCATCGGCCTTTTCCCGCGGATGACAGAAGCACCGGCCGCATAGGCCAGGACCTCCATGCCAAGGCAGATGCCGAGGATGGGCGTCGTCTTTTCGAAATCCTGAACGATGGCCAAGGACTGCCAAGCATCGGCCGGCCCCTTGGGACCGGGAGACAGGATGATGCCTTCCGGTTTCATAGCCGCAATTTCTCCAAGGCCGATGGCATCACAAGGCCGGACTTCGACGTCGCGTCCCGTTTCGGCGACCAGGTCGGCCAAATTATAGGTGAATGAATCGTAATTGTCGATGATGAGATACATAATACCTCCTTATATATAAAAATGGATAGCGACGGCATCCCCAAAGGGCACAGTCGTTATCCATAAAGGTCCGTAACCTGCTGATGAGGAAGATTCCTCGTCTTTTAGTATACCATAATCCTGCGTTTTTTTCGAAGTCTTTTTCGGTATAAAACGGGCTGTACGAAGTCCGCCTTTTCAAGTATACTAGAAGAAAAAAAACGGAAATGAGGGATATATATGCGAATCTTGCAGGAAACCTTACGGGCAGCCATTGCCCAGGCCTCGCCGGTCATGTTCAATAAAGAAGCAACGCTAAAGAAAGTCGCAGCACAAATCGAAGAAGCCGGGCGGAACGGGGCACAGCTCATCGTCTTTCCCGAATCCTTGGTACCGTGCTACCCTTACGGCCTGACCTTTGGCTTTACCGTCGGCAGTCGTTCGGAAGCCGAGCGGGCCGATTGGAAGCGCTACTACGAAGAGTCCGTCGTCGTCAGCCGCGATCTGGAGGCTGTTGCAGCCGCCGCCAAGGCCTTTGGCATCTACGTCAGCTTAGGGATTACCGAACGGGACGAGACGACGTATTCGCTCTATTGCAGCAACGTCATCTTCGGACCCGACGGCACCTTGAAAGCCCTCCACCGGAAGATAAAACCGACCGGTTCCGAACGCTATATCTGGGCCGATTCTCACATCCCGTCGACGTATTTTCCTATCGTCCAGACGCCGTGGGGCCCCATGGGATCCCTCATTTGCTGGGAAAATTACATGCCCCTGGCCCGGACGGCCCTCTATCAAAAAGGCGTCAGCCTCTATTTGGCGCCGAATACCAACGACAATCCCGAATGGCAGGACACGATCAAGCACATTGCCATCGAAGGCCACTGCTACGTATTTAACGTCGATCAGTACTTTACCAAGGACATGTATCCCTCCGACCTGGTGGAAAAGGGCGCCGTCGATAAACTGAATGACGCGACTTGCCGCGGCGGAAGCTGCATCATCGATCCCTGCGGTCATTATCTCACCGAGCCCGTTTGGGACAAGGAAGCCATCATCTATGCCGACCTCGATATGAATCAAGTCGCCCTGCGCCACATGGAATTTGACGCTGCCGGCCATTACAGCCGTCCCGATATCCTCGAACTTATCGTCCACGAATAAGGAAATCGGGTATCGTAAGCTTTTTTAGGCGTAATAAAACACCGTTAAACGGAGTTTATCCTCGTTTAACGGTGTTTTCCATAAGCGCCCTATACACGGCAGCAAGGGAGGCGGGGCATGCCGGTGGGGGCTGAGGGGTTCAGGCAATTTTATTGCCATTGGCAACCATTTTGAACTGCAGGCCTAAGACTTCGGCAGCCCGCTTGCACATGAGCATGCGCTGCATGAAGATTTCAAAGTAATCCATGAGGGAGCAGATTGATTCATCCAACTCGATTTCCAGGCGGATGACGTTCTTGTGACGGTCGATGTGAAGTTTAGACGACAAGGCGGCATAATTGACCCGGTCGTGTTTATCGAAGGTTTCGGGAACCTTATTGCGTACGCGGTTGCGGCGAACATCGCTCTTGTCTGCCAGGATGACGGCTGCCGAAATGGGGTCAAAGGCGACGCCGCTTCGTTCATCGTGCTGACCGATGGCCGATATGATGGCGGCAATGTCTTCCGGCGGAGCGCCCCAGTCGCGAAGGAACTGGAAGGCCATGAGGGCTCCCGTATGGGCATGGTCGACGCGGTTGATGCTGTTGCCGATGTCGTGCATATAGCCGGCAATCCGGGCCAGCTCGACGGTATGCTCATCGTAGCCCAGCTTCTTTAAGATGCGTCCGGCCGTGACGGCGACTTTGGCCGTGTGTTTCTGTGAATGGTCCGAATAACCCAGGGCATCGAGAACTTTATTGCCCTGTTCCAAATAGATGCTCAATTCTTTGGCATGGGTGATATTTTCATAGGTCAGCTTTTTCATTGAATCATTCCTTTGCTCATTCTTGTCTTATCTTTTAGCATACCAAAGGACTGTATATATTGCGTAAAAATTGGATAAAAAGTCGGCCTTATTTTGAAAAAGTTTATTTTTATCGATTTTCTTTGTGAAGATCCGTCAGTAGGCGTATAATAAAAGTATATTTGAAAGGGGGATTATATATGAACGAAGTTATGAAAGCACTCTTAGAACGGCGCAGCATCCGTCAGTACGAGGACAAAGCCGTTCCTGCCGAACTCATTGAACAAATTGTCGAAGCCGGTCTTTATGCGCCGTCCAGCATGGGCAAGCAGAATTCAAAGATCGTCGTCATCACCAACAAAGAACTGATTCATGAATTATCCGTCGTCAACAACGAAATCGGCGGCTGGCCTGAAGGAAACGATCCCTTCTATGGCGCTCCCGTCGTCCTCCTGGTACTGAGCTACAACGGCATGGGCAAGGAAAAATACGACGGCAGCGTCGTCATGGAAAACCTCATGCTGGCCGCTCATTCACTGGGACTTGGCAGCTGCTGGATCCACCGGGCCAAAGAAGAAATGGAAACGCCATTAGGAAAGAAAATCTTCGAAAAAATCGGCCTCTCGGCAGACGAATGGGAAGGCATCGGCAACTGCATCGTCGGCTATCCCAAAGGAGAAGCCCCGAAAGCGGCTGCCCGGAAAGAAGATCGGGTCTACCATATCGACTGATGCTGCAAGAATGATTTGAGGCATACAAAAAGGAAAGCGATACATGACTCGCTTTCCTTTTTTGTCTGTCTATAAGTGATTTCAGACTTGATAACCGGCACGTGGCGGCCGGCCATTTCCGTGTAAAACTTGAAGTTATAGACTATCTTTGATACACTGGGATACATGAGATAGTTCGATGTATTCGGTTTCCCTCACGAAAGTGAGGTGATCAGCATGAGTGTCTATGAGGCATTGTCGTTAATGATTGCTTTTGCAACCTTAATCGTGCTGGTTATTTCAGCTCATTAATTCTAATTTGTAACTGAAAAAACCGCATACCTGACGGTACACGGCCTTCTTCAGACTATAAATCATCGAGGAGAGCCGATGCACCACCATCGGACTATCTCTGTTTTTATTTTAGCACAGGTGTTGGAAAAAAGAAAGAAATACTTCAGCATGCAATACGAAAGTGGTTGTGACGCGCTTCAATGACACATTTCTTCAATATACTTTTTAATGCCTTCCGGAGATGAAAAATCGTATAGAATCTCTTTTTCAAGATAATAGTCTCGAATGCTCTGTTTAGAAATCAGTTCATTAGAGGGAATACCGTCGCCATATCCCTTTCGTGCATCCTGCCAAGGGGCCTCCTGATGTGTTATCCGCTCGAGCGGCTTACCGGTGTATTCACCAAAAGTATTGGCAACTAATTCGACGATGTGACGTTCCTGTACCGTGAGTTTGTCGTCAGTTCCCTCGAAAATAACGAATCGAGGGTCTTCAATAGGATTATATCGAAATTGTTTAAACAAGGTGTAGATTTCCGGATAGACCGGGCCGTGGGTCCAAGCCTGACAATCTTCCGGGAAAATCGGGGTATTGTGATTGGCGTAAGAAATGCCCTGAACAAAATACAACAACTTCTGCAGCATAAGCGGTGTAATTTCCGTTAATTGCTCAAACAAGCAGTAAATGACACCTAGGATTTTATCGGATACAGCAAATAAATCTTCGAGCTCTTCAGCAGCCTTTATTGCTTTGTTATATGCAGCCGGCGTGATTTTATCTCGATTTTCGTAAAGCATTTTTTTCATAAATCGGGGTGAAATCAAGGCATTGCGGATAATATCCGAATACTCTTTTGAAGGAATTTGACCGGAAAGATAGCGTGTAATCGTAACTTCACCGAATCCTAGTGCAAGGGATAAAGGGCCTTGGCCCATTTTATAAATAGCCATAAGCCGCTTTATATCATGAACGGATACGATATTTTCGTAAGTACGATACTGAGTGTCCATTTCCTGTACATTTTTATCGATTAATCCGGGGGGACTCATGAAGCTGCCGCATTCATCGCATACAGCCGTAGTGAGGGTAAATGTATAATCCTTATCCTTAATATTTTTGACAATAGTCTGCTTTTCCAACGTATAGGGCGTCTCTTTACGGCAGGTCGTGCAAAAATCGATCCGCCTTTTTTCTGACATCATAATCACTCCTTCTTGGGATTATTTAAAATGGTAGCGTAGGGGATACTTCTGTTCATGTATTGAAATAACAATAACGTAGTTCCGTTCAAGCTTATTCAATTTTATATACAGAGAAACTTTTTTATATCCATTGCCAATTTTTTCAAGTAATTCCACGTCTTTGCCGAATATATATATAGTTTCTCGTGCTCATACCCCTTCTTCGAGTTTTTCCGTACTTCTGAAAAATCAATGACTGTAAGATCTAACAAAATATCTTTGACATCTTCCTCATCAATCACGTAATTAAAGAAGAGATTAAGATTATCTTTCCGATTGGGATTTAGTTCAATGCGATAACGGTTTTGCTCAACAGACACTTCACTTCTTTTAAATAAACTTCAATATCATTTCGTCGTATATCCATCTACATCTCCTTGAAATGATAGGATTTTTTATTTTTCCTATCATTATTATACTATAAGGCCTGCGTATTTGCAATTGCTGGGAATTAAATCTATTTATATTTATACTGATCGATGATACCAGAATTATTTTTACCTTGACATTCCGATAATATTTAATTATCGGAAAAGTAAGCAAGATTCACGATTCATCGTTTTCTTGCCGCCATCTTTTCCGCCCATATTTTATAAAATGGCATCGAGCTTTTTCATGGCTTCTTTATTGCGTTTATCCGTAATCGTATCGTAGATGTTGGCCGTCGTAGCAATGGAGGAATGGCCCAGGCGTTTCGACACGTAGTCGAGTTCGATGTTATTTTCCAGCATCATCGTGGCGTGGGTATGACGGAAGGAATGGAAGCTGCCGTTGTGAAACTCTTTTTTGCACCACATGTTGAAGTAGCGCATGTCGTTGCTGGTCATGGATCGGCCGTCCTGACGGGTACAGACGAAGTCGTTTTCCCGATAGTCGCTGCCATAGAGACGGCGATTCCTTACCTGCTGCTCCTTATGACGGACGAGGGCCTTGTATAAGGTTTCATTAAAAGGAATAGTCCGCAGAGACGACTTCGTCTTCGGCGTCGCCTTGCAGACCGGCGTTCCCGTCTTGTCGTATAAGGTACTGTCCACAGATATAGTACGGTTTTCCATATCGATATGGGACCACTGCAGGGCTAAACATTCGCCGACGCGAAGGCCCGTACAGTAAGCAATCATACAGGGGGCGTAATATTTATGCCCCAAAGGGAAAGTCTGAAAGATATGGTCGAGTTGGTGGCGCGAGAAGATGAAGGGCTTTTTCCGAGGAATGTCGAACTTCGGCATCTTGACGTTGGCCATGGGATTACTGTCGATATACTGGCGGTTCGATACGGCCCAGCGCATGCCGTCGTTAAAGACCGTGAAAATCGTTTTGACCGTCGAGCGGGAATAGCCTTTTTGTTTCAGCAGATTGAGCCAGTCCTGGATTTCCGCCGTCGTCAATTCGCTCAGTTCATATCCGCCAAAACGGGCACCAATATGCCATTTGATGACGCCTTTATAGGCATCGTACGTGTTGGGGCCGAGGTTGATTTCTACATCTTTTTCCAGCCATTCCAAAAAGAAAGGCATGACTTCCACTGCCGGTTCCGCATCTTGTTCCGAGTCATCGAGGGCGGCCATGGCCTGGCGATAGGCTTTAGCGGCCTGGGCGTACGTCGTGCCTCCGACTCGTTCGACTCGTTTGCGGCCCGCACCGTCTGCTGCCGGATATTCGATTGTATAATACCATTTCTTGCCGCGCTTACGAAGATACACGCCGCACCGCCTCCTTTATTTGTATTGTACAATAATAACCGGGGAGACGCAACAAATGTTCCCATCTTATTTGCCGATATAAGGAAAGATAATTTTCCGACACATGTAATCTGTCGTCAAACAAGAAAAAAGGCTTAAAAGGGGAAATAGGCCCTGTTTATGGCAAAACAGGCTTTAATGAAAACAAATGTTCTTTCATAAGCTTGAGAGCCTCGCTAAACATATGTTCTAAATACAAAAAGTACGATCTGTAGTACAATACATAATGAATCTATCGTTCCATAGGGAACAGAAAGGGCAAGATATGCCGCATTTGATTACCACCTATACGGGAAGACACTTTGACATCACCAATATGGATCCCGATGCCATTTGCATCGAAGACATCGCCCATGCCTTGTCCCTGATTTGCCGCGGCAACGGTCATGTGAAGACCTTTTATTCCGTCGGCCAGCACTGCCTACAGTGCGCTTACGAAGCTGAGGCCCGCGAACTGTCACGACGCCTGATCCTGGCAGCCCTTCTGCATGACAGCACCGAGTGCTACATGTCCGACGTCCCGCGGCCCTTAAAGGACGTCATGAACGGTTACCGGGACACGGAAGAACGGCTGCTGCAGCTCATTTATAAAAAATATCTTCACACGCCTTTAGATGAAGAAGAAACAAGGATCCTCAAAGACATCGACAACGACTTCCTGTGGTATGACTTGACCTACTTACTGGACGATAAACCGGAGGAGCAAGCCCCGGCCGTTCACGTCCTGCCGGACTACGCCTTCCGGCCCTTTGCCGACGTCGAGAAAGACTACCTGACCTTGTTTCGCCGCTATACACAAGATATTTCGAAAGGAGACTGAAACCTTATGAACATACAAATCTTCGGCACGACGAAGTGCTTCGATACCAAAAAAGCCCTGCGCTACTTTAAAGAACGGAAGATTTCCGTCCAATTCGTCAACCTGAAAGAAAAAGGCCTGAGCAAGGGCGAATATAATAAAGTCAAACAAGCCGTAGGCGGCCTCGACGCCATGATCGATACAAACTGTAAGGACAAAGATACCTTAGCCCTGATCCAATACGCCGTCGACAGCGAAAAAGACGCTAAGATACTGGAAAACCAGCAGGTTTTGAAAACACCCATCGTAAGAAACGGAGCGAAAGCCACTGTCGGCTACGCACCGGATGTTTGGAAGACCTGGGAAGATTGATAGTCCCGATATTATTTTCATAGTCTCAAGAGATAATTTTTATATTCTCAATATTATTATCAATAAAGTGGGGAGTAAAAAGACATATCTTGAAATCGACAGCTCAATGGATGCTTTTCCCGGTATGACGCGATATCAGCCGGTTTATACCATGGAATCCATCCATGACAAGCCGTAAATCGTCATATACAGCTTAATACAGATTTAACCGGCCAGAATTCAGTCCATAGATCCATAAGCCTTACATACGGATATCTGAATCAGCCTGACATCTGTCTGTATAGACTTATATAAGCCTGTGAAGGCCTATAAAGATGACGCAGCATCCGGTGCCAGTCACAAGGAAATAAAACTACAAGGGAGAATCCGGGAAGGTACGGAGAAAAAAGAGTTGTTGCATGATATATAATGTATCATTGATATAAAATCGAGTTTCAGAGCCGGCCGGATACGGGGGTAGGAAAAAACATCCGATTACTTCCGATAACGTTAAATTATCGTAAGTAATGTAATAGTGAAAAATCAGGCCATTTCAGCCACATCTCATACGCCGCATATCTAAGCCATTTATGCCTCGTTGTCCATTTTAAGTGTGATCATATAATAAGTTCGGTTCCCCAGTGTTTGGATTCAATATGGGAAGTTTTTTAGGATTCATTGTGGGAAGTTTTGTGGGAAGTTTGGAAAAAATTGTGGGAAGCCAAAAACACCGTTACAGTCTGGGCTGCGGCGGTGTTTTTCATATCATCTACGAATACCATTGTCTAACGATATACATCACACGGTCTTCTCTAATCTTTCAAATAGTTTCCTGTTTTTCAATGATTAAGTTATCAATATCGGCCTTCATGAATTCGTAATGGGACTCATCGTCCTCAGAATATCCGGCTTCTGTCTTTTGACATTCCATCAATGCAGTGACCGTCTCCTGCCATCGCTTGTCATGGGGATGATTGGCAAGACACAGCACCGCGTAGCCTTCAATGGCCAAACGGGCCTGCAAAATTTGCCGCAAGTCATCGGGAGAAGTTGCTTTCACACCAAATCCACGATTATTAAAAATCTCAATGAGGTCATCATTCTTCAGCTGTAATACAGCTTCGCGTACCGGCGTGCGGGATACATTCAGCTTGTCGGCAAATTGTTTTTCTGAATAAACTTCGCCGGGCAATAACTCCCCTTTCACAATGGCTTCTTTTAAGTATTGATAGATTTGATCTTTATACGATACTTTTTTTAACATGATGAACTCCTTCGTCGGTAACTCGTATCTTGTATGTAGCATACTACTAACGTAAAAAAAAGTCAAGAAGATTTCAATTGTTTTACATTGAATTTTTCCAGTGCTTTACATGTTCTATATGTTCTTTTGGTATGCTGTAAAAAATAGACTAAAAGGTGGGATTTTTATGGCAAAGACTTATGTGCTCGATACGAATGTCCTGATTCAGGCTCCGTATGCTATGCAGTGTTTTGAAGATAATCATGTCGTTATTCCCCTGGTTGTCGTGGAAGAATTGGATGGACTGAAAAAAGCGGATGGTGAACGCGGGTTCAATGCCCGGCAAGCCATCCGCTTTTTGGAACGTTTAAGGCTCCGCGGCAACTTACTGGACGGCGTAGCCCTTGATAACGGCGGCATGGTACGTATCGAGATTAATTGCGTCCATGAGGCGCTGCCGGAATCGCTGCCTGACGATCAGGCCGATAACCGAATTCTCAAAGTCTGCTGCCACCTGCAAAGCTGTCAGCCCATTTTGGTCACCAAAGATCTGGTGCTGCGGCTCAAAGCCCAGGTGCTGAATATTGAAGCTCAGGATTTCAGTACGGAACAGGTACTGCCCGAAAAGAACGGCTATACCGGCCGTCAGACCTGCTACGTCCCGGAAAGCGACTTCGATTCCTTTTTAGAAGAAGGCATCGATGCCGGCCGTCTCTACCAAATCGACGACCATGCCCAGCGCTACGACGTGACGGTGCAGGAAAATGAATTCATCATCTTACAGGCCGACGCCTCCCTTCGCAAGACCCACTTAGGACGGGTCCACAAAGGGCGCGTCATCCCCCTGACCTACAGCCGCGTTTCCCCCTATGGCATCAAGCCGCGAAATGCAGGCCAGTACTTTATGCAGGAAGCCTTGATGCAGTCGGCCGAAGAAGCGCCGTTGGTCATCATCAAAGGCCAGGCCGGCACGGCCAAGACCTTCTACTCGTTGGCCGTCGGTCTTGAAAAGATTATCAACCATCCGACGGGCGAATACCGGCGTATCCTCATCTGCCGGCCGAATGCCCAATTCGACTCGGATATCGGCTTTTTGCCCGGCGATGAACAGGAAAAGATTTCGCCCCTCATGCGGCCTATTATCGACAACCTGGAACAGCTCATCGACAGCAATGAAGCCGAACGCTATGAAAACGAAAGAGAACTGGCCGAAAAGATTGAAGAAATCTTCGACCGCCACGTCATCCAGACCGAGGCGCTAAACTTCATCCGCGGCCGGTCCCTGGAAAAGACGTATCTCATCATCGACGAAGCGCAGAACATGACGCCCAATCAGGTCAAGGGCATCATCACCCGGGCCGGCAAAGGCACGAAAATCATCCTCGTCGGCGACCCCAACCAGATCGACCGTCCCTTCCTCGATGAACGGACGAACGGCCTTACTTATGCCGCCGGCAAGATGAAGGGCAGCCCCTTATGCTATCAACTGACCATGCGGGCTGACGAATGCGAACGGTCCCCCTTAGCCCTGGACGCCGTTCAGCGCTTATAGTTTTTAACGATTACGGTTTCAGATACTGTTGGGAAATGGCCGGATTCCACGAGCAGCAGCCGCCCGTTTCTTTTTCAAAGCGCCAGTGCTGGCGGACGTCGGGATACTTTTCGTGATCGACTTCGCTGAGGAACATCTCTAAAGGGCGGATGAAGTCGCGGTATTCGCCGTACAAGGTCTTATAGACGACATACGTTTCCTTCGTTGCGGCATCGTCGGCCAGGCCGATGATACGGTACCGTTTCTGCTTAAAGTGACGCCACGTTTCCCCCGGTTTTGGCAGTTCCCGGCCGGCTACAAAGGCGCTGAGGGCAGCCAAGGACGGTAAAAAAGCGGCGGCTTTCACCCACTTGGCATCGACGAAGCCTTGACGGCTCATGGCTTCCAAGAAGGCTTTCAAAGGCTGATAGTAGCCGTTAAAGTCGAGGAAGGCGAAGCGGCCTTTGAGGTGACCGAGTTTTACTTCACTCATGACCTGGCTGATTTCTTCTAACGTGCCGAAGCCTCCGGGAAAAGCCAAGAAGATGTCGCCCAATTCCATCATCTTCGCTTTGCGTGAAGCCATGTCCGGTGTGACGATAAGCTTTGTCAGGCCCTCCTGTTGGAGCGCCGTATCGATAAACTCCTGAGGCTCTACGCCGATGACGGCGCCGCCCTTTTTTAAGGCTCCGGCAGACAAAGCTCCCATGAGCCCCGTTCGGCTGCCGCCGTAAATCAAGGTATGTCCGTGCTCGGCAATCCAAGCTCCCAAGGCCGAGGCGTAGGCTTCATAACTGGGATCGTTTCCCCGGCTGGCGCCGAGATAGACAGTGATGTTCATCGTGTTTCCCTTCTCTCCTCTATATTCATGGCCTTGACGGCCATTGTATGCTACAATAATACTATCTATTATAGCATATGTGAGGAGTATTCCGACGTATAAATGTCAGGAAAAACCGCAGCTGTCCGGCAAGTTTTATCGGCGATAGAATTTCACGTCAAGAGAAGAGATTTCGGTCGCGGTGATCCGTGCCCTTAAGGATTTCATATCCCGCGACGAGCTGATGCTGCTGGCCGACAGGCGGTTCATAAAAGAGCTTCACCTATCGAGGTATACGTAAAAGGCGTATTCACAAGAAACTTCTTGCGAAACGCCTTTTTCTTATCTATGCGAAAACGAAAGGAGCCGATCCCTTGCCTAAAGAAACAGATGCGCCCAACTTTTTTATCGGCCGCAGCGACACCATTGCCAACAATGATAAATTATCCCATAAATCCCGCCAAAGCCTGTATACGGCCCGGGCGGCCAATACGGTCGACGCCTATCGCTCGGACTGGAATGACTTCTGCGACTGGTGTGCCTACCACGAGATGTCGTCCTTTCCGGCAGAACCGGAAACGATCGTCAACTACATCAATGACCTGGCTGACAATGCCAAGGCCAACACCATTGCCCGACGCATCAGTGCCCTCACGGAAAATTTCGATGCCGCCGGGGTCAAAGACAATCCCTGCCGCTTTCCCATCGTCCGCAACGCCCTGCGCGGTATCAAGCGCATGAAAGGCACGATTCAGCACGGCAAGGCGCCGGTCCTCTTCGACGACATCAAAGAAATGCTGACCTTCCTCGAAGGCAAGGACATCCAGCAGATTCGGGACCGGGCCATCTTATTGGTCGGCTTTTACGGTGCCCTGCGCCGGTCGGAACTGGCCGGCATCGACGTCGAAGACTTGAAATTCACCCGTCTGGGGCTTTTAATCACCCTGCGCAAATCGAAGACCGACCAATTCGACCAGGGCCAGATGATCGCCATCCCCATGGTAAAGGATACGAATCTCTGCGCCGTCACGGCGTTAAAGAATTGGCTCGACATGAGCGGCATTACGACGGGCCCTGTCTTCCGCGGTCTGACTAAAGGACACCATATCCGCAAGACGCGGATCTCCGATAAGGCCATTGCCCTCATCGTCAAGCACTATGCCGAACTCATGGGCATGAACCCCGATGATTACGGGGCCCACAGCCTGCGCCACGGCTTTGCCACGTCGGCCGCCCAGCACCACGTCGAGGAACGGCAGATCATGCGCCAGACCCGCCATAAGTCACAGGCTATCGTCCGCCGTTATATCGACGAAGCCGACCGCCTCGTCGACAGCCCGATTTTAAAAATTACAGAAGATAAGTCTTAAGGGACCAGCTGTGCAGCCAAGACCTGCCGCACATGACCGGCCTTGCCGGCGGCGACGGGCAGGCGCAGGACTTGACCGGGCTGGATGGCACGATCGCCGGTCAGTTTATTTTCGTCGAGGATGGACTGGATGACCTGACGTACATCCGTATCTTCATCGACGACGACCGACGCCAGCTGCCAAACGGTCTGTCCCGGTTCGACGCGAACGGAAACGTATTCCTGTGAAGGCTGATAGCTCCAGCCGATTTGGGTGCACATAAAGATAGCCAGGCCAATCAAGGCGACATATTTCAGTAACGGGCCTCTCCCTTTTCGTCTTCTTCTCATGGTTATCACTCCTAAGTAAAAACGAACGTTCTAAGAACAAGTGTTCGTCGACACCCTTATTATAGCTTCGAACAGTTGTTCCTGTCAAGGCGATTTGAACAAATGTTTGATTTTTTTCGGTATTTTCGGTATAATGTGACTAGCTATACTGGAATGATTGTAACTTGCCAGAGACTGGAGTGACTATATATGATTACCAATGAAAAAATGCTGACGACCCGTCAAAAACAGATATTAGAATACATCCGCACCTGTGTCCACCAATTCGGCTATCCCCCGTCGGTACGGGAAATCTGCAAAGAAGTCGGCCTCAGCTCGACGTCGACGGTCCATGGCTACCTCCATCGATTGGAAGACCTGGGCTATATCCGCCGCGATCCGGCTAAGAACCGAACGATCGAACTCCTCGACGAAGGTTCGTGGCGTTCGAAGAAAATCGTTCCCCTGCCCCTCGTCGGCCAGGTCCGTGCCGGAGCTCCCATCTTTGCCGAGGAATGCGTCGAAGATGTCTACCCCTTCCCGGCTGATTTTATCGGCAATGACGACTGCTTCATGCTCATCGTTCAAGGGGACAGCATGAAAAATGCCGGCATCCTCGAAGGGGACCAGCTCATCGTCCGCCATCAGGACACGGCAGAAAACGGTGAAATCGTCGTCGCCCTCATCGACGATGAAGCGACGGTAAAGCGTTATTTCCGTGAAAAAGATGCCATTCGACTCCAGCCGGAAAATGATGAATACGAACCGATTTACACGCGAAACTGCAAGATTCTCGGCAAAGTCGTCGGCCTCTACCGTCAATATTAGGAGGTATCTCTATGGTTGATGTTGCTGCGGCAGCTGCCAACAGTGCGCTCTTTGACGGCATCCGCCCGGAAGACCGGTCAGCCATGCTCACCTGCCTCGGCGCCCAGACGAAGACCGTCCGGAAAGGAGAATTCTTGGTTCTGGCCCAAGACGAAGTCCGCTATATCGGCGTCGTCCTGAGCGGTGAAATCCACATGATCCACGAAGACCGCTGGGGTGACAAGGCTGTCTTGGCCGTCATCAAAGAAGGCGGCCTCTTTGGGGAAACCTTCGTCTGCGCTACGATATTGCAGTCTTTAGTCACCTTCCAAGCCGTCAAGACGACGACCTTCCTGACACTGCCCTTTCAAAAAGTCCTCCACGTCTGTACCCAGGCCTGTCCCTTCCATCATCGGCTCATCGAAAATATGCTGCACCTCATTGCCGCAAAGAACGCCCAGCTCATGGAAAAGCTGGAAGTCGTCTCGAAAAAGACCCTGCGCAAAAAACTGCTGACGTACTTTTCCTTCCAATCGGAAAAGGCCGGCAGTTCGACCTTCACCATTCCCATGACGCGGATTCAGCTGGCCGACTATCTCTGTGCCGACCGAACGGCCATCGCCCGGGAAATGTCACGCATGAAAGAAGAAGGCCTCATCGATGTAAATCAGCAGACCGTTACCTTAAACTAAATACCAAAAAAGGAGTACTGCCAGCCATTGGCGGTACTCCTTTTTACATGCCTGATATTCACTTATTTCTTCAAAGACAGACCGTCGTGGAAGGCTTTGCCGACGACGGGGCCGATGAGGCGGTACGTCTGGGTACTGCTGTCGTACATGATGGGCTGAAGCTTGTCATAGTCGACGAGGCCGTCGGTGAGGACCGATTCATCGGCTTGCTGAGCTACGATTTTTCCGATGAGGATCCCCGTTTCGTCATCATAGCTCTTGCATTCGCATTCGAGGGTTACGGGAAATTCTTCGATAATCGGAGCCTTGACGTGGCTGCTTTCATGGATGTGGCAGCCGGCCACTTCGATTTTATTGACGCGGTTCCCCGTTTCGACACCGAAATAATCGGCCAGGATCATCGTATCTTTGGTCGCAAAGGCAACGGTAAAGGCGCCGGTCTTTTTGACGTTGTCCGTCGTCTTGTGCTTGTCTAAAAATAAGGTGATTTCATCGAAATCGGACTGGGAGCCCCAGGCTGCATTCATGGCATTGGGAACGCCCTTTTCATCGTAGGTTCCGATGATGAAAACCCCTTCCGGGGCGATACAAGCTTCTTTCCCGGTAAATTCTTTACTCATGATATCATTCCCCCTTGCGGTTATTTTCTTTATTATAGCAGAAATTCGTAAGCGTCGGATACCGGATGCGGCAAAAAAGGAAAACCCGACCGCCCTGCGGCAGCCGGGTCTATGACCCATAGGACGTTCAGTTCGGTACCGTCAGTGTGGCGTCGAAGGACTTACCGATGACGGGGTATGAGTGACGGTACGTTTCGGTACGGCCGTCTTAGAGGATGAATGGATGCTGGTCGTCGACTGAGCCTGTTTTTTTGCGGCAGCAATGCCGTACGGAATGGCCAGGAAAACGACGGCGCCGACGAGATTGCCTGAGGTGACCCACAGGAGATTGTAGCCGAAGCCGGAGAAGCTTACGGCCATGCCGGCCGGATTGAGGAGCCCCAAGGTCAGGACGGTCATGTTGGCCACGCTGTGTTCAAAGCCGCAGGTGAAGAAGGCGTAGAGACACCAGAAGGTCATGATCAGTTTGCCGCTGTCGGACTTGCAGCGGAAGCCGCACCAGACGGCCAGACATACCAGGACGTTGCATAAGATGCCCCGCAGGAAGAGGACCAGCGGCGGCAGACTCATTTTGGTCGCAGCAGCTCCGGCCAAGGCTTGTCCGACACTGCCGGCCGTTCCGGCTGCCCCGTAGAAGAGGAACGATAAGATGACGGCGCCGACGAGGTTTCCAACGTAACAGACAATCCACAGGTGAACGACGTCGAGCAAAGAAACGGTCTTTCCGCGCCAGCCGCTGAAGAGGACGAAGGCGTTGCCCGTAAACAATTCTGCCCCGGCGATGATGACCAGACTGAGGGCGACGCCAAAGGACAGGCCCATGGCAATCTTATTCATCGGAATCGGCCCCAGGGTGCCGCTGACCGTAAAGGCCAGGAGGACGCCGAAGCCGATATAAGCACCGGCCAGCGCCGACAGGAGAAAATATCCCAAAGGGTTATTTTTTAACAAACGTACCTTGGCAGCCGCACCGGTAGCGGTTGCTGCATATTCTTCATCATACATAGTACCTCGCCTCCTACTTCAAACCTGAATAGCGGATGCCGTCCCAATACAACGGCTTATAGACGTCAGCTTTAGGCGGTAAGCTGACGTCCTTCATGATCCGGCGCAGAACCTCCTCCGTTCCCGTCCGATGGACGATACAGCCGAGGTGTTCTTTGCCGCCCGGCGCTTCCGGATCCATATATGTTGGGCGTAGGCGTAGACATGGCTGATGATGTTGATGACGCTGTCGGCGTCAGCCCATTTCATAAAATCGATGCCCATACGGGGATTCTTTTTACCGCTGCGGCCCGGGAGAATCATGCGGAAATACCGGGGCTTGCTGTGCGTCCGGGCCACGTCGTCAGGCGTGGGCACAAACGCCGCAGCCGATGCATGTTGCGACGCTGCGTACAGGGCGGTTCTTATCCCTTCGCAGGGCTTCGACAGAAAGCTGTTTGTACTTTTCAATGCAGGCACTGCAGTCCCGTCGGATCGAACTGAAGCTCGGTCATGCCGATAATGAAATCGTGCATGCGGACCTTGCCGCAGTCGTTGAGTCAGCCCGTGAGAGCGACTTTGACGTGAAGTCATTAGGGAAAATGGCCTTTTCAATGCGTTCAATGATTTTTTTACACATTGTAATAACAAACCGCTTTTTATTTTATTCTTATAATACCACAAATGAGCTGTTCAAACTATGGCTGCCACGGCATATATTGAAAAAATCGCATTATGCATATATAAATAAATCATGATTATTTGTTCTTTGTTCCGAAAAGACAAAAACGGCTTCCATTGCGGAAGCCGTTTTTTTTAAGATCTTTGTTAAATATTGGCGTGCCCCTGACATCATCCGCCACAACCGGATGTATTTCTTTATGATCGCAGAAAATTCGGGTGAGACGGACAAATTCGACTATTCAGCGATCTTTTTAGCCGCCACCCCATAGGGAATGGCCAGGAAAAGAATGGCGCCGACAAGGTTCCCCAAGGTGACCCATAGGAGATTGTGTCCGTAGCCTATGAGGCTTACAGCCATACCGGCCGGATTGAGGAGGCCCAAGGTCAGGACAGTCATATTGGCCACGCTGTGCTCAAAACCGCAGGTAAAGAAGGCGTAGAGACACCAGAAGGTCATGATCAATTTTCCGCTGTCGGACTTGCAGCGGAAACCGCACCAGACGGCGAGGCAGACCAGAACGTTGCACAAGATGCCCCGCAGGAAGAGGACCAGCGGCGGCAGGCTCATCTTGGTCGCCGCAGCTCCTGCCAGGGCCTGTCCGACACCGCCGGCCGTTCCGGCAGCGCCGTAGAAGATAAACGATAAGATGACGGCGCCGACGAGGTTCCCGAGGTAGCAGACGACCCACAGGCCGATGACGTCGGTTAGGGTAACGGTCTTTTGCCGCCAGCCATTGTAGAGAACCATAGCATTGCCTGTAAAGAGTTCGGCTCCGGCGATGATGACCAGACTGAGGGCGATGCCGAAGGACAGGCCCATGGCGATTTTATTCATCGGAATCGGGCCCAGGGTCCCTCCTACGGTAAAGGACAGGAGGATGCCGAAGCCGATATAGGCACCGGCCAGGGCCGACATAAGAAAGTATCCTAAGGGATTCTTTTTCAATAAGCGGACTTTGGCAGCCGCACCGGCCCCCGTCGCCGCATATTCGTCTTGATACATTGCGTCTGCCCCCTACTTCAAGCCCGAGTACCGGATGCCGTCCCAGTACAGGGGTTTGTAGATTTCAGCCTTCGGCGGCAGATTGACGTCTTTCATGATCCAGCGCAGGAATTCTTCCGTTCCCGTCCGGTCGACGATGTAGCCGATGTGTTCTTTACCGCCCGGCGCTTCGGGATCGATGTATTTCTGGGCGTAGGCGTAGACGTTGCTGATGATCTTGACGACGCTGTCGGCGTCAGCCCATTTGATGAAGTCGATGCCCATGCGGGGATTCTTCTTGCCGCTGCGGCCGAGGAGGGTCATGCGGAAGTACTGAGTCTTACTCCGCGTCCAGGCACGAGTCGGGCAGGCGTGGGCGCAGACGCCGCAGCCGATGCATTTTTCAACGTTCCGTACGGGCCGGTTCTTATCCATTTTCAGCGCTTCGACGGAGAGCTGTTTGCACTTCTTGACGCAGGCGCCGCAGCTGATGCAGCGCGTCGGGTCGAACTGGGGCTCGGTCATGCCGATGATGCCGAAGTCGTGCATGCGTACCTTGCCGCAGTCGTTGGGGCAGCCCGTGAGAGCGACTTTGACGTGGAGGTCATTGGGGAAAATGGCCTTTTCGATCCGTTCGGCCAGGGCCGTCGTATCGTAGTTGGCAAAGGGACAGATGCGGTTGCCGACGCAGGCCATGATGTTACGCGTACCGGACGAATCGTAGCCGCGGCCTTTTTCCGACTGGTTGATGCCCAATTCTTCGATGATAGGCTGCAGGGCCTTGTTGACTTCGTCGACTTTCTCAAAGGGAATACCCAAGATTTCAAAGCCCTGACGGATGGTCAGATGGACTTCTCCGCTGCCGTAGGTTTCGGCGATTTCCTGCACTTTCCCCAAGACGTCGGCCCGGAGATGGCCGCCGGGAACGCGGACGCGGGCCGACGTGACACCGCGGTTTTTGGTGACGCGGAAGGCGTTTTTCTTTAACTTGCCACAATTCATATCAATCATCGTTCTTACCTCCTAGTCGATAAATGAGCGAACGGTCGTGTATTTGAATACCGGGCCGTCTTGGCAGACGTAGAGCTCACCGATGCGGCAGTGACCGCATTTACCGAGGCCGCAGCACATCTTTCGCGATTCGGACAGCCAGATTTTTTCTTCGTCGAAACCGATTTTTAAGAGTTCCTGAATGGAGAATTTGATCATCATCGGCGGACCGACGACGACGGCGATGGCGTTGTCGAAATCTTTGAGCGGCAGCTGTGGGATGTACTGCGTAACCAGACCGACATTGCCTTCGTACCCTTCGGGGGCGGCGTCAACGGTGTAGATAAAGTTCATGCCGTCGGCGATCCAGCGTTTCAAATCGTCGCGGAACAAGATGTCGTCCGGCGATTTGAATCCGGAAATGATGTTCAGGCTCTTGCATTCATCCATGTGGTCGGCGAAGTAGTCGATAACGCCGTGGACCGGGGACAGGCCGGAACCGCCGGTGATGAGGACGATTTCCTTGCCTTTAAAGATATTGACATCGAAGCCGTTGCCGTAAGGGCCGCGCATGAAGAAGTGGCCGCCGACGTAGTTTTCAAAGATTTCTTCCGTAAGGGAACCGACGCGGCGGATGGTGAAATCCAGGGAATGGTCGGTAATGCCGCTGACGGAAATGGGCGCTTCACCGTATTTCGGGATGGAGATCTCAAAGAACTGGCCCGGCTTGACGGGATGCGTGTCGCCGCGGTCGTAGGACATGCGGAAGGTATATTCCACATCGGCGTGTTTGATGACCTCTAAGATTTCTGAGCGAAAAGGCATATATGAATTATTCATGGCCGCTGACCTCCTTCATTCCGGCTTCTAATTTTTCGACACAATGGGTAAAGGAAATATATTCGGGACAGATGGCATCGCATCGGCCGCAGCCGACACACATCTGGAAGCCCGAGCGCTTCTTGAAGTCGAGGACCTTGTGAAGGACCTTAAAGCGCATCCGTTCTCCGGCTTTCTTGCGGAAACAGAGGCCGCCGGCCACTTCCGTATAGCCGTCGATCATGCACGATGCCTGGACGCGGCGCCGTTCGCCGGCCTGGCCGTTTTCGGTGTAAAACAGATCCTGCATGGACCAGCAGGTGCAGGTCGGACAGGCGACGGTGCAGCGTCCGCACTTGATGCAGCGCTTGTCGTATTCGTCCCAAATGGAGCTCTTGGCAACGGCCGACGTCAGGTTTTCCGGAACCTTGACGGTCAGGCTGTTTTCCATAACGGCATCGGGCGTGACGTCGGCTTCGGCAGCGCCCATGTCAAGGAAGGCCTGAGCCAGTTCCGGATCTTTGCAGTCGATTTCAAAGCCGCCGCTGCGGACGTTTACGGCCGCGTCGTAGTCAGTGCTGACGTTGGTCCCCATGGAGACGCAGAAACAGCCGTCAAAGTCGTGGTCGCAGCCCATGAGGACGAATTTCAGTCCGTCGCGGACGCGCTTGTAATAGGAATCTTCCGGGCCGTTTTCGAGGAACATATAATCGAGGCGTTTTACGGCGTGTAGGTCGCAGCTGCGGAGGAAAACGATGGTCCCCCGCGTCGGCCCTTCCGATTCGGTCATACCATGTTCCGTAAAGTACAATAAGGTCTGGCTCAATGGCAGGAGAATATCCTTAAAGGAGTATTCCGACCGATCGTTCCAATCGATGTCGGCCAAATCCGTGACTTTCCCGTAACGAACAACGTCTGTTTCCGAAAAACGTCCCGTTCCTTCAAAGACTTTCGGAGCGTAAATATCATATTTTTTTCTCCAGCTATCGAAGACAGTTTGAAATTTTTCAAGTGATACCGCGTATCCCATAGCAGTCCCCTCTTTCAATAAATACTTTTTTTCACATAGATTGTGACAGCAATCTTATTTCTAGCTTGTCCTTATCATAGCAGGAAGGCGTCGTTCAAACTGTTGCCGTGGCAACGGTTATTGAAAATTCCCGCAATTAATCATGCTTAAAAGTCATCCATACCTCCATCCCCAAAAGACAAAAAAAGTGCCGCCCCCGCCGTGGGAACAGCACTTTTTTGGTGATGAAGTTATTCAAAATCGTTATGGAATTTAATCGTGCGGTACGTTTCAAAAGTCAGCCACTTATCGAAGACCTTGGCATCGGGATTGTCGCCGGCAGCGGCATAATCGGCCTTAAAGGCGGCAAATTCCTGAGCCGTATGGACATTAATAGCAAAGCCCCGGCCGTTGACCAATGGCTTTTCTGTATAGGCATACCCGTCGAGGGACAGGATGTTGGCTACCTTGGCCTTACGGATTTCGACGGCCAGATTATCGCGGAGGATGAGGATGTCGAAGTCGTCGGGGTAGGCGTAGGTTTCACCTTTGGTCGGAATGGCATCGCCGATGTGATACTGGCGATAAGCCGGTTTAGCCTTGGTGATGTTCAGGCTCTGCATGCCGTAGAAGAAGTCTTCAAAGACGTCGCCGCGGCCTTTCAAGCTGCCGTTGACGAAGGTGTGGTCCCTGTCGGTATCGTTGCCGTCAATGACGACGCCGCAGGCCGAGGTCATGTTGGTGACCCGATCGATGAGGATCAGTTCGCCAAGCCCCTTGTGATGACTGAAGGTATCGACGACGATCGGTTCCTGGAGGAACAAGGTGCAGACGGCGATTTCGTTCTTAGACACGGATGTCGCCCGCTTTTTCTCGCCCGTATTGACGTCGATGGTGTAGTCGACGTCGGTCAGGACGCCGACAATTTCTTTCGTTCCCAATTTGACGACGTATTCTTTGCCGACGACTAAGGGCTGATCATCCATCCAGAGCATGGTCGCCGTAATGCGCTGGCCGAGGCCGATGGCCGTGTCTTTCGTAAAGACGCAGCCCCGGGAGACGTCGACTTCCCGATCGAGCTGGACGTTGACCGGCTGACCTTTTGAGGCCGACGGCACGGAATTAAAACCGACCAAGAGGTCTTTGACCTTAGCTTCCTGCTTGCTGGGCAGGATATGAACCGTGTCGCCGATGGCCAGGCTGCCGCTTTCGATCTGACCCTGGAAACCGCGGAAGGTATGGTTCGGCCGGCAGACGCGCTGAATGGGAAGGTAAAAGCCTTCTTCGTCATTTTCTTCGACGTCGACCGTTTCCAAGTATTCGAGGATGGTCGGGCCGTCGTACCAGGCCATGGGCACGGACTTTTTGGTGACGTTGTCCCCTTCCGTCGCTGAAACGGGGATGAAGACGGCATTTTCCAATTCCAAATCGTCCCGAAGGGCTTCGATATCCTGTTTGATGGCTTCAAAGCGCTTCTGATCGTAGTCGACGAGGTCCATCTTGTTGATGGCAAAGATGAAGTAGCGAATGCCCATGAGGGCGCAAATCCGGGCGTGGCGCCGGGTCTGGACCAAGACGCCCTGGGTGGCGTCGATGAGGATGATGGCCAAGTCGGCAAAGGAGGCACCGACGGCCATATTGCGCGTGTATTCTTCATGGCCCGGCGTATCGGCGACGATGAAGCTGCGGTTATCCGTATTGAAGTAGCGGTAGGCGACGTCGATGGTGATGCCCTGTTCCCGTTCGGCCATGAGCCCGTCGAGGAGGAGCGAATAGTCGATGGCGCCGCCGCGGCTGCCGACCTTACTTTCAAGCTCCAAGGCCCGTTTCTGGTCGGCATAGAGCAGTTTGGCATCGTACAGCAAGTGGCCGATCAAGGTCGATTTGCCGTCGTCGACACTGCCGCAGGTGATGAATTTTAATAAACCGTTTTCATTTCTATCCATTAGAAGTACCCCTCTCTCTTTCTGCGTTCCATGCTGCCGGCTGCTTCATTGTCGATGACCCGGCTCGTCCGTTCTGACGATACGGCACTCAAGGTTTCGTCGATGATGGCGTCCAGCGTGTCGGCATCCGATTCGATGCCCCCCGTCAGCGGATAGCAGCCCAGGGTCCGGAAGCGAATCTTTTTATGCATGACTTCTTCACCGGGTTTGAGGCGCATGCGGTCGTCGTCGACCATGATGATGTTGCCGTCGCGGTAGACGCAGGGCCGTTCCGCGGCAAAATACAAGGAAACGATGTCGATGTTTTCCCGCTTGATGTACTGCCAGATATCCTTTTCCGTCCAGTTGGAAATGGGGAATACGCGCATACTTTCCCCCTTATGAATATGCGTGTTGTACAGCTTCCACATTTCCGGACGCTGATTTTTCGGATCCCAAGCCTGGGCTTCGTTGCGGAAGGAGAAGATACGTTCCTTGGCGCGGGACTTTTCTTCGTCGCGCCGACCGCCGCCGAAGGCTGCCGTGAAGCCGTACTGGTTCAGGGCCTGCTTCAAGGCCTGGGTCTTCATGATATCCGTGTAGGATGCGCCGTAATCGAAGGGGTTGACCCCCTGTTTTACCCCTTCCTGATTGATGTGTTCAATGAGCTGGAGGCCGTATTTTTTCATCGTTTCATCGCGGAAGCGAATCATTTCCTTAAACTTCCAGGTCGTGTTGACGTGGAGGAAAGGAAAAGGCGGCTTTTCCGGATAAAAGGCTTTCAAGGCCAAATGGAGCATGACCGAGCTGTCTTTGCCGATGGAATAGAGCATGACGGGCTTTTCACACTCTGCAGCCACTTCGCGGATGATGTAAATCGCTTCGGCTTCCAAGTTGTCAAGATGCGATAATGCAGACATAATAATCCCCCTCTAAACAGATAGATAGTAAGGCCGGTTAATACGAATTGGCCTGTTTGCGGTCGATGGTAATCGTTTCTTCCTTGCCGTCTGGCCGGTGAATGTGCCACTTGATAAACTGGCCTTCGGTAGTGACGTTCATCGTGCTGCCCCGGCCGCCCATATCGGCGCCGAGGTAAAAGTCAATGGCCTGAACGGGACACTCTTTGACGCAGGATACACAGCCCCAACAGTCTTTAGGGTAATGCATCCGGGCCTTTCCCGTCTCGTTGATATCGATGAGGCTGCCCGGGCAGACGGACACACAGCGTTTGCAGCCGATGCAGCGGTCTTGATTAATGCGAATGCTCATAAAGGCTCCCTCCCGGTACTAAATCGCGGTATACCATGTGAATCTGGCCGTCTTCATCCATGCGGGAATTGACGTATTTCAGCCATTCGTCCTTCTGCTCCGGATAGTCGAGGTTTTCGGCAAAGGAATGCCACCGCGTTTCCTTGCGGGCCCGGAGGTGGGCAATGAGGACCTTGCAGACCGTCAATCGTTCTTTGAGTTCATAGACGAAGAGCAGTTCATGGTAGTCACCGGCACCGACGCTGTCGGCTAAATCCATGAGCTGATCGATTTTTTCATCGGCCAGTGCCAGCTGGCGTTCATTGTATTGGTAATGGCTGCCGATGCCGCCGGCGTAGGTGTCCATGACTTTCTGCATGGCTTCTTCCAGTTCTTCAACGGTAAAGAAAGGCCGTTCTTCGCCGAGGAAGGCGTTGTATTCAGCGACCTTGTCGGCTAAGATCTGCCGTTCTTCGTCGGCCGTCAGGGCAAGGCCGTCGGACAGGGCCGTTTCGACGATGTGCTTAGCGGCGATTTCCCCTTCGACGAGGGCGCCGGTTACGTACTTCTGCGGGCAGCCGCCGGCAACGTCACCGGCAGCATAGAGGCCGTGAATCGTCGTCTGCCGATGGGTATCGACCCAGTAGCCGCTGGCCGTATGGCCGCCGACGACGTAGGGTTCGGTCCCTTCGATTTCGACGTTCTGCTGACTCGGCCGTTTCCCCGATTCGATCCATTTCAAGGTCTGACTCGGAGCCATGTTGAGGTAGGCTTTTAAGAGAGCTTCATCTTCGTCAGCCGTCAAGCCTTCCGTCTTGAGGTAGCACGGACCCTTGCCGTCGAGGTTTTCCTTCACCGTACCGTAGAGCCGCTGGGACGTCGTCAGGCCGTATTTATCTTCATAGACTTCGCCCTTGGCGTTGATCTGCTTGGCACCGACGCCTTGGGCGATAGTCCCCGTCGGGGCAATCGTATCCTTGCAGCGCAGGGCGATGAAACGCATTTCAAAGGTCGTCATTTCCGCCCCGGCCCGAATGCCCATGGCGTAGCCGGCTCCCGTATTGAAGGGGCTGTACCACATCTTATGGCGGGAAAAGCCGGGGTTGTTGGGCCGGTAGAGGCCGGACGCGCCGCCGGTGGCACAGAGGACGGCTTTGGCTCGGATTTCATAGGCCGTACCGGTCAGGATATCGAAGCCTAAGGCGCCGGCAATGCGATTGTCTCGGATGATGTAGTCGGTGATATTCAAGTGATTGATGACTTCGACGTCGTCCAATTTCTGTACGGCATCGGCTAAGATGGTCTTGATGTTTTCGCCGTTGATCTTGATATTGCGCGGACCGCGGGTAACATATTCCCCCTGTTCGTCCTTCAAGATGACCAGGCCCAGTTCTTCGAGCTTCTTGGTGACTTCGTTGAGGCCTTCCGACATGGTTAAGAGCAGGTCTTCGCGAACGATGCCGGCGGCGTCTTTCTTGGCGTAATCCACATAAAACTGCGGCGTATGGCCCTTGGTAATATAGGCATTCAAGGCGTTGACGCCGGCTGCCAGACAACCGCTGCGGCGTATGTCGGCCTTTTCAGCGATGACCACCGAAGCCTCTGACAGGCTCCGGAGGGTCAAGGCGGCGTAACAGCCTGCCGTTCCCCCGCCGATGATGAGGACATCGGTGTGGATGATTTTCTCCTTCTGAATCTGCATGGCAATACTCCTTCGTTTAAATATAGAATACATCAGAGCCCATCATGGCGCTGTTTTCTCGTAAATAGGTCTTATCTCCGTCGAGGACGTGAAGGCGGTAAATGAGGACCTTCACCGCCTCGCCGACAGAAAGGGGCGGTGCGTCAAAGGCATATTCCCCGTGAATGAGACAGTCTTTAACGCGCAGGGTCACATCGAGGCGGCTGCCGCGGAAGACGACGGCTTCGACGATCCCGTCTTCGGCCGCACTGGCGTAGCGCTTCATCGTCCCCTGTTTATATATTTTGAGGAATTCCGGTCGGATGATGGCCCTTTTCGGACCGTCGACGTCGGCAAAGCCCGTGAGGACACTGCAATTTTCGATGACGACAGGCGTCCCAATGAATTCGGCCACAAAGGGCGTCTTGGGCTTGCTGTATATATCAAGGGGCGTCCCGACCTGTTCGATGCGGCCGTGGTTGGTGATGATGATTTCATCGGCGACTTCCACGGCTTCATCTTGGTCGTGGGTGACGAAGATGCTGGTAATACCGACGCGGTGAATCGTCTCTTTCAGCCAATTTCGCAGCTCTTGCCGCACCTTGGCATCGATGGCCGCAAAGGGTTCATCGAGGAGCAGGACCTGGGGATGAGGCGCCAGGGCCCGGGCAAAGGCGACGCGTTGGCGCTGGCCGCCGGAAAGCTGATTGGGATAGCGGCCTTCCATGCCGGACAAGCCGACGAGGTCGATCATCTCCAGGACCCGCTCGCGAATATCTGCCTTTTTCATCCCCTGGATGGTAAGGCCGAAGGCGACGTTGTCAAAGACCGTCATATAGCGGAACAAGGCGTAGTTTTGGAACACGAAGCCGATGCCCCGCTTGGCAGCCGGAATGTCATTGACCCGTTTGCCGTCGATGACGATGTCGCCGCTGTTGGGATTTTCAAGGCCGGCCAGCATGCGCAGGATCGTCGTCTTGCCGCTGCCGCTGGGTCCCAGGAGGGCGACCAGTTTGCCCTTGTCGACGCCAAAGGAAACGTCCCGCGAGGCGTGGAAAGAGCCGTAGTTTTTTTCGATATGCTTCATCTCGACGTACATGACATCACCTCCTAAGATGGCTTGTGGAGCTTAGCTTCAAAAAATACCCGCAGCAAGAGGACACCGACCGCTAAGAGTACGAGCAGGGATGACACGGCAAAGGCTGCCGTAATGGCATCGGTCGACCCCGATTGGTAGAGGGCGTCGATTTCAAGGGGCAAGGTAAAGGTTTCGCCCCGCAGTTTCGACATGGCGCTGACGGCACCGAATTCGCCGAGGGCCCGGGCTGTACAAAGGACGATGCCGTATAATAAGGCCCATTTGATCTGCGGCAGGGTAATGCGGAAAAATATCGTCCTGCCCTTGGCCCCCATGAGGGCGGCCGCCTCTTCTTCATCGCGGCCCTGGGTATGGAGGACCGGGATGACCTCCCGGAAGACGAAGGGAAAGGTGACGAAAATCGTCGCCAAGATGACGCCGGGAACGGCAAAGACGATTTGAATGTCCGTCCCTAAATAATCGTTTAAGACTTCGATCCACTGACCGATCCAGCCCATGCGGCCGAAGGTCATGATGAAGGCCAGGCCGGCAATGACCGGCGAGACGGAAAAGGGAATATCGATGAGGGTCGTCAACAAGTGTTTGCCCCGGAAATCGAATTTTGAAATGGCCCAAGCGGCACAGAGTCCGAAGACGGTGTTGACGGCGACAGCGATGACCGTGGCGATCAAGGTCAGGCGCAGGGCTGACAAAACGTAAGGTGTCGTCAACGCTTTGACGTAAAAGTCCCAGCCTTCAGCCAGCGAATTGATTAGGACCGAAATGAGGGGCACGATGAGCATGACGACGACGAAGACGACGCTGATGCTCACTAAGAGTATTTTTGTCTTGCTGTGCTTCATGATTCCCCTCCTCTATTGAACGCGCCGGGCCTGCCAGAGCTGAATCATATTGATGGAAAACAGCATGACAAAGGCGATGATAAGCATGACTAAGGCGATGGCCGTAGCGCTGGCATAGTCGACGTAATTGAGCTTCTGCATGATGACGTAAGAGACGACCTGGGTATGGTTCTTAGCACTGTTGCCGGAAATATAGATGACACTGCCGTATTCGCCAAGGCCCCGGGCAAAGGCCAACCCGAAACCGGTCAAGAGAGCCGGCCTGAGCTCGGGAAAGATGATGCGCCGGAAGATGGTAAACTTCGATGCGCCGAGCATACTCCCCGCCTCTTCATACGTCGGATCTAAGTTTTCCAGAACCGGCTGAATGGAGCGGACGACGAAGGGAATGCCGACGAAGACCAAGGCGATGATAAGGCCGATATGGGTGTAGGCAATGGGAATGCCGTAGCCGGCAAAGAAGCTGCCGAAGAAGCCCGTATCGGAATAGAGCTTAGAAAGGGTAATGCCGGCCACGGCCGTCGGCAAGGCAAAAGGCAGTTCGATGACGCCATTTAAGAGGGTCTTGCCGCGAAATTCATAGCGAACGAGGACCCAGGCCAGGATAAAACCGAAGACCGAATTAATCAGGGCCGCTAAGAAAGAACTTCCAAGGGTCGTAATAAACGCGTTGCGAATGGCACTGTTGGTGATGAGCTTGGCGTAGTCATTGGCCGTCAGTTGAAAGGCGTGGCCTAAAATCGACAGCAGCGGAATGAGGATCAATAAGGACAGCATGGCCAGGGTCACCCCCAGGGTCAGGCCGAAGCCGGGAATAATTCGGTTTCGCCCGCCTGCCGGGTTTGAAAATGGATTCATCTGCATCCCTCCTTATTGACTGCCGTCGACATCGGCCATGATTTTATCAAACATGGCGTCGTCGTCGAAGAATTTGACATAGGCTGCATCCCAGCCACCGAAGTCGCTGATGCGCGTCAGCTTGACGTTAAGGTCAAATCGGTCCGCGTAGCGCCGGAGAATGTCCGGATTGGACGGCCGGAAATCATTTTTGGCGGCCAATTCCTGGCCTTCGTCAGAGTACAAATAGCGCAGGTACTCCTGAGCCGCCTGTTCATGGCCTTTGCGACGGGCCAGGCGGTCGACGACAGCGACACTGGGCTGTGCTAGTATGCTGACACTGGGTACGACGACTTCATAGCGGCCGGGATATTCGCGCATCGTATAGAGCGCTTCGTTCTCCCAGGCGATGAGGACGTCCCCCTGCCCGTTTTCGACGAAGGTCGTCGTCGAGCCCCGGGCACCGGCGTCCATAACGGTGACATGACGGTAGAGGTCGGTCATGAAGGCCCGGGTCTTGATTTCATTCCCCCCGAAATGATCAAGGCCCCAGCTCCAAGCGGCCAAAAAGTTCCAACAAGCACCGCCGCTGCTCTTGGGATCCGGCGTAATGACGCTGACATCGGATTTTGTCAAATCGTTCCAGTCGCGTATCCCTTTGGGATTCCCCTTGCGAACCAGAAAGACGATGGTCGACGTGTACGGTGCCGAGTCATCGGGCAGTTCCTGTTCCCAACCGGCATCGATGAGGCCGGCCCGTTCCAGGCGCTCGACATCGTAGGACAGGGCCAAAGTCACGACGTCAGCCCGACTGCCTTCGATGACCGACCGGGCCTGGCTGCCCGAACCGCCGTGAGACTGGACGATGCGGATATCCTTTCCGGTCTGCGCCTTATAATGCTTCTGAAAGGCTTCATTATATTCTTTATATAACTCACGCGTCGGATCATACGAGACGTTTGTTAAGGTAAGCGTGTCCTCATCAGTCCCACGACCGCAGCCGGCCAAGAGACCGGCCGCCGTGAGGACTGCCGTGACAGTCAGTACCGCTATGATTTTTTTGTGCTTCATATCTTTTCCCCCTCGATACCGACTGCAGAGCCTTACAGGCCTTCTTCAAATAAAGACGTAGATAAATAGCGTTCGCCGCCGTCCGGCAAGAGGACGACGAGGGTCTTGCCTTCGTTTTCCGGCCGCTTGGCGACGGTTAGGGCCGCCTGTAAGGATGCCCCTGACGAAATGCCGACTAAAAGGCCGTCGGTCTTGGCCACTTCCCGAGCCCGTTCATAGGCAGCTTCGTTCGATACGTCGATCACATCATCTACGAGTGACATATCGAGGACGCTGGGAATGAAGCCGGCGCCAATCCCCTGAATGGCGTGGGGCCCGGGCTTTCCGCCGCGAAGGACGGCCGAGTCTTTCGGCTCGACGGCGACGATCTGCACGTCCCGGTTATGGCTTTTTAACCCCTCAGCCGTACCGGTAATGGTGCCGCCCGTCCCGACGGACGAAATGAAGATATCGACCGTGCCGTCCGTATCGCGCCAGATTTCTTCGGCCGTCGTCGTCCGGTGGATGGCCGGATTGGCCGGATTGTCGAACTGCTGCGGAATGAAGGCGTTGCCGTAAGACTTTCGCAGTTCTTCGGCCTTACCGATGCTGCCGCGCATCCCCTCGATGCCCGGTGTCAGCACGACTTCAGCCCCCAATGCCTTGACGATTTTCTGCCTTTCCAGGCTCATCGTGTCCGGCATGGTCAAAATGAGGTGCAGCCCTTTTACGGCGGCGGCCATGGCCAAGCCGATGCCGGTATTGCCGCTCGTCGGTTCGATGATGACCGTATCCTTATCGATCTTGCCGTCTTGTATCCCGGCGTCGATCATGGCCACGGCCACTCGATCCTTGACGCTGCCCAAGGGATTGAAGTATTCAAGCTTGGCCAGGACCCGCCCTTTGATGCCGTGCACCGCCTGCCAGCGAGTCAGCTCCAAGAGCGGCGTATGGCCGACGAGGTCGGTCACGTGTTTTGCGATATGCGCCATAAGATCCCTCCATGTTGACAAAAGAAAAGCGCCACCTGTACTAAGCAGATGGCGCAAGAAATAAACGTATGCCCATGACTTCATCTGCCAGGTAAAATCCTGCTGGAATTGGCACCTTACATGCGTAGGTTGCCGCAGCGTCGTCGGGCCAGTCCCTCGGCTGCTCTGGATGAATAGGTTCGTATTGTATTGTCCTATGATAGATGGCTGTACAATACGATTATATCGTACAACACATGATGGTCAAATTTTTTAAGTACCCCATAATGACATACCTCATTCTTATACAATGTATACAACAACGATTCGCTTGAAACGTTACTGGAATTGTACACTTTGTAAGGCTTCTTGTCAAGGTATTTTATGAAAAAAATGAAGAAAAAAATTAAAATTACGTATAAAAAGGGCCTCATCAGCCTTCATTAAAAAGTAAGGCGCATTTGATACCAAACGGCTCCGCCGTGTTCCGACGTACTGAGGCCTTCATTTTCAAAGCCGAATTTAGCATAATAATGCAAGAGTTTTTCCTTACAGGTCAGGACCAGTCCCTGGCGGCCTTCTTTGCGGGCGTCATCGATAGCTTTCGTGAGGAGTAATCCGGCATATCCGCGCTTCCGATAACTTGAAAGTGTATTGACGCCGAATATCATCTGCCAGGCGCCCTTTTCATCGTGGAGCGACGCATCGCCATAGAGGTCATCGGTCAAATCGCGTGTATCCGTAACCATACCGTCGACGAAAGAAATAAGGGTCCCGTCGTCGCCAAAGAGCAGCCAAAAATGACGGCCAAAGTAGGAAATGCGGTCACGCAGCCGTTCTTCCGATGCGGCCTCGGCCGCCGGAAAACAAGCGGCTTCTACGGCAGCAACCGCCTTAAGATCGTCGAGAGTTGCCGTTCTGATATTCATACCATCGCTCCTTCCGTCACGGCCCGCCTGCCTCCTGCAGTCGGACACGATGAAACGTATATTTCAACTATTATATCGTAAACGCCGGAAAAAAGCTACTAAGAAAATTCCCGGTGACGCCGGCCTTTTCGAAGCTGCCGAGAGTCGACGAGCCTTCCGAAAGATTCGAACGACTGTTATTTTCACCGAAAAAAACGTATCAAAGCGGCAGATACAGGAAAGGACCTGTATGAAGGTCTCCCCCTCACACAAGTCCTTTTCAGCAATCTTTATTACGCCTGTTACGCCTCAGTGTTCGTTTACACTGACACGGTCTTCTTCCCTGGCAGCGTGGTCGGCTGCCATGCGGCGGAGCCGCTTATTTCGCCGTACTTCGGCTTTCCGGTTGTTTTCCTTTATGTTGGCCACGACGGTCCGGGCCAACCAACCCATGAGACAGCCGGTCAAGAGGATTTTAACAGCCGGTAAATCCCAAGGCGTGGACAAAAGCAGTGCCAAGACGACGAAGAAAGCCGTAACGAGCGTTTTAGTCATGAATCGATGCATCTCCCTGTAAACGTACATAAATAGCCTCAAATTGAATCTAATTATACACGCTTTTCGGGAATAAAACAAGCCGTAATCGCAGGGACCAACCTCTTGCGTAAAGGTTAAATTTGGGCAAAGAGTTTTTCTTTAGTCCGTTCGGCTTCAGCTTTGATCTTTTCGATGTCGAGTTTGGTAAACTCTTTATTCCGCAGAAGGACTTCGCCGTTGACCAAGACCGTGTCGACGTCCATGCTGTTGGCACTGTAAGCCATAAGGCTGAGAGCGTCGTGTTTGGGGTACCAATGAAGGCCTTCGCGGTCGACTAAGGTGATGTCGGCCTTATAGCCTACTTCGAGTTTGCCGATATCGGTGTAGCCCAGGCATTTGGCGCCGCCTTCAGTCAGCATGTTGATGGCCGTTTCAGCCGGGATGACCGTCGGATCGAGGGTGTTGGCCTTATGGACTAAGGCAGCTAAATGCATTTCTTCGACGATGTCGAGGTTATTGTTGCTCGAGGCGCCGTCCGTACCGAGGCCGACGGTGATGCCCTTTTTCAACATCTTGGCAATGGGTGCAAAGCCGCTGGCCAGTTTCAGGTTGCTGCCCGGGTTGTGCGCAACGCGGACGTGTTTTTTCAGCATAATATCCATATCGTCGTCATCGACCCAGACGCAGTGGGCGGCCAGGCAACCCGTATCGAAGAGGCCGAGTTCATTGAACCAAGCAATGGGTGATTTGCCGTACTGCTTCTTAATGTTTTCGACTTCGCCCTTCGTTTCCGACAGGTGGGTATGGATTTCAGCCCCTAATTCATGGGCCAAGTCGACGACGCGGGAGAGGTATTCCGGCGTATTGGTGTAGGGCGCATGGGGTCCGAGCATGACCGTAATGCGGCCGTCCCCTTTTTTATGCCAGTCTAAAAAGAGCTGTTTATTTTCTTTGAGGGCCGTTTCGGCGCTGGGCGTAATGCCCGTCATGCCCCGGCTCAGGCAGGCCCGAATACCCGACGCGTCGACGGCGCGGGCAACGTCGTCCATGAAGAAGTACATATCGGCAAAGGACGTCGTGCCGCAGCGAATCATTTCGGCGATGCCGAGCATAGTCTGAGCATAGACGACGTCGCCGTCGAGTTTATCTTCAGCCGGCCAGATTTTCTTCTGGAGCCAGTCCATGAGCTGCATGTCATCGGCATAACTGCGGAAGACGGTCATGGCGATGTGGTTGTGGGTGTTGACGAAACCCGGCAGGGCCAGCATCTGCTTGCCGTCAATGACTTCATCGTAATCGGAAAGGACGGGATTTTCGGGAAAGCCCGTGATTTTCGTGCCGTCGATGGCAATATTTTGATTTTCCGTAACGCCATGGTCCCGATAGAGGCCGACGTGCTGAATCAGTTTTTTCATCCGTATCCCTCTCCCCTTAGTCGAGATTCAAGTATTTGCGCTGTTCTTCGCTGAGCGTATCGATGGCATATCCCATGGAAGCCAGTTTAATCTTGGCGATATCGTCGTCGATTTCATGAGGCAGGACGTAGACGTGGTTTTCCAGTTCCGTATGGTGGTCGAGGATGTATTTGGCAGCCAGGGCCTGAACGGCAAAGGACAGATCCATGATTTCAGCCGGATGACCGTCACCGGCAGCCAGGTTGACCAAGCGGCCTTCTGCCAAGAGGTTGATGACGTGGCCGTTGGGGAGTTCATAGCCTTCGATATTGTGGCGGGCTTCAAAATGACGAACCGACAGAGCTTCCAGTTCCGGACGGTTGATTTCAACGTCAAAGTGACCGGCATTAGCCAGGACGACGCCGTCTTTCATGTTCTTCATGTGTTCACCGCGGATGACGTCTTTGTCGCCGGTCAAGGTGACGAAGATATCGCCGACTTTGGCAGCTTCAGCCATGGGCATGACTTCAAAACCGTCAAATACGGCTTCGATGGCTTTGATCGGGTCGACTTCGGTGACGATGACGTGAGCGCCGAGGCCTTTGGCACGCATGGCGCAGCCTTTACCGCACCAGCCGTAGCCGGCGACGACGACTTTCTTACCGACGACGGTCAGGTTAGTCGTACGCATGATGCCGTCCCACGTCGACTGGCCTGTGCCGTAGCGGTTGTCGAAGAGATATTTGCAGTACGAATCGTTGGCAGCAATCATGGGGAACTTCAACTGGCCGGCTTTATCGAGACCGTGAAGGCGATTGACGCCGGTCGTCGTTTCTTCCGTGCCGCCGAGGAGGTTTTCCATAGCATCGCTCCGCGTCGTATGCAGGAGGTGGACCTGATCGCCGCCGTCATCGATGATGATATCCGGCTTATGGTCGAGGGATTTATTCAGAAAATCGAAGTATTCTTCATCGGTCGCGCCGTACCAGGCATAGACCGTGAGCCCGTCTTCGACGAGGGCCGCTGCGACGTCATCCTGAGTCGACAAGGGGTTGCTGCCGGTAACGATGACCTTAGCGCCGGCCCGGTGAAGGACTTCGGCCAGGTATGCCGTCTTGGCTTCGAGGTGGACGCTGACGCAGATGGTCTTGCCCTTAAAAGTCTGTTCGGCTTTCAATTTGTCGCCAATGGCATTGAGGGCCGGCATGTGCCGGTCGACCCAGTTGATTTTTTCATGGCCGCTCTTAGCTAATTTGATGTCGCGAATAATTGATTCCATACAGTTCATACCTCTTTCTATAATGAATGCTTGTCAAAAAATGTCTGTACAGCCTCCGTATCGGGGTGGCTGATGATGCCCTTTTCGGTGATGATGGCCCGGATGTTTTCATGAGGCGTCACATCAAAGGCCGGATTGAATACCGGCGTATCCGAAAGGGCTGTGGCAGCGCCTCTAAAGGAACGGACTTCGTCGTGATTCCGCTCTTCAATGGGAATCTGACTGCCGCCGGAAATCGACCGGTCAAAGGTCGACAGGGGCGCTGCAATGTACAGGGGAATATCGAGGGCCTTGGCCATCAAGGACAGGCCGTAGGTCCCGATTTTATTGGCCGTATCGCCGTTGGCGGCAATGCGGTCGGCCCCGACGATGATGGCGTCGACGCCCTTTTCTTTCATCGTCCAGGCAGCCATGTTATCCGTAATAAGCGTAACCGGAACACCGCCTGCCATGAGCTCAAAGGCCGTCAGCCGTGCTCCCTGCAGGAGCGGCCGCGTTTCATCGGCATAGACCATCTGGACCTGTCCCCGGCGATGGAGTTCAGAAATGACGCCGAGGGCCGTGCCGACGCCGGCCGTTGCCAGGGCTCCGGCATTGCAGTGCGTCAGGAGGGTCAAGGGGCGGTCCCCTTTTCCGATTTCATCGGCCCCCCAGCCGGCCATGGCCGTATTGATGGCCACATCGTCGGCATGGATGGCTTTGGCCTTTTCTTCTAAGAAACGGACGATATCCGACGGGCTTTCGCCGCCATGATGTTTGGCGCAGGCCATCATTTGCTCCAAGGCCCAGTGAAGGTTGACTGCCGTCGGGCGAGCTCCGTCGAGGGCCGTGCAAATATCCTGAAGGGCCGTTACAAAGGGTTGGTCACCCGGCTTTTCAAGGATAGAGCGAGCGCCTAAGACGACGCCGTAAGCTGCGGCGACGCCGATAGCCGGGGCTCCGCGGACGGCCAGGACAGAGATGGCCTTATGGACGTCCTGCCAGGTCGTGCAGGTCCGGTACGTTTCCGTAAAGGGAAGGACGGTCTGATCGAGGAGATAGAGGGTCCCCTTTTCCCAGCGCAAAGTTTCCATTATACCGTAAACCCTCCGTAGTCCTGGAGCGTGTGGTGGCAGGCACAGTCTTCATCGACGGGATAATTTTCGATGCTCTTTAAGATGAGCTGACGCAGGCGCAGGGAGTTTTTGGCCATGGCATCGACGACCTCTTCATGGGTCAGGGGCTTATCGGAAATGCCGGCAGCAAAGTTGGTGACCATGGACACCGTGGCGTAGCAGATTTCCGCTTCCCGGGCCAGGCAGACTTCGGGAACGTTGGTCATGCCGACGATGTCGCCGCCGAGTTTTTGGAACATCCGGATTTCCGCCGGCGTTTCAAAGCGCGGCCCTTCGGTGCAGACATAGGTGCCCTTAGCATGGAGACGGCAGTCTCCCGCATCAGCCGCTGCCTGAACAACGTGACGGCGCAAGGTCGGGCAGTAAGGTTCCGTCATGTCGACGTGAACGACGCCGTTGGCACCGCCGTCAAAAAAGGACGTGTGCCGGCTTTTTGTGAAGTCGATGAACTGGTCGGGCAGGACGAAATCACCGGGCTTGTACTCCGGATTCATGGAGCCTACGGCGGTCGTCGCCAAGATGGCCGTGACGCCGAGGCGCTTCAATCCGAGAATGTTCGCCCGATAGTTGATGAGGTGCGGCGGAATGGAATGCATCCGGCCGTGGCGGGCTAAAAAGATGAGGTCCCGGTTCTGATACGTCCCCTTCCAGTAACGAATAGAACCGTAATACGTATCCATGTACCCTTCGCGGACATTGGACAAAATTTTCGGATCACAGACTCCGGTACCACCGATGATGGCAATAAGTCCCATGATAAAACCTCCCTTATGAAATGAAGATCAATGCTTGTCTGCCCCGGCCTTTTCGTATAAGGCCGCTACTTCGTCGTGGGACAGGGTATACTTGGCGCCGCAGTAATGGCAGGTCATTTCAACCTGGGGATCCTTCAAGAGGGATTCTTTGTCTTCCGGGCGCAGGGATAGCAAGGCACTTTCAAAGCGCTGACGTGAGCAGGTGCAGCGCCAGTAGAGATGCTGACGGTACAATTCTTTATAATGCATGCCGCCGAGGATGATGTCAATCAGGCCTTCTCCCTTGGGATGATCCTTGAGGTAGGTCGTCAAGGCGCCGACCTGGGTGATGTTGGCTTCGACACGGGCCAGGTCTTCGTCTTTGGCACCGGGCAGGGCCTGGACGAGGAAGCCGCCGGCAGCGGCAATGGTGTAATCCCGATCGACGAGGACGCCTAAGTTGATCGTCGACGGCACCTGTTCCGACGTATAGAGGTAATAGGCGATATCTTCGGCAATTTCACCGGATACGAGGTCGGCCTGGCTGGTATAGGTCGTCGTCTTGGGCGTAAAGCGGGTCACGGTCAGCTGGCCGTTTCGGCCGACAGCCGCCGAGACGTCGAGTTTGCCGTTCGGTTTTAAAGGCAGATCAATCGTCGGATTATCGACGTAGCCGCGAAGCTTGTTGGTATCGAAGCAGTCGGCATGGACGGCGCCCAAAGGGCCGTCGCCGGCAATTTTAAGGGATACGCCTTCATGGTTCTTATAGTCTCCGGCGAGAAGGGCCGCACCGGTCATGGTCCGGCCGAGAGCGGCGCAGGCCACGGGCGATAAGTTGTGACTCTGGCGGGCTTTTTCCACGATGCCTGCCGTAAAGGCGATGGACACGCGGATGGCCTCATCTGATGTATAGTGAATAATTTGATTGTCTCTGATCATAATCGATTCTATCCTTTCTCTACAAATCCAATCCTTATTATACAACATCTGTCCACCCCTAGCCAGTCCTGCCCCCAAAAGCGCCTTCCTTGCCGTTTGCTCAATCATTCTATTCAAAATAGATAAAGTTTGTCCGCATTTTAAGCAGGAATTTGCCGCCTTCATCTCGAATAGTATTAGGAAGCAGCCAAGAAGGAGTGATATCCATGAATACAGAAAAGAAAACCATCCCCGTACGGGAAGAAGCATATACCGATGAAGTCAAGGAAATGGCCCTCTGTCCGCCGGCTCCGGCTCCGGAAACGGAGGACCCGGAAGCGCCCTATATGGCCTCCGATATGTATCAGCGCATCGTCGCTTTGATCAACAACTTTGAATCGGACCTTCCCGATACGATGCAGGCCGGCGGCCGACTGGTCTCAGCCGGCGACATTACCTTCAGCATTCAGGATATCGGCTACTGGGACCCGAATATGATCGTCTTTTACGGCGAACTCTCGGACGGTTCGACCGTCGAACTGGTCCAGCACCTGTCCCAGCTCAACCTGCTCTTGGTGGCTGTCCCCCGACAGGATGACATCCAAAAACCGCGCCGGGTCATCGGCTTTACCAAAAAAGCAGAGCCCGACATCATACACGATGCTCAAGATTAAGTATTATTACGAAAGGATATGCCTTTAATGAAACATGAACTCCCTTATTTTTATATCGGTTCGGCCTACGGCGGCAATCAGGACTGGCTGACGGACCGCATGATGAACCTCGGCGGCTGCGCTGCCGTGACGGCCTGCGATTCTTCTATTTATTTTACGCGCTATAAAGACGCCCAAGGCCTCTATCCCTACGAGACCGACGACGTTGCCAAGAAGGACTACATCGCCTTTACCAATGTCATGAAGCCCTATCTCCGTCCGCGCTGGGGCGGCATCGACCGCCTCGACACGTATATCGACGGCATGGGCCAATTTCTGACCGATCACGGCGACGACGACATCACCATGGATCCCTGGTCCGGCGATAAGACGGCGGAGGAAACGAAAGACGTCATCAAGGCCCAAATCGACGCCGGCTGGCCCATCCCCCACCTGGTACTGCATCACAACAATCCCAATTTTAAATTCTATGACTGGCACTGGTTCTTACTGACGGGCTACACCGAATTCGACGGCGACTTCATGGTCAAGGCCGTTACCTACGGCTCCTGGCGCTGGCTCGACTTCGACGGGCTGTGGAATACGGGGCACCGCAAAAAAGGCGGCCTCATCCTCTATCATCGTCATTCCTGAGACCGGTATCCCTGTCTATGTACGAAAAGCTCTCCGGCTGCATCGCCAAGCGGTGTAACCGGAGAGTTTTTTTATTTCATGAAATTCGCAGTCTTAAGCCACTGGCGAACGGCATCGGACGTTTCGCCCATCTCGTCATGACGGAGGATGAAGCCTTCATAGACATCCGCATCGGGCTCGAGTTCGGCAATGTCTTCGACGGTATCGACAAAATCGCTGTCGCCGGACGAGGCTACGGCGTACAAGGCCTTACCGGATAAATCGTTTTCCGTCAAAAAGGACGTGACCGGTGCCGGCAGGGCATCCCACCAAATGGGATAGACCAAAACGACCGTATCGTACCGGCTCAGATCGCCGACGTGGCTTTTCAGCTCCCGTTGCTCATCACGGGCAGCCGCTGCCTTTTCATCGCGAATCATGGCATCGTAGTCGGCGGAATAGGGCTTTTCAGCTAAGATGGAAAAGACATCGCCGCCGGTCTCCCTGGCGATTTCGTTGGCAATCATGGCGTCGTTTCCGATGATTTCGCCGTCTTTTACATTGAGGCTGGCCGAGGTCATGACGTCGTATTCCTTGGAATGAATGGCTTGGGCGTCCGTATTATCGGGATAGGTAAAATAAGCAATGAGGACGCGGCGGGGATTTCCCTGGCCGTTATGAACGACAGCCGTCGAGACCGGCTTCTTTTCATTCTGGGCAAGGGTTTCCCGATGGGTATCGTTGTCAGTCCGTGCCGGACCTCTGGCACAGGCGGACAGAAGGAGTGTTAAAACAAGAGTCCCCACGAGGACAGAAGCACGTTTTATCATAGAGAAATCCCCCATCAGTTAATTTCTTATCTATACTTTATATTATACGATAGTAAGATTCCCTTGTAAAATAACAGTCTGTGCCATGCCGGATTCTCCGATGCCAAAAAGGCCTGCATCGAGACGATGCAGACCTAAATAGAAACTATGATTTTTTTACCTTGAACCAGGCAGCGTACATCGTCGGCAGGACCAAGAGGGTCAGGACGGTAGCCACCAAGAGACCGCTGGCAATGGCCACGGCCATGGGGCCCCAAAAGACACTGGTCATTAAGGGAACCATGCCTAAGATAGCCGCCGCTGCCGTCAGCATGATGGGCCGAAAGCGCAGGACGGCCGAGTCGATGATCGCGTGCCACGGGTCCTCGCCAGAGGCCATGTGTTTTTCAATCTGGTCGAGGAGGATGATCGAATTGCGGATGATGATGCCCCCTAAGGCCAAGATGCCGAGGTAGGCTACAAAGCCCAGGGATTCTCTAAAGAGAAGCATTCCCAAGGAGACCCCGATGAGTCCCATAGGCGCCGTAACCAGGGTCAGCCCCATGAGGGGCAGGCTCCGGAGCTGGAACATGAGCAAGGTCATGATGATGATGACCATGACAGGCACGGGACCCAAGAGATATTTCAAGGATTTTTGGCTGTTTTCCAGAGAACCGTCCACTTCCACAGTGTAGCCGAAAGGCATATTGTCACGGATGTCGGCGATGGAATCGTAAGCCTTTTGCGTCGCATCGTCGGCCGTTCCCGACTTGATGCCGCCGTTAATCGTAACGGTGGGCTTCAGGTTGCGGCGCCAGATGAGGCCGTCTTCCCCTTGGTAGGAAATGCGGGCGATCTGTTCCAAGGGAACGTAGCCGGCCTGGCCGACGTAGACCGGCAGGCTCTTGATGGCCGAGAGATCATTGCGGTCCTTATCGTCGAGGCGAAGCTGAATGTCGACGGTCTTATCCGGTGCATAGTACTGCGCCACCGTCGCCCCGGACAGCTCCGTATACAGGGTCTGGGCAATATCCTGACCGGAAATCCCCATGGCCCGCAGTTTATCCTGGTCGAGCTCGACGTGCATAACCTTATCTTTCTGATCCCAGTTGAGGAAGACATTTTCCGTATTGGGGTCTTTGGCAATGCGGGCGGCAATCTCTTCGGCATAGGCCTTGACCTTATCCTTGTCGTAGCCCGATACGCGCATCATGATGGGATAATCCGACGGCGGCCCCAAAGAGATGTGCTTAATATTACTGCGGACGTTGGGGAATTTATCGGCAAGCTCCGTCTTCAAAGAAGCTGCCAGGGCTTCCCGCGATTCCGTATCCTTGGCGACGACGACGAACTGGGCGTAATTATCGGCCGGCAGGACAGGCTCGACAGTCAGGACGAACCGCGGTGCCCCTTGGCCGACGTGGTACGAGTAATTCTTCAATTTATCCTGCTGGCCGTCAAGGTATCGGGCCAGGCGGGATGCCTCTTTCTGCGTCGCTTCCATAGAGGAGCCTTCGGGCAGGGTCATTTCAACGATCAGTTCCGGCCGCAAGGACGGCGGGAAAAATTCTTTCGGAATGAAATAGGTCAGTCCGGCCGAAATGACGAAGGCCGCTGCCGTCCCGCTGATGACCACCTTTCGGTGTGTCAGGCACCAAGTCAGGACCTTCCGGAAAAAGACATAGAACCGGCTGGTGTACAGCGTTTCAGGTTCTGCCCCCTCTTTTATTTTAGGTTTGATGAGGTAGTAGCCGAAGAGGGGCGCCACCATGACCGATACGATCCACGACAGGACCAATGCCGCCGTGATGACCGGAAACAGGGCTTTACAAAATTCAGCGGCCGCCCCGTCGGAAAAGGCGACGGGAATGAAGCCGGCGCAGGTAATGAGGGTCCCGGTCAGCATCGGTTTCGCCGTCGCCCGGAAAGCGTAGCAGGCGGCGTCAATACGGCTTCGCCCTTTTTCGAGCTGAACGGTCATCATTTCGACGGCGATGATGGCGTCGTCGACGAGGAGGCCCAAGGCGATGATCAGGGCCCCTAAGGAAACCTTATGAAGGTCGATGCCGGTGATTTCCATGACGCAGAAAACGCCCGTCAAGACCAAGGGAATGCAGAAGGCGACGACCAGGCCCGTCCGCAGGCCCAAGGTGATGAAACTGACGCCGAGGACGATGGCGATGGCTTCCCACAAGGTTTCCGTAAAGTCACTGATGGACTCTTTGACGATCTGCGGCTGGTCGGATACCTGGTTCATTTCCATGCCGGCCGGAAGGTCGGCCTTGACGCTTTCTTGAAGTTTCTTCAGATTTTCTCCGAGCTTCAAATTGTTGCCACCGCTCTTCATAGACAGGGCGATGCCGACGGCAGGCTTGCCGTTATAGAACATCTTGGGATCGGCAGGTTCCGTATAGCGTCTTTCTACGGTGGCAATGTCGCCGAGGCGGAAGACGCGGCCGTTGGCGTTGATGGGCAGATTGCGGATGCCTTCGACGTCCTTAAAGACGCCGGACAGGCGCAGGTAGACGTTGTCCGACTCGGTGTTCACCATGCCGGCCGGCGTCATTTCATTTTGCCCCTTGACAGCATTGGCGATGACCGTCGGCGGAATGCCCAATTCAGCCAATTTGGCGTTGGCTACTTCGATATAAATTTTTTCCGACTGTTCGCCGACCAATTCGACTTTGCTGACGTCGTCGACGTTCATCATCATGCGGCGAATCTTTTCGGCTTTTTGCCGCAGCTCTTCATAAGAATAGCCGTCGCCTGTGAGGGCATAGATGGAGCCGAAGACGTCGTCGAAGCGGTCATCATAATAAGGGCCGTAGACGCCGTCAGGTAATTCACGCTTGACGTCTTCCGTCAAGTTTCTGACTTCGTGCCACGTATCGCGGATGCTGCTCTGCGGCGCCTTATCGTCCAAATTGACGTAAATGACCGACTGGCCCGGCCGGGAATAACTCTTGAGGTAATCGAGGTGCGGCGTATCCTGAAGTTTCTTTTCAATCTTGTCGGTCACCTGTTCTTCCATCTGTTCTGCCGTGGCTCCCGGCCAGGCGACGGTAACGATCATGGTCCGAACGGTATACGTCGGGTCTTCCATCCGGCCCAGTTTGATATAGGAAAAAACGCCGGCAATGGCCACGAGAATGATGAAATACCAGACTAAGGCCCGGTTGCGGAGGGATACTTCTGATAAGTTTCTCATACACCTTCCCCCTCGATGCGGACTTTTTCGCCGGCCCGTAATTTATGGACGCCGGCCGTGACAACGATATCGCCCTTTTGAAGGCCGGTGACCTTGACGCTGTTGTCGCCAAAGGTTTCAACGGACACATTTTTCAGGGACAAGGTCTTGTCTTTACCGACGACCCAGACCTGAGGCGCACTGCCCGTCTGATAGATGGCCGATAAGGGCAGGACGACCGTATCGGCAGCGGCCTGTTCTTCCCCCGTATTGGCCACAGAGGCCGTCATGCCCAATTGCAGGCCCTGAGGCGGGTTTTGCAGGGTTATATTGACTTCATAGGTCCGCGATACGGCATCGGCCATGGGGGCGACTTCGCGGACGACGCCGGACACGGTCTGGTTCTGAAGGGCCCAGAAGGAGACGGTCACGGCTTTTCCGACGGGAAAGTCGGCCAATTTATTTTCCGGTACGTTAATGGTGACTTCCAGGTCGCCGTCATGGACCAAGGTGACGACGGGCTGGCCGGCCGGGACGACCTGCCCCACTTCGGCACTGACGGCGGCGATGACGCCGTCGGCATCGGCTGTCAGCCGGGTATAAGACAATTGATTGTCCTGCGCCTGCTGACCGGCCTGAGCCTGATTATACTGGGCTGCCGCCCGGTCATAGGCCGTTTGGAACTGATCGAGGTCGGCGGCACTGACGGCATCAGCGCTGTAGAGTTCCTGGTAGCGCTTTAAATTAGCCGCTGCCAATTGGAGCTGAGCCGCTGCCGCGTCGACCTGAGCTTGAGACTGGTTGACGGCCTGCATGATGTCCTTGGGATCGACGGTCATCAAGATATCGCCGGCCTTGACCCGCGTGCCGAGCTGGACGTTGCGCGTCGTAATCCGGCCGCCGGCCTGGAAAGAGAGCTTACTTTCATAGCGCCCTTTTACCGTCCCCGAATAGGTGCCGGCTGTACTGTCATTCGTTTTTCCGACTTCCATGGTCTTTACCAATTGATCCGGTTCGGCCGTGGTCTGATCACTGCCGCAGCCGGCTACACTCACGGCAGCCGCTATGGCAGCCGCGACGAGGATGTACTTTATGGAACCCCTTTTCATCGTGTCATCTCCCCCTTTTTCTTCACAGCGCGTATATCAGCTTCATCAGCCCGCTCGGCAATAGCGTGCAGCATGGTAAACATCTCATCGCGCTTCGTTTCATCAAAACCTTCTACGAGATAGGTAATCCACGCTTCTAAAAATCCCGCCAACTCCCCTTGAATGTCCCTGGCTTTAGGTGTCAGATAGATAAACTTAAAGCGTCGGTCGCCATCCTTTTGGCGACGGCAGACATAGCCCTTCTCTTCCAAGGTTTTCAAGCTGCGAGCGACGAGGGCCTTATCGGCCTTCATTTCGTTACAGAGCTCGCTTTGGCTGGAGCCGTCGAAATCATAGAGGGTCATGAGGGTCACGTATTCTGAATAAGACAGGTTCCAAGGCTGACAGGCTTCGGTAATATAGGCCTGGGACCGCATATTGATAACGCCAAAATCGTGACCGACACATAAGTAATTCATCTTATTGTCCCCTTTATTAGTTGATTGAATCAACCATTTTCTTATAGTATAGCAAAGGGATTTGCCAAAAGCAAGAAAAAAAAAAGAGGATGCCCTTACGAAGGCAATCCTCTTACATCTGTATTACTTTCCTAGTTTTTCAGCCATGGCAGCAAGTTTCGACCCGATGACGGGCAGTTTGGCAAGGTCCGTTACGGCAACGGCCCGGAAGGCAAAGATGCCGATGAGATAGACGATGGCAGCGGCCGTCATGGCCATGATGGTGGCCAACGTATTCCCTACCAGGTTGAGCAGGCTGTGGTGGATGATCCAGGCCGTACCGGCCATGGCAGCCCCCGACAAGAACAAGCGGCCGACGTACCCCCACTGGACGCCGTAGCCGACGAAGCGGCGGGCAAAATAGAGGTTTAAAGCCGTAGCCACGGCCAAATCGGCATTGGTCGCCCAAGCGGCCCCGACTTCACCGAGCCAGGGAATGGCCGTCAGATGCCAGCTCAAGAAAATCTTGACGACAGCCGCAGCCGCCATATTATAGAGCGGCACCGCCGTCCGCCCCATGCCCTGCAGCAGGCCGCTGGTAATCTGCTGGAGGCCGACGAGGAATACCGACATGGACAGGACGCCGATAGCCGGCCCTGCCGCCGGCGTGGCATACAAGAGACGTGAAATAGGCACGGCCAAGACGGCCAGACCCAGGCAGGCCGGAACGGTAATGACGTTGGCAATGCGCATAGCCGTATGGGTCCGGGACAGGACGACGTCCCTTCTCCCCTGGGAAAAAGCCGCCGAGACGGCCGGCACTAAGCTGGTCGCCAAGGAAATCGTCAGGATAGCCGGTAATTGCACAAGGCCATTGGCCATGCCCGTCAGATAGCCATAGAGGGCCGTCGCCTGGTGGGTGCTGTAACCGGCCGCTTCCAGCCGCAGTGGCACGATAAAGAGGTCGATACTGGCTACGGCCGGAAGGAGCATGTTGGCCGCCGCTACGGGAACGGCTAAGACGACGAGACGGCGGATGATGTGCCGTGCCGACTGGATGACGAAGACGCCGTCGTCATCGGGCAAGGGATTCCGTTGATGACGGTAGTATAAGAAGGCGATGAGGATGAGCCCTGCCGCTGCCCCGGGAACGGCGCCGAAAGACGCACCGGCTGCCGCCCATTCCAGGCCTCTGGGCAGGAAAACCCAAGCTAAGGCGAGCATCGTGCAGACGCGGACGAATTGATCGGCCATCTGGGACAAGGCCGTCGGCGTCATGAGCTGCAGGCCTTGAAAATAGCCGCGGAAGCAGCAGACGATGACCGATAAGCTTAAGGCCGGCCCTAACACGGCCAGAGCCGGCAGGGCCCGACTGTCGCGGACGATGCCAAGCTCGATCATCGCCTGGGCTCCAAAAGGCAGGGCCAGGCCGCAGAGGACGGCGACGACGGTCATAAAGGCCAAGGTCACGTGAAAGATGCGGCGAACGCCGCTGTAATGGCCTCGGGCCGCTTGTTCGGCAATCATGATCGACACGGCGATGGGAATGCCGGCGCCGACGATGCTGAGGAGCAGGATGTAGACCGGATAGGCCATTTGATAGAGGCCGATTCCCTCGCCGCCTAAGAGCCGCGATAAGAAAATACGGTTCAACCCGCCTAAGATTTTGACGACGATGCCGGCTACGGTCAGGACCATAGCGCCGCGTAAAAAGTTAGTCACGGGAATCCTCCTTTCGAAGGGAGGAAAAGGCCGTCAGCAAAGTCCGGATAAAGTCGAGGATATCGGCGATGCCGGAAAGGGACACGCGGACCATGACCGGTATACTGGGAACGAGGCGGAAGCGGCTGCGCAGGGGCTTTTCGAGTTTCGTCAAATCGGGCATGTCAGAGACGCGCCGCCACTTGATTTCGAGGACGTCCTTCTTCTGTGCGATGAGGACCATCCCTTGCGCCTTGGCTTCGAGGCGGGTTTCCGTCACCTGCAGGAGCTTTTCGACATACGAACTGGGACGGCCGTAGCGGTCTTCCAATTCACGGCGCAGTTCGTCCAGTTCTTCTTTGGAGGAGACGACGGCCAAGCGCTGGTACATGTCGATTTTCTGACCGCCGTTCTGGATATATTCGTTGTCGATAAAGGCGTCGACGTGGATTTCCATGACCGTTTCCGGAGGCGGCGGTTCCACTTCTTTCCCGGTCTGGGCCTTGGCAATGGCTTCTTCCAGCATATGGCAGTACATGGCAAAGCCGACGCTGGCGATGTTGCCGTGCTGTTCCCGGCCGAGGAGGTTGCCGGCACCGCGGATTTCAAGGTCGCGCATGGCGATTTTAAAACCGGAACCGAGTTCGGTAAATTCTTTGATGGCTTGGAGTCGTTTTTCAGCGACTTCGGACAAGACCTTGTCCCTTCGGTACAAGAAGTATGCATAGGCCATACGGTGGCTCCGGCCGACGCGGCCCCGCATCTGATAGAGCTGAGACAGGCCGAAGTGGTCGGCGTCGTAAATGATGATCGTATTGGCATTGGCTACGTCAAGGCCGTTTTCGACGAGGCTCGAGCAGAGGAGGACGTCGTACTTTCCTTCATAGAAATCGAACATCATCGACTCGAGCATGCTGCCGGCCATCTGACCGTGGGCGATACCGATGGTTACGTCGGGCAGGAGGGCCTGCAGTTCGTCTTTCATCCGTTCGATGGAAGCGACGCGGTTGTAGACGAAAAAGACCTGGCCGCCCCGCCGCTTTTCGCGCATGATGGCGTCACTGACGATGCGGGCATCGTATTCGGCGACGTAGGTCTGGACCGGGAAGCGGTCCGTCGGCGGCGATTCGATGACCGACATTTCCCGCAGGTTGACCAGCGACATGTGGAGAGTCCGCGGAATCGGCGTAGCACTGAGGGACAAGACGTCGATATGGGCGGCCCAGGCCTTCCATTTTTCTTTTTGGGCGACGCCGAAACGCTGTTCTTCGTCGACGACGAGAAGACCCAGGGACTTGAATTTAACATTCTTGTTGAGCAGGCTGTGGGTCCCGATGAGGATATCGATGTCGCCGGTCAAGGTCCGGGCCAGGATCGATTTCTTTTCTTTATAGGAACGGAAACGGTTGAGGACTTCGACGTGGACACCGAAGGGACCGAATCGTTCCATAAAGGTCTGGAAGTGCTGCTGAGATAAGACCGTCGTCGGTACCAAGACGGCAACCTGCTTACCGGCTGTGACGGCCTTAAAAATGGCCCGCATGGCCACTTCCGTCTTGCCAAAGCCGACATCGCCGCAGACCAAGCGGTCCATGGGCGTCGGTTTTTCCATGCTGTCCTTGATTTCTCGGACGGCTTTTAACTGATCTTCCGTTTCCTCATAGGGAAAGGCTTCTTCAAATTCTTTCTGAAAGGGCGTATCCGGCGGGAAGGCATAACCGGAGACGACCTCCCTTTTTGCGTAGAGGGCGACGAGTTTTTCCGCCAAATCGGTAATCGACTTCTGAGCCTTAGAGCGTATCTTCTGCCAGTCCGAGCCGCCCATCTTCTGTAATTTTGGCGTATCTCCTTCGTTGCCGATGTAGCGTTGGAGCAGGGATAACTGGTCCGTCGGCACGTAGAGAATATCCTTTCCCGCATAGTGGATTTCGAGATAATCTTTATGGACGCCGTCCATTTCAATGGTCTTAATGCCCATGTAGCGGCCGATGCCGTGGACTTCATGGACGACGTAGTCGCCGGCCTTCAGACTGGTAAAGACGCTGATTTCCTGGCCTTTGGCCACGCGGTGGCGCAGGCGTCGTTTCTGGGTGCCGAAGACATCCCGTTCGGCGACGACGACGACCTTGGCATAAGGCAGTTCAAAACCGTCGTGGACTTCCCCTTCGACGATATACATGCCGCCGGCGGCACTTTTTTCGTCGTCATAATCGGCAATCGAAAGGTCATGCTGCTTCATCCAGGCTTTGAGGGAGGCAATGCGCTCTCTGCTGTTGATGACGAAGACGATGGTATTGCCTAAGCTTCGCCAATGGCCGACTTCTTCTTCGAGGAGGTTGAACTGCTTTTGGAAGCTGGCCATCATCTTGGCGGCAAAACTGAAGGACTCGTCGATGAGCATATCGGGCACGGATTGGGCCATGAGGGACAAGACGATCTGCGGAACCTTTCGTTCCGGCGAGACCATGTTTTTCCACGACGCCAGGACGCCCTTGTAATCGTCCGATTCTTTGAGAATCTTTTTAAGGCCGTCACGGACCCGATTCGGTTCATCCCAGATGATGGTCCCTTCTTCGACGTAATCGAGGAGGGTATATTTCTCATCGTCCGCCGTCGTCAGGGACACGGGCAAAATCCGCGCCCGTTCGGCATCATACAGCGACTTTTGGCTGTCGACGTCGAAGGCGCGGATGCTTTCCAGTTCATCGCCAAAAAAGGCCAGGCGCAGGGGCTGCGGTTCATTGACGGCAAAGACGTCGACGATGTCGCCGCGGACGGAAAAATGGCCTCGCCGTTCGACCATGTCGACCCGTTCATAACCGGCGTCTACGAGGTGCTGCAACAAGTCATCGCGGTCATATTCTCCTTGGATTTCGACGTCAATGGCCGCATCGTCGATGCGCTGGGGAGCCATGACGTACTGTGCCGCTTCTTCCGGCGCAGCCAAGACGAGGACCGGGTCCCCCTGGCGCAGACGGCCCAGGGCTTCCATCTGACGAGCCATCCGGTCGAGACTTTTAGCCGTCGTCGTAAAGACAGCCTTATCGACGACAGGAAAGTCGAGAACCTTTACGTCAGGCGCCAAAAAGGCCAGGTCTGCCTGCCAAGCCGTCGCTTGTTCCCGCGACGGGACGACGAGGACGACCTGACGGGGGCCTTCGTGCAGCACCTTAGCGACCAGAGCGCTCTTAACGGAGCCGCTGAGGCCGTAGATACTGTGACAGCCGGGCTTTAAAAAGGCATCCCCGGCGGACCGGATATTTTCATCTTGATTCATCCATTGAAAGAATTGCTTCATGCTTTTTTTACCTCATGACAAAGGGGGCTTTAGTTGCCCAAAGCCCTCGATAATTATCATCATACTTGCGTGTTTTTTATTATATCATAGTTCATTCGTCCCGACTAGGCACATTATCGTCCCGCCGCGCCCTGCATGATAAAGGCTTCCCGTTCCTTACGGCTCATCTTGAGGAGGCTCTTTTCTTTCAGGCTATCTTCGTAAGACGGAGTGGCATCGCCTAAGGTTTCCATCCGCTTTTCCACATCGCGGCGGATCTGAGGCAGCATATCGTAAAGGTGCTGACCCGGGCAGTCCGTACTGTTGACGTCACGGTGGCCGACGATGGTCGCAGCACTCGGCGTGATTTCATAAATCTTGCACAGCCAGGCAACGAGGCCTTCCAGGGAATGGAGCTGAGCCGGCGTGGGAATTTCTTTGTCGAAGTTTCCCGTGACGTTGATGCCGACAGTGTGATAGTTCTGCCCTTGGGCATGGGCTCCGACCGTCGCTAAGGGGCGTCCCCGTTCGATGGTCCCGTCTTTGCGGATGACGTAGTGGTAGCCGATGCCGGCCCAGCCGTTGGCCAAATGGGCCCGATGGATGGCTGCCGCCGACGTATCGCCGTCGGGGATGCCGACGTGGTGGATGACGATCATGTCCGTCTTGGGCCGCAGCAATAAGGGTTCATTGAAGCGGAAATTCGTTTCCTTAATGGCCATCGGTTCGGCCGGGGCTGCATCCGTTGCCGGATGATAAGTACGCAGGACGCCGCGGGCTCCGGCAGGCTTCGCATCCCGCGGTACACTGCTCACGGCGACGGGCTGAAGTTCTGAGGATTCGCCATCTGTCGAAGATTTGGCAGGGGTATCCCCTTTCGTTCCCCTCTGTTCGGACGACGATTTTTTATCGACGCCCTTTTTCTTTACAGTCACCTTTCCTTTTTCAGCGGCCTCCTTCGTCACGGACCGATTCGAATCGGAAACGGCACCGATCGTATAGGCCGCTTCGATGTCCGACGGCGATGCCGCCAGTGACAGGCTTGAAAAACCAAAAGCCAGCCACAGCGCAACGGCCAGGGCTGACAGGGTCTTGCTTTGTTTCATGATTTAGTACACTTCCCCATGATGATTTTGAATGTGTGCGACCAGGCGGTCCCACAAAGGCTGCGGCTCGGGATGACCGTACGTGCCGAGGGCAATATGCGGCTTAGCCCGGCCGTGGTAGTCGCTGCCGATGGTCGCCATCAATTCGTATTCATCGGCAATCTGACGGTAAAAGGCAGCCGTAGCGTCATCGTGATAGCTGCAGTAAGCTTCGATGCCGTCGAGGCCGAGGGCGATGAGGGTTTCCGTCAAGGGACGGTTCTGCTTCATATTGGCTCCGGGATGGGCCAATACGGCGGCGCCGCCCTGATCGTGAATGATATCGACGGCCTTTGAAAAGTCCATGAAGGTCATGGGGATAAAGGCCGGTCCCCCTTGGCCGCAGATATCCCAGCCGAAGTTGACATAGGGCGCAGCACTGCGGCTGCCGCCCGGTCGATAGGGTGCCAGGACGGGGCAGTCGGCATTGCGCGGGTCCGAAAGGGCAACGCGGGCGATGTGGACCGAAGCGACGACACCGCTGGTACAAAGTTTCCAAATGGCGTCGCGGTCGAGGACGATGCCTAAGGCTTCGACGGCGTCAAGAACCTTGTCGGACACGACTTTTCGCTGGCCGTACACATCCTTTTCAATCTCCTCAAATACGGCGGCATCGGGATGAATTCCGTAACCTAAGAGGTGAAAGTTCTTCCCCTCATGCTGACAACTGATTTCAATGCCCGGTACGAGGCGCAGTCCCAGACGGGACGCTTCTTCCCGCGCTTCGGGAATGGCCCGGGTGGAATCGTGGTCGGTGACGGCCACGGCCTGTACCTTGGCGTCCGCGCACTGACGCATCAAGTCGGCCGGTTCAAACTGACCGTCCATGCTGTATTTTGTATGCATGTGCAAATCAAGCCATGTTTCCATACTCTACACTCCCTCTCATTTAAATGTCGCCCTTATTATACTACGCATGACGGCGCCGTGCCAGTAAGAAGTAAGTAAGATATGGCCCTCAGCGGGTCAGCTTATAAATGAGGGCGTTGCAGATAGCGGCGGCAATGGTGCTGCCCCCTTTTCGACCTTTAGCGACGATATAGGGAACGCCGGCTTCCATGATGACGTCTTTAGCGTATTCGACGTTGACGAAGCCGACGGGAACGCCGATGATGAGGGCCGGGGCGATTTTCCCTTGGTCTATGAGTTCTTTCAGGCGCAGGAGGGCTGTCGGGGCATTGCCGACGGCGATGATGAGCGGTCCCGTAAGACCGGCAGCCTTATCCATCGAGGCCTGAGCCCGCGTCGTTCCCTGTTCACGGGCCGCAGCGGCTACGTCGTCATCGGCCATGAAGCAGACCTTTTGGCAGCCCAGTTTCGTAAGGCCGGGCTTACTGATGCCCATGCAGGCCATATTGGTATCGGTCACGATGGTGCAGCCGGCCTTCAAGGCTTCCAGGGCCTTACGAACGGCACCCTCGCTGAAGCGCAGGTTGCGGACGTAATCGAAGTCGGCACTGGTGTGGACGACGCGCTTGATGATGTCCTTTTCATCGGGCGGAAGCTCGATCGGCCCCAATTCGCCTTCAATAATTTCCATGCTGCGGCGTTCGATATCGGCCGGTAAAATATGTTCTATCTTCATGAAATCAGTCCTTTCGGGATTTGTCGATATTCACTCTCCGGGAATACGTACCGCAGGCCCTTACGAAATGTTTGGCCCAAGCCGGATTCCCGAGAAAATGGAGGTGGAGATAACTGGCGGCTAAGGTTTCACCGGCCACGCCGCCGGACCAGGAACGCCGGCTCCCGGCCTTATAGGCCGTAAAGGCCTCCCCTTCTGACGTACTGTGGGAATAATGGAATTCATGGGCCGGTATGGTGTCACCGGCCTTACAGAGGAGGTTGTCTTCTGCTGCCTCTAAGGTCACGTAGCCGAAGTGCCGGAGGGACGTCGTCATAAAGGTCTCACCGGGAACGGCACCGATCCAGGCGTATCGCGTCCCGTCGTCGCCGCGAAAATACTGATGAAGGTACATGAAGCCGCCGCATTCGGCAAAGCAAGGCAGCCCGCCTTTCAAGGCCTGCCTGATCTGGCCGCACAGGCTTTCGTTAGCTTCAAGTTCTCGAGCGTAAAGTTCGGGATAGCCGCCGCCCAAGTAGAGGCCGTCGCAAGGCGGCAGATGGCTGTCGTGAAGGGGGCTGAAAAAGATCAATTCGGCTCCGAAGCGGCGGAGGACGTCAAGGCTGTCTTCGTAGTAAAAGCAAAAAGCCTCGTCACGGGCCACGGCGATGACAGCCTGTCGTTCCGGCTCCCCTTCTTTCTCCGCTTCGGAAACGTCGCTTTCGGCAAGGGGCGAGGCTGCCCGTGCCAGGGTTAACAGGCCGTCGAGGTCGATATGCGTTTCAGCCGCCTCAGCCAAGCGCTCCATGATTTCCTGAAGGTCTTTGATTTCTCCGGCCGTCACTAATCCCAGGTGGCGGCTGGAAAAGGCGCAGTCCGGAAGATCCGGAAGAGCGCCTAACGCCTTAAGGCCCGACGCCTCTTCCCAAGCGTCCTTAAAATGGGCGTATACCATGGGTTTTATGCGGTTTACGATAAAGCCGACAATATGGCTGTCCGTATAAAAATCGGCCAAGCCCTTTAAGACGGCCCCTAAGGAGAGCCCTGCCCCACGGCCGTCGACGACGAGGACGACGGGCGTATCGGCAGCAGCGGCGACGTCATAGGCACTGGCTTCGTGCCCCGTTCCGACACCGTCGTAATAGCCCATGGCCCCTTCGATGAGAACCAAGTCGGACTTTTCTCCATGACGGCAAAGAAGCTGCCGGGCCGCTTCGGCCCCCTTTTCTCCGCCGCCGAAGAGGAAGAGATCGAGGTTATATGACGGCGTATGAAGGACGCGGCGGTGGAACATGGGATCGATATAATCGGGACCGGACTTAAAGGCCGTCAGGGACAGTCCCCGTTTTTTAAAAGCTTCCAGCAGGGCGCAGACGACGGTCGTCTTGCCGCTGCCGCTTTTAGGAGCCGCCACGAGAATCCTGGGAACATTCGGCATACAGGTCAACCTCCTTTACAAGCCCGGTCATCGCGTTTCGTCCTTACGGACAATGGTAACGATATAAATAGGATTTTGGGCCATCATGAGATGACTGGCGCCGACTTTTTGACTGCGGGCCGTGCTGACCTGGGTGATATCGAGATCATAGTCCCGACGGGATCCGTAGTAGGCCGTAAGAGCCGCTAACGTTTCAATCGTAATGGCCGTGACGACGATGGCACAGGCTTCATTTTTGCCGTACAATTCGTCGAGGATGGCCGCCAGTCGTCCCTTGGTCCCGCCGATAAAAGCGTAATCAGGCGGCGTCTCGATATCTTTCAGGCGTTCACCGGCATCGCCGGCAACGACAGTGACATTGGACAGGTCGAAGTGGGCAATATTTTGCTTCAAGACCCGCAGGGCATCGTCGTTGATTTCAAAGGCATAGACCCTTCCAAAGGGCGCCTGCAAGGCCAGTTCCACCGTACAGGACCCGGTGCCGGCACCGATATCGTAGACGACGGCATCGGCAGCCGGTGCCAGTTTCGACAAAGCCACGCTGCGGATTTCCTGTTTGGTCATCGGTGCCTTGCCCCGCAAAAAAGCCTCGTCGGGCAGGCCGTGAACGGGCCGCTGCCACAGACGAGCGTCGTCGTTTTCAATCATCATGACAGCTAAGGCGTCGTCTCCTCTTTCCGTAAAGTCAGCAGCCGTACCGCGAAGGATGACTTCGTCGTCATAAGACAGATTGCAGCCGATGGCAACCCGCACAGCTCCGAGACCGGCGTCACAGAGGCTGCGGCACAGGGATGCCGGCGATTCGCTGCCGCCGGTGAGGACGAAGACCTTAGCATGCTGGCGAACGGCGGGAATGAGCGGTTCCTTTCGGCCGTGACGGCTGACGATGAATACGTCGTTCCAAGACGTTTCCAAGACAGCGGCAAAATAGACCAGGCTGCTGATGCCGGCCAGGCGGGTCACGGTGCAGCCGGGAATGTCCTTTAACAAGGCAGCCAGACTGAAAAAGCCGACATCCCCCGATACTAAGACGGCCATGGGACCGTCGGTCTCGGTCCGGGAGGAAGCTAAACGGCAGATTTCATCGCGCCGATAGGTCCGAATCAATTCTTTCCCCGTCCCCTCAAAGGGTTCCAGCATCCGCTTGTCGCCGACAAGGAGGGTCGATGCTTCAATAGCTCGTTTCGCGTCTACGGTCAGTAAGGCCGGATTGCCCGGCCCGGTGCCGATAACATAGATATGCATATACAGTCCTTTCCCTGACGAAATAATCTCCCTGTCAGCGTTCGATGATGATGACCGTCGCCCCCGTTCGTTCGGCCGCCTCCAATTTCTCCGGGAAGCCGCCGGTATGACCTGAATTTTTGGTCACGACGTAGCGGGCCCCGGTCTCTTTGAACATGGCCTCATTGAGGTCCGTCGAAAAGGGCCCCTGCATGCAGATCAGGCGCGCCGGCGGATAGCCCAAATCCAAGGCTCGTTCGAGGGAGGCCTTGACTGGTAAAATCCGGGCATAGACCCGATTTTCATAGTCCGGAATCTTGGCAAAGGCATCGAGGTTCTTACTGCCCGTCGTCAAAAATACGGCCCCTTCCGTATGGCTCAGGACTTCGACGGCTTCGTCGACGGTGCGGACAGCGAGGGTGCGGCCATCCGTCCGATACGTTCCGGCCCGCCGGTTGATGCGGCGATAAGGGACGCCGGCCTTTTGACAGGCAGCCTTGATGTTGTCGGTAACGACCGTCGCATAAGGGTGAGTTGCGTCGATGGCAAGGCTGATTTTCTTGTCCCGAAGGAAGGCTTCCATAGCCTCCTCATCCATCCGCCCTTCCAGGACGGTCACATAGGGACTGACGGGCAGCAGGGACGCTCCGTATGCCGTGGCCACCGAAACGTAGGCCCTTACCCGAAAACGGGCGGCGTAGCCGGCCAGTTTCCGCCCTTCCGTCGTGCCTCCGGCAATCCACACCGGGCCGATCATAACCGATAGCCTCGGGGCGTAACCAACTTGCCGTTCAGGATTTTTGTCTGGCTGTTGCCGATAAAGACCGTGCAGAACATGTCGAGGTGCTGGCTGCGCAATTCTCCTAAGGTAAGAATTTTGACGTCTTGACCGTCGCGGCCGATGTTGCGGACGATGCCCGCCGGCGTATGGGCCGACTGATGGCGCAGGATGATGTCGCAGGCCTTTTCGAGGTAATCGGACCGCTTCTTACTGGCCGGGTTATAGAGGCAGATGACGAAGTCGCCGGCAGCGGCGCAGTCGAGGCGGTTTTCGATCTTATCCCACGGCGTCAAAAGGTCGCTCAGGGAAATGAGGCAGGCGTCGGCAATGAGGGGCGCTCCCAAAAGAGCGGCACCGGCACTGGCGGCGGTGACGCCGGGAATGACTTCGATATCGACGTCGGGCGTATCGGCGGCCACTTCGTGCATGATACCGACCATGCCGTAGATACCGGCGTCGCCGCTGGAGACGATAGCCACCTTCTGTCCCTCAAGGGCCCGTTCCAAGACCAAGCGGCAGCGAGCCACTTCCTGGGTCATACCGGTGACGACGAATTCCTTGTCAGGGAAATAGTCCCGAATCAAATCGATATATGTATGGTAGCCGACGATGCAGTCACAGCCTTCAAGGACAGCCTTGGCCTCCAGGGTCATGCCCTGCTGGGAGCCGGGGCCGATGCCGACGACGTAAATATGTGGTTTCATACAATCACATCCTTCTAAACATTTAAAAATCGGAGTATATACGAATCACAGGCAACGGCCACGGTAATACCCTGACCGGCCTTTTTGGAAACGACGAGCTTGCCTCCGCCACTTGCCTTGACGGCCGATCGCTCACAGACGTTATCCGTCCCGACGGTCTGTCGGACAAAGTCCGAAGCGGTAAACGTGCCCGGCACCGCATTGAGCTCGGCTGCGGAAAAGAAGCGGATGGGCCACCTCTTTTCCTTCGCAAAAGCCAACAGCCCTTCTTCGTCCCTTTTGACGTCGAGGCTGCTGACGTCCGCCACGGCCTCTTTCGAGAGATTGGCCTCTTTAAGGGCTGATGAGACGGCCTTTTCAATAGCCGAGGATAAGGTTCCACGGCGGCAGCCGATGCCGACGTGGAGGATAGCCGGCCGAGCCGTGACAGCTGAGGGAAAAACCGATACAGCCGCTTTAGTCGTTACGATTAATCCCGTTTCACAATCCGTCGTCACGACCAAGCCCGGCGGCAAAGGCCCTTCGACGGGAAAGTCGCTGTATAAGCCGGCCCTTCCCCTTTCCAGGAGGCCCGAAGCAAAGGCCTTGGCCTCCGTCAGAGAAGACAGGTGCAGGCCAAACCTTGCAGCCCATTCATCGACAGCAAATAAAGCATTGACGTCGGTCGCCGTCGTAATGACCGCCTGTCCCTTTATGGCCGCTGCCAATTGTCGGCCCCATTCGTTAGCCCGACCGATATGGCCGGACAGGATGGGAATGACGAACTGCCCTTTTTCGTCGATGACGATAACCGCCGGGTCTTCGTCCTTCTTGCGGATAAAGGGGGCAATAGAGCGAACGGCGATGGCCGCTGCCCCGACGAAAAGGAGGAGCCGTGCCGATTGAAAAGCCCGGGCCGTTTCTTCCCGCAGGGACGGGTCAAAGGAGACGGCCGGCGGTACGGCAAACTTCGCGAGCGTCACCCGGCGGACCTGCCAGCCATTTTGCTGAAGGAAGGCTGCTGCCCTGCCGCCAAGAGCCGTCCCGGCTTTGGTAAAGGAAAAAACAACTGCGTTCACGACCGGTCTCCTCTCTGAAAAAGTGCATCATCATGCTTTTTCTGATGCAGCCTCTGTCTTGGAATCGGACAAAGGCCTGTTCTTAGTGCCAAAAGCTCCAAAACAGAAAAACGGAAGGCCCTGTTGCCCCAAGAAAGGGGCTGACAGGTACCATCCTTCATAAACTAGAAACATTATACCATAAATACGGCGATATCGCTGTATGCCAATTTCCCTACCAAAGCGGCCGTCGGCAGCCGCTTTGCAAAAAAAATCCGAGCAGCCCGTCGAGGTTGCTCGGAACAAAAAATCTCTTTTTGTATTTTCTTTTCCGTAAGGAACAGTTTTATTCCTGCCGGATTTTTCTTACTGCTGCTGCAGCCAGTTCAGGACATCATTGTCACTGGCACCGCCGCTGAAGCGGACGCCGGTCTGCCAATCGCTGGTCCCGGCAGCCTTGGCCAGATTCTGACCGCTGTCACCGAGAGAACTTGCAGCTGACGTGCAGAAAGGAATGACCTTTTTGCCGCTGAAGTTATGACCTTCCACGAAGGTATAGACGACGTGCGGTGCCTGCTGCCACCACAGGGGGTAGCCGATGTAGACCGTATCATAGGAATCCCAGTCGGCGACGTCGCCTTCATAGGTCGGCCGCAGCTGAGGCTGGGCGTGTTCCTGCACGACGCGGCTGTTGTCATCACGGTAGTTGAGGTCGCTGTCCGAATAAGGCTGTGTCGGCTTGATTTCAAAGATCGTCGCATTTTCATGGTTAGCAATCGTTTCCGCCACGCGCTTCGTATTGCCCGTCGCCGAGAAATAGACGACCAGGACCTTTCCCTGAGACGCGGCTGCCTTGGCCCCGTCTGAAGATGGCTGCGCTGCCGTCGAGCCCGTACTACCGCAGGCCGTGAGCATCACTAAGGCGACGGCCATCAATAACCCGCTGATAATTTTTTTCCACATAGAGTTTCCCCCTTATCACGAAAATACCGCTACTTATCCAGCCCCTGTTTATGGAGCCAGGCTTCGATGAGATCGGCTACGTCCCGGTTATTGAGGTCCTCCATCATGAAGTGAGTATTGCCTTTGAGGCCGACGTCGGGGAGGCTCACGACTTCCACATGGCCGCCGTACTGATTGACCAGGGCTTCCCATTTTTTGGCCAGATTCCAGCGGATGCGCCAAGTGTCTTCGCCCCAATTGGCAACCGGGGTATCACCCTTCGGAATGTTGTCGCCATAGTAGACGACGATGGGGATCTTGGTTATCTTCATGAAATCATCCATGGAAACGGCCGTACCCTTAGCCGGGAAGGGACTGGTTGTTTCTTCCACAGGCGGAACCATCCCTTCCGGGAAGGGGAAGGTTCCCGGTTCCAAGGCGATGACGCCTTTGACGTGAGACGAGGCTATCGCCGTTTCCCAACCGGGACCGCCGCCGGCCGAATGGGTCATTAAGACGCCGTCGCCGACTTTATCGAAGACAGCCGTCATGGCCTTGGCGACGACACTGCTGTCAAAGGCCCCCGTGTCAGGCGTCATAGCCCGGAAAAACTGGTCCTGTGAGGCCGCATCCTTAGGGAAGGCGACGTTATCGTTATAATTGGGCCACTGGCCGATGCGGAAGTTGTTGAACCACAATTGATCGTCCGGCCGGGCACTGAGCGAGGCTGCTACCGTAGAACGGCCGGCCCGTCCCCGCCGCGGTTCGTCGACGAGGTAGGTCTTATACCGTTTTTCAAGGAAGATATTCTGGAAGCCGTCGCGGCCGTCGGGCGTCGTTTCCCAGGTCTTGGCCGACTGACCGTGGCCGTGAAGGAAGACGAGGGCCGTATGGCGGGCATTCTTCGGTTCCTGATAAAAGACGTAAGCGTGGTCGCCGTGGAGCGTTTCACCGGCATTATTCGTCGGTTCCGTCGTGCCCACGTAGTCGCCTGGTGCCGTCACCACGGTGCCGCCGGCCAAAAAACTTCCCTGGTCGACGAGAGTCACGGGCTTCATGGCGAAAGCCGAACCGGTAATCAGTGTCGCAGCCAAGATGGCCGCTGCCGTCTTTTTAAAAGTCATGATGAACCTCCTTTTAGTGAATAAAATTCGTGAAAATCGGTTCTTCCCGTTCCGGAAGGGCTACGCCGGCCTGGCGAGCCGCTTCCTGACAGCGAAGAAAATAAGCCATATTGCGGCCGAGAACGCGCATGGTGTACAGGCCTTCCTTGTCTTCTAAGACTTCTTCCGGTGCCGCACCGTGGACTTCGTTCCAATAGCGCGACGAAACGACGGGCATTTCCTGCAGCGTAAAGTATTTATTCATCTGGTCAAAGGACACGGTCGTGCCGGCCCGGCGAGCCGAAATGACAGCTGCTGCCGGCTTTAGGTAAAAGGCCTTATTCCCGTTGCCGTTGGCTTCGGCGTAGAAGACGCGGTCCATGAAGGACGTCATATTGCCGGCCAAGGCCGCGTAATGAACGGGCGAACCGAAGACGAAGCCGTCGGCCGTCAGGGCCTTTTCCCGAAAATCATTGACGATGTCGGAAATGACGCAGCGCCCGATGTCCCGACACTTATGACAGGCCATGCAGCCGCCGATGGGCTTGGTACCGATCCAAAAGAATTCTGTTTCAATGCCGAGGGTTTCCAAGGTCCGTGCCACTTCCTGAAGGGCCGTATAGGTACAGCCTTCTTTGTGAGGCGAGCCGTTTACCAGTAATACTTTCATCGAATCATCCTCTCATGACGGCCCCTGTCCCGGAATCTCACCGAATACTTTCACTATATCACTTGGAACCGAGTCCAAGTCAAGGGGTCATCTGTCTTTTTATTATGAATTGAAAAATTCGCCGGCTTTATTGAACCGTCGGACGGCGATCAACCGCGCACAACCGAACCGCCAAAGACGGACGACATCTGGATTTTATCCAAGGCTTCATCGATCTTCCGCACTTCGTCTGCCGTAAGTTCAATATCGGCAGCGCCGCCGTTTTCCAGGAGGCGTCCCGGATTGGTCGTTCCCGGAATGGGTACGATCCAGGGCTTTTTAGAGAGCATCCAGGCTAACGAAAGCTGTGCCGGCGTCGCCTGTTTCGAAGCAGCCAAGTCCTGAATCCACTGCAGGAGAGCCTTGTTTTCTTCCATGGCATCGGCCTGGAACTGAGGCATGTTCCGGCGGTAGTCCGTATCCGGATCAAACTGGGAGTTCGCGTCGTAACGAGCCGTCAGGAAGCCGTTGGCCATCGGCGAAAAAGCGACTAAGCCGACCTGCAGTTCTTCCAGGACGGGGAACATTTTTTCATACCAGCGGGCCATCATGGAATAGCGATTCTGGACGGCCGTGACCGGGCAGACGGCATGGGCCCGGCGCAGGGTATCGGCGTCGACTTCAGACAGGCCCCAGTGAAGGATCTTCCCTTCCTGCATGAGGTCGGCCATGACGGCGGCTACGTCTTCGACGGGAACCTTCGGGTCCTGACGATGCTGGTAGTAGATATCGATGTGGTCGGTCTGCAGACGCTGGAGCGATGCTTCCACGGACTTGCGGATGAGGTCCGGACGAGCATCGGGGACGATGGGCTTATTCGGCTCGGGCGACGTCATGTCGAAGTGGATGCCGAACTTAGTGCCGATTTGGATGCGGTTCCGGAAGGGCTTCAAAGCCTGTCCCAACAAGGTTTCATTGGCGTGGGGATCGTCAGCCGTCCCGTAAACTTCGGCCGTATCAAAAAAAGTATAGCCGGCATCGACGGCTTTCGCCAATAATTCCGTCATCTCCCGAACGTCTTTCGGCTGTCCATAGCCGTGGCTCATGCCCATGCAGCCTAAGCCGACGGCCGATACGGTAAAATCTTTTCCTAAGGTACGAGTTTTCATAAAAATCCTTCCTTTCTTTAGTAACATGAAATATCACAAAATCTGTCTAAGCTAAGGTCTCCCCGGTTATCCGCCAAGGCCGGTAACGACGGAAACGATTGGCATGGTAACCACCCTACCAGGCTTCTTCAAAAATCGCTAAGATTTCATCGCCTTCGAGATGTTTATAACTGCCCGGCGAGGCAACGCAGGCCGCGGCAATCTGAGGCAGCCAATCTCTTTGCTCAGCCGTCATGCCCAGTTCCCGCAAGGTCGTCGGCAGGCCGATTTCCTTCACGAAGGCCGCCAAGGCTTCGACGCCGTCGTTAGCAAGTTCGGCCGTCGTCTTCCCTTCCGGGGAAATGCCCCATACTTCGCTGGCAAAGCGGGCAAATTTTTCCGCCCCGGCCGACTTAATATGGCGGTAATAGACCGGCAAGAGGACGGCCAGTCCGCAGCCGTGATTGCAGTCCGTAAAGGCACCTAGAGAGTGCTCTAAGATATGGCCTTGGAAATCGCCTTTCTTCCCCATTTTGAGGATGCGGTTTTCAGCCATCGTCGAAAGCCATACCAAGTTGCTGCGGGCTTCATAGTCCTCCGGATTTTCGATGGCCCTGCGGAGATTGCGGACGACGCTCTTCATGAGGGCTTCGTTAATGCTGTCCGACACATTATCGCCATCGGGGGCGCTGAAATACGTTTCCATCATATGGGTAAAAGAATCGAAGGCGCCGGAAATCATCTGCAGCTTGGGAACGGTGTAGGTGTAGAGCGGGTCGAGGAGGGCAAATTGAGCGTTGAGGGCCGGGTAATCGCGGCCGGTCTTAATCTTTAAGGCTTCGTTGGTAATGACGGCGCCGCCGTTCATTTCACTGCCCGTCCCGGAAACAGTCATGACGATGCCTAACGAAATCGGTTTGACGTCGATAGCCCCGGCCTTGGCCCAAAAATCAGTCCACACGTCACCGTCATAGACAGCAGCCAGAGACACGGCCTTGCAGCAGTCCATGACCGATCCGCCGCCGACGGCCAAGATGAGGTCCACGTCCTGTTCTTTGGCGATTTCCGCCCCTTCGAGGACTTTAGCATAGGTCGGATTGGCCATGATGCCCGAAAATTCGACGACGTCCTTTCCGGCCTCGGTCAAAATCGCCATGATTTCATCATAAATACCGGTCCGCTTAATGGAACCGCCGCCATAAGCCACCATGACCTTCTTCCCGTAATGGGACAACAGTTCCGGCAAGTATTGACCGACGCAGTGTTTGCCGAAATAGGCTTTCGTACTATTTTCAAAAACAAAGTTTTCCATGTCATCGTCTCCTATCCAATCTCTATCCATAACAGCCAAGGGCTGTGTAACAGCAATAAAAAGTACCGAACCTTCCGAAAGGGCTTAAAAACGGGGCTGTCCCGGCCTTTCACCTCAGGTACAAACTCATCTTATCATTCGATATTAACTACCGGTCAAGTCTTTTTTGAAAACTTTTTCTAAAAAAATGCCTTCAGCCGAAAATTCGGTTGAAAAGTCCTGTCGCCCTCCTATTCTCTATCAGCCGGAGCGGCTTTGAACGCCCTCCCCCGAAGCTGGGACGGCAGATGATTTGGGAGAAACGGAAAGATTTTCCTTATGGTCATGACTTCCGAATAGAACTTGAGGTTCAGTGTAAAAATAAGGTATAATGATTATGTATTTTATGTAAAAAAGGAGACTACACGCTATGTCAAAAAAAATGATGTCGATTGCCATCCTAGCCTCCCTGGCAATGGCCCTGCCCCTCGGCGCAGATGCCAAAGAACGTTTTTCCAGCAGCCATGAGCCCTTCTCGGCAGAAATGGCCAGCCGTTCCGAAATGGACGCCTATCGGAAAGATTTGGACACCTATGTCCGCGACGTCGATAAACAAATCGACGAACTCCTGGCCCGGCGGAGAGATGCCGTCGACCAGTACAATAAGACCGTTCAAACATACAACCGGGAAACCTTCTTCCATCAGGATACCCTGCCTTACTATCCCCACTATCGCCAGGACGGGCGCCGCGGTATCCACCATCACCACGGTCCATGCCTTGCGGCTCCCCGGGAAAAAACTCCGGAAGAGCGCCAACGTGACCGGATCGACACCTTTATCGACCATATGATGGACTGGGGCGACTGACAAATCGGCGTATCGATTCGGACCGGATAGAGACTGATTTATGTATCCGAAATCCGACTTCTGATTTTTTACGACAAAAGGCCACTGACGACTGAATCATTCAGTCGTCAGTGGCCTTTTCAGATGCCTGCAGCAAGGGCGTCTTACAAGACACTATCCGTTGGAAAAGGTTCCTCTTCCGCCTCCCTGATGGTGACAGGAATCGTACTGCCCGCACTAAGAACGGGACTCCGTGATCTTTTTATGTTTGACAGCATGTCCCGGAGGACCGGACACTTCGACGGTAATAACCGTCGATTCGCCCGTCGGTACCCACTCGATGACCGTTACCGAGCCGTTGGGAATTTCTTTCTGCCAGTCATTGAGCCACGACAGGATCGAGGCAAAAGACCCTTCCAGCATCAGGGTCTGTCCGTCTCCCTGCCGGGCCTGATGCCACGACAAGAGCGTCAGTCCATGGCCGTCGATCAGCTTGGAAACAGCCGCTTCCATATCGGCGATACCTTCGGCCGGTACCGCTGCGGAAGGCGAAAAATCTTTATCGGCATAGACCTGAAGGCGGGTGCGAAGACCTTTCCACTCGGCGAAAGAGCAGTACGATATCCAAGCATAGCCAAGCGAGAGTGCCATGAATAGTAAGGCTGCCAGGATCCACGACGGCGACCACGCCCGCCCTTTAAGAATTCTTTTCATGACAACTCACTTCTAAGGAAAAAGGGACGGCTTCGCCGCCTTTTGGCTGCATGCGGGTCACGGCCGCTTGATACCGCCCGCCGGCCTGTAAATAGCCCTGCCATTTCCTAGCTCCGTCGGGAGTTGCCGTCAAGCCTTCGACGACGGCTCCCTTGTCTCGGCCGCTGACTTTGGTGACAACGACCGTATCGGGCTTGGAAAGAGCCAAATCCACCAACAAGACGGGCCAGGAAAAAGACGTCTCCTGCCGCGCTTTGGCCTGTCGTTCGACCAAGACCTGCCCCTCTCGGATTCGGTCGTTATGGTCTTTGATTCTCCCTTGGATGGGATAGAGCACCCTTTCATAATAAAGCTTCTCTTGGGCGATTTGGTATTGAAAAAAAGTTCCGCCGGCCAAACAGAGTCCGGCCAGTCCCAAGAGTCCCAGCGTAAGGGGCTTTCCCCAAAGGCATCGAGTCTGCCGATAAGCAGACGGTATCAAGTTGCATTTCACGCTCACCACGCTCCCTTACAGCAGAATCAAGGACGCCGTCGCCTGAGACAGGCCATACCGTTCCATGACCTGAGCCACAGCCGCCGACGGCGACAAGGGACGGCCTTCCGTGTCCCCGTCTCCCTGCCACATAAAAGGCGAAGCCTCTTCTGAAAGAGGCGCACCTTCTTGCAGCTCATAGGCCAGGGGCCTGCCGTTTTGCAGATGCACCGTATGGAGGACCTTTTCGTCCCGGAACGACAGGAAGCCCTGCCCCTCCGATTGGATCCGTCCAAAAAAAGCGGGCAGCAGGTCCAAGGACGCAAGGTCGGCATCGGCATCGACGACGGACCGGCACAAAGCCTCGATACAGTCTGACGGATAGGCGCCGACGATCCAGTCATAGAGCCCGTCTCGATTTTTCTCAGGACAGGCAAGGTCAAAGCCATAGGCCTGCCCCTCTTCGTCGAGCAAGCCGGCACCCCGAATGAGCTCCCGGGCTTCGGCCGCATCGGCTGTCGCTAGAGGAATACGCTTCCATATCATATCCGGGCCGCCGATGACGACATGGATACGCCAGCCAAACAGGCCATAGCGGTCCAATAACAGGGGAACCTTCGCCCCTATCTCTCGGGGAGAAGTAAGCCAGTCCTTCTTCCATTGTCGCTCACACTCCGTATGGCCTTGACAAAAGGCGACGGGACCATACCATTTGCGCGTTTGTTTTAAAACGCGAATCGTCCGCCCCATCAGCCACAGACAGGCATTTCTGCACTGCCACATACCCTCACCTCTCAATCCCGATAATGAAGCGGCTGCAGTTCATACTGACCGTCTTCATGCCGTACTACTTCAAAGAAAAGGCTGCTCGTTTGTTCTAACGATGCCGCCTCATCGACGGCAAGAGCCCGCAGATACCCGCGGTCGCCCTGAACTTCGACAGTGACCGCTTCTCCCTCTTCGGCCAGCTGCGCCGATTGAGGCACGGCCACGGCGTGACGTTGAAAATAAGGAAGGGGATTTTGTTGTACCTCCTGCCACCCTTCACGGACGGCACTGTCCGCCAAGTAGTGCAGGCGGACTTTCTTTTCATACATGGAGGCCATCTGCAGGCTGCTCGCGGCCAACAAAGCCGTCGTCATGGCCAGGGACAAGGTCAGGACGGCCATGGCCGTCATCGAAAAAGAAAAGAATCCGTTTCGCATCTTCATCGCCTTCCTTCATTCAATGACGTTACCGTAAGCGTAATCGGCAGGGACAGCCCGCTTTCTTCCTCTACGAGAAGAAGGGATACGGCAATGGCCCGCCCCTCACGAGAAAAGAAAGACCGCCTGTCGTAAGGGTAAATCAGAATCCGGCAGCCCTTGACCGTACCGACGCCGCCGGTCAGCGGCTGATACGTCCCGTCATTGAGACGGACAAAGAGGACGTCCCCGTGTACCAAAAAACCTTTGCGCCTCCCTTGAGGCGTTTTAAAACGAATACTGTCCGGAGACACTTCCCATTCCTGACCGTAGACCAACTCTTGGAACACCGAAGATTCAATGCTCACGGCCTGACGCAATAAGGCCTCTTGAATATGGGCCCTTCGATCAAAGCGCACAGTCTGACTAATCAGGGGCAGGAAGGCCGTCACGGTCAGGACGACGAAGGTCATGGCCAGCAGCAGATCCATCATCATCCAGCCGTTCCTTCGGCGGAATCGGCCCCAGGCGCCGACAGAAAAACGGTTTGCCACCTTCATCGTCCACCTCGACTTCCCATACCGTATACCCTCGTTGCTCGCCATATTGCCGATGCCGGATTCCATAACGATGTCCGGCCACTTCTATCTCATCCGGCAAAGGCAGTCCGGCCTTCCACCGTTCCATGGCCTGACGGCCGACCATGACCGCCTGATAGCGAGAGGCCGCCCGCCGGTGCAGCTCCAGGGATTGGACGGCAAGGGCTCCGGCGGCCAGCAACAGGACGGCGCCGATAAAGAAGGCCGCCATGCCGTCAGCCAGGAAGAAAAAGCCGTTCTTCCTACTCGATGCGGATGCGCCCGGTCTGAGCCGCCACGACGATGCGCCGTTCATACGGTTCATCATCAGAAGCGACGACGACCACCATTTTATACTTCGGACGGCCATAAACATCAAACTGCACCACTCCTTTCGTCACCCGGATGCCCGGCGGGTAAGGCCTTTTTTTCTTCACCCGATAGCGATGCTGCAAGACATACCGATCCTCTTGCAGCATCAATTTACAGTAATCTTTGCCGACGTTGTTGCCAAGGCTGTGCTGGCGGGCGATTTCCATATCAACGACCAGCTCCCGCACGAGGCCGTCAAGGTCTTGATGACGGCGAAGGGACTGACTGCTGCTCAGGCCCAAGGTCAAATAAATGGTGAGTAGGAATAGGGCCGCCAACAGGCCTGCCAGTTGGATGAATCCATTGCGCCTCTTCATAAGCCGAGACCGCTGCGAAGCCACTGAAAGTGAAGTTCCTGGGAAAGCCACCAGCCAAAGAGGAGGAAGGGCCCAAAGGGAAGGATGGTCTTCCCCTTTATGCTCCAACAGAGAAGAGAGATGACCGTCGCAGACAAGAAAGCCGTCACGGTCATCAGCCAGGCCCCTCCTGCCGGGCAGCCGAGAGAGAGGGCTAAGGCCAGTTTAATGTCGCCGCTGCCGATACTGTTCGGCCAAAGGCCATAAAGGAGGAGAAAAAAGAAAACAGTCGCACTGACGGCCATGACCGACGGTCGGACGAGGCCAAGGCCCAAGGCCAGGATATTGCCGACGGCCAGGACGACAACGGGAGCATTGGGAATCCAATAGGCCTTGACGTCGGTATAGGTAATGGCAGCCGTAGCCCCGAATGCCAACGCGTACCAAAGCCAGAAACCGGAAAGATTCATCATTTACTGACCGGACGGCGAAGCGGCGTCAGCATCGGAAGAATAATGCTTATCGTTATAATCGGCAGAAACAACACCATTTTCGATGCGGTACTCTTCTTTATCCGGCGTCAGCGGCTTGAACTGCAGGTACTGCCGCCCTTGGCCGTCGACGTTGACCAATTCATCGACAGTCGTCGGGAATTCACCGTGGTCGATTTCATAAAGGGCAGCTGCATTGCTGATGGTGCGGATATCGGCCTGTACCTTGGCTTCCTGCGCCGTCTTGGTCGCCGACGTGAACTTCGGTACGGCAAAGGACGCAAAGACCAGGATGATGGAGACACAGATTAACATTTCTAACATGGAAAAACCATTTCGCATAGTCATGATAAGACTCCTTTCAAGAAGTAACGACGGAAGATGCCATATCGAGCAACGGCAAGAGCAGAGAAAACAGCAAAAAGCCCATAAAGACGCCGACAAGGATCAGGACAAAGGGCCCCAGCCAGCGCTGCATACCGGCCGCCCACCGACGAAGGCGGCTGTCATAATAAAGGGCAATGGCCGTTAAGGCATCATCATATTTCCCGGTCATTTCACCGACCGTGAGCATGGTTTCGATATAGGCCGTGCCATAAGGACTGTCGTGAACAGCCCGGCTGAAGGTCTGTCCCCGTTCCAACCGAAAACGGAGGCGGCGGACGTAGTTCTGAAACGAGAGCGACGGTACGACGGCGCCGGCGCCGGACAGACATTCCAATAAGGGAATTCCGGCGGACAACTGGACGGCTAAGATGCGGCTGAAGCGCTGCCAGGCCCACGCCAAAAACAAGGACTGAATACCGGGAATACGAAGGACGGCTCTTTCCATCGCCAGCCGATACGTGTCGTCCCGCCAGGCCCGCCCCAGGAAGAAACTCGTCAGGCTTATTCCCAAAGGGATATAGATCCCATGCCGGCGGAGCCAGCCGCAAACCGAAAGGAGGTACTGCGTCCCCTTGGGGACAGCCACGTCCATCTGTGCCATCATGTCGACAAAGACGGGAATGATGAAGAACACGGCACCCGTCATCAAAAGCAAGAGACAGGCCAATAAGAAGACCGGATAGGCTAAGGCTTCAAAGAAGACGCGGCGGTCTTTCTCGGCCCGGGTATAAAAATCAGCCAGAACCTGACAGATGGTATCGAGATTCCCCGTCTGTTCCCCGGCTTCGATGAGTCGGCAGGCCAAGGTAGGAAAAGCCTGACAACGGCTCATGGCCAGCGATGGACGGATACCCTGCTCCATGTGAAGAGCCGCCGTATGCAGGGCTTGTCGGCGTTTTTTCTTCATATCCGACGTCAATAGTTTCCAGGCTTGGACTAAAGGGACGCCGCTGGTCAAGAGCATCCCCAATTGGCGAAAGAAAAAAGCCAGGCTTTTCCCGTCGAGTCGCGGCGAGGGTGAAAACATCGTCAGCCTCCTTTCGTCAAGCGGACCAAGGCCTGATCCATGGTCCGCATGCCCAGGGCCGCCCCGGTCTGCATGACCGTCGGCAGCTGATGCTCCTTGCCGCTGCGAATGAGCTGGGAAACCGCCGGTGTACGAACCAGAATTTCCCGAGCCACACCCACCTTTTCCCCACAGGCAACCAATCGCTGGGAAAGGACGGCCTGCAGCACCATAGACAGGCGATGGCGGACTTCCTCCTGCCCGTCGGACCCGTAGGCACTGGCAATGCGGCTTACCGTATGGACAGCCGACGGCGTGTGCAGCGTCGAAAAAACGAGATGTCCCGTTTCAGCCGCCGTCAAGGCCGCATCCATCGTTTCCCGATCGCGCATCTCCCCGATGAGGATGACATCCGGATCCTGCCGCAGGGCCTGCCGGATGCCTTCCTGAAAGGACGGAAAATGGCGGCCCAATTCGCGCTGGGTAATGAGTGCTTTGTCCCCTCTTTCCACGTATTCAATCGGGTCTTCCAGGGTGACGATATGGCACCGGCGCCGCTCATTGATGCCGTGTAAAATCCGCCACAAGGCCGTTGTCTTGCCGCTTCCCGTCGGCCCTGAGACCAAGACCAATCCGCTCGACAACGTTCCGAGACGGGTCAACAAAAGCTGATCCCGATCTTCCGGGAGGTCTGCCAAAGGATAGAGGAAGCGAATCGCCAGGTGCAGCCCGGCTTCTTCCCGACAGACGTGGAGGCGGCAGCGAAGGGACGAATTCCATGAAAAAGCCCCGTCACCGTCGCGTTCGGAAGGCCAGCCGATGGCGTGAAGGGCCCGGTCCATCCCGGAACGGTCTACGGATTCCATGGAAACCGATGAAAGTCCCGCAGCTACCCGCATCATCGGCGGCCGTCCCTCTTGGAGATGGAGGTCCGAAGCCCGACCGGCAATGGCCCGTTCCATAAGGGCGGTCATGTCCATAAGTCTCGTCCTCCCTCACAGACACGGCGAAGTTCGGCTTCGTCGGTCAACCCGCTGGCAAGGGCCCGCTGTATGACTGCCGGTAACAAGACGGCACCGTCACCTTCTGCCGCTGCCGTCAACGCCGGAAGGTCGACACGGCGGCGAAGGGCGTCTTTAAAACAGGGGCCGGCCGGCACGACTTCACAGAGGCAAAAGCGGCCTTCATAATCGCCGGAAGCCGTCTTACGGCGAACGAGGCGCTGAGACACGATGCCCGTCAAGGCGTCGGCAGCTAAGTAGGCCGGAACGCCCATATCACTCAAGCGGACGGCTGCTTCAACGGCACTCGGTGCATGAAGGGTACTGAACACGACATGTCCCGTAAGGGCTGCCCGGACGGCAATCTGCGCCGTTTCCCCGTCGCGGATCTCACCGACGACGAGGACATCCGGATCCTGGCGCAAGAGGGCCCGCAGCCCGTTTTGAAAGACCATACCGCCTTTTGGCTGCACCTGACTCTGAGACAGGCCGTCGATCAGGATTTCCACCGGGTCTTCTAAGGTAGCAATGCTGAGATGCTCATCGTGAATATGGCCAAGGGCGGCGTAGAGGGTCGTCGTTTTGCCGCTCCCCGTCGGTCCGCAAATGAGGATCAGCCCCTGCCGGCGGCAGACCAGTTTCTCTAAGCAGGCTCGGGCTTCACCGTCCATGCCGAGGGCCGACAACTCCAAGGGCAAACGCTTGCCGTCGAGGATGCGGACGACGATTTTCTCCCCGCGAACCGTCGGCAAGGTGCTGATGCGAAGGTCGAGACGCCGCCTTCCATCGTTCCAAACGATGCGCCCGTCCTGAGGCAGGCGCCGATTGGCAATATCGAGGCCGGCCAAGACCTTGATGCGGCTGACGAGGCTTTCAAGGCGCTGGCGAGGCAATTTTCCTGCCGTATGGAGGACGCCGTCTTTTCGCCAGCGGATGCGGACGAATTCATCCAGAGGTTCGATATGAATATCACTGGCACCGGCCGCGACGGCTTGTTGAAATAAAGCGTTCACATCCATAAAAAAATCTCCTTTCCCTGCCAGCATAGCATGAAAAGGAGATGGTCTAAGGTAGATTTAATTGTTTTTTAACGGAAGGGCTTCTGTCCACACCTCGTTCTTACCAACGGCGCCAGACATAGCTGACACTGTGCTGAAGGACCAACAGAATGGGAAAGATTTCAATGCGGCCTAAAATCATTAAAAAACCGCAGTATACCTTGGTCCACGCCGGGAGCGATGCCACATCGGTGACGCCAAAGAGGGCCATCGTCGAACCGACACTGGAGAGACAGCCGACAGCCATGGCCATGGCCTGAATCGGGGTGACGCCGGCTAAGGAAATGATCAGCATCGATGCAAAAAAGGTGATGATGACTAAAAAAAAGTAACTGAGGACGCGGCTGACAATCTTCATATCGACGGGAACACCGTCTATTTTCAAGGACACGACCATATGCGGGTGGAGGGTCCGCTGCAGTTCTCGAGAGGTCATTTTAAACAGCACCATGAAGCGCATGACCTTGAGCCCCCCTGTCGACGAACCGATACAGCCGCCGATAAAGGCCAGTAAAAACAAGACATACTTATCAAATTCCGGCCAGGACTCCATCGACGTCGAAGCAAAACCACTGGTACTGATAAAGGATAAGACCTGGAAAAAACCGTAGCGCAGATTATCCCAGCCATCATAGATGCCGTAGTGCCACAGGTGAAAGGATACGACGGCACTGACACTGAGGAACATGATGAAAAAATACCGCAATTCGGCGTCGTGCAGAAAGATCTTCAAGCTGCGCCGTTCCCAGACCTTCCAGTACAAGAGAAAGTTGCCGCTGGCCAAGAGCATCGAAAGGGCACCGGCACCTTCGAGGGCCCGACTGTCGTAACGGAGAAAATCGAAGAGCGAATCGCCGCCGCTCGTCGACAAGGTCATAAGGCCTTGATTGACGGCTGCCGTCGGCGAAAGGCCGGCCAGCCAATAGAGGCACACGGAAAACATCGTAATGACCAAATAGATGCAGCTCACCTTGCGGGCGGATTCCTGCATGCTGGCCACCATGGGGCTGAAAGACACACTTTGATGGACCGACAGGGTCAAGCCGAAACAGCCGCTTACCAGGGGCATGACCGAAACCAGCATGAGGATAAAGTTCAAGCCCCCCAGCCAGCCCATGAGGCTGTGCCATAAGAGGAGCGATGACGGAAGAGCGGCGCCGCCGTCTGACAGGACCGACGTTCCCGTCGTCGTAAAGGCCGATACACTTTCAAAAAAAGCATCGGCCGGCGAAGTAAAGACACCGGCCATGACATAGGGCAGCATCCCCAGCAGGCTCAGGATCAGCCATACGAGGACCATGTACCAGGCTCCCTCGCCGGCTCCGACCTGGCGCTTATGATGGCGGCCGCGATAGAGGCAAAACGCCGATAAGGCCACGGCTGCCATCAGGGACGGGCCGAAGTATAAGAGCCCCCTTTCGCCCCAAAGGAGGCCGGCGGTCAGAGGAATGATCAGGCTCAGTCCGTTGACCAGGATGAGCCTGCCGACAAGATAGAACAAGATATGTCTGTCCATGCTACTCCCTGCCTTTAAAGTACTGCATGACCTTTTGCGAATGTTCTGCCTGACTGAAAAGGATGATCCGGTCGCCTTCCAGAAGCACCGACTGGCCGTTCGGAATGTACGCTTCCCCGCCGCGGACATAGGCGCAAATCAGACATTCCTTGGGCAGGCTGAGATCCATCAGCCGCTGGCCGATGACCGGAGCCCCTTCCTGGACGATGACTTCGACGGCTTCGGCCTTGGCCCCTTCGAGAAGCGATACCGATACGACGCCGCCCCTGGCAAAGGCCAGGACTTCCCCGGCTGACAAGAGCCGCGTCGATAAGACGATATCGACGCCGACTTTTTCCATAAGTCCGCCGTATTCGATACGGGATACGCGAACGATGGTCTTCTTAGCCCCCAGATGCTTGGCAATCAGGGCCAGCATCAAATTCAGACGGTCGTCGTCGGTCAGGCAGATGACGACATCGGCATCGGCAATCCCTTCCTGTTCTAAGAGGTCGATATCAGTGCCGTCGCCGTGGATAGCCAGTCCGTCATCCATCAGTTCGGCCACTTGCAGACACCGTTCATGATCCTTATCGAAAATCTTGACCTGGAAGCCTTCTTTATCCAGCATGGGGGCCAAGAAGCGGCCCGACCGGCCGGCACCGATGATGATGACCCGTTCGATGGCTTCGATATTGCTGGGCACAAAATTCTCACTGAATTTTTCAATGGCCTTGGCATCGCCGATAAAATAAGCATTGTCGTGCGGATAGAGGCGGTCGTCGCCGTGAGGGATGATCATACGCTGGTCGCGGAAAATCATGCCGACCAAGACCGACGGCGGCATATTCATATTTTTAAAAGGCACGTTGACCAGCGGCGAATGGCGGGTGATCTTGGTTTCAAACAGACGGACCTTGCCGTTGGCAAAATCTTCGACATTGAGTGCCGCCGGCGTCAGGAGAATCCGGTTGATTTCACGGGCCGTGATCATTTCCGGATTGATGACCAAGTCGATATCAAAATTCTTTTTCAGATAATCCTTGGCCCCGGTCAGGAACTGCATGTCGCGGATGCGGACGGCCGTATATTTGATGCCGTGTTTCTTGGCTAAAATACAGGTTACCAGATTGACTTCATCCGTCGCCGTACAAGCGACGAGGAGGTCCGATCCGTGAATATCGGGATCATCCATCGTAACCGGACTGGCACCGTTGGCCAGAATGGTCAGTACGTCGAGGGTGTTGCGGACGACCTCCAGCCGTTCTTCATCATGGTCGACGACGACGATATCAAATTGTTCATGCGATAACAGCTCGGCAATGCTGTAGCCCAGCTTGCCGGCCCCTACGACAACTATGCGCAAAGGAAAAACCTCCTCATAAGAATCACAGTAACAGCCCGACGAAAGACGAAGCGTCGGAAAGGGACAGCTGCCATATCTGCCCCTTCCCTTCAGCCTATGCCGTGCCGGCCATGGCCAGAAGCGCCAAGATGGGCGTCATCTTTTCGGTATTCATGGTCATGGAAAAGGCGGACCGGGCGGCGCCGCTTCGTACGTCGTACCACACTTCTTCATAGGTCATGACAAAATCATAGTCCTTGTTCTTCGCTCTTTTTCCCGTAAGGCGGCGGACTAAAACGGCTTCACAGTCCTTATCCCGGGCCGCTTTCAAATTCTCTGCCAAGGATGTTTCAGAAGCCCCGTATAAGGGATGGAGGCGGTAGGCCAATTGATCGTCGGCAGCCCGCTTCATATATGGCACATCCCCGGAAAGGGCCGCATCGACGGTCACGGCCATCGGCAGGACCCAAACGGAAGGCGTCTTCGCCCGGACCGCATCGGCCGCCAGGGGATGACCCAGCGAGGCTTCATAGGTCCCTTTGGCATCGTAATAATGGCGCAAAGCCGCATCGGCATAGCCGACGATGTCATGGGCAAAGCGCTGCACCGACGGCGCACTCTGCCACACCGTTTCCTTGGAAAATTGGCTGTACGTCCCATCGACGGTCTGTAAAATCCCTTTCACGGGATCACCGGCCATGACGATGCGATCGACGTGAAGGAGCGGTTCATACGTTTCGTTAAAGGCCGAATTGCCCACAGCCGGCGCTCCGAAAGTGACAACCCGAATCTGCGGCAGGCCTTCATCATAGAGGCGGGCTGCCGCCAAGAGTGCCGCTGCCCCGCCGAGGCTATGACCGGTCAAGGTCACATTCCCTGAGGCAGCATCGGCTTTTAACACCTGTTTCAGCGTCGTCCCCTCGTAAGGCGTATCGAGGAGGTTCGTCGTATAATAGGAAAAACCGGCATGGACCTCGAGGCGGCCCTCATTCCCTTCTTGATAAGGAATGGCGTGGAGGTTCAAATCGGACTTGACGTCGGCCAAACTTTCCGTCCCCGTGACGGCGACGAACGTGTCCCTGCCCTTACGAGCCAGGCGAAATTTCGACTCGGACTTATCATCTTTTTGAATCCGATGGTCGATGTCCCAGCCGCGGCGGATCAATTCCTGACGGGCAGCTTCACCGGGCTTATCGTCATAAGAGGCCATGGACAGCCAGGCTGACAGGACTTCTCTGCGGGCCTGTTCATACCCTTCCTGCGGCGACGACGCCAGGGCCGACAAGGCTGTCAGCACGAAGCAAAGCGATACGATGAATACTTTTTTTCCCAACATAGCCTTCCCTCCTTTTTGGTCGTCCGAGCCCGATTTTTATCACGGTGCATACGATAAAATGGAGAATACTTCCCGATTGGGATGGTCTGAGGCTTCCAAATAGAGAGTCCGCTTCAATTCCCGCTCCCATTCGGCCTTGCGCTTCTTATCCTTTAAGAGGGCCAAGACGTCCGGATGGGCTTCGATGAGGACGTCGCCGCGGAGCTGATGAGCCGCCGCCATATGGCGCAGACGGCGGATGATTTGCAGGACTACCGTTTCGGCCGAATAGAGATAGCCCGATCCGCCGCAGACGTCGCAGGGATCGAACTGTACTTGGTACAAGCTTTGGCGGGCTTTTTTACGGGTGATTTCGACGAGGTTCAAGGCCGTCATACCGAGGACCCGGGTCTTGGTGCAGTCCATGGCCGTCTCACGGATCAAAATCTGCAAAATCTCATCGCGTTTCAAAGGCTGGGCCATGTCGATGAAGTCGATGATGATGATGCCGCCGATATCGCGCAGTCGCAATTGGCGGGCGATTTCGATGGCCGCTTCTTTATTGACGTGAAAAATCGTATCCTGAAGGGTCGTCCCGTTGCCCGTATACTTGCTGCTGTTGACGTCGATAACGGTCAAAGCTTCCGTATGGTCGATGACCAAGTTGCCCCCCGACGGCAGGGGTACGATGCGTGACATCAGGCCTTTGAGCCTTTCTTCGATGCCATAGTGTTCAAAAATCGGCTCGTCCCCTTCGTAGAGGCGGATACGACTCTGCCACTGCGAACCGGGAAAGACCTGACAGATGCGTTCATAGGCTTCACGGCTGTCGACGACGACTTGTTTGACGTCGGCCGTAAAATGGTCGCGGACCATGCGCATGACTAAATCGGCTTCGCGGTACAAGAGGGTCGGCTTCTTCGCCAAGGCATAACGCTGGCGGATACTGTCCCACGTCCGCAGTAAATACTGAAGGTCGCCTAAGAGTTCTTCCCGTGATACGCCCTTGGCGACGGTGCGGATGATAAGGCCCATGCCGTCCGGCTTTATTTCAGCCACGATGTCGCGCAGGCGGTTCCGCTCTTCTTCATCGCGGATTTTTTTCGATACGCCGATGTAATCGACGGTCGGCATCAGTACGGCATAGCGGCCGGCCAAACTGACATTGGCCGTCGCCTTAGGGCCTTTCGATCCCTGTTCGTCTTTAATGACCTGGACTAAGACCGACTGGCCGACAGACAGATGCATCTGCTGGATTTCCTCTTTCGTCGCCGCCCGGGGAAACATATCTCCCATATAAATAAAAGCATTCTTACGACGGCCGATGTTGACGAAAGCAGCCTGGAGCGACGGCAGAATATTCTGGATCGTCCCTTTATAGATATGATTAACGATGTGCATGTCATCGTCGCGTTCCACCGCGAAATCACGAAGACGCCCCTCCTCGAGGATAGCCATGCGCGTTTCCTCGGGCATGACGTTGCCAACGATCGTTTTCATCGTGTCACTCCTCCTTGTAAATAGCTGCCGACATGGCCGGCCAAGCCGATTATTTTACCAACAAGACGGCAAAATACCCGGTCTCTTCCGCATCGGCAGCCTGTTCATATATTTTCTCGCCGGAAAGTCCGCAGCGCTCGATCATAGCCGTCCGCTCGAGGAGGCCCAATTCCTTCAGTTCATCCTGAATGGGCCCCAATTTTCCCGACGGTTTCATGATGACCTTACTGCCCGGGAGAGCCAGTAACTGCCGGCGGTTTTCATGGTTGCCGGGAATGATCATCAAGGCCTCGTCTTTTTCGCAAAGGGGCTGCTGCAATTTAGCGGCGACGGCACAGAAGCTGGGCACACCGGGGACGATGGCCGTTTCATAGCCGGCGTCCCGAACGAGGCGGTGAACGTAGATGCTCGTCGCATATACCGTCGGGCAGCCCAAGGTAATGAGGGCTGCGTCCCTGCCCTTGTCGAGCTCAGCCATAATGGATTGAGCCGCTTTTTCATGAGCCCCGGCCAGGACTTCATCCTTACGGGTCATGGGAAAATCTAAGGTCAGGACGGTCTTATCAGACAGGTTGAAATCGCAGCCGTCCAAGGCTTTAAGCAAGATATCTTTGGCCGTCAAAGGGCCGCTGCCGCTCTTAGGAACGGCCAGGACGGGACAAGCCCCGATGGTTTTCAGCGCCTTTAGGGTCAACAGCTCCGGGTCCCCCGGGCCGATGCCGACGCAGTACAGTTTACCTTTCATCGTAGCCCTCAAAAAGAGACGCCGTCTTGCCGTCATCTTTGCGAACGAAAATCCCCGTCCGTCGGGCCAGCATCATGTCGGCATGGACGGGAAGACCGAAGTCTTTTTCAAGGACTTCCCAAACCTGAATGGGCTTGATAGCCCCTTCACTCGTCTGATAGATGCCTACGGTCAGATAGACGTCGCCGTCTTTGACATTCCCATGAATGGCGTCGATGACGTGATTTTTGACCTCGATGGTCCGCACGCGGTGTTTCCCCTTATGGGAGACCTTTTCATAGGGAACCGATGGGGCCTCATTGAAGCGCTGCAAAATCGCATTCAAGCCGTCCTGATTGAGGTCTTCTTTCAAAGGCCCCCGCAAGGTATAGACGGCGTAATTGGCAATGGCCATCAATTTCGGCGCCTTGGGATCGACATAGCGGCCGTCGAGGACGGCAAAGCCCTGGGGCGACATCTCGTTCATGCGTTCCATGACGTCGGAAACGGGAATCTTTTCGGCAAGTTCCATGTCGAGGTATTCGATATCGGCCGACACACCGACGCCGAGAGCGGACGCAAAACTGAGTTTCATATGGGGGTTGAAGCCTTCGGAATAACAAATGGGAAGGTTGGCCCGAATGATGACATAGCGCACGGCCCGAGCAAAATCGAGGTGCGATAAAAACTGCAGGGCCCCGTCTTTCTTAACAGCTAAACGTATTCTTGCCATGAGCGTCCCCTGCCTTTCTATCGATAATCGAAACGCCCAAATTGGGGCATACGCCGCAGCCCGTACAGGACAGACGGCGGCAGTCATGGGTCAGTTCGGCTCGTTCGGCCCGTCGCCATTCCTGCTTCAAATAATTTTTCGCAGCTCCGCTGGTCAGGTGATCCCAGGGCAAGGCCTCATCGAGGCTGCGGTTTCTGGCCGCATAGTAATCGGGATCGATGCCGGCCAATTCAAAGGCCTTCATCCAGCGGTCGTAGTCGAACATTTCCGTCCAACCGTCGAATTTACAGCCCAGTTTCCAAGCTTCGTAGAGGACCTTCCCCATGCGGCGGTCGCCGCGGGCAAAGGTGGCTTCTAAGCGGCCCGTCTTGGCATCGTGGTAGTGGTAGGAAATGTGCTTGTCGCGAATGAGTCCCTTGATGTACTGCTGTTTGCGTTCGATTTCCTCAATGGGAAGTTGTCCGAACCACTGGAAGGACGTGTGCGATTTAGGGACGAAACTCGAGACAGAGACCGTCACCTTGCCGTTATTCTTATGGGTAACAGAACGGTATAAGTTCAACACTTTATAGGCCAAATCGGCAATGCCGGCCAAGTCTTCATCGGTTTCGGTCGGAAGGCCCATCATGAAGTACAATTTTACCGTCGACCAGCCGTTTTGGAAGGCGTTCTCGCAGGCCGAGAGGAGATCTTCTTCGGTGACGCCCTTATTGATGACGTCGCGCAGGCGCTGCGTCCCCGCTTCGGGGGCAAAGGTAAGACCGCTCTTACGGACCTGCTGGACTTTTTTGGCGATATCGACGGAAAAGCTGTCGACGCGGAGTGACGGCAGGCTGACGCTGACCTTCTGGCCCTTAAAGGCGTCGAGGAGTTGATCGACCAGTTCCGGCAGACAAGAGTAGTCCGCCGAACTCAGGCTCATGAGGGAAATTTCATCGTATCCCGAGTTGGCGACGATGTCTTTGGCCAGTTTCACCAACTGTTCCGGCGTCTTTTCCCGAATGGGACGGTAGAGCATGCCGGCCTGACAGAAACGGCAGCCCCGGCTGCAGCCGCGGAACAATTCGAGGACGGCCCGGTTATGGACGATGTCGATGTTGGGCACGATCGGTTTGGTCGGGAAAAAGACGTGTTCCACGTCGGCGACGACGCATTTTTCGATTTCGGCCTTGGCTTCCGGTTCCGTCGGGACCAGAGCCTTGAAGTTCCCCTCTTCGTCGTACTCGGCGTCGTAGAAGGACGGGACGTAGTTTCCCGGCTGTTTAGCCAATTGTTTCAAGAGGCCTTTCTTACCGCCGGGCTTTCCGCCTTCTTTCCAAGCGATGATCGTATCGGCCAGTAACTGCGTCGATTCTTCCGATTCACCGAGGAAAAAGATATCGATGTAATCGGCCAAAGGTTCTGCATTATACGCACAAGGACCGCCGGCGGCCACTAAGGGCATATCGTCGCCGCGGTCTTTGGAAAAAATCGGCATTCCGGCCAGATTGAGCATATTGAGGATGTTGGTAAAACTCATTTCATATTGAAGGGTAAAGCCGACCATGTCAAAATCGCGGACGGGCGTCTTCGTTTCCAACGAAAAAAGCGGGTAGCCCTTAGTCCGCATGAGGTCTTCCATATCCGGCCAGGGCGCATAGACCCGTTCGGCAGCCACATCGGGCCGTTCGTTGAGCAGGGCATAGAGGATGCGCAGGCCTAAGTGGCTCATGGCCACTTCATACACGTCGGGAAAACAGTAAGCAACGGTCAGTTTGACCCGGTCGTGGTCTTTTACGACGCTGTTCCATTCCCCGCCGACGTAGCGGGCCGGTTTACTGACTTTGCTCAATAAAATCGGATCTATCTCCACAGGATGTGACAATTCATTTCCTCCTTCAGGAATCGCTAAAAGATCATCGTCTGCTGACGCATGTAAATACTCAATAAAATCCCCATGCCCATCATATTCGTCGTCAAGGCGCTGACGCCGTAACTCATGAAGGGCAGCGGAATCCCCGTAACCGGCATAATGCCGCAGGTCATGCCGACATTGACCAAAATCTGGAAGGCCCACATGGATACGACGCCCGTGGCCAGCATCATGCCGAAGGTGTCCTTACATTCCTTGGCAATCATGATACCCCGGTAAATGAGGATAAAATAGAGGAACAAGAGAAAAATACAGCCTAAAAATCCCAGTTCTTCCCCGATAACGGAAAAGATGAAGTCGGTGTGATTTTCCGGCAAAAAGTTCAATTGGCTCTGCGTCCCCTGGAATAAGCCCTTACCAAAGAGCATGCCCGAACCGATGGCGATCTTGGACTGGATGATGTGGTAGCCGGCCCCAAAGGGATCGGCGTTAGGGTTGAGGAATACCGTAATACGAGACTTTTGGTAGTCCTTGAGAAAGTGCCAGCCCACCGGTGCCAGGACGATGCCGGCCAAAAAGACGTTGCGCAAAAGGGACATCTTGATGCGGCCGACAAAGAGCATGCCCAAGGTGATGGCCAAAAAGACGAGACTGGTCCCCAGGTCAGGCTGTTTCAAGACCAAGAGGAAGGGAATCCCGACGTAAAGGCCGATGGGAAGCACCTGCCGCCACTTATTGAGTTGGCCGACGCGGTCGCTGAGAATGGCCGCCGTGCAGATGATCATGATGAGTTTCGAAAATTCTGACGGCTGCAGGGTAATCGGCCCTAACTGAATCCAGCGCTGGGCCCCGAGAGCGGACGTACCGACGAACATGACAGCCACCAGCATCAGTAAGTTAATGACATATAAGGGTTTGCCGTACTTCTTTAACTTGGTGTAGTCAAAGCGGCTGAAAAAGATGACGATCATGAAATCGACGACGAAGGCTACGCCTTGTTTAATGACGAAATCATAGTTGATCGCCCCTTTATTGATATGCGTCGCACTGCCGATGATAGCCAGGCTGATGCAGACGATGAAAAAGCTCACCAGGAGCATAACTTTATCTAAATTCTTCCATTCACGTTTAATAAACATTTCCCTCTCCTATCGACGATAGTGGCGCCAATTCCGGCATTCCTGCCGGCGGCGCCGCACCGATAAGCCGGATGCTGCAGAATCTCCGGCAGAGCGGCGCGGCAGCAGGCCTGTCAGCCCGGCTTCATCGATTGCCGTCCCCTGTTCGAGCCAGTCCGCCGTAGCCGACAAGGCTTTCATGAAGGGCAGGCTGTCTGAAGCTTCGTGAATCAGGCCCCGACTGGCCGCCTGATCGATGCCCTCGTCGTGAGGCAGGATCCCGGCGACGGTCTTTACGCCAAGCGTCGATTTCGCCGAGGCTGCCGAAATGACACCGTCGGCGTAAAAATTATTGAGAATGACGTCGTAGTGAAAGCGTTTCTGTTTCGTACAATACTGCATGACCCGTCCGGCATCGTGGAGTGACGACGGCGACGGTTCGACGACGAACAGAATCTGGTCGGCCAGGGCCGTCGCCGCCCGATAGGCCTCATCTCGGCCCGGCGGGCAGTCGACGAAGGCGTAGTCGTATTCCCCGGCTAAGGATTCCAAGACGTAGTGAAAAGACGGCACGTCGACTTTTTCCCAAGTCCGCTTCTGACTGGCCGGCAGGACGTCGAGGCCGGGACAGACCGATACCAGGGCCTGTCGGGGCAGACATTTCCCACGAGCAGCCTGACTGGCGTCGTAGCGGACGGCATCGCCCATGCTAAAAAGCAAATCGAGGTTGCGCAGTCCCATGTCCGCATCGGCAGCCAGCACCCGATAGCCGCGGCGCTGGAGCAGTACGGAAAGAGAAGCTGTAATCAAAGTTTTGCCGACGCCTCCCTTACCAGAAGCAATCGCGATGAGTCGAGACATGGAATTACCACCCTTCTTAAAGTACCATTAGTTATTGTTTGAGGCAGCCGTCTGGCCGCTGCTGTTGGCCTGATTCGACGCTGCCGGCGTACCGTTCGCATTTTTCGCCCCGTCGGCATAGGTACCGATGTGGAAGAATTCTTCCAGCATGGAGCGGACAATCGGGCCTGCCGAAACGGATCCGAACCCGCCTTGTTCTACCAAGACGGCGATGACGATACGCGGATGTTCATACGGCGCATAGGCGACGAACCAGCCGTGGTCCGTACCGCCGAAGTTTTCTGCCGTCCCCGTTTTACCGGCGACCTGGATGGGGAAACCGGCAAACAAAGAACCGGCAGTCCCTGATTCTTCGGCAACGTTGCGCATCCCTTCGCGGACGAGGTCCAGCGTCGATTTAGAAACGGACAGGATCCCTGTCTGTTCCGGCGCAAAGATCTTATACGGCGTCCCGTCGAGATTATCGATACGGCTGACGATAAACGGCCGGTACTGAATACCGCCGTTGGCCACTTCACTGACGATCATCGCCGCCTGAAGGGGCGTAACCAACTGGAAGCCCTGGCCGATAGCGGAGTTAAAGGTATCCCCTAAGTACCAGTCTTCGTGGAAGGTCTTCATTTTATATTCTTCACTGGCGACAAGGCCCGTCGCTTCACCGCGAAGGGCGATGCCGGTCTTCTTGCCCATGCCGAACATGCTGGCATATTTGGCCAATTCATCGATGCCGACGCGGCGGCCCATTTCATAGAAATAGACGTTATCCGACTTAGCCAAGGCTTCGACAAAGTTGATCCAGCCCAAAGCTTCGCCGCCGGCGTTGCGCATATCGACGAGCCAGTGGCGCCCGCTGTCGAAAATCATTTCGTCGGGCGTAACTTTTTTCAATTCCAAGGCGGCCGAACCGGTAATGAGCTTAAAGGTAGAGCCCGGCGGATATTCACCGGCAATGACCCTGTTTTCCATAGGATGGTTGGGGTTATCGTTGATCATGGCCCATTCTTTTTCCGTAATGCCCCGGGTAAACCAGTTGGGGTCATAGGCCGGTCGGCTGGCCATAGCCAGGACGGCCCCCGTATTGGGGTCGATGGCAACGGCGGCAATGCCGTGAGTACCGACGCCGTTGGCGATCTGGCGATCCATGGCCTGTTCCGTCGCTTCTTGTAAATTAAGGTCCAAGGTCAGGTGCATATTGTGGCCCGCCACCGGTTCTTTTCGTTCCATTTCCGTAACCGGACTGCCGGCCGCATCGACTTCGACCTGACGGCCGCCGTCCTGCCCGCGGAGGAGATCGTCGTAATAGGCTTCAAGGCCGGCCCGCCCGATTTGGGTAATATTGGAGACGCCTTCAACGCCTTCGAGCCGTTTGGCATCTTCTTCATCGATTTGACCGACGTAGCCGAAGACCTGAGCCGCCATCGTCTTATAGGGATAATAGCGAATCGGCTGGACTTCGACAGAAACGCCGGGAAGGTCGTTGCGCTGTTCTTCGATTTTCGTAACAATATCCTGGGTAAGGTCATTGGCCAGAACCGTCGGCACGTAAGAACTCTTTACCTTTTGAATCTTATCGCGCAGCTTGTCTTCCGGTACGTTGAGGATACCGGCTAACTTGACCAGTTCCTCATCGCTCATGCCGCCCTTCGGCGGTACATAAGTCGCCATGAAACTAGGCCGGGATCCGACCAGAATCTGGCCGTTGCGGTCATACATGATGCCGCGCATGGCGGCAATGGGGATGGCCCGCAGGCGGTTCCCTTCGGCCAGGGAATGATAATATTCACCGGCAAAAAGCTGTAAATAGATAAGCCGGCTGACGAGAATCACAAAAATCGCGATGACCACCCAGTAGAGATACCGGAAGCGGCCGTCTTGATTTTTCTTTTTTAATAACGCTTCAAGCATGTATCTGTGTCTCCTTTAGTTACCAGCGATAGCCCGGAAAACCGTAAAAGGTGTCAGACCGGCGCAGGCGCCAGACGACATGGTCCACGGGCAGGGCCAAGATTCCATGATAAACGAGTACGGGTATACTGAATTCCAATAAGTACGCCGCCACATTGATGTACTGGCCGGCCAGGAACAGGAAGCCGCAGGTCAGGACAAGACCGGCTTCCGTCGCCCCAAGGACGATGAGCAGGGTCAAGATCCACTGATCCTTATCGATATTGCGGCCGAGATAGCTGCAAACAAGGGTGACAATGAGATACACCAAGAGGTGCAGGCCAAAGAAATTGCCAATGATGACGTCCTGGCAAAAACCGCCCAAGAGAGCCGTCGCAATGCCGACGCGCTGGCCGTGATGGAGGCCCATGAGGACGACGAAGACGAAGATCAAATTGGGCTGGCTTACACCGTTAAAGATAAAAGGCAAGACCGCAGCCTGCAGGATAAAGACGATGAAGGCTGTGATGATGCAGTTCAATTTCTTCATAACGCAGCGGCTCCTTTAATGCCTTCCACCTTGTCGCGATTCGTCTGCGGAACGAGTTTCGGCGTGACATCCGGTTTTTCATAAGAGCCGGTATCGGCCGATTTCAAGATGACGAAGACTTCTTCTAATTTCGAGAAGTCGACGCCGGGACGAATGACGGCATATTTTACGAAATCATTTTCATTCTGATGGATCGATACGATGGTACCGATATAGAGTCCCTTCGGATAAATGGAGCCGAAGCCCGACGTGACCAACGTATCCCCTTCGAGGATATCGGCATCTTTAGCGATATTGACGAACTGCGGTTCCGTCGGCACATTGCCGTTGCCGCGGACGACCGACGACACCCGCGATTCCGGCCGCTGAACGATGGCCCCGATACTGGTCCGGGGATCGGTCATGAGCTGTACCCGCGACGAATGCGGATAGACGTCGCTGATGAAGCCGACGACACCGGCCGGCGTAATGACCGGCATGTTCTTTTCTACGCCTTCGCCGCTGCCGACGTCGATGATCATCGTATTGGTCCAAGTACCGTAATCACGGGAAATGACCGAGCCGGCCAACAGTTGATACTGGTTATGGCTCGATTTAAAGTCGAGGAGCGCCCGCAGGCGGTCATTTTCAGCGACGACTTCATCGTAGTCGACGGTCCGGCTTTTCAGGTCGGCATTTTCTTTTTCCAGCGATTCCCATTCAATGCGGTTCTTCAAACTGACGTCGACGATGTGAATATTGGAAGCGAGGACATCCATGATGCTGCTGGCCCCATATTCAAAAGGCGACATGATCGTCATCAACGGCTTCGTAATAAAAGGCAGGGAATCGCGCTGGCGCCAAGCCCAGCCTACGACAGCAATGATGATGAATAAGACGAGTACGAAGACGACGCTTCTTTTACCGAACGAAAACAATTTTAAAATCTCCTCCTATATATGCGCTGCGCCCCTTCAATGAGGGCCGATAACTTATCACGATCGTTGATGGCAATCCCCGTGCCCCTGGCAACGGCCAGTTCCGGATCGGCTGCCATCAGGACGGGAACTCCCAGTTCCTGCGTAAAGAACTGATCCATCCCTTTTAGCTTCGCGCCGCCGCCGGTGAGGACGATGCCGTGTTCCATAATGTCGGCAGCCAGTTCAGGCGGTGTCTCGCGCAGGACGTCTTTGACGACGTCGAGAATCTTTACCAAAGGCTTGCCGATGACATGATAGAGTTCACTCGACTTGACGGCTACTTCACGCTGGAGCCCGTCGTCGAGACCGCGGGCCAGGAAATAATAGCCCCTATCTTCGAAGGGCAGGACGGCCGAACCGTTGGTAACCTTCATCTCTTCAATGGTCGTATCATCAGTAACGACGTCGTACTGGTAGCGCAGATAGTCGCGGATAGCCGCATTGAAATCAAGACTTCCCAAGTGAAGTGATTTGGAGACGACGATGCCGCCCAAGGACAGCATGGCCACATTGGTCGTACCTCCGCCGATGTCGATGACCATATTGCCAACCGGATCATAGACCGGCAAATTGACGCCAAGAGCTGCTGCCGCTGCCGTTTCAATGACAAAGGCTTCTTTGGCACCGGCCTGATACACCGCTTCCATGACGGCTCGTTTTTCAACGTTTGAAGCGGCCGAGGGCACACCGATCATGATGCGCAGGCGCTGAACGCTGCGGACGCACTTACTGAGGATGTAGCCCAGCATCGTCCGAGTCACACTGTAATCGGCAATGACACCGTGTACGAGCGGCCGATGGAGCTTAACCGTCTCCGGCGACCGGGACAAGAGGTCCTCTGCCGACCTTCCGACGGCAATCATCTTGCTGTTTCGCTCGTCCGTTGCCATGACCGACGGCTCAGACAAGACGACGCCCCGGCCCTCGACATAGACCTGGACCGTAGACGTCCCTAAATCGATGCCTATATTTTTAGTTAATGGAGAAAAAATCGAAGCCATAACAAATAATCCCTTCTATTCCTTTCATATATGCTGCCATACGTAAACAGCCATTCATTGCTTATTTTACCACATAGCGCAAACTTTCGCATCAGCAAATTTCCATAGAATAGAGAAACGGGACCGCCCTTTGGGGGACAGCCCCGTTTGATTCATAACCCTTCTATTTTACTGTTGCTGTATCTTTAACCCGGCACGCTGGAGAGCCATGACAATCGGCGTAACGATCAGCCCGGAAACGACAGCTTCGGGAATCCCATTGACAGCCGTAATGCCGAGCATGATGTTGATGACGTTCATAAAAGGAATCCCTTGGGCTTCGGCATAGGGAACACCGACGAGGGCCGTAAAGGACCCCAGGAAGAGAACCGTATGAATCACCGTCGTCACGACAGCCGTAACAGCCACGCGCACGACTTCGCGCGTCTTCAAATGGCGGTACAATTCATACGCAATGAGGCCGATAAGAATCCGCGGCACGATACAAATAAAGGCGTCGGCAATGACGTTGTACTGCACGGCAAACAAGAGCAACGCACTCGGTGCCTGTAAGGAACGGATAAAGGAAAAAATCCCAAACATAAAACCGACGATCATCCCGACCTTCCGGCCTGCCGACAGGCTGCCGATAATCGTAGGAATATGAAGAATCGTCGCATTCATGATGACCAGCGGAATGAATCCGTAGCCGGTAATCCCTAAAAAAATCGTAATAGCCGATAAAAAAGCGGCAATGGTCAGCTGACGAATCGACAAAAATGTCTGCTGGCCCGGTGCCTTTTGATGTACCATGATATTCCCCCGTTCTCGTTCTTTCTCCAAGATACAAGTCGTGCATACAAAAACACGGCCGGCCTCCGTCAGTATCAGTCCGATTCCGGTACCCATCCGACGTTAAAGAAGGACCTGCCTTTGTGTCATGCGTAGTATAGCACACTGGGAAGGCCTTGACAATAGGTTTTTCAAATATTGTGAATTTTTGCACGAATATCTCTAGAGAAGACAATTTTCGGTTGACCGACGGCTCAAAAACGTGATAAAATGGACGGGTACCTGCGAGTGTGGCGGAATGGCAGACGCACCAGACTTAGGATCTGGCGTCTTACGACGTAAGGGTTCAAGTCCCTTCACTCGCACCAATAGGACAACCATGCCGTTTGAGCATGGTTGTCTTTTTTTGTTGCCATCATAAAATCCGGTGTCTTTGACATCATCATCGAAAAAATATCCTACAGATTCCTTATCACACCAGAATCAGTCTCTCCGCAGCACTATAGTTACCAAAAAAAGAGAATACCGGTGAAGGACGTACTCACAGGATTCCCACCTCATATATTACCTTATTATATAATAAAGCCTTTCCTCATGCTCATAGGACTATTTCACGATTCTCCATTTTTTCTAATATTTATGTGTTATCATGAAATAAAAAAGGTCGTGATTTTTATATGTTAGCAACTATGTTTACAGGAATCGGATCACTTTTTCTCACCTTAATAGGCCACTTTTACAACTCGTGGCGTATCATTATCAACTTTCCTTCGTCGATAATGTAATTGGGAAACTTAGTATCTCCAGTTTTCTTTGCTATCTGAGCTTCCCGAGTATTATCAACTACATCGTAAAAACGTACCTGTCTACACCTCGCTGCGATGTACCAAAAAATTACAAAGCCGATTAATCCGGTAATATTTGGAACTTTACGCTCAAAAATGCAAACTGTATTCACGGCATCAATTACCTCCCAAAAAGATTATAACACTACACTCTACCTCACTTTCTTGATATAATAGTGTTAAGAGGAGATGATCGTGCGGTGAGTACCCTAAAAGATTTTATAAATCAAAACGCTTTTGGCATTAATCCTGTGTTACAAAGCCCATTATATCAAGAAGCCACCTTGGAACAGCGTAGAGCCTCTTTTCAAAAGACTCTAAATACTTATAATGAAAAAGGATTTAATTTAACTCATAAAGAAATAGATGCTTTGATTCTTTCGATTTCGGCAGGAAAAAATACGTATAAAGACCTACGAGAGATAATTCCAAACCTGAATTCACCTACCTTGTGCTCATATCTTTGGAATTCTCCAAAGGCCGGACCTAATCAATTCGATCAATCTAATCTGATTCTCCTTGATGGTCCTAGAATAAGTTATTTCCAGTTCGAGAATGTTCCTGAAAACTTCTTTTATTTATATGAATTTAAACCAACAGATACTTTTATCTTGAATATTACAGGAGAAAACAGATTGTACGAACTGCAAAAAGAACAGCGTTTAGAGGAAATAGCCGTTCGCAGCGAGAAAGCGACCCAAAAATCCTTAATAGCTGCTGAAAAGAGTGCTGACTATGCGAAAAAAGCGTATTATGCAGCTATTATTATTGGCGTATTAGGAATCTTATTAAATATACGAGAAGAGTTAAGCAATCTGATTCAATCACTCTTTTATTAATGCCTATAAAGACTCAAAAGGAGAGGGTAGTTATGGAATATCAAGAATATAAAGTATTGGAAATTATTAACAATACAACTTTATTAATTGACTATGGTTTTATAGACGACGCAAAGAAAGGAGATTCTTTACGCATCATTGAAAAAGGTGAACCGGTAATCATTGACGACGTAGATTACGGTACACTAGATATGGTTAAAGACGTTGTTGAAGTTATAACTCCATACGAAAAGTTTTCTATTTGTCGTAAAATACTTTCTAAAACCGTCAATGTACTCAATCCACTAGAAGCTCTTCAAAAGACCATGACTCAGCTGAAGCCGCTTATTGTAGATCCCGACCAAATAACAAATCGAGTAATACCGGCTCCCTCGCCAATTCAGAAAGGAGATATTGCCATCTTGACGCAAGAATAACTATTGACTTTGAAATATAGTATGATAGACTATAGGTAGTGAAAAGCTTTCAACACGTTTCGTGTGTTGGGCACTAGCCCCACTGCCTATGCAGTGGGGCTTTTTAGTATGTCAGGAGGGTTATGCCTTTTGGATAAACCGTTTCTTTCGTATGATCAACAAATTCAACTATTACAAAAGCGTGGCTTAATTATCAAGAATCAGGATTTTGCCCATCATGCCCTTAGTACGTTATCATATTATGACTTAATCAATCGATATAAAGTCTACTTTATGAATCCTGATGACACGTTTATAGATGGAATTTCTATCGAATATCTCTATAATTTTTATTTATTCGATAAAGAAGTCCAAGCCTTTATTATGAAGTACAGCGTCTTAATTGAGTCCATATTTAAAACTAGATTTAGCTACGTATTAGCAAAGCACTACGGGGTTCAAGTAAAAGATTATCTGAATAAATACCACTATAAGTCATCCCCCAAAGGATCGTATTCATTTATTACTATAGAGAGTAAAATATTAAAGTGGCTGTCTTCAAAAAATGTAAAGAATCCAACAAAACACTATAAGGAAAATCATGATCATATTCCCCCATGGATTCTTTTTAAGAATATAACCTTAGGAAATACCATAAATTTATATGATTTGCTCAAAGATACGCCAAAATATGAATTAGCTGATTCCATTCTATCCAATAGTAGTTTCGGATATGATGCCAAGTTCAATTTTATTTTACACGCAATGAATACCGTCCGAAGATTTCGCAATGCCGCCGCCCATAATTTAAATTTCACGGGCTTACGTATTCCCAGAAAATATACTCCCTCCCCATCTATCATGTATTCTCTATTAGGTACACCATTATTGGAAAAACGAAATAAGAAAATCACCTCAGTTGACAAAGAATCATTACTCGGTCTGTACAGTGCCATGCTGTCCATGATAATCTTTCTGGACTCATCCTACTTGAAATCAGTATTTATTGAAGACTTTTTACTAATCCTAAATAAAGAAAATATCCGCAAAGAAATGTACGCAAAATATGCCGCAATCACTAATATGCCACTGACCATCAATCAACGGTTCACCGAATTTTATCGTCAATTAAAGCCTTGAAAAAGTCATCTTTTATGAATGTACCAACTCCCCTTTTCATTTAACAGGAGTACAACCAGGACCACCCCTGAAAAGCCGTTTGGCTGCACGCTAAAAGAAGCACTGAATAAAAGTCCGGCAATTATTATACTTCTATTATAAAAGCCCCCTCACGGGGGCTCTTGTTTTGCCTATATTTTCTTACACCCGTAAACGGGGCTGTATATTTTCATTTTTTTACATCATTCGCCTTGAATGTCGATGATCACATATTCTGACCGGGTTCCGGTCTTGAATTGGAGGGCCCAATCGGAAATGCCGGAGGTCACGATGAAATTCGTGTTTCCCAGCCGCTCAAAGCCATAGACATTATCTCCTCCGATATGGAACCAGCGCATGAGCTGCCCCATGGGAATCATCTGTCCGCCGTGGGTATGACCGGACAGCACCAAGTCTACGCCGGCTGCGGCCTCGGCATCATAATCATTGGGCTGATGGTCGAGGACGATGGTATATTTATCTTTGTCCAGGTTCTTTGTCAAATCGGAAATAGCAGCACGACCGCCGCCGAAATCTTTTTCCTCCGAAGCATCCTGGCGACCTACCAGATAAAAGCGGTCGTCGATCAAGACGCTTTGGTCCTGCAATACGGTCACGCCGTTCTTTTGCAGTTCGGCAATGAGGTCATCGCCGTCGTATCCGCGCTGCCCCTTAGCATAGCGCCCCTTGTCATGATTTCCAAAGACATAGTAAACGCCGTAGGGCGCATCAATTTGGCCCAGGGCCCGGCTGGCGGCAATCATATCGGCCTTGCTTGTTCCCTCGTCCACGAAATCGCCGGCAATGACGACCACATCCGGTTTCTGTTCCTGAATCCGGGCTATATAGGCTGCCAGCCCTTCTCCGTCAAAGGTCGTTCCCACATGGGAATCGGCCAGCAGTGCCACGCGGAGCGATCCGACAGGTTTTGCCGTGGTCACGGAGTAGTCCGTCTGCCAGACATGATTGGCCTGGACAAAGCCCACCGCCAAATAAAGGACGGTGACAAGGACAGCCGCTGCGCCTGCATAATTACGCTGAAATGGTTTCTTTCGATGTTTTTGAAGAGCCCATTGAATCAGCGCGGCCACACTCCAGAACACGGCAAGATGCAGCAGCACCACGACGGTATTCATATAGCCCCACGCCCTCCAAATGAGTGCGGAAGGTATCAGAATCACAGCGGCGCTGATCAGCCAGCCTGCCAATCTGTTCCCACGGGCCAGGACCGATATGAATCTGAATGTATGTACGCTGTAAATCAAAAAGTATATCCCGGCGAGGCACAGCAGAAACAGCCCACCGAACAGAAGTCCCCAAAGCACTGTCAATCATCACTCCTTTACCTATGCGTCCCCATATTGCTAAATTGAATCAGCCGCCCACGATTACCGCAGGGCTTACTCGCCTTGATGCCGTCGGGATGCTGCGCTCCGCAAAACAGTTTCACCGTATTATAATACATAACTTCGTCCATTGTTTCTCCTTAAAAGCAGTAAAAAACAGTCTACAGATAGTATGGTCTTTATGTAGAACTCGTTCGTAAAAAGAGAAAGGCCTTTACAGGTCCTTCATGGACGTTGTACAAGCCGTCACATAGCGCTCAGTCAGGGATAAAAGCTGCTCCCGTTCCGCTTTACTTAAGTCCTTCATCTCTTGATGCTCACTGTCCCGCACCTTCTGCAGGATGCCTTCGGCCTCACGCCGGCCTTCATCGGTAAAGTGGATTGTCTTGTTCCGCCGATCTTCCGGCAGCTCCTCCATCCGAATCCGGCCCTTTTTATAAAAGGTCGTTACGGCCGTATTGATAGTTTGCTTGGGAAGAAAGCAGGGCTCGCAGAGCCTCTTTTGGGTACCGTTTTCTATTTCATAAAGTGCGGAAAGATTCGTAATTTTTCGTATTATTTTAAAATAGTGTACTCTTTTTGTCAAGAAAAGTTCCGTTTTTTCATAAGCCTTCTGATGCCCGCTTTGAAGAAGGCTTTTGTAATTGTTGCTCACGTACAAGGCAAGGCAAAAGGGCCGACACCATTCAGGTATCGGCCCTTTCTCGTTTCTACTTATACTTTTTTTCTCCGTCGAGGATCATCATCTTATCCAGTTTCGGGAGGATTTCCGGTTCCCGAACTTTTTTATCGAAGTCTTCCGGCGGAAATTCTTCAATGGAGATGGTGAGGGCCTGTGCCGGGCAGCCCCAGGTTTTTAAGAAGATTTCCTGAATCTGTTCGACAGCGCGCTTTTTCGTTTCATCGTCTTTCGGATACGCTTTGATGGCAATGTAGGGCATGTTTTTTCCTCAATTCTATGATTATTTTTTAATCGTCCGCGTGGACGTCAAAATTCGCCAACAGCATTTCAGCGACGCCCGGAGCATCGGGATCGTGACGGCCTTTGCCGGTATCGAGGGCACGCATGGCAGCCATTTCTTCGTCCGTAAGGGCAAAGTCGAAGATGTCCATGTTGCTCTTCATGCGAGCCGGTTTGGTCGTCTTCGGGAAGATGATGGCTCCGTCCTGGTATTCAAAGCGAAGGATGACCTGGCCGGCATCTTTGCCGTGAGCTTCAGCAATCTTGGTAATGGTCGGTTCGCTGAAGAGCTGAGGGTTGCCCTGACCGAGAGGTGCCCAGGCTTCAAGATATACATTGTCTTTGGCCATGATGGCTCTGATTTCTTTCTGCTGGTAATAAGGATTGAATTCAATCTGGTTGACCGAAGGTATCGTGTCGAACTGGGGTACGAAGGAATTCCAGATTTTCGGCGTCATGTTGCTGACCCCGATGGAGCGGATCTTACCGGCTTTTTTCGCTTCTTCCATGGCCTTCCAGGCACCGGGGACGTCGCCGTACGGCTGGTGGATGAGGTATAAGTCGATGTAGTCCAAACCGAGTTTACGAAGGGACGTGTCGATGCCCTTCTTAGCGGCTTCATAACCGTAATCCTGGAGCCAGAGTTTGCTGGTCACGAAGATGTCTTCCCGGGGAATCCCGCTTTCGCGAACGGCCTTGCCGACTTCGGCTTCATTGAAATAGGCCGCTGCCGTATCGATGTGATACAATCCTAAGTTAAGGGCTTCCTTTACGGCCTGATAGGTGCTGCCGTCAGCCGGAATCTGGAAGGTCCCGAACCCAAAGGCCGGAATTTTTACGCCATCATTTAAGGTTACGCTTTCAATCTTGGTAGTCATCATGATCCATCCTTTCTAAAAATAATATCTACGATCAAGGAAAAGCTCCAACTCAACCTGCCGTTAGCAGACAGGGAGACTTTCCGTGTTTCTGATAAAATTACGCCAAGTACGGCGCCATCAGTCCCGGCAGGAAGATGCGGCAGAACTCTTTGGTCCGCCATTCGAGGCTGTAGGCACCGCCGGACATATCCCAGCAGAGCATTTGGCCGTAGAGGACGTCGACCAGGGTGTGTGCCAGGACCGCGACCGGGGCGTCGGCTTTGACCTCGCCCCGTTCGATTCCATCCAGAAGGAGGCCGGTCACGGCATCGATATCGACGTAGACCTTGGGCTTATCCTCTCCGTCGTCGACCAAATCGGGATCGACCGTATTGCGCACCCATTCCTGGCAGAGCTTCAGGCTGCTCTTTTCGATGTAGCCTGAAAAGTTGGTCATAAAAAACACCAACCGGGCCATGAAAGGGCCGTCAAAGGCCTTGGCCTGGTCTAAAATCTCTTGATACATCTCACGGCTCAAGGCATAGATGATATCTTCTTTTCGTTTAAAATGGGTGTAAAAGGTACCGCTGGCCACGCCGCAGGCCTTGGTAATTTCAGCCACCGACGTATTGACCATCCCTTTTTCACAGACGATTTTCTTGGCCGCATCGAGGAGCTTTCGCCGCGTCTCAAGGGCCGCCATCTGTCGTTTGGTCATACATGTCACCTCAAGCTTCTTGGGATGAACTCATTGTATCACATTCAGTGAATATAAGTCAATGAATATAATTCAGTGAAGTCAATTCATCTATAGGTTTGGTATTCCCCTTCTCTTCAAAAGGACAGGTTTCCAAAAGAAAACCTCCATCATCTCCGTTTCAAATGCGAGCTGACAGAGGTTTTCGGCTGCAAAGCCGGTCAACTCGGCTCATTCACGATTCATATAAAAAATAGATACGGGATTAGACGGAAGTCAGGGAAATCAGATAATCATCCGTTCCGCACGGTTCTTTCTTCACTTTGCCCTCCGAAAGATAAGGCGTTAACCACGATTCTAAAGCCGCCTTCGATTCAAAAGCAAAGGCACAGCGAATCTCTTCCGCTGCCAGCCGTCGATAATCGGTCAGCATCCGGTACAGGTGTTCAATAGAAACGTCGGGCTTTACGGGCTCTATCGTTCCCCCGCTCAGCTTGCGAATGCGGGATACGTAGTCGGCAAAGGTGTAGTATCCGCCAAAGGTTTCTGCCTTGCCGTTAACGGACAGGGTTACTGTCGGGAAGACGTTGACCTTGGCTGCAATGGCTTCGTCGACGTCGCTCCAAAAGGCCTTTTCGGCATCTCCGCTCTTAAGGGCCTGACGATAGGCGTCCATGGGAAGGCCGAAGTCTTCAGCCAGTTTCTCTAAGACGGCATAGTCGCCGGTAACGGCCCCTTCGGTCATGGTCGCTTCGCGGATGCGGCGCAGGAAATAATCGGCCTGGTCCGGCGCTGCCATCTGGGCCGCTTTGTAGGCGATATTCTGGGGGAAGGACGAGTTGAAGCGTTCTGAAAATAAATGATACTGGTCGACGGCGACAGGCATATGGTGAACGGCCGTCGATTCGGCCAGATGCTCGCGAAGCTGGGCGTTGATCTTGTCGGCATCTCCGCCGCCGATACCGTTTTCTTCATCATTAAAATCACTCAAATCGCGGACCATGCCGCCCATGACATAGCGAATGGAAAAGAGATTGGGATAATGGGTTTCCATGGCCCGGAAAATGGGTTCGGTTCCCCAGCACCAGACGCAAACCGGATCGCTGTAATTGGTAATCACAATAGGTTTCATAGCTTACTCCTTTCGTCTTGTCACTCATCCCTACCAACCAAACGGGATAGGCCTTTGGGGACGCTGTCCCATAAGATTGATAAAAATTGTATAGGTTCTCTTCTTAGGCCGATTATATATCGCTGCCGCCATAATTTCAACAGACGGCCATATCAATTACTCATTACATTATGTTTTCTCCATGCAAAAAAAGCAACTCTCCCACATCGCAGCTTGGCAAAAAAAGGCCGGCATTCAAAAAAAACGCCGCCGTCTCAGCATCAGCACTGAAACAGCGGCGTTGTCATTTATACGACTTGGAATAAGTAGAATTTTAAGTAATTCGTTTCCGGCACGTTCCACAAGATGGGATGATCCGGAGACTGCTGGCGCCCTTCGATTTGACGGAGGTGGACGCCGGCGTCTTTCGCGGCATCGTGGAGCATTTGGCGGAAGAGGTCGTCGCGCATGAAGTGAGAGCACGAGCAGGTCGCCAGATAGCCGCCGCGAGGCAGGAGCTTCATGGCCTTCAGGTTGATTTCCTTATAGCCCCGAATGGCGTTGTGCACGGTGTGACCGGATTTGGTAAAGGCCGGCGGGTCGAGGATGATGAAATCGTAGTCGCGATTCTTTTGGTCAGCCATCTCGGTCAAGAGATCGAAGACGTTGGCCTGTTTCGCCGTCACAATGGATTCTAAGCCGTTGCGGTGAATATTGGTAGTCGTCATGTCGACGGCTTCCTGAGACACGTCGACGGCGGTGACGCTGGCAGCGCCTCCCTTGGCGGCGTTGAGGGCAAAGGCTCCGGTATGGGTAAAGCAGTCGAGGACGTGCTTTCCGGCGGCGATTTTAGCGACGGCCAGGCGGTTGTATTTCTGGTCCAGGAAGAACCCCGTCTTCTGGCCGTTTTCGACGTCGATATCGTAGCGGATGCCATTTTCCTCGATCGTCGTTATGACGCTTCCCGGCTGAGGCAGGTAATCGGCTTCAAACCAGCCCTTGTACTGCTCCATGCCGTCCAGTTCGCGGACTTTGACGTCGTTTCGTTCATAAATGCCGCGGATGGCAACGCCCATGGCCGCCAATTCATCGACCAAGGCCTTGAAGATAATGGGCTTCACCTGATCCATGCCGTAGCATAAGGTCTGGGCGACGAGGACGTCGGAATAGCGGTCGACGGTCAGGCCCGGCATTTCATCGGCATCGCCGAAGATCAATCGGCAGCAGGCAAAATCCGTTTCACCCATGACCGTCCGGCGGTAGTCGAGGGCGTATTTCACCCGGCGCTGCCAGAAGGCTTCGTCGAAGCGGTCGTTAGCGTTGCGCGATACGATGCGCACCCGTATTTTAGAGATGTCGTTGGCAAAGCCCGTGCCGAGGTAGCGGTCTTTATCGCTGTAGACGTCGACGATATCGCCCGTCTGATAGGTCCCGTCGACGCGAGTCACTTCTTCACCATAGACCCAGGGATGGCCCGTTTTAGCAGCCCGTTCCCCTTTTTTGGTCAGATATAATTTTGCGTAAGGTCTCATCAGTCGCGTCCTTTATAAAATGTAATGGCTGAGGTCGACGTTCTGGACGACGTCATGGAGTTTGCCGGCGACGAATTCTTGGTTGATGACGATGTGTTTTTCATCGATATCAGGAGCTTCGTAGGCCACGTCTTCGAGGATTTTTTCCAAAATCGTGTGCAGCCGGCGAGCGCCGATGTTTTCCGTTTCCCGGTTGACCCGATAGGCGTATTCGGCAATGGCATTGATGCCGTCGTCTGTAAATTCCAACGTCAGGCCTTCTGTTTCGAGGAGAGCCGTATACTGTTTGACCAAGGACTGGCTCGGTTCGGTCAGGATGCGGCGGAAGTCTTCGACGGTCAGCGACTGGAGTTCGACGCGGATTGGGAAGCGGCCCTGGAGTTCGGGAATGAGGTCGCTCGGCTTCGATACGTGGAAGGCGCCGGCAGCGATAAAGAGGATGTGGTCGGTCTTGACCGGTCCGTATTTCGTATTGACCGTCGCTCCTTCGACGATAGGCAGGATGTCGCGCTGGACCCCTTCGCGGGATACGTCGGGACCGTTGGTGCGGCCTTTTTCGGCGATCTTATCGAATTCGTCGATGAAGACAATGCCCGATTCTTCCGTAGCAGCCACAGCCTTGTCGACGATGGTATCCATGTCGAGGCATTTTTCCAGTTCTTCTTCTTTGAAGATTTCCCGCGCCTTGGCGACGGTCATTTTCTTCTTCTTTTTCTTCTTCGGCATGATGCTGCCCAGCATTTCCTGGAAGTTGTTGGTCAGTTCTTCCGTCGAATTGCCCGTCAGGATACCTTGGAAGCCCGGGCCCTGTTCGGCCACTTCGACTTCGATTTCCCGTTCGTCCATTTTATGAGCGCAAATGTCTTCGAACATCTTTTGACGGCGGTCGGAGTTGCCTTCTTCAAGTTGTTTCGGTTCTTCCTTGGCTTCGTCGTCATCGCTGCCAAAGAAGACGTCCATCGGGTTCTTGACCTTTTCGGCAACCGATTTTTTCGGCCAAAAGACTTGGAGAATCCGTTTGTTGGCTTCGGCTTCGGCCTTTTCTTCATAGCGCTGGCTTTCCTGTTCCTGGACCATGCGAATGGCATTGGCCACGAGGTCGCGGATCATCTGTTCGACGTCGCGGCCGACGTAGCCGACTTCGGTGTACTTCGTCGCTTCGACCTTGATGAAAGGCGCACCGACAAGTTTAGCCAGGCGGCGGGCAATTTCCGTTTTGCCGACACCGGTCGGGCCGATGAGGAGAATATTCTTGGGGATGATTTCATCCTGCATGGCTTCGCTCAGGCGTTTGCGGCGCCAGCGGTTGCGCAGGGCAATGGCCACGGATTTCTTAGCTTCGCCCTGGCCTACGATATATTTGTTCAATTCCGCCACGATTTGTTTTGGCGTCCATGATGCTTGTTCCATAAAGTACCTCTTTCTTAAATTTCTTCGACAATGACGTTGTGGTTGGTATAGACGCAGATGTCGGCTGCGATATGCAAGGATTTTTCAGCGATTTCACGAGCCGAGAGATCCGTGTTCTGCATGAGGGCCCGCGCCGAAGACAGGGCGTAGTTGCCGCCGGAACCGATGGCCAAGACGCCGTCGTCCGGTTCGATGACTTCGCCGTTGCCCGAAATGAGCAGGATGCGCTGGCTGTCAGCGACCAGGAGCAGGGCTTCCAGTTTATGGAGGACCTTATCGGACCGCCATTCTTTAGCCAGTTCGACGGCGCTGCGGACCAAGTTGCCGTTGTGTTCGTTCAGTTTTTCTTCAAAGTGATCAAAGAGCGTAAAAGCGTCGGCAACCGAGCCGGCAAAGCCGCTGATGATCTTGCCATGGTACAGGCGGCGAACTTTTTGAGCCGTCCCCTTCATGATGACGGCGTTGCCCATGGTGACCTGGCCGTCGCCGGCGATAGCCGTCTTGCCATCGCGCTGAACGGCGCAGATCGTCGTGGCGTGAAATTCTGTAGTCATTCCGTTAGACATGAATCATGTCCCCCTTCATTTGTTCAATTTCATCGAGCGCCCGCTGTGCTAAGAGGGCGTTTTTTTCTTTTTTCTTCATGCGTTTCTTGATGCCGAGCGGTTCCATGATGCCGAAGTTGATGTTCATCGGCTGGAAATGCTTATTGGGGCCGCTGGAGATGTACTGGCTGAGGCCGCCGATGGCCGTCCGCTTAGAAAAAGTCAGTGCCTCTTTATCGGAGAGGAGGCGTGCGGCGTTGATGCCGGCTAAGAGGCCCATGGCCGCCGATTCCAAATAACCTTCGACACCGGTGAGCTGTCCGGCAAAGAGGAGATTCGGCTGTTTGCGCAGCTGGAGCGTCGGCATGAGGAGTTCCGGCGAATTGATGTAGGAATTGCGGTGCATGACGCCGTAGCGCACGAATTCGGCGTTTTCAAGACCGGGAATCATGGAAAAGACCCGTTTCTGTTCCGGGAATTTAAGATGGGTCTGGAAGCCGACGATGTTGTACAGGGTTGCACTGCCGTTATCCTGGCGCAGCTGAACGACGGCATAAGGCAGTTCTCCCGTATCGGGCAGTTCGAGACCGACGGGCTTCATGGGACCGAAACGCATGGTGTCGATGCCGCGGCCGGCCATGACTTCGATGGGCATGCAGCCTTCAAAGACGCTGTCGTCCTTTTCAAAGTCGTGGAGTTCGGCACATTCGGCCGTCGTCAAGGCCTGCCAAAAGGCTTCGTATTCTTCCTGCGTAAAGGGGCAGTTCAAATAGTCGGCACCGCCCTTGCCGTAGCGGGCCGCCCGATAGACCTTATTCATATCGAGAGATTCGACGGTAACGATAGGCGCTGCAGCATCGTGGAAATGGAAGTACCCTTCCCCGGTCAATTTGGCGATGGTATCGGACAGGGCGTCGCTGGTCAGAGGACCGCTGGCAACGATGCAGATCTGATCCGTCGGAAGCTCGGTCACTTCTTCGTGGCGAATGGTGACCAAGGGATGGGCGGCCAATTTTTCCGTCACGTACTGACTAAAGGGCAGGCGGTCGACGGCCAGAGCCCCGCCGGCGGGAACGCGATTGATATCGGCCGATTCCATGATCAGCGAGCCCAGGCGGCGCATTTCTTCCTTCAACAGGCCGACGGCGTTTTCGATATTGGCTGCCCGCAGGGAATTGCTGCAGACCAGTTCGGCAAAATATTCCGTATGATGGGCCGGCGACGATTTGACCGGCCGCATTTCGACCAGTTCCACCGGAATTCCACGGCTGACGAGCTGCCAGGCCGCTTCCGACCCGGCCAGACCGGCACCGATAATTAAGACACTATTCTTCATTCACTATCTCACCTTTTTTATGGTTTTCACAGTCCCCGTTGCTGCAAAAGAGCTTATCAGGGCCTTTTTTATAATGTTTGACAATCATGATACTGCCGCACAAGTCACATTTCTTGTCGACAGGCTGGTTCCAGAGGACAAAGTCGCAGTCCGGATACTGGCTGCAGCCGTAAAAGACGCGGCCCCGCTTCGACTTGCGCTTGATGAGCGTCCCCTTGCCGCATTTCGGGCAGGTAATGCCCAAATCTTCAACGATGGCCTTGGTGTTGCGGCATTCCGGGAAGTTGGAGCAGGCCAGGAATTTGCCGAAGCGGCCGAATTTATAGACCATAGGCGACCCGCAGACTTCGCAGATCTGACCCGATTCCTGACCGGAAATGGTGACCTTTTCCATCTTCGTTTCGGCCTCGTCCATTTCAGGCTTAAAGATGTCATAAAATTCCTGCAGGACGTGGGGATACGTATCGTCGCCTTGTTCGATGGCGTCGAGGGATTCTTCCATATGGGCCGTAAAGCTGACGTTGATGATGCGGGCAAAGTATTTCTTAAGAAGGTCGACAATGATGACGCCGAGCTCCGTCGGGATGAACTGCTTATCTTTCTTTTCGACGTAATTGCGGTTTTGGATCGTATCCATAATCGGCGCGTACGTACTCGGCCGGCCGATGCCCTTTTCTTCGAGGGTCTTGATCAGGCTGGCTTCAGTGTAGCGGGCCGGCGGCTGGGTAAAGTGCTGCTGGGGCGTTACGGCCTTGTTATGGACGATGGTATTGGCAGAAATATGGGGCAGTTCGGCCAAGGTTTTATCCTTCTTGGCATCTTCATAGAGCTCTGTAAAGCCCTTGAAGAGGACCTTGTAGCCGGCAGCCCGCAGTTCGTACTTGCCGCTTTCAATGACGATAGCCATGTGTTCCGTTTCGACCGATTCCATCTGGCTGGCCAAGAAGCGGTTCCAAATCAAGGTATAGAGGCGCAATTGGTCCCGCGACAGGAAGTCGGAAACCTTATAGGGCGTCAATTCCAAAGACGTCGGACGAATGGCTTCGTGAGCATCCTGACTGGATTGCTTGGTCTTGTAGGTCCGCGGCTGTTCGGGCACGTATTCCGCCCCGTAGTTGGCCGTAATGAACTCCCGAGCCGCCTGAACCATGTCGTCGTTGATGCGGACCGAGTCGGTACGCATGTAGGTGATGAGGCCGACGTGGCCCTGGTCGCCCATATCGAGGCCTTCATAGAGCTGCTGAGCCAGCATCATCGTCTTCTTGGCGCCGAAATTGAGCTTGCCGACGCATTCCTGCTGCATCGTCGACGTCGTAAACGGTGGTTGAGGCTGACGTTTACGCTTGCGTTTTTCGACTTTTACAATCTTATCGGGGTCCTGCGTTTCGCCGCGGCTTTCCCAACTAAGGTCGTGGGCGATGGTTTGGGCCTCGTCTTCATGCTGGATTTCAGCTTTTTTACCGTCGATTTTCGTCAGTTCCGTCGGAAGGGTCAAACCGTCTTCCGTCTGATACGTCCCGCTGACGGTCCAATATTCTTCCGGCACGAAAGCCTTGATGGCTTCTTCTCGTTCGCAAATTAAACGGACGGCAACGGACTGGACGCGGCCGGCACTGAGGCCCTTACAGACCTTTTTCCAGAGCAAAGGGCTTAATTTATAGCCCACGATACGGTCCAAAATACGCCGCGCCTGCTGAGCGTCGACCTTCTTGATGTCGATCGGTTCCGGTTTCTTGATGGCTTCTAAAATCGCTTTTTTCGTGATTTCGTGGAACATGATGCGGCACTTGTCCTTGGGATCGATATCCAGTAAATGGGCCAAATGCCAGGAAATGGCTTCGCCTTCGCGGTCCGGGTCAGTTGCCAGAAAGACTTTTTTCGAACGGACGTATTCTTCCTGCAAGTCGTCGATGAGTTTACGCTTATCCCACATATTGGTATAGGTCGGCACGAAACCTTCTTCGATATTGACGCCGAACTGGTTGCGCGGCAAGTCGCGCAGGTGCCCGCGGCTGGCCATGACCTTATAGCCGCTGCCGAGGAACCGTTCGATGGTCTTGGCTTTCGCCGGCGATTCGACGATGACCAGATTTTTGGCATTCTTCGGAAGCTTGTCGAGCTTCTTCAGAGGCTCTTTCTTAGGAAGGTTGACCGTGCCGCGGATGACTGTCTTTTCACCGTCGGCCTTCTTTTTGCGGCCCTTCTTCTTTTTTGAGTCGTCTATGATAATCGTGCGTTTAATGGGAAATTCTAACATCTATCTTTAATCCTGCCTCTCGCTGTACACGAAATTGTGAAAAATCTATTTAAACTATTTCTCATAATACACTATTCGCCGCGACCTTTCAAGCACCGGCCCCTTATATACATTATAATGGCGTAATGTCTTTGTAAAGAAATCCCTTTCTTTAGACCAAATCTCCCTCTTTTCCAATCCATTCGCCAACACGCTAAAAAGACAGCCTTGCAACTGAGTCGCAAAGACTGCCTTTCTGTTCCTTCCTATGGTATGATACGGTAAGAAGACGGAAGGAAAGATTATTTTCTTGTGGTTCCGATGTGGCTGAGTACGGCATCGGTCATGGTCTGGGTATCGGCTTTTTTAAAGCCTTCTTTATAAAGGTCGGCCGTGCGCCAGCCTTCTTCCAAAGCGGCGTCGACAGCATCTTCGATGAGGGACGCCCCTTCTTCTTCGCCGAAGGAGTAGCGCAGCAGCATGGCTGCCGACAAGATTGTGGCACAGGGATTGGCAATGCCTTGTCCTGCAATATCCGGCGCCGAGCCATGAATCGGTTCATAGAGACTGGTCAATTCGCCGATGGACGCCGACGGCATCATGCCGATGGAACCGCCGAGAACAGCTGCTTCGTCACTCAAGATATCGCCGAAGAGGTTGCCCGTGACGATGACGTCGAACTGTTTCGGGTTGAGGGCCAGCTGCATGGCGCAGTTGTCGACGTAAAAATGATTCAAGGCGACCGACGGATAATCTTTGGCCACGTCGATCATAGTACGCCGCCACAGGCGGGACGTAGCCAAGACGTTGGCCTTATCGACAGAGGTCACCTTGCCCCGCCGGCCTTGGGCGGCCTTCATGGCAAAGGCACCGATGCGCGTAACTTCAGGGACGCTGTAATTTTCAAGGTCCCAGGCCCGTTCGACGCCGTTGTGAATTTCCGATTCGCAGCGGTCGCCGAAATAGATGCCGCCGACGAGTTCGCGGACGATGAGGACGTCGGTTCCGGTGACGATATCGGCCTTTAAGGGCGAGTACTCGGCTAAGACCGGGGGCACCTTGACGGGCCGCAAATTGACATAGAGGCCGAGGGCCTTTCGAAGGCCCAAGACGGCTTGTTCCGGCCGCAGGGTCGGTTCGACGTCGTCCCATTGATCGCCGCCGACGGCGCCAAAGAGGATGGCGTCGGCCTTTTTAGCCGCTTCCACCGTTTCCTTAGGAAGGGGCGTGCCGCAGGCGTCGTAAGCCGTACCGCCGGCCATCTGTCGTTCAAAGGTCAGGCCTAAATGGCAGACCTCGTCTACTTTTTGCAGCACCTTCACGGCGCCGGCCGTAATTTCTTCCCCGATGCCGTCGCCGGGGATGACGACGATGTGTTTACTCATGAGCCTTTGCCCCCTTGATATAATTGATTAAGCCGCCGGCTGCGGCAATGTCTTGAACGAAGCCCGGCAAGGGCCGCGCCTGAAAGGTATCGCCCGTCGTCTGATCGACGATGGTCCCCTTTTCTAAGTCGACGTTGACGACGTCACCGGCCTTGATCGAATTTACGGCATCGCCGATTTCAAGGACCGGCAGGCCGACGTTGATGGCGTTGCGGTAAAAGATGCGGGCAAAGCTGGCAGCGATGATGACCGGAATGCCCGAGGCTTTAATGGCAATGGGCGCGTGTTCCCGCGACGAGCCGCAGCCGAAATTGTGGCCGCCGACCATGATGTCCCCTTTCTGTACGTTTTCAGCAAAGGTTTCGTCGATGTCGACCATGCAGTGGGACGCCAATTCCTTGGGGTCAAAACTATTTAAATAGCGGGCCGGAATAATGACATCCGTATCAATGTTGTCGCCGTAGCGCCATACTTTTCCTTCTAAAACCATCTTATCTTACCTCCTTGGGAGCGGCAATCTTGCCGAGAATGGCACTGGCTGCCGCCACCTGCGGACCTGCCAGATAGACTTCACTGTCGACGTGGCCCATGCGGCCGCGGAAATTGCGGTTCGTCGTCGAAACACAGCGTTCACCGGCGGCGAGGATACCCATATAACCGCCAAGGCAGGGCCCGCAGGTCGGCGTCGACACGGCGCAGCCTGCCGTGATAAATGTTTCAATATAGCCGGCTTTCATGGCCTCCATGTAGACCGATTGGCTGCCGGGAATGACGATGCAGCGAACGTCGGGGTGGACGCTGCGGCCTTTGAAGATGTCCGCGGCAATGCGCAGGTCTTCTAAGCGGCCGTTCGTGCAGGAGCCGATGACGACCTGATCGATTTTGATATCGCCAAAGGTACCGACGACCTTGGTATTTTCCGGCAGATGCGGAAAGGCGACGACAGGCTGTAATTTTGACAAGTCGATATCCACGGTCCGGCAGTAATGAGCGTCGTCATCGGCCGTAACGGTTTCATAACCGTCGGGGAAACGCCCTTTTTCATAGGCCATGGTCTGTTCATCGACGGGGAAAATGCCGTTTTTCGCGCCCCCTTCGATGGCCATGTTGGCAATGGTAAAGCGGTCGGTCATGTCGAGAGACGCTACGCCGGGTCCCGTAAATTCCAAGGATTTATAGAGGGCGCCGTCGACGCCGATCATGCCGATGAGGGTCAGCATGACGTCTTTCCCGGTAATGTCTTCCGGCTTTTCGCCGGTCAAGCGAACCTGAATGGCGTCGGGAACCTTAAACCAAGCCTTACCGGTAGCCATGGCGACGCCGAGGTCCGTCGAGCCGACACCTGTCGAAAAGCCGCCCAAGGCGCCGTACGTGCAGGTATGGGAGTCGGCGCCGATGGTCACCATGCCCGGTCCGACGATGCCTTGTTCCGGCAGGAGGACGTGTTCGATGCCGACGCGGCCCACTTCAAAGTAATGGACAATCGCGTGTTCTTTTACGAAATCTCGGACAATCTTGGCCAGACCCGCCGATTTGATGTCCTTATTGGGCGTAAAATGATCGGGCACTAAGGAAATCTTGGTCTTATCGAAGACGGGGCGGCCGATTTTCTTAAATTCGGCAATGGCCGGCGGCGCCGTAATGTCATTGGCCAGTACCATATCGACGTTACAAATAATTAAGTCGCCAGGCTCTACGGCCGGCACGCCGGCATGCTTAGCTAAAATCTTTTGGGTCATGGTCATTCCCATAGTCTATTCCACTCCTTAAAAATCCTGTTTTCCAGGAAACGCTGCCCTTTCGAAAAAAGGATGAATTTTCAAAAAAATGATACTTCAAAAAAATGATCAATGCTGACTGGCAGCGGCTTTAAAGGCGGCTACGTCTTGGGGAGCCGAGGCGAAATGGCGAAAGCGAACGCGCTGATCCATGCCTTCCATACGATTGACGGCCGTCACGAAGGCCCGAATCGATGCCGTCATCGTATCCGTATCGATGCCGGCGCCCCACGTCGTCCGCCCCTTTTTATCGGTCAGGCCGAAGTAGGCAATGCCCCGAGAATCGGAATCGCCGTCGAGGTCGTGTTCGCTGTAGACGAGGTTTTCAAACTTGATGCCGTAGGCCTTACAGATGGCGTTGCTGACGGCATTTAATTGGCCGTTGCCGTCGCCTTGGAGAACGATTTCTTCGCCATTGGCCCGGACCAGGACCGTGCCGATCCAGCGATTGCCCTTCTTCTGCAAGGAAAAGTCTTCGACGGTGAGCGGCGTTTCCGTATTGAGGTAATGTTTCCGGAAGACGTCGTAAATTTCATGAGGCTTCAATTCCTGATGGGCGTGGTCGGAGACTTCTTTGACAAAGTAACTGAAATCTTCGCGCATCTTCTTGGGCATGGCAATGCCGTAGTGCTGCTCCATGATAAAGCCGATGCCGCCCTTGCCGGACTGGCTGTTGATGCGGATGACGTCGGCGTCGTAAGTACGGCCGATATCGTGGGGATCGATGTAGAGATAAGGGCAGTTCCAGTAGGGCTGATGCTCTTCGGCCCGGTAATGCATGCCTTTAGCAATGGCGTCCTGATGAGATCCCGAGAAGGCGGCAAAGACCAGCTTCCCGGCATAGGGCTGACGGGGATGGACTTCCATGCGGGTCACCCGTTCATACGTATCGACGAGATCCGTCATGTGGGAAAAATCGAGGCCCGGATCGACGCCCAAGGCGTACATGTTCATGCCGATGGTCACGATATCGGCATTGCCCGTCCGTTCGCCGTTGCCAAATAAGGTCCCTTCGACACGGTCGGCTCCGGCCAAGATGGCCATTTCAGCATCGGCAACGCCCGTCCCCCGGTCGTTGTGGGGATGGACCGACAAGACGACGTTGTCACGGTATTTCAGGTTCTGCGAGATATAGGCGATTTGGGCGGCAAAGACGTGAGGCATGGACATCTGCACCGTCGACGGCAAGTTGATGATGGCCTTGCGGTCTGCCGTCGGCTGCCAAACGTCGAGGACGGCGTTGCAGACGTCGAGGGCATATTCCGGTTCGGTACCGGTAAAGCTTTCCGGCGAATATTCGAAGCGGTAGTCGGCACCGGCTTCTTCCGTCAGTTTTTTCAGCAAGGCCGCCCCTTCAACGGCAATCTGCTTAATCTCTTCCTTCGATTTGTGGAAGACCTGCTGGCGCTGGGCAAAGGACGTCGAGTTGTAGACGTGGACGATGGCATGCTTAACGCCTTTCAAGGCTTCAAAAGTCCGGCGAATGATGTGTTCCCGGGCCTGGGTCAGGACCTGGACGGTGACGTCGTCGGGAATCAAATTGTGATCGACTAAGTAGCGCAAAAATTCGAATTCCGTTTCCGAAGCAGCCGGAAAGCCGACTTCGATTTCCTTAAAGCCCATGGCTACCAAGACCTTGTAGAATTCGATTTTTTCTTCAAGACTCATAGGGATGATAAGGGCCTGATTTCCGTCGCGCAAGTCGACGCTGCACCAGATGGGTGCCTGTTCCGGGTATTCCCGCTGCGTCCAAGACATATCGACGACGGGCGGCATAAAATAACCTTTTTGATAATGTTCTACGTGTTCCATGGTCATCACTCCTATGATTATGAAATAAATTAAAAACAACTCATTACACAATCAAAATAAAAAAAATCTCCCATCTCTAAAGAGACGAAAGATTTCACTTGCGCGTTACCACTCTAATTCCTATGCTTCCATAGGCACTCTACAGGTACGGACCAAAGGTCGATACCCTCCTGTCTGTTAACGGCCAGGCCCCGGCTCCACCTACTCCTTTAGTTTCAGCGAGCTGCTTAGAGAGGAGTTCCGTTCCATGCCGCTGCTGTCTCGCACCTGCCGACAGCTCTCTGTAAGCTTTCTGAAACCTACTAGTTCTCTTCAACGCATTTTTATTTTGGATTGTTTTGTTGATGGTTCGTATCTTACCACCATCATGCCCGTTTGGCAAGGCTTTTTTCAAAATATTTTAAAGTTAAACGTCGAACCTATGTTAATAATTTCTAAATATCCCACGTTTAACGTTTATCTTAAAACCATCGACTTACATCGCACCTTTCCCTCCCCTATCGCCTGCGACCCTATCTTTTTTCAAGCATTAATGCTATAATAAATAAGTTACACAACAAGGAGGAAGTACATGTTAGAGAAATTCCAAAATTTAAATATCAGCGAAGTCATTATCCGTGCCCTGAACGAAATGGGTTTTGAAGAACCGACGCCGATCCAGTCCGAATCGATTCCGGTCGCCATGAGCGGCTCCGATATGATTGGCCAGGCCCAGACCGGTACCGGTAAGACCGCTGCCTACGGCATTCCTGTCCTGGAAAAAATATTGAAGGCCGAACCTTCCAAAGAAATTCAGACCGTCGTCTTATCCCCGACCCGTGAACTTGCCATGCAGGTCGCCGAAGAATTGAACCACTTGGCTCAATTCACCAACATTCAGGCCCTGCCTATTTACGGCGGTCAAGATATGGAACGCCAGCTGCGCCGCCTGCGGAAAAGCCCGCAGATCATCGTCGCCACCCCGGGCCGGCTCATCGACCATATGAAGCGCGGCACCATCGACTTGAGCCACATTACCACTATCGTCCTCGACGAAGCCGATGAAATGCTGGACATGGGCTTTATCGATGACATCAACCTCATCATGGCAGCTACGCCCAACACGCGCCAGACCCTGCTCTTCTCGGCCACCATGCCGAAACCGATCCGACAGTTAGCCGAAACCTTCCTTCACGATCCCCTCATGATTCGCATGAAGACCAAAGAAGTCACGATGGACCTCATCGAACAGTCGTACATCGAAGTACCGGATCGTCAGAAGTTCGACATCCTCTGCCGTCTCCTCGACCTGCAGGAACCGGATTTGGCCATCATCTTCGTCCGCACCAAACGCCGCGTCGACGAAGTATCGGAAGCCTTAAAGAAGCGCGGCTACTCGTCGGAAGGCATCCACGGCGACCTGACCCAGGCCAAGCGCGACACGGTCATCCGCCAGTTCCGTGAAAAGACGATCGACATCTTAGTTGCCACCGACGTCGCTGCCCGCGGCCTCGACATCAGCGGTGTCACCCACGTCTTCAACTATGACCTGCCCCAGGACCCGGAAAGCTACGTCCACCGCGTCGGCCGTACAGGCCGTGCCGGTCAGAGTGGCGAAGCCACGACCTTCGTCATTCCCCGTGAAATGGAACACCTGCGCACTATCGAACGCCTCATCAAGCGCAGCATCGCCCGCCGCAAAGCACCGACATTCTCCGAAGCCTTAGAAGGAGCCCAGCAGGCCGCTATCCGCAACCTGGCCGCTACGGCTGAAGAAGGCAATTTCGGCAGCTACAAAGAAAATGCCGAAGAGCTCCTGTCCAACTATGACTCGGCGTCCCTCGTCGCAGCCGCTATCAAGCTGCTCACCAAAGAACCGGACACGACGCCCGTCAAGATTACCGAAGAAGCCCCCCTCCGCGTCCATCGCAGCCGCCAAGGGAAAAATAACCGCGACCGCAACTATCGCCGTAACGACCGCAATCGGAAAGACCGCCGCAATGGCAAAGAAGACGGACAAGAACGAGGCGAACGCCGTCGTCACTTCGCTCCCAAAAACCGCGATTCCAACAACCACGGCACCTTCCGTAACAACCAGCGCTCCGAAAAAAAACAACATAAAGAACCGAATCGCTCCGTATTCAAGGGTACTGTCAAATATTTTTCGCAAATATCTGAATCTCGACGTA
>UMHU01024168.1_pt1 | contig 103771 bp, 91 predicted proteins | sample 1965591 | NCBI WGS metagenome assembly UMHU01 (sample SAMEA4836101, study PRJEB28245) | human gut metagenome | biome: gut microbiome; material: fecal sample | place: Denmark | collected 2008
AAAGTTAGATTTTTGGTCCAACTTTAGGGGGTCGGTTCAAACTGCGACGGGCCTTTTTTTGTGGCTTCATCGTCGACCCAAGGGATATGTCCTTCTTATTGTTAACCTTTAGGAGTGAAAAATATGGTTGACTGGACGGATATCTGCGCGTATAATAATCCCATAGTCACTAATAGAAAGAGGGGCATTGGTTAACAATGAATACAATCGCAGGTTTAACGGAACAAATTTTACAAGGCTATCGCATCAAACGGGGCGACGATCTGAGCCTTTTTTTGACGGCACCGCTGGCGGAACTGCAAGAAGGGGCAGGCGTACTGCAGCGCCATTTTTGCGGCAATCACGTCGATTTCTGTACCATCATCAACGGCCGCAGCGGCCGCTGCAGCGAAGACTGTAAATACTGTGCGCAGTCGGCCTGTCATCATACGGGCTGTGACGAATACGATTTCCTGCCGAAAGAAGAAATCATGGCCAATGCCAAGGCCAATCAGGACGCCGGTGCTAACCGCTTTGCCATCGTCACCTCCGGCAGGGCCTTGTCGGGGAAGGATTTTGAAAAAGCCCTCGATACGTATCGGTCGATGAAAGGGGAACTTCATATCGGTCTCTGCGCCTCCCACGGCTTGCTTTCGAGAGCGCAGCTCCACGCTCTTCGCCAAACGGGCGTCACCAGCTACCATCACAACATCGAAACGTCGCGGCGATTCTTCCCGCAGATCTGTACGACCCATACGTATGACGACCGCATCCGGACCATCAAAGACGCTCAGGCTGAAGGACTCTGTGTCTGTTCCGGCGGCATCATCGGCATGGGCGAAACTTGGGAAGACCGGCTCGATATGGCTCTCAGCCTCTCGGAACTGGGCATCGAATCCATTCCCATCAACGCCTTGATGCCCATTCCCGGCACGCCTTTTGAAGGTCGGAAAGAACTGTCCGGCGACGATATCCTGAGGACCATTGCCTTCTTCCGCTTCATCAATCCCGAAGCCAACATCCGCCTGGCTGCCGGCCGCAAGCTCCTGCCTGAAAACGGGGCTACGGCCCTTCTTTGCGGTGCCTCGGCGTCGATTACGGGGAATATGCTGACGACGTCGGGCTCGACCATCGTCGAAGACATGGCCATGATCAAGCGCCTGGGCCTGACCAATGACGCTGCTGAAGAAGGGGGAAACTGCGGCACGACCTGTGCTTCGTAACGGATAATCGAAAAGGGGAGGGACTTTATACGTGAGTCCCTCTTTTTCGGATAAAACAGACTTGTCTTTGCTGAGATCTGTCCTCGTAAGGTTTCTGTCCGTAACGAGGGGATATCTCGGTTTTGACAGGTCTTTTTTTGATGGAGTCTTTTTTGGGACTATCATTGTCCCGATTTGGCTGGCCCTATTTCGACCCGATAAAGACCGGCGGAAACCGGTATCGGCTAATGTATAGGCTCGGGCACGCATGGCTTATAGGAAGAATTAGCGCCTTTTTTTGACTGTCCCGTTCTGTTTATAGTAATATGAAGAAAAAGTACGGCTTTTTTTGTGTCAACAAGAAAGAAGTATGATAAAATAGGAAGGTACATATGCAGAACAGACTACTTGGAGGAGGTGTGCCGATCATGATGAAGCGGAATATCGTCCTCGTCGGGATGATGGGGAGCGGCAAGAGTCATATTGGACGCAAGCTGGCTCAACGCCTCAATTGGCAGTTTGTCGACACCGACCGGCGTATCGAGCGGGCCGTCGGGATGACCATTGCCGATTTCTTTGCCAGCTTTGGAGAAAAGGCGTTTCGAGAGCGGGAGCTCAATATCTTACAGCAAGTCAGCCGCTATCATGAAGCGGTGATTTCCTTTGGCGGCAACTTTCCCATGAACGTCGATACGTACCGTATCTTGCATCGTCATGGATTCATCGTTGCCCTCTTATCCGAACCGTTCCGCGTGGAAGAAAGAGTCAGCCGCCATATTGGAAAGCGGCCGACCGTGGACTACGATAATCTTCATGATTTTGTCCATACTATGATGAAACAGTGGGAAGAGATCTATCCGTACTGCGACGGCGTCGTCGATACGACACGCGGGGGAGCGTCACAGATCGTCGAATCCATTGTCCATAAAATCAATGAAAGGCATGTGCAGTTTATTGCCAGGGAAAAGAAGGAGACTGATGTAAAATGATCAACAAAATCGGAGTATTGACCAGCGGCGGGGATGCGCCGGGAATGAATGCGGCAATCCGCGGTGTCACGCGGTACGCTATTCAGCGCGGCCTGACCGTCGAAGGGATTATTCGCGGTTATGAAGGTTTACTGCGTCATGAAACGCGTCCCTTAGGTCGACGCGATGTCGGCGCGATCATTCATCATGGGGGGACTGTACTTCGGACAGCCCGCTGCTTGGAATTTAAAGAAAAAGAAACGCAGCAGAAAGCGGCTGAGTATTTGCGGAAACTGGAAATCGACGCCTTAGTCGTCATCGGCGGTGACGGCTCCATGCGCGGTGCCGAAGCCTTGGCCGGCTTCGGGTTCCCGACGGTTACCATTCCCGGGACCATCGACAACGATATGGTCGGGACCCAGTATACCCTGGGGTTCGATACGGCTGTCAATACGGTTCTCGAATCGGTCAATAAGATCCGTGATACGGCCTTTTCCCATGACCGCGTCGCCGTCATTGAAGTTATGGGCCGCGAAGCCGGCTTTATCGCCCTCAATGCCGGCATGGCTTCCGGTGCCGAAGCCGTCTTGGTCCCGGAACACAAAGTCGATCTTCAGGCCCTCTGCCAGCATCTGGAAGAATCGCACCGCATGAAGAAACTGAGCAGTATCGTCATCGTCGCCGAAGGGGCTGCCAAAGGCTCTGACGTCGTCGACTATATCAAAGACCATACGTATCTGTCGCCGAACCTGACCGTTCTCGGCTACGTACAGCGCGGCGGGGCTCCGTCGGCTTATGACGCCATCATGGCCGGCCGCTTTGCCCAAAAAGCCGTCGACAGCCTCTTAGACGGCACGCATAACTGCGTCATCGGCCTCATCGACAATAAGGTCGTCGCTACGCCTTATGCCGAAGCCGCCAACCTTCGCTATCCCATCGATGAAAACCTGTTTGAACTCGTTCATTTATTAGGCCGATAAATCACACCGGTTTGTGACAGGCGGCGATTTTGTCGTCGCTGGGCCAGGCGATACCTGCAATTAGGGGAATACATAAGGGAGCCTTCCTTTATGCATTCCTTTTTTTGTCGTTTTCTGTCAAATACGGGCAAAAAAGCGGCAGGAGATGAAGAGAATTTATTAAATCTGAATTGACATCACATAAATATGCAAGTATAATAAGATAGCATGTGTTTTTGTATATTTATCTGTATCATCAAGAGGAGTGTTATTCATGTCATTTGATTTTAGCCTGATTTGGAATTCATTGCCTCTGCTGTTGGCAGGCGCCGGTGTTACCATTGAAATCACGGCCATTGCCGTCGGCTTAGGTTTTGTATTCGGCCTGATTACCAGTGTGTGCCGCTTGTCAGGAGTCAAAATATTGAACATCCTGGCTGTCTGCTACGTCAATATTATCCGCGGGACACCGCTCTTAGTCCAGATCTTTTTGATTTACTTTGCTCTGCCCATGATCATCGGCGAACGAATCAATCCCTTCGTCGCAGCTGTCGCCGCCTGCTCCGTCAACAGTGGGGCCTATGTGGCAGAAATTTTCCGTGCCGGCATTCAGTCTGTCGATAAGGGCCAAATGGAAGCCGGACGGTCTCTCGGCCTGTCGTGGATGCAGACGATGCGTTACATCATTTTGCCTCAGGCGTTCAAACACGTCATTCCGCCGCTGGGCAATGAATTTATTTCCATGACCAAAGAAACGTCCCTGGTTTCGGTCATCGGCTTTGAAGAATTGACCCGTCGGGGCCAGCTGATCATCGCCAAAACGTATGGCTCCTTTGAAATCTGGCTGACCGTCGCTTTTATTTATTTGGTCATGACCTTTACCATCGCCCAGCTGGTAAGCTATTTGGAACGGAGGTTTGCAACGGATGATAGAAATTAAAGGGTTGAAAAAAAGCTTTGGCAAACACGAGGTTCTTCGGGGCATCGATTTGACCATTCAAGATAAAGAAGTCGTCGTCATCATTGGCCCGTCCGGGTCCGGCAAGAGTACGATTCTCCGCTGTATCAATTACTTGGAAGAACCGACAGCCGGCGAAATCATTGTCGACGGCATCAGCATGAACGATGCTAAGAGCATCAACAGTGTCCGCAAGGAAGTCGGCATGGTCTTCCAGCGGTTCAATCTCTTCCCGCACATGACGGTCTTGGAAAACATCATCTTGTCGCCCATGAAGACCCGTGGGGAAAGCAAGGAAGCGGCGACGGAAGTGGCTCTCCGGCTCCTCGAAAAAGTCGGCCTGGCCGATAAGAAGGATGCCTATCCCGAAACCTTATCGGGCGGCCAGCAGCAGCGTGTGGCCATTGCCCGCGCCTTGGCCATGAAGCCGAAATTCATCCTCTTCGACGAACCGACGTCGGCTCTCGACCCGGAAATGGTCCGCGAAGTTCTCGACGTCATCAAAGACCTGGCCCACGACGGCATGTCCATGGCCATCGTCACCCACGAAATGGGTTTTGCCCGCGAAGTGGCTGACCGCGTCTTATTCGTCGATGAAGGCAAGATTCTGGAACAGGGGAAACCGGACGATCTCTTCTCCCATCCGAAGGAAGAACGGACCCGGGCCTTCTTGTCGAAAATCTTATAAGTGACAGCTATCCTGATCGGGAGTGGCTGTGTAAAATGCCCGTCTGAGCTATGGCTCAGACGGGCATTTGTATTAATGGGGACATATGGTTTTCAAGGGCTGTTTAAAGGGATCGGAAGGCCTTTTCAGCCGCTTTGATCGTCTTTTCGATGTCGGCGTCGCTGTGAGCGCCGGAGACGAAGTTCGTTTCAAAAGGCGACGGAGCTAAATAGATGCCGTCACTCAGCATGGACAGGAAGTACTGTTTAAAGGCCTCGCCGTCGCAACCTTCGGCATCGGCATAGTTCGTAACCGGTTTATCGCTGAAAAAGACGCTGAACATGGTACCGGCCTGAGGGACCTGGACTTTGACGCCGGCTTTTTCGGCAGCTTGGCGAATCCCTTCGGTGAGGACCGATGTCTTAGCCGTGACTTTTTCGATATAGTCCGCCTCTTCGGTGATGATGCGCAGCGTTTCAAGACCGGCGGCCATGGCCAGGGGGTTGCCGCTTAAGGTCCCGGCCTGGTAGACCGGACCTTGGGGCGAGACGCAGTCCATGATGGCTTTTTTCCCGCCGTAGGCTGCGACGGGCAGTCCGCCGCCGATGATCTTCCCTAAGGTCGTCATGTCGGGGTCAATATGGTAGAGGCTCTGGGCCCCGTGTAAGGCCGAGCGGAAGCCGCACATGACTTCGTCGAAGATGAGGACCGTGCCGTGGTTCTTCGTTTCTTCCCGGAGGAGTTCGAGGTAACCTTCCTTAGGAAGGACCAGCCCCATGTTGCCGGCAATGGGTTCGACGATGACGGCGGCGATATCGTCGCCGTCTCGGTCCATTAGGGCCTTAAAGGCGGCTGCGTCGTTATAGGGGACGGTCAGGGTATCTTTGGCCGTGCCGGCCGTAACGCCCGGGCTGTCAGGCTGGCCGAAGGTGGCGGCGCCGCTGCCGGCTTTGACTAAGAGACTGTCGCCGTGGCCGTGGTAGCAGCCGATGAATTTTACGATTTTATCTCGGCCCGTATAGCCGCGGGCGACTCGGATGGCGCTCATCGTCGCTTCCGTACCGGAATTGACCATGCGCAGCTTTTCGATGGACGGGTAGACCCGGCGCACGAGTTTGGCCAGCTCCGATTCGACGACCGTCGGGGCGCCGTAGCTCGTACCCCGTTCGGCCGCTTCCTGAAGGGCTTTTACGACGCGGGGATGGGCGTGGCCGACGATCATCGGTCCCCAGGAGCCGACGTAGTCGATGTATTCGTTGCCGTCGATATCGGTGATGGTACTGCCCTTGGCCCGGGCAATGAACGGCGGCGGGCAGCCGATGCGGCTGTAGGAACGGACCGGGCTGTTGACGCCGCCCGGCATGAGGGTCTGCGCTTCGGAAAACGCTGCCCTTGATTTTTCTAAGGAAATCATGAAAAGGCCTCCTTACTCTTTAATGTCTAACTTAAATACGTTCTGTAGTTCCCGGACGACCTGCGCTTCGTCGGGCGTATGGGCTGCTTCGACGGTGCGCTGCAGAGGCGCCCGCAGGATTTTGCGGACTAAGATGTGCGATAAGTTTTCGACGACGCGAAATTGATCGTCCGTCAGTTCCGGCAGTTTGCTGCGGGCCTTTTTGACGAAATGGCGCCGCGTCTGTTCGGCCTGCTGAGAGAGGCTGACCACGACGGGGCGGACCGAAAGGTATCGGTAGCGCTCGACCATGGCCGTAACGGCTTCGTCGACGATGACTTTGGCGGCGACGGCTTCGCGCTGTCTGGCTGCTTCGTTGTCATGGACGATGTCTTCTAAATCGTCGATATTGTATAAGGTGACGCCGTCGATAGCAGCGGCATCGGGCGAGATGTCGCGGGGGACGGCGATGTCGATGAGCAGGAGGGGCCGCCCTTTACGCCGCTCTTGGAAGCGGCGCAGGCGGGGGACGGTGACGACGTAATGCGGTGCCCCCGTCGAGGCGATGACGATGTCGACGTCGTCTACGATCGTTTCGGCTTCTTTGTAATGAACGGCCTGACCGCCGACGTCGCCGGCCAGCTCCTCAGCCCGTTCTAAGTGGCGGTTGACGATGTAGAGCTTATCGGCGCCTTTTCCGAGAAAGTTTTGGGCTGTCAGGCGGGCCATCTGGCCGGCGCCGTAGAGCAGAAGCCCCTTTCCTTTCAAGGAACCGAAGACCTTTTCTGCCATTTGGACGGCTGTATAGCTGACCGATACGGCGTGATAGGCGATGTGTGTGTCCGTTCGGATCCTTTTTCCGACGGCGATGGCCTGCTGGAAGAGCATATTTAAGATGGCTCCGGTGGCACCGTGTTCATGGGCCATGACGTAGGCCTGTTTGACCTGGCTTAAGATTTGGCCTTCGCCGATGACGAGGGAGTCGAGACTGGCGGCGACGGTGAATAAATGGGCGATGCATTCCTTTCCCGTGTAGCGGTAGAAATAGGACGGGTTATAGGTCGGTTTTCCCGCCAAATCGAGGAAGAAGTCGCGCAGGGCCTGTTCATTTTCCCGGATGTCATCGACGACGGCGTAGACTTCGGAGCGGTTGCACGTCGAGAGGACGACGGCTTCGCGCAGGCCGCCGTAGTCGTCGAGGTGCTGCAGGCTGCTGCCGATGGCGTCCGGTGTCATGGCAAATTGTTCCCGAATGGCGACGGGGACCGTTTTATGGTTGAGTCCGACGATGACTAAATCCATGGCTAAGCCTCAATATCGCCGTTTTTCAGCCACCGGGCGACGTCGATGGCGTGGTAGGTGATGATGATGTCCGAACCGGCTCGCTTCATGCTGAGCAGGGATTCGGTGACGATGCGCTTTTCGTCGATCCAGCCTTTTTGCGCCGCCGCCTTGACCATGGCGTATTCGCCGCTGACGTTGTACGTGGCAATAGGCCGCTGACAGCGTTCCCGGGCCTGGCGGACGATGTCAAGATATGCCAGGGCCGGCTTTACCATGATGATGTCAGCTCCTTCGTCGAGGTCGAGGTCGATTTCTTTCATGGCTTCGCGGCTGTTGGCCGGGTCCATCTGGTAGCCCCGGCGGTCGCCGAAGTGAGGGGCCGAATCGGCAGCATCGCGGAAGGGGCCGTAATAGGCCGAGGCGTATTTGGCGGCGTAGGACATGATGCTGATGCCTGTGAAATCGTGGTCGTCGAGAGCCTTTCGAATGGAAGCGACGCGGCCGTCCATCATGTCCGACGGAGCGATGATGTCGGCACCGGCTTCTGCCTGGCTGACGGCAACTTTATTGAGAAGTTCCAAGGTAGCGTCGTTGTCGACTTCATGGCCTGTCAGCTTGCCGCAGTGGCCGTGGCTCGTGTACTGACAGAGGCAGACGTCGCCGACGATGACCATGTCGGGCACGGCTTTTTTGATGGCTCTCATGGCACGCTGGACCGGGCTTTCCGGATCCCAGGCACTGGAACCGATGTCGTCTTTATAGGCCGGCAGGCCGAAAATTTCGATGCCTTTGATGCCGAGTTCCCTGATTTCTTCAGCTAAGGCGACGGCATTATCGACGGACAGGTGGTAACAGCCGGGCATGCTGGGAATCTCTTCTTTGACCTTCGTTCCGGGGACGACGAAAATGGGGTAGATGAAATCGTTCAGGGACAGGTGATTTTCCCGTATCATAGCCCGCAGCGGCGCCGAACGGCGCAGGCGGCGGGGGCGGAGGGTATTGATGTTCATTGTTTTTCTAATCTCCAATCTTTTATACAATCAGTCAGACCTCTTGTCGTATAGGTCGAGGCTGTCAGGATATGCTTCAGGCCCTGTTCGCGGCACGTTCGGGCCGTGATGGGGCCGATACAGGCAAAGGTTACCTTGTCGAGGGACGAAGGGGCATCTGCTGTAAGTTCCAGGAAGTGGCGGACTGCCGACGAACTGGTGACGGTGACGACGTCGACGGCGCCGTCTGCTAACAGTTTTGTCAGGCGCTCCTTGTTTTCCTCGGCGCCGACCGTTTGGTAGGCTTCACAGATGTCGACGGAGGCCCCGTGACGGCGGAGGGTATCGGGCAAGAAAGAGCGGGCTTCTTTGGCGCGGGGGATGAGGATTTTTTCGCCGCCTGAAAGGTGGGGCGATAAGGCCTCAAAGAGCCCTTCGGCACAGTAAGCTCGGGGGACGACGTCGGCGGCAAGTCCGTGGGTGAGGAGGGCTTCTGCCGTGGCGCTGCCGATGGCGGCTAATTTTGCCCGTCCTAAGGCGCGGCTGTCGAGATTTTGTTTCGACAGGCGGCGGAAAAAGGCGTCGACGCCGTTGGTGCTGGTAAAAATCAGCCAGTCGTATCGGGAAATCTTGTCGATGGCGGTATCGAGGGCGGCATAATCGTCACTCGGCCGTTCGATGCGGATCGTCGGGACTTCGATGCACGATGCGCCTAAATCTTCCAGCTGACGGGTCAGGGCCGGTGCCTGAGCATGGGTCCGGGTGACGGCGATGCGAAGGCCAAAGAGGGGCTTGGTGTCGAACCACTGCATGGAAGGTCTAAGGGACACGACGTCGCCGACGACGAAGATGGCCGGTGCCTTGAAGTTTTGTGCCGCTGCTTTTTGGGCGATGTCGCCGACGGTGGCCACTAACGTTTCCTGTATGGGCTTGGTGCCCCAGCGGACGAGGGCGGCCGGCGTGTCGGCCCTTCTTCCATGGGCCATTAATTCTTTCGTAATCAAGGGCAGGTTGTGGACGCCCATGAGAAAGACCAAGGTATCGACGGCGGTAGCCAGTTTATCCCAACGGATGGACGATTCTTTCTTCGTCGGATCTTCATGGCCGGTGACGACGGCAAAGGACGAAGCCGCTGTCCGGTCGGTGACGGGAATGCCGGCATAGGCCGCAGCGCCGATGGCCGAGGTCACGCCGGGAATGATTTCAAAGGGGATGCCGGCGTCGTAGAGGGCCCGGCTTTCTTCGCCGCCGCGGCCGAAGACGAAGGGGTCGCCCCCTTTGAGGCGGACGACGACCTTTCCGGCCCGGGCTTTTTCAAGGAGTAAGTCGATGATTTTCTCTTGGGAGAGGGTGTGGTCGGCGGCTTTTTTGCCGACGTATATTTTTTCTGCATCGGGCCGGGCGAAGTCGAGAAGCCGTTCGTCGGCCAAGTAGTCGTAGATGACGACGTCGGCGAGGCTCAGGACGTCACGCCCTTTTAAAGTCAAGAGGCGGTAGTCGCCCGGTCCGGCGCCGGTGAGATATACAATGCCGTTCATGGAAAACCTCCTTTATTCGGCAGGGGTAATGCCGAGGTCTGTCAATATTTGGCGGCCCCCCTCGTCGAGGAGGGTCTTGGCAGCCTGTTGGCCAAGGGACCGGCTGTCAGAAACAGGGCCCGTCGCCTGATGGCGGAAGACGCGGCTGCCGTCGGGGGCGGCGATGATGCAGGACAGGGTAAGCTGCCCGTCTTTGGCCTTGCCGTAGACGCCGACGGGGACCTGACAGCTGCCGTTGATGGCCGCTAAAAAGGTGCGTTCGGCCGTCGTGGCGGCCGTCGTTTCTTCGTCGCAAAGAAAGGAAAGGGCCTGTTTCAAGTCGTCGTCATCGGCCCGGGTTTCAATCGCGAGCGCCCCTTGGCCGACGGCGGGAATCATGGTGTCCGTCGGCAGAAGCTGGGTAATGCGGTCCGTAAGGCCCAGGCGGGTGAGGCCGGCTTCGGCTAAGATGATGGCATCGTACTCGCCGTCATCGAGTTTTTTGAGCCTCGTATCGACGTTGCCTCGAAGGTCCCGGACGGTGAGGTCGGGACGGCGGGCGAGGAGCTGAGCCCTCCGGCGCAGGCTCGACGTACCGACACAGGCACCCTGCGGCAGGGCGTCGAGGGCGGCGTAGCGATTCGATACGAAGGCGTCGTGGACGTGAGACCTGGCCGTGACGGCAGCTAAGCAGAGACCGTCCGGGAGGTCGGCGGGCAAATCTTTCAGGCTGTGGACCGCCAAGTCGATGGTACCGGCGAGGAGGCGCGATTCGAGTTCTGTCGTAAAGAGCCCCTTGCCGCCGATGCGGGCCAAGGGAACGTCGAGGATCTTGTCCCCCTTCGTAACGATATGCTCGAGGGTTACGGTCAGCTCCGGATCGTAACCCTCGAGGGCTTTTTTGATGTATTCGGCCTGCCATAAGGCCAGGGCACTTTTTCGGGTGCCGATGGTTAACTTACGTTTCATGGCGGCTCCTTTCAAATTCGATAAGCTTCTGAAAGAGGCGGCGGCCGGCTTCGTCGATATCATTATTTTCGACGAGAGCCATGACGTCGTCTGACAGGGCCGTGCGCCAAAAAGCATGACGGTCTTTGGAAGACGGCAAGGCCTCTCTGGCAGCGCTGCGGACGCGGGCTACTTCATCGAGCCAGCGGCTGTAGCGATCGTCGAATTGCTGTTCTAATTTCTGCCGCAGCCAACGCGAGAAGGCCGGTCCCTTGCCGTTCGTTGAAATGGCAAGCTGCAAGTCCCCTTGGCGGACGATGGCCGGCAAGGTGAAACTGCATAGTTCGGGGACGTCGCAGACGTTGATTGGTTTGCCCGCGTCTTCGGCGGCCTGCGAGGCCATACGGCTTACGCTTTCATCGTCGGTGGCACAGATGATGAGGAAGAAAGGCTTTTCGTCGCCTCGTTCATACTTTTTGGCCTTCCACGTCAAAAGGCCTGAGGCGGCCCGGTCTTTCAGTGTGTCCGTTGCCGTCGGGGCGATGATGGTGACGACGGCGCCTTCGTCGAGGAGGCGCGTCACTTTGCGCTCGGCAACGGTACCGCCGCCGATGACCAGGCAAGGCCGGTTTCGGAGATCTACATTTATAGGATACATAGGGAATCCTCGCTTTTTTATAATATATTCCTTATTATACACAATTCTCCGGAAAAAAGCGTGGCAACGACAACACTTTTAGAAAGAGGGATATGAGAAAATCCGTACAGTGCGGGACTGTACGGATTTGTCGGCTGTCGGAGCGGAATCAGCGGATGAAATTGGTCTTGATCGGGGCTTCGGTCTCCGGCGCTTCAATGCCGGCTTTTTTTCCGGCTTCGATGCAATGCAGGATCCAGGCCATGTTGCGGCCTAAGGTGCGCATAATCTGAAGGCCTTCTTCGTCGCGTCTGACTTCGTCCGGCGTATTGCCGTGGACCATGGGCCAGTAGCTCGAAGCGACGCTGATCATCTGGTGGTAGGCCAGGTATTTATTGAGGACGTCTAAGGTCGCCGTCGTGCCGGCCCGGCGGGCAGAGGCGACGGTGGCGCCGACTTTATGGACCAACGCGTTTCCGGCCATGCCGGCTAATTGGTCCATGAAGGACATGATTTCGCCTGTCGGCGAAGCCCAGTAGACGGGGGAGCCGATGACCAGGCCGTCGGCGGCATTCAACTTTTCAGCCACGGCTGTGACGACGCCTTTGTCGGGGACGGCGTAGATGATTTCCGTATCGATGCCGTTTTCACGGAGCGTATCGGCGACGACGGACAGGGCCGTATAGGTGCAGCCTTTTTCGCGGCGGCTGCCATTTAATAAGATAACCTTCATGGAAAATCCCTCCTAGATAGTTGGCTGAGTGAACGGGCCAATAAAATAGTCACATATATCTATATATACCAAGATAACTATACCATAGGATGGGGAAAGGAGCAAGGCGGTCATCGTCAGGTAGGATCATTGCCTTTTTGGCATAGAAAAAGACTCTCTTATGAAATAAAAATATCAAAATATAAAATTAAAAATGATATTTTTATTGCATTTAGGAAATGGGCGTGGTATCATAAGGGCATCAAAAAGACTTGTCATGATTCATGAAAGGAAGTATGACTTATGAATACAATTACGCCGATGGATTCTGTCAATCAGGAAGTTTGGATTGGCGTCGATGTCGGAACGACCGGTGTCCGTGCCATTGCCTACACGGAAGAAGGCGTCAACATCTGCTCATCCGAAGCTTTTTATCCCTTACTGACACCTCGTCCCGATTGGGCCGAAGAAAGCCCGCTCCAGATTCTCGAAGCCGTTCAGGCGGTCATTCGCAAGACGACGGAACAACTTCGTTACCGGAATAAGGAACTGGCCGGCATCGCCTTGAGTACGGCCATGCACAGTTTTGCCGCTCTTGACGAAAATTTTGAACCCCTTCACGATATGCAGACCTGGGCCGACAGCCGCAGTGCCGCCATCGTCCGCGAGATGAAGAAAGACGAAGCCTTATGCCGCTCCTTTTACGAACGGACGGGCTGCCCGATTCACGCCTGCTATCCCTTTGCCAAGATTATCTGGCTCCGTCAGAACCAGCCCGAACTGTTCCGCCAAATGCGTTTCGTCGGATCTCTGAAGGATTACTTATACTATCATCTGACCGGTGAGTGGCTCGTCGATAAGTCGACGGCCAGCACGACGGGCATGTACAACGAACAGACCCTCGCATGGGACGATGAAATCATCGCCTACGCCGGTATCACCAAGGACCAGCTGCCGCCTGTCGTCTCGACGACGTACAGCCATGGACTGAGTGAAAAGGCAGCCAAGAATCTTCGCCTTCCGGCCAATCTTCCCGTCGTCATCGGGGCTACGGACGGCGTTTTAGTCAACGTCGGCATCGGCGCCGTCGAACCGGGACAGATCAGCGGTACCATCGGTACCAGCGGAGCTCTTCGCATGCTGACCCGTCAGCCTAAGGTCGACCCGCAGATGCGTACTTGGTGCTACAACCTGACCGACGACATGTGGGTCGCCGGCGGGGCCATCAACAACGGTGGCATGATCCTGCGCTGGGTCCGCGACAAGATTTGCCATTACGGCGGAAGCGCCTTGGAAACGCTGGACATCGACCCGTATGACCTGATGACCATGAAGGCCGAACACGTCGACGCCGGTGCCGACGGGCTCATCTGCCTGCCTTGCTTTACGGGTGAACGGGCACCGCACTGGAACTCGGAACTGCGGGGCATGTTCTTCGGCTTTTCCCTCAATCACAGCCGATCCCATATGATCCGCGCCGTCATGGAAGGTATCTGCTACAGCCTGAACAGCGTCATGGCCGCCCTTCGGGAATTTGGCGACGTCAAGGATATTCGGGTCAGCGGCAGCTTTACCAAGTCTAAACTCTGGCTCCAGATTATGTCGGACGTCTTCGACGAAGCGATTACCCTGCCCGACAACAGTGAAGGCGCAGCCTTTGGCGCCGCTGTCTTAGGCTTCATTTCAAGCGGGAAGTTAAAGAGCATTGCCGATACGGCCAATTTAGTTCACGCCAAGAAAGTTTATACGCCCATTGAAGAAAATGCCGCCGTATACCGTGAGCTCTACGATATTTTCACTCGCCTCTACCAAAAATTACAAGGTGAATTTGCCGATATTGCGGCATACCAGCAGCAATTAAAATTATAATTTTCAGCAGAAAAGGGGATGTACTTATGATGCTTCATGATATTGGCGTCGTCGGCATGGCTGTTATGGGCAGCAACCTGGCCCTTAACATGGCCGACCACGGTTATGACGTCGCTGTCTACAACTATACGCCGGATTTGACGGAAAAATTCCTGAAAGAACGGCCTCATGATAAGATCCACGGCTTTTTGGAACTCGATGAATTCTTAGCCTCCCTCAAACGGCCGCGCAAAATCATGCTCATGATCATGGCCGGAGCGCCTGTCGACAGCATGATCGATCAGCTCCTCTCTCGCCTCGATGAAGGAGACATCATCATCGATGGGGGAAACTCTTACTTCGGCGATACGCAGCGCCGCTGTGAACGCTGTAAAGAAGCGGGCATCCACTTCTACGGCATGGGTATTTCCGGCGGGGAAACGGGGGCTCGCCGCGGCCCGGCTATCATGCCCGGCGGTAATAAAGAAACGTACGCTGAAATCCAGCCCATTTATGAAGCCATTGCCGCCAAAGCTTCGGACGGCAAGCTCTGCTGCACCTACATCGGTTCTGACGGCGCCGGCCACTACGTCAAGATGGTCCACAACGGCATTGAATATGCCGACATGCAGCTCATTGCCGAAGCCTATTTATTGCTCAAATACGTCGGTGGCTACGACAATGCAGCCATTTCTAAGATTTTCCATGAATGGAACCAAGGGGAACTGAAGAGCTTCCTCATCGGCATCGCTGCCGATATCTTCGCCGAAGACGATGAAGACGGCGGCCAGGTCCTCGACAAGATTGCCGACGCTGCCGGCCAGAAGGGTACCGGTCGCTGGACCAGCATCGAATCGATGAAACAAGGCGTCGACATCTCCATGATCACGGCCGCCTGCAACGCCCGGGTCATGTCCCATGCGCTGAGCCGCCCCAAGGCACAGCAGGTTGTCGTACGGCCTGAAATCACGAACCAAAGCGGAGATGACTTCGTCGAAGCCGTCCGCCAGAGCCTGTACGCGGCTAAAATCGTTGCCTACGCCCAAGGCTTCTCCCTCTATAAGAGCGCTTCGGAAACGTATGACTGGCACCTCGATTACGGGGCTATTGCGTCGATTTTCCGGGCCGGCTGCATCATCCAGGCCGAATTTTTGACCAAGATCACCGAAGCCTATGGCAAGAATCCCAATCTTGACAACCTCTTGTTCGACGATTTCTTCCTCAAAAAAATCAATGACAACCAAGGAGCCCTGCGCCGCATCATCGGCCTTGCCGTCAGCCAGGGACTTCCCATTCCGGCTTTCTCAGCGGCCCTTCAGTACGTCGATGCTTACAGCAGCCCGCAGGTGGGGGCCAACCTCATTCAGGCCCTGCGCGATTATTTCGGGGCCCATACCTTCCAGCGTGTCGATAAAGAAGGGACCTTCCATCATCACTGGCACGAACACTACACGAAATAAAGGAGGTTTATACCATGCCACTCGTTATCCTTGCTGTAGGCATACTGATCCTGTTTTTCCTGATTGTAAAAGTAAAACTCAATAGTTTTCTGGCCTTGCTCCTCGTCGCCGGCATCGTCGGCCTTGCCGAAGGCATGCCTATCGATCAATTGATTCCGACCATTGAAAAAGGGCTTGGCGGTACCCTCGGGGGCCTTGCCATCGTCGTATCCTTCGGTGCCATGCTGGGCAAACTCATGGCCGAAAGCGGCGGTGCCCAGCGCATTGCTACGACGCTGATCAACGTCTTCGGACGGGAAAAGGTCAAGTGGGCCGTTTGCCTGACGGGCTTCATCGTCGGCATTGCCTTGTTCTATGAAATCGGCTTCGTCCTCCTCATTCCCTTGGTATTCACCATTGCCGCCGAAGCCAAGATTCCTCTCCTTGAAGTCGGGATTCCCATGGCAGCGGCCTTGTCGGTCACGCACGGCTTCCTGCCGCCTCATCCCGGTCCGACGGCGATTTCCATCATCTATAATGCCGATATCGGCACGACCTTATTATACGGCGCCGTCATCGCCATTCCGACGGCCATCGTCGCCGGCCCCTTGTACTGCAACTTGACAAAGGACATCAATCCGGAGATCCCTAAGGGCATGTACAATCCGAAAATCTTTAAGGATGACGAAATGCCAAGCTTCGGCATCTCCGTCTTCACGGCCCTCGTTCCGGTCATCCTCATGGCTGCGTCTGCTATCTCTAAATTGACCATGGATGCCGATTTGCCCCTGCGTCACGTCCTGACCTTCTTCGGCCAGCCTGATATTGCTCTGACCATTTCGGTGGCCATCGCCATTTATACCTTCGGCATCGGCCGCGGCAAGTCTATGGAAGACGTCATGAAAACCGTCCAAGATGCGGTCCTTGCCATTGCCATGATTTTACTCATCGTCGGCGGCGGTGGTGCCTTGAAGCAGGTCCTCATCGACAGCGGCCTCGGTACCTATATCGGGGAACTGGTGGCCAACTCCGACCTCTCGCCCCTCTTTTTGGCCTGGCTGGTAGCTGCCGTCATCCGCACGGCCTGCGGTTCGGCTACCGTCGCAGCCCTCACGGCCGGCGGGATTGCCGCCCCCATTGCCGTCGTTACGGGCGCCAACCCGGAATTAATGGTTCTGGCAACCGGTGCCGGGTCGCTCATCTTCAGCCCGCCCAATGATCCCGGTTTCTGGTTATTCAAAGAATTTTTCGGACTGACCATCAAAGAAACGGTCCGTACCTGGTGCGCCTTGGAAACGATCATCGCCGTCATGGGCCTCATCGGCGTCCTTGTCTTAAACGTATTTGTAGGGTAAAATAGAAACGTAAATAATGAGTAGGAGAGAATCTTATGGAAGAAGCAAACATCCAGCGATTTCCCGTCCTGCGCAGTGTATACGGCGGTCTGACTAAGTCAGAGCGCCGTATTGCCGATTATATTGCCAATCACGCCGGCGTCGTCATGGAACAGACCGTAGCCGACTTGGCGGCGCAGACGGAAAGTTCAGAAATCACCATTTCACGGTTTTGTAAGAAATTAGGCTGCAGCGGCCTGAAAGAATTGAAAGTGATGCTGGCCGCAGGGCTGTCGACAGCGCCGCAAAAAGATTTTCACGATATCGCCTCCGGCGACGGCGGCAGCGACGTAGCCTCCAAGATCTTTGCCAACATCGCCGAAGGCCTCCAGGACACGCTGAGCCTCCTCGATTATGAGGCCCTCGACCGGGCGGCGGCCATGATTTTGGCGGCCAACAGAGTCTATGTCTTTGGCTTTGGCAATTCGGCCACGGTCTGTGCCGATATGGAGACCCGGTTTTTGCGTCTGGGCCTGGCCATCCGGGCCGAATCCGATTCCCATATGCAGGTCACAGAAGCGGCCTTGATGACAGAAGGGGACGTCGTCATTGCCGTCTCTCACAGCGGGGCTACCAAGGAGCTCCTCCAGTCCGTTCGGGCGGCCAAGAAGGCCGGTGCCGGCATCATCGTCATTACCAGCCACGGACGGTCGCTCCTGGCGGAAGAAGCCGATATCTGCCTCTGCGGCATGGGCCGCGAAGTTCAGTACACGTCGGAAGCCGGCGCCTCGCGCTTGATCCACATGGCCATTGGCGACGTCCTTTATACACGGATTGCCATGCAGGAAAGAAGCGTATTCCGGGGCAATATGGAAAAGATGCGCAAAGAAATCGGCAAGAAGCGGCAATTTTGACAGCAGGTGCCTGAAATCCGTGTGCAGCTCGATGGGCGGCGTTACGATGGATGCGTTGAACCATAAAAAGACGTCCCCTGCCGCATACCGCATCAGGATATGCAAAATGAGGGGACGTCCTTTTATATTATCCGTATATCAACATCGTTGTGTGGCGTCAATGATGCCTTCCGAGCGGCTTTACAAGGGATGGCGAAAAAGGTAATACCTGACTTCCGGAAATGCAGCAGAAGAAGAAACTCCGGCCGATACAGCACATCAGGTTTTGCTTCAGGGCATAAAAAAGGCCCCATGCCCATCCCATACGCCACAAGTGACGTACAGAGGATAGCAAGCCGCGAAGGCTTGTCTGCTGTTCAACAGCAGAACATGGTTCCTAGTATAGTAAGTATATCCGGATTATGGGATGGCGTCAAGGATAGGGTAAGAGATCTAAAAGGCGTCAACTCAGATGTGGACTTTTTGAGCGATTTGTGGAATAATAGAATCGCTATATAGAAATGAGGAAGGATGATCAGAGGGTGAAAAAATTTGTGGAAATGGCGACCATCGTCGAAAATACAGCCATCATTCCGGAAGTCTGGAAAATGGTCTTCAAGGCGCCGAAGACGGCCCGAGAAGCCAAGGCCGGTCAGTTTGTCAACGTCCACCGTGATGGGGGACAGACCTTTTTGCGCCGTCCTTTCGGCATCGTCGACGCCGATGTTGATGCGGGAACGGTGACCATTATTTACCGCTTGGTCGGTATCGGCACGGAAGAAATGAAGGATCTCCGTCCCGGCGATGTAATCAACGTCGAAGGCCCCTTAGGGGACGGCATCTTTACGACGACGCCGGGGAAAGTCCTCCTCGCCGGCGGCGGTGTCGGCTTGGCACCGCTCATCTTCTTGGCGAAACAGCTTGATCATCCCATCGTGCTCGTCGCCGGCAAGACGGCAGCGGAAACGTTTTGGACCGAGTTTTTTGAACCCTATGCCGAAGAAATTTACGTCACTACCGATGACGGCTCGAAGGGCATCAAAGGCTTTGCCGTCGATGCCCTGCCGACGATTTTTTCGCAGCACGCCATCGACCGCGTATCGGTCTGCGGTCCGACGATGATGATGAAGACCATTGCCGAAGGGTCGGCTAAAGCCGGCATCGACTGTGAAGTCTCTATGGAAAAGCGGATGGCCTGCGGCATCGGCGTCTGCCTGGGCTGTACCTTTGAAAGCAAGCGGGACGGCAAGCGCTATAAGGTCTGCACCGACGGCCCTGTTTTCCCGGCAAAGGAGGTCTTCTGATGATCAGTGAACGGATTGCCGTCGAATTCGCCGGTATCTCGATGAAAACGCCTGTCATGGGTGCGTCGGGAACCTTCGGATTCGGCATTGAATACAGCGATTTTCTCGACCTCGACGCCGTCGGGGCCATCATTTCCAAAGGCATTACGCCTTTGCCGCGGCCGGGCAATCCCGGTGTCCGCGTCGCCGAAACGCCGGCAGGCATGCTCAACTGCATCGGCCTGGAAAACCCCGGTGTCGACGCCTTTAAACGGGATATCCTGCCTAAAGTACATGCGGCTTGTACGACGCCGCTTATCGTCAATGTTTCCGCCGGCAGTGTCGAAGAATACGGACAAATCGCGGCTGACCTCGACGTCGACGGCGTCGCAGGCCTTGAAGTCAATATTTCCTGCCCGAACGTCAAAGAAGGGGGCATCGTCTTCGGCACCCAGCCCGAAGCGGCTGCCGCCGTTACGCGCAGTGTCAAGGACAACACGAAAAAGCCGGTCATCGTCAAATTATCGCCCAACGTTACGGACATTACGACCATGGCCAAGGCTGTCGAAGCGGCCGGTGCCGATGCCATTTCTCTCATCAACACCCTGACCGGCATGGCCATCGACATCACGACGCGCCGTCCCATTTTGGGCAACATCACCGGTGGCTTGTCGGGTCCTGCCATAAAGCCTATTGCCCTGCGCATGGTCTGGCAGGCTTCGAAGGCCGTCTCCATTCCCATCTTGGGCCTCGGCGGTATCGTGACTTGGCAAGATGCCGTAGAATTCATGCTGGCCGGTGCCAGCACGGTTGCTGTCGGCGCTCATAACTTCGTCGATCCCCGAGCCGTCGAAACCGTTGCCGAAGGCCTCGACCAATACTGCAAAGACCAGGGTATTGCCCATATCAGCGACATCGTCGGTCAATTAGAAGCATAAAAGAAGAGTATACATTAACGTCTTGTGGACCTATCCCGTTCACAAGGCGTTTTTTGTTGTCATGAAATAACAATATATATTAATCTTATGAATATCCAACATAAAAATAGTTGGTCTCATCTTGTTTTATCCGTCGTTTTATAATTGAAAGCTTAAAAAATAAAATATCTATCAGTATTTATGAATAGTTATATTATAGATATATTTGACAAAATAAACACAAAATATATAAAATGAGAGGGGATAGAACTGCATATCTTGTATATTGATGAAAAATAAGAGAGGAGCCGATGCGGATGTTTTGCAGATTTTGCGGAGCAAAGCTGGTGGAAGGCGCCAGATTTTGTTCTAAATGCGGAAAAGCCATTAACCCCAAGGACGAACGGGTTTCGTTGAAAAAGGAGAAAAAGGCAGCGTCAAATATAAAGTCAGAGGCAGCGTCAGACATAAAGGCAAGGGAAGACAACCGTTCTTGCAGGACAAAGAGCGATACATCGAATATAGATGAATCTTTGAATGCTGCGAAAGATAAAGCGGCCGACCTGTTTGACAAAGTCGTAAAATCAACGAAGGCTGCAGCCTCGGGGAATGCCAAAAATATTATTCACGGCTTGGTAAATCCCGATCCGAATATGAAACAGGAAAATTATGGCGGTCGTTTTCCGACGGATCACAGCCGGTACACGGCCTTTCTCGTGTTTATGTGGGTCACGACCCTTCTTTCTTCGATTTGTCTATTCGTAAAAAACTATGCCCTTACGAAAACCTATTCCTTAGCTTTTGGCACCCTTCGGGGCGATATGGTTGATGGTTTTGGCTATAGTAGGCAGATGGCGAATTTGGAAAACGAATACTACCATTTTCAGTCGATGGCCGATACGGCCGGCGGTATCTATGGATTGGTTGCCTTGTTTTCTATCTGCGTAGGGATATATATTCTTTTTAAATCAGGTGTTCTCAGCTATCTTTTAAAAGTAGGATTGGGGATATTTATTTCTATTTTGATTATGTTATTTTTTGGAATGGAATTTTCCCGCCTATTTTTTCCGATTCTTATCGCCATTTCCATTTGGGCCAATCATAAGAAATGGAAATTCATTCGAAAATACCTCCGCTCTATCGGAGTCAATGTCGTTGTTTTTATTATAGGTGTCTTATCATGGATTGCAGGCGTCATTGGAATCGTTATCAGCGGATTGATGCAGGAACCGTCCTTACTTACGATTTCATTCATCGCTCTTTTGGTGGGGCTATTCGGGCCGCCCTTGGCCATTCATCTGTTTTTAAGAAAAGAGGAGCGGAAGGGCATGCCCTTCTTGGAATCCATGCGATTATTGACGGTAGTGCCGGTTACGGCCATCTTCTTTATCGTGGGCATCGTCGGGCTGATTACGGTTCCTGCCTTAAGTGTCCATCATGTCGTCGATAATTTTGACTGGGGACAGTTCGACTATGGCCTTGCCGATGCAGGTACTGCTGCTTACGATGTCGGGCCGGACGTCGATTCGGCAGGAACGCCTTCGATTTCACCGGACGTGGATTTGCCGGAGGGACAGGATTTTTTGGGAGATCCGTCTTCCGGTGCCGTTTCGCCCGATTCGAGCTTCCCGCAGGATACGGCGGGGAACCTATCCGAGCCTATGGAGGCCAATCCTTCGTCTGTCGTCGGGGCAGAACCCTTAGCGGAAAGTATAGCTGCCTTTCCGGATATGCCTTCCTTCATGGAGGCTTCGCTCCCTCAATTTCACCAGGCCGGATTTTTGATGGATCCCAATTCCATGGTACAATATTTGCCGACTGACGGCCAGGGCATCATGTTCCAGACGGCGGACGGCACGGCCTCCATGACCTTTAAAGAGGGAAACATATTGGCAGCCGACGGCAATATGCCCATCGGACAATACCATTATGACATCACTTCCCATGCGACTATGATTGAAGATCCGACGGGAATGCCCTTAGGGAAGGTCGTAGGAAATCAGTTATACGATAACAACGGTGTTTTACAGGTAGAAATGAGCCCTAAGAATGATGTCATTACGGTTGGCTATGTGGACGGCAAACCGGCATTTCAAATTATAGGGAAACCGGGAAATCAAATGGTCATGGCAGCGGACAATAGTGAAGTATATGGTACGTTAAAGCGAGTCTGACTATACTTCGTCCAGGTACGAAACCGTACAGAGACGGCATACGTGGATGTTGCAGAACTAAGTTTTCTCCAGCGGCCGATCTAATGAAGATGCATGAAATAATTTAAATATCTCTATAATCGTAAAAGTGCTTTATCCTTTGGGGATAAGGCACTTTTTTGGGGGACAACGTTATATAAGTGGTGCGATGTATAACCATTTTTATCATAAGCGGCAAGTATAAAAAAAAACATGGCCATGAGAACGTTGTGTTCATGACCATGTCGGGAGATTCTTTTATTTCTTATTCTTTTTATGCGATGCCAGGTCGCCGCCGTACTGGATGAGGTTGACGACGACGATGAGGATGATAATCGTCGCCAGCATGACGTCGGGACGGAAACGCTGGTAGCCGTAGCGGATGGCGATGTCACCGAGGCCGCCGCCGCCGATGGCACCGGCCATGGCCGAAGCCCCGATGAGGTTGACGATGAGGACGGTGACGTTGTTGATGATCGTCGGCAAAGCTTCCGGCAGGAGGACCTTGCGAATGATCTGGAAGGGCGTGGCGCCCATGGATTCCGCAGCTTCGACGAGGCCGTAATCGACGTCGCGGATCGACGTTTCGACGAGGCGGCTGAGGAAGGGAATGGCGACGATGGTCAAGGGGACGCAGGCCGCTGCCGTACCGATAGACGTACCGGCAATGAGTCGGGTCAAGGGGATGATGGCCACCATGAGGATGATGAAGGGCACGGAACGGATGATGTTGACGATGGTGCCCAAAATCCGGTTGATGAAGAGGTTTTGCAGGATGTGGCCCTTGCTGGTCGTGACTAAGGTGACGCCCAGGGGGATGCCGATGATGCCGGCGATGACCGTGGCCACGGCGACCATATAGAACGTTTCTTCAATGCCTTGGAGCATTAACTTAATGATTTCTTGGGACATAACCTAATACCTCACTTCCTATCGGTAATGTTTTAATATACGAGAAGGCCTTGGCCTGGGTTTCCATATCGCCCATGATGACGATAATCAAGTAGCCGAAGGGTTCGTCTTGGATGTAGTCGATGTTGCCGTAGAGGACGCTGACTTTGACGTGGAAGGTGCTGACGATTTCCGAGACGACCGGTTCGTGGGTAGCCTGACCTTTAAAGCGCAGGCGAACGAGCATATCCCGGTCCGGCGTCGGTTGATCGGAGACACCGAGATTCTTAATCCCTTTCGGCAGTTCCATATTGATGACCGACGTGACGAAGTCCTTCATGGTCTGGGACTGGGGATTGGTGAAGATGTCGACGACGCGGCCCAGTTCCTTGATGACGCCGCCTTCGATGACAGCTGCCCGATGGCAGATGTTTTGGACGACGGCCATTTCATGGGTAATGATGACGATGGTAATGCCCAGGCGCTGGTTGATGTCCTGGAGGAGTTCCAAGATGGATTTCGTCGTCTGCGGGTCGAGGGCCGACGTCGCTTCGTCGCAAAGGAGAATCTTAGGGTCGCTGGCAAGGGCCCGGGCAATGCCGACGCGCTGTTTCTGGCCGCCCGAGAGCTGGGACGGATAGTTAGCGGCGCGGTCGCTGAGGCCGACCAGTTCCAAGAGGGATTCGACTTTTTTATGGATGACGTCTTTCGAGGCGCCGACCAGTTCCAAGGGGAAGGCGATGTTTTCGGCAACCGTCCGCGACGAGAGGAGGTTGAAGTGCTGGAAAATCATGCCGATATTTTTGCGTTCTGCCCGAAGCTGGGATTCGCTCATTTTGCACAGGTCTTTGTCGTCGATGATGACTTCGCCGCTGGTCGGTTTTTCCAGCATATTGATGCAGCGGACGAGGGTCGATTTGCCGGCACCGCTCTTGCCGATGATGCCGAAGATCTCGCCGTCTTCGATGGTCAGGTTGATGCCCTTTAAGGCTTGGATTTGGGCAGCGCCGCCGTAGGTTTTGGTAATGTTCTTTAAGGTAATCACAGTATCACTCCTTGAGCCAGGCGTACAGGGGATAAAGACAATAAAAAAGGCCGTCATGCAGATGACGGCCGTCAATACGGTGTTACTTCATCTGTCGGAATGTTCCGGTGGACTTGGCACCTTCCCGAATGGGGGTTGCCGCAGCGTCATCGGGCCAGTCCCTCAGCTGCTCTGGATGAAAGGTATATTGTTGTTGCAACTTATAATAGCACGGCTTTTTGCCGTTGTCAATAAGTAATCTTTACTCGGCCCAGTTTCCGTTGGTGAATACCGGAACGACAGTGCCGTCTTTTTTTAGGCCCGTAATGGTAAGGTCCTTCGAGCCGACCATGAAGTCGACGTGAATCATGGAATCGTTGAGGCCGGCTTTAGAAAGGCCTTCTTTGTCGAGTTCCGTGCCGCCTTCAAGGCAGGTCGGGTACGACGCGCCGAGGGCTAAATGGCAGGAGGCATTTTCATCGAATAAGGTTTCGTAGAATAAGATGCCCGACAGAGAAATGGGCGATGCGTAGGGGATGAGGGCCACTTCTCCCAGGCGGCCGGCGCCTTCATCGACGGCGACGAGTTTTTTTAAGACGTCTTCGCCGATTTCGGCAGCGGCGTCGACGACCTTGCCGTCCTTAAAGGTCAGGTGGAAGTGGTCGATGGTGTTGCCGTTGTAGACGAGAGGTCGCGTACTGTATACTGTGCCGTTTACGGCGTCGGCTTTCGGCGCCGAGTAGATTTCTTCCGTCGGTACGTTGGCGTTGAATAAGATGCCCGTTTCCGTTTTTTCCATGCCGCCCTGCCAGATATGGTTATCCGGAAGGCCGACGGTGAGGTCCGTGCCCAGGCTGTTGGTGTAGTGAAGGCTCGTGAAGTGCTGATCGGTCATCCACGTCCGGCGGTCTTTGAGATTCGAGAGGTGTTCGTCCCAGTCGGCCAAGGGGTCTTTCCCGTCGGCTCGGGACGACTGGAGAATCTGGTCCCACAGGGCGTCATAGGCCTTGTCTGCGTCAAGATCAGGATAGAGGAGTTTGGCCCAAACGGCACTCGGTACAGCGGCGACGAGCCACGTCGTCTTCGAGGCCATCATGCCGTCGACATATTCTTTCAAAGCCTGGTTGTGGGCCTTTTGCTGGGCAAAGATCTTCTTCGTATCGATGCCGCTCAGGAGCTTGGGATTGGCCGAAATGAGGCTCAGGAAGGCCGCTTTTTTATGGTAGTAATGAAGGCTGAAGTCGCGGCGCCAGTCGGGCAGGGACTCAAAAGACGACAGGTCTTCGTGTTCGTAGCGAAGGCGGGTCATGGCGTCGGAACGCCAGTTGGCGACGACTTCCGAGGCTCCGGCCGCATAGGCTTCTTTGGTCAGTAAGGTGACGAAGTCGTGGGCTTCGACAGGGGCATTGATGACTAAGGTCTGTCCCTTCTGTATATTGAGGCCTTTTTGCAGTAAGACTTTGGCATAGGCCGTTAATTGTGTCGTAGTCGGCATATGAATCAACTCCTTATAGATGTATTACAGGCGCCAGGCAGTCTGTTTCCACAGGCGCCAGTTGAGGGCGGCGGCGTTAATGGCCAGGCTGATAATGAGGCTGAGCCAGTAGCCGTAGGGGCCGTATGGGGTGAGGTGGGCCATGGCATAGCCCATGGGGATGCTGATGAACCAATAGGTGATGAAGGCTACGTAGGTAATGATGCGCACGTCTTTGTAGCCGCGGAGGATACCTTGGACCGGCGTTCCCATGGCATCGCAGAAGGCGAAGGCTACGGCGCATAAGATGAAGCTGCGCAGGGCCCGGAGGGTATCCGTATCGGTCGTGAATAAGGCGGCAATGTCGTCGACGAAGACGTAGGTGAAGAGGGTGACGCCGACGGCGATGATAAGGGCCGTGAGCTGACAGAGGACGGCATACTGCCGGGCGCCGTGGTAATTTTTAGCCCCGACCTCATAGCCGATGACGATGGTCGCTGCCAAGCTGATGCTCCAGGGAATGGTATAGGTCAACGTCGTGAAGCTGATGGCAGCCTGGTTGGCGGCAAGGTATAAGGTGCCGAACTCGGTCATCAACAGGCCGACGATGGAAAAGAGGCTGGTCTCACAGAAGACGGCGATGAAAATGGGAATGCCGAGTTCGAGCTGATGGTAGGCATGGTGCCAACTGAAGGGCCGCAGGTGCCGCCACAGTCCGTACGAGCGGAAGGGCTCCATAAAGGCCAGGACGGCGACGAAGAGGAGAAAAGAAATCCATGACGCGATCGTAATGGCATAGCCCGTTCCGATGCCGCCCATGGCCGGAATCGGTCCGGCACCGAAGATGAGCAGTCGGAAAAGAATGATGGTGAGAACCAGGTTGGTCATGAGAATGGCCATCGATACCTGGGTCTTGCCGTGGGCGTCGACGACGTAACGCATCGTCGCCTGGAGGCAGATCGGAATCAGGCCTAAGGCCAGGGCCTTGAGATACTCCCAGGCAATATAGTGAACCTTGGGCTCGAGGGTCAGAAAGTCGAGGAAGGGCGGCAGCAGGAGATAGCCTGCTATAAAGATAAAGGCCGTAAAGGCCAGGCTCAGGTAGAGGCTCTGCATGATGTAGATGGGAATTTCTTCCGTCTTTTTAGCCCCTCGAAGCTGGGCGATGATCGGCGAGATGCCAAAGAAGATGCCGCACAGGCCGGCAAAGACGGGAATCCAGACGTTGACGGCGACGGCGACGCCGGCTAAATCGACCGTACCGGCGCGGCCGCTGAAAATCGAGCTGAAGACCGATGTGCCAACTTGGGCCATCTGGGTCAGGAGCAGGGGAAAGAACAGGGTCAAAAAATGACGCCATTGGTGAAGCTGGGGGAACATGAAAACCTCCTTATACGAAAAAAGCGTTGTCTCAGATGACAACGCTTTTTCTACAGTTCAACTTATTTGCCCATCGCATTGACTTTGGAAGCCAAACGGGATTTTTTACGAGCTGCCGTATTTTTATGGAGAACGCCTTTACGTGCGGCGCTGTCGATTACGCTGCTAGCTTTATCAAATGCCTGTTTAACGGCATCAGCGTCACCGCCGAGGATGGCTTCGTTCGTACGGCGGATAGCGGTATGAACGGAAGATTTTACTCGAGAGTTAGCTGCATGACGAGCTGCGTCTTTTTCCATCGTTTTCATGTTGGATTTAATCTGCGGCAATGGATTCACCTCCCTAATTTACAAGAACACTAGAAAAAATTTTACCATATGCCACAGAAAAAATCAATAGTTTTTTTGCAGGACATGCGATTAGGCTTTACCTTCCGAACCGAGGACGGCTTTGATCTTATGCGCTACGATGTCGTGAACGAACTGACGGCCGTCGGTCAGGTACTGACGCGGGTCGAAGTGGTCCGGATGCTGAGCCATGTGCTGGCGGATGCCGGCAGTCAGGCCGAGACGGAGGTCGGAGTCGATGTTGATCTTGCAGACCGACAGGGAAGCAGCTTTGCGGAGCTGATCTTCAGGGATGCCGACAGCGTCAGCCAAGTCGCCGCCGTTGGCGTTGATGATTTTGACGTATTCCGGTACGACCGAGGAAGCACCGTGGAGTACGATCGGGAAGCCCGGCAGGCGTTTGGAAACGTCTTCGAGGATGTCGAAGCGGAGCGTCGGCGGTACGAGAACGCCGTCTGCGTTGCGCGTGCACTGTTCCGGAGTGAATTTGAATGCGCCGTGGCTGGTGCCGATAGCGATAGCCAAGGAATCGACGCCCGTGCGGGATACGAATTCTTCGACTTCTTCCGGACGGGTGTAGTGAGCTTCTTCAGCCGAGACGTTGACATCGTCTTCGATGCCGGCCAGCTGGCCGAGTTCGCCTTCGACGACGACGCCCTTGGAATGAGCGTATTCAACGACTTTTTTCGTCAAAGCAATATTGTCTTCGAAAGAATGTTTGGAGCCGTCGATCATGACAGACGTGAATCCGCTGTCGATGCAGTCTTTGCAGGTTTCAAAGTCAGCACCGTGGTCGAGGTGAAGGGCGATGGGGAGATCGTAATCTTCCAGGGCTGCGGCTACGAGATGTTTCAAGTACGACGGTTTCGCATATTTGCGGGCACCGGCCGAAGCCTGAAGGATGATCGGGGATTTCAATTCAGCAGCAGCTTCTGTGACAGCCTGGACGATTTCCATGTTGTTGATGTTGAATGCACCGATGGCATAGTGGCCTTCATAGGCTTTTTTAAACATTTCTGTAGTTCCAATTAATGGCATGTTTACATTCCTCCTACAAGTTACGTATAGAATAGTGTTAATGTATATAATTCCAGCCGGCCTGGCGGACGAGGACGCCCATATCTTCAGGCAGCCGGGAATTAACGGTAATGAAGCGATGTGTCATGGGGTGGGTAAACTGCAGGCAGTAGGCGTGGAGGGCCTGACGCTGTATGAGGCGTCGACTGCCGCCGTAGAGGTCGTCTCCTAAGAGGGGATAACCGAGATAACGGCTGTGGACCCGAATCTGATGAGTCCGTCCGGTATGAAGCACCACTTGGAGCAAACTGTATTCATCGCACCGGGCAAGGCAGGTGAAATCGGAATGAGCCGGCTTGCCGTCGAGCCTGACGCAGCGGGTAATGATGCTGTCGGGACATCTTCCGATGGGGGCGTGTACAGTTGTGACCCGCGCTGGGTATCGTCCTTGACAAATGGCCAGATACAGCCGTTTATAGCTGAGATCTTTTTGGTCGAAGGCGTACTGGATCTGCGGTTCCTTGGCGACCATGCACAGGCCCGACGTGTTTTTATCGAGGCGATGCATGGGGTGGTACGAGCAGTGCTGACCGGTCACGGCGTAGTGATAGGCCACGGCGTTGGCCAACGTCCCGTCCCGGACGGCTGACGTCGGATGCATTAAGAGGCCTGCCGGCTTATCGATGACCATGAGGTAGTCGTCTTCGTAGACGATGCCGATGGGGATATCCTCGGGAGCAAATTCGTTTTTGACGGGAATGGTGATGGATACGACATCCCCTTCTCGGACGAAATCGCGCGTCGAGGCAGGCTGGCCGTTGACGGTACAGCTGCCGCTGTGCTTGATGCGGCGCCGCAGTGTCGATGAGACGCCGAAGTGCTTCATCGCCCCGGCCACGGTCGTAGGCCGGTGGAGCGGACCGACGGTAAAATGAATCATTGGCATATTCCTCTATCCTGGCATTGTCTATCCTTATTATACCCAATCGAAATAAATAAATCCACACATTTCAGGAAAAGAGGTGGGCTATATTTTAGCCCGCAAATAAGGAAATACGCTAATTTTGAGAAAATGGAGAAAAAATCATCTTCATAAACAGGAAACTTGACGCTATGCGTCGAAATAGTATAACATAGAAAGGCTGTGTATCCCTTTTTGGCATTTCTGTGAAAAGGGCCTTTCAAAAAGAAGGAATTGGACAGGTCGATAGAGAATATATAAATACATCAGCTTAATTGAAACAAAGCAGGTGATAAGGAGTGAAACGGTTTTCCAGCGAATTTATTGAACAGGTTCGCCAGGCCAATGACATCGTCAGCGTCATTTCGGACTACGTCTCGCTGAACAGGCGGGGCCGCAATTTTTGGGCCTGCTGTCCTTTTCATAATGAAAAGACGGCGTCCTTCAGCGTCACGGCCGACAAGGGATTTTTCTACTGCTTCGGTTGTCATGCCCACGGCGACGTCTTTCAGTTCATTATGAAAAAAGAAAACCTTTCCTTTGCAGACGCCGTCGAGCGATTGGCCGAACGGGCTCATATTGCCCTGCCCGTCGTCGAACGGTCGGCTGAAGAAGTAGCCCGCGATAAACTGCGGGACCGACTCTATGAAATCAATGAAATGGCAGGGAATTTCTTCCATAACTGCCTGGTAAAGACCCATTACGGGGAACCGGGGCTGGCCTATTTTCACAAGCGTCACGTATCGGGCGATACGATTGATGCCTTTAAGCTGGGCTTTGCACCGGACAGCTGGGATAAGCTGACCGGCGCCTTTATGAAAAAGGGCGTCACCGGCAAAGAACTGGTTGCACTGGGGCTGGCCAAAGAAAAAAACGGCCACTTTTACGACGCTTTTCGCGGCCGGGTCATGTTTCCCATCCGCGACGGCCGCAGCCGTATCGTCGGTTTCGGCGGCCGCGTCCTCGACGACAGCAAGCCGAAATACCTCAATTCCCCGGAAACGCCGATCTTCAATAAACGGCGCCTCTTGTTTGCCATGGATATGGCCCATAAGGCGATTTTCGAAGAAGGGCGGGCCGTACTGGTCGAAGGCTATATGGATGTCATCTCGGCCCATAACCGGGGCATTCACAACGTCGTAGCGTCTTTGGGGACGTCCTTTACGGATGAACAGGCGCGGCTCCTCCAGCGTCAGGCTAAAGAACTCGTCTTAGCCTACGATATGGACGGCGCCGGCCGCCAGGCCACTCAGCGGGCCATGACCATCGTCAGAGGTCTCGGCATGCACATTCGAATCCTGTCCCTGCCTCAAGGGAAGGACCCTGATGAATACATCAATGCTGCCGGACCGGACAAGTTCCGGGAAGCCGTAAGCGATGCGCCTAACGTTCTCGACTACATGCTGAGCCGGGCCCTGACGCTCTACGATGCGGCGACCCTTGAAGGGAAGTCAGCCGTTACGGCCATGGTTTTGCCCGTCGTCGCTGCCGTCGACAACCGGGTCCTCTTAGAGGCCTTTTTGAAAAAACTGGCCGGCCAGCTGCAAATCGGAGAAGACGCCGTTCGCAGTGAATTTAATAAATACGTCGCAGCCCATCCGGAGGCAGGACAACAGCAGGTCGTCATCTCGCCGTCCGTATCGCAGCACAATGCTGCCGCCCGCGGCACGGGAACCATGGCAGTCGCCGAAGAAAACATCCTGCGCTTTCTCTTGGAAAAGCCGGCGGCTTGTGAGCGCATCCGTGCGAAAGTAGACGCAGTCTTTTTTGCCGATGAACGGCGCCGCCGTATTTATCAAATTATATTAGATACCTATGCACACCAAGGGATGTACACACTACATGACATCCAGCAAAAATTAACTCCTGAGGAGGCCGAAGAAGTTGCAAGAATTATGGTTCTGCAAGATGTCCCGTTGGACGAAAACGTGTTGATGGATTATGTCAAACGGTTTCGCCTGGCGGACCTGCAAAAACAGTACCTTGAACACAGCCGCCTGGCTGCCGGCTATAGCCGCACCGGCGATGCAAGATTGGCAGCTGAGCTTGCCGTCTGCAAACAAATTAACGATGAAATGAAGCAATGGTCTTAAGGAGCAGAAAGGAGCCTGTACACCATGGTGAATAAAAAGACAGATGATATGAACGAAACGAATAAAACGACAAAGAAGACCGTACGCCGCAAGACGACGAAGAAAAAAGACGCGTCGGCGAAACCGGCCCTGACGGAAAAAGAACGTCAGGCCCTGGCCTTGCAACACATACAGCAACTCCTGCAAACGGGGCAGAAGAAGGGCAGCCTGACCTATACGGAAATCATGAACCTCATGGAAGAAGACGACTTGACGCCGGACCAAATCGACAAGATGTATGAACTCTTTGCCGATAAGGGCATCGACATCATCGGTGAAGATGATTCCATGCGCGATCGTGATGAAATAGATGATGAAGATACGGAAAAAGTACCGGATATGCATACCGTCGACCTCAGCGTGCCCGAAGGCATCAACATCGACGACCCGGTCCGCATGTATTTAAAAGAAATCGGCCGCGTGCCCCTCTTATCGGCGACGGAAGAAATCACCCTGGCCAAGGCCATTGAACAAGGGAACGCTCCCGATGCGACGGAAGAAGATATCAAAGCCGGCACGATTGCCAAGAAAAAATTGACTGACGCCAACCTGCGTCTCGTCGTCAGCATTGCCAAGCGCTACGTCGGCCGCGGCATGCTCTTCTTGGACCTCATTCAGGAAGGCAATCTGGGCCTTCTCAAAGCCGTCGATAAATTCGACTACAGCAAGGGCTATAAATTCAGTACCTATGCTACCTGGTGGATCCGCCAGGCCATTACCCGTGCCATTGCCGACCAAGCCCGGACGATCCGAATTCCCGTCCACATGGTCGAAACGATCAATAAACTGATCCGTATTTCCCGTCAGCTCCTTCAGGACAAGGGCCGCGAACCCCTTCCGGAAGAAATCGCTGAAAAGATGGATATCCCCGTCGAACGCGTCCGGGAAATCATGAAGATCGCTCAGGAACCGGTTTCCCTGGAAACGCCGATCGGCGAAGAAGAAGATTCCCACTTAGGCGACTTCATCGAAGACTCGGAAGCCGTAGCGCCCGATGACGCAGCGTCCTTCATCCTTTTGAAAGAACAGATCGAAGACGTCTTCTCGTGTCTGACCGACCGCGAACGAAAAGTCCTTTATCTTCGCTTCGGCCTCAAAGACGGCCGGCCGCGGACCTTGGAAGAAGTGGGTCAGCACTTTAACGTCACCCGTGAACGTATCCGCCAGATCGAAGGCAAGGCATTAAGCAAGCTCCGCAACTGGGGCAAGCGGGAAAAAATCAAGGATTTCCTCTAAGCCATATATACCTATATTATATAGGATTTCGTTTCTTTCGAAGGGGGCAGTTTCATGGATAAAGCCAATCGACCTCACATCTTCTGCCATATGGAGACCTCTCTCGACGGCAAGATCATGGGCAAATACCTTTGGATCGAAGAGACAAACGCTGAAGAAGACTCGTTCTATACCTTGTTTGCCGGCCCCAAGGCTTACTTTAAGCCCCAAGCTCTCTTAAACGGCCGGACGACGATTGAAGACAACTTCACCTTGTATAAGACGCCGGCTGTCGATGAAACGGCAGAACCGGTCCCGGCGGGAGACTTTTTAGCCGACGACGGCAAGACGGGATTCTACCTTGTCGTCACCGACTCCAAAGGCCGCGTAGCCTGGGAAGATGGAGGGCTGCTCGAAGACTTCTACGGCCATGAAAAAGCCCAGGTCGTCGAAGTCCTGTCGGAACAGGCGACGAATGCCTATAAAGCCTATCTGCGCGGCAAGGGCGTCAGCTACTTGATCTGCGGCAAAGACCGCATCGACCTGGAGCTTACCTGCCGCAAATTGAAAGACGTCCTCCACCTCGATTCAGTCATGCTCGGCGGAGGCGGGGCCATCAACTGGAGCTTTCTCCAACAGGGATTATGTGATGAAGTGAGCGTCGTCATCGCGCCGGCTGCCGACGGCGGTGCCGATACGCAGACCTTATTCATGGCCCGTCCCGGTTTCTCCGACGACCAGCCCGTCGTCTTTTCCGTCAAAGACTGTCAGGTCATGGACGACGGCAAGGTTTGGCTGCGCTATGACGTAAAAGGTAAGAGTCAGCATGATTTTGACAGCGACAGCGAATATAAAGCCGTTCAGGATATGCTGGCCAAGGTCGGCAATCCGTAAAGGAGGAGTCCCAAAAGAACGTACATGACAATCCGTACATCGAAGTCTCCCTCGGTAGTCACGAAGTACAGGGCAAGATGGGCATGGGGACGGGCTGCCTTTTGACCGGCAAGGCTGAATTCTTCAAAGAAGGAGCACTCTTTGACGCCATGAAGGCCAAATGCGCCTTTGCCAACCGCGTCCTGGTATTTACGCCGGACACGTGCAAACAGACGATTTAACAAAAAATGAACTCCTCTGACAAGTGTCGCCGTCGTGCGGCCTGTCGGAGGAATTTTTTTGCCTTTGGGCCTTCATGGGGAAGAGCCGTTCTTTTTATGATATAATGATATATATTATGAGAACGCAACAGGAGTAAGGCTTTTCGGATAAAGACGCTGCCGAATCCGGTGTAGGGACGGGAGCTGCCCTTTGGTGTCTGTCAGCGGACGGTCACGGTGATCTTCGCGGATGGTCCGGGGCCGGTACAGCCGAATCGGAAGGCGATAAGCATCGTTTCGGCAGGCGGTCGAATTACGGAGCTTTATGGGAGGTCAGCCATGGATCGATTGCAAGATAACATAGGGATTTTTCGTCGTCGCTTAAGGAGCCTCAGTGATTTTGAAAAGAAGGACTGGCAGGAAGAATTTCGCCTTCGCTTTATCCATGACTCGACAGAAATCGAAGGAAGTCGCCTGACCTTACTCGACGTCAAGATGATCCTCATGGACGGCATCATTCCGGCCGGGACCAAAGTCGCTGACTATGAGGCCGTACGAGGCCACGACCGGGCCTGGACAGCGCTGAGAGAGGCGGCAGCGGCGGGCCTTCCCTTGTCGGAATCGTTGATACGTGACCTTCACCGCTTGGCGGCGCCCTTCAATCGAAGGGACGGTTCCTATCGGGATCGATCGATTTCTATCCGCGGCTCGCGGTATATTCCGCCGACGGCGGAAACGATTGGCGAGGCGATGAAAGACGGTCTGTCTCGGATAGGTCGTGACGCCGGTTCTCATCCCCTTGAAAAAGCAGCCCGGATCCACGGGGAGTTCAGTAAGATTCAACCCTTTCTGTCGGGAAACGGTCCGACAGCCCGACTGCTGATGAATTACCCCTTCGTAGAGGCCGGCTATCCGCCTCTTTCGATAAAAAAAGCACAGCAGACAGAGTATTTTCAGGCCCTCGAAGCCTATGAGCTGGACGACGAGATTCCGCCTTTGCGGGAGCTTTTAAGGGAGTGCTTGGAAGACCGCTTGACTGAATTTTTTTCGATGTACGGCAAAGAAGGGTGAAAAGCGGTTACGGATCATGACGTAAGGAGGAACGAAGATGACAGATGCGAAGGTGACATCCTATCAACTGCGCTCGAAAGATAAGGCCCTTATCGACTTTTCATGCTACCGGTGCCGGGAGAAGGGATTCATTAGCGAGCGCCTCGAAATCGACAGGATCTATGAGGCCCGGAAGGCCCTGTTCCCACCATCCCTTAAAACCGGCGGTCCCATTACGAAAGAGGCTTTGACGCGCTGGATACGTTTGCGGAAGGTACCCCGACACCGTCATTTTGCTGCGAACATCTTAAGTGCCGTCCATGATGACGGCCGCCTCATGACCTATGTCGATATGACTCGGGCCCTTTCGCTGAATGATGCCTATTGGATTACCGCTGCGGATGATTCGGTTTCTTGGGAGGCTTGTAATCTCTACGACAATCCTTTTTCGGAAAGGGTGGCGGCCATCGCCTTTAACGGAGAGGGGGTCCCTGACAGCGGGCCGGTTGCGACGCCGGAGATTACGACCTGCGGGGCCTTGAAAAAATGCTGGATCCGAAGGGACGGGCGCATCGCTTTGATGAAAGGCGACGGCTTTATGCCGCGCTCCGACGGGCGGACCCAGGCGGCGCTGGAATGGTATGCCGCTAAGGTCGCTGCCGTCATGGAATTTCCCCATGTTCCTTATGACCTGGAACCCTATACCCCTTCCGACGGGACGACGGAAACGGTGTGCCTCTGCGAGCTTTTCACCAGTGCCGATGTGGGCTATGTCGATGCCTATACCTATTTTTCTGCGAAAGGCCTTGATATGACGGTTTTGAACGATGACGACTTAGGGGCCCATGATGCCATGGCCAAGCTCTATGGGCGCCGGGCCTATGCCGACTTGGTGATATGTGACGCCGTCATCTGCAATAAGGACCGTCATTATGGGAATTTCGGCTTCCTCATCGATAACAATACGGGCCAATGGCTGCGGCCGGCACCGATTTTTGATAATGGCCGTTCATTGTTGTACGACGCCAGCCGCTACGATTTGGATCATCTCGACGAATACATGAAGGACTCCGGCGGAAGAGGGGCGTCACTGCCCTTCGATATCCTGGCCCAATTCTTTGTGGAGCCCCGCCATGTAGAGGGACTCCGGAAATTGACGGCCTTTTCCTTTGAAAATCATCCCGTCTGTCCCTTGCCGGAAAAGACGTTGGCCCTCCTTACGGCCTTCGTTCGCCGGCGGGCACAGCGTATTATCGATTTATATGAAGCCCGGGAGAAGCACCATCGCCTGACAGCTACCGATTGAGGACTTGGTTAAGAGAGACCTTGGCAAAGCCCTCCGAGGGTACGTCATAGAATGTTGATGAGTCGATAGCAGAAAAGCAGTCTCGCCTGTACGGGACTGCTTTTCTTGTCAGGGGTTCCTTTTTCTCTGCTTACGGCAGTCTCCGGTAATGCCCGATTCCTTCAGACGTCCGGCAGATGATTCGACCCTTGACGGAGGTCTATATATATCGTGAAGCATTCACCGCTGTTAGGGAGGACTGTCAGGTGGGAGTGGCGCAGCTTTCCAGCGTATGGAAGGAAAAATCTCCCGGTCCGAGACAGACCTGTTTTTCACCCTTTTGGCAGACTGTCAGGGGAATGCATTGACTTTATTTTCATATAGCATCATACTACAGATATAACGATTAAACGATTTATGTGATGGCTGCCTGAATACGATTTATAAGTCATTTAATCCTATACCTATCGGACGCAGGCGTCTGACCTGCGATCCTTGAAAGAAAGGGGATTGCCGCAACCATACTGAAAGCAAGCCCTTTGATAAAAAACACAGTATCGGCCGACAAATCTGCGATCCGTTGGCTGACGGCAGATATGCCCTGTGATTGAGAAAGGCCGGGAACACATTGCAAAAGAGTAGAAATACGATGAACGACATGATAACCATGGATCAATTAAGGCCTGAACAGAGTGCCTATATCCGTGCCATTGGCGGCAGCGGTGCCCTTCGGCATCATTTATTGGATATGGGGCTGACGCCGAAGACCGAGGTTACGCTCCGTAAAATCGCGCCCATGGGAGATCCGATCCAAATTGAACTGCGCGGCTATGAATTGACCCTGCGCCTCGATGAAGCGAAAAAGATAGAGGTAGAGGATATTCATCAAAAGGCGCAGCCCAAGAGCCCGTCGGAATCCTATCGCCCCATTGCCCATCCCGGGGTGGGGGAATTGGGAACGGACGGGGACTACCATGTCCATGAGCGAGGCGATGCCATTGCCAAAGGGCAGCCTTTGACTTTTGCCTTAGCCGGGAACCAGAATTGCGGCAAGACGACCTTATTCAATCAATTGACCGGTGCCAAGCAGCATGTCGGGAATTTTCCCGGTGTCACCGTCGATCGAAAAGATGGGACCATTCGCCATTATCCGGAAGCTACGGTTACCGATTTGCCGGGGATTTATTCGCTGTCACCTTATTCCAGTGAGGAAATTGTAACCCGGGATTTCCTGATGAAAACCAGGCCTTCGGGGATCATCAATATTGTCGACGCCTCCAACATTGAGCGCAATTTGTACCTGACCATGCAGCTCATGGAGTTGGGAATTCCCATGGTCCTGGCGCTGAATATGATGGATGAGGTACGGGCCAATGGCGGGTCTGTCCGCATCAACGAATTAGAGCAAACCCTGGGCATTCCGGTAGTGCCTATTTCGGCTGTAAAAAATGAAGGGATTGACGAGCTCATTGACCATGCCGTTCATGTGGCAAGGCATCGGGAAAGCCCGGCCCGGATTGATTTCTGTGCCGAAAGCGACATGCCGGGAGATCAGGTCGGCGCCGTGCATCGAGCCATTCACAGCACGGTTCATCTCATCGAGCCCTATGCGAAAGCAGCCAATCTTCCGGTCCGTTTTTCGGCGACCAAGGTGATTGAGAATGACCCTTTGATCGGGAAAGCGCTGGCCCTGCCGCCGGAAGCCCAAACGGCGTTGGAACAAATCGTACGTGTCATGGAGGCGGACAGCGCCTTGGACCGGGAAGCGGCCCTTGCCAACATGCGCTTTACTTTCATTGAAAATGTATGCGCTAAGACCGTCGTAAAGCCTCATGAAAGCCAGGAGCACAGACGCAGCGTCGCCCTGGATCGGATATTGACCGGCAAATATACGGCCATTCCGGCTTTTTTTGGAATTATGGCCTTCATCTTTGTCATGACCTTCAACTTTATCGGAGCCGGTCTGTCGGAGGTCATGGCCATGGGCGTAGATGCCGTGACGGGATTGATCGATGCGGGATTGACGGCCGCCGCCATCAATCCCCTGGTCCATGCCCTGGTCATCGATGGGATCTGTAATGGCGTCGGCAGCGTCTTGAGTTTTCTTCCCACCATCGTCACCTTGTTTTTCTTTCTCTCGATCCTCGAGGACAGCGGCTATATGGCCCGCGTGGCCTTTGTCATGGATAAACTGCTGCGGCGCATCGGCTTGTCTGGTCGGAGTTTTGTACCCATGCTGATCGGCTTTGGCTGCTCCGTCCCGGCGATTATGGCTACGAGGACCTTGTCCAGTGAACGGGATCGAAAAATGACCATCCTCCTCACGCCCTTTATGAGCTGCAGTGCCAAACTGCCGATTTACGGGCTGATGGTCAGTGCCTTTTTTCCGAAACAGTGGCAGGCAGTGGTCATGATCGGCTTATATTTCTTCGGGATTTTCTGCGGCATCCTCTATGCGCTCCTCTTGAAAAAGCGTGTGTATAAAGGCGAACCGGTACCCTTTGTCATGGAATTGCCGAACTATCGGCTGCCATCGGCCAAGAGTGTCGTCCGCCTCATTTGGGAAAAAGCCAAGGGCTTCATTCAGAAGGCCTTTACCATTATTTTTGCCGCGACGATCATCATCTGGGCCCTGCAGACCTTTGATACGCAGCTTAACGTGGCCGCCTCGCCGGATACGAGTCTGCTGGCCATGATTGGCAGCCTGACGGCACCGATTTTCAAGCCTCTGGGCTTTGGCGATTGGCGGGTGGCGACGGCTCTCATTACCGGGTTTACGGCTAAGGAGAGTGTCGTTTCGACGTTGTCCGTATTATTGGGCGATGATGTGTCGGCCCTGTCGACGTTGTTTACGCCTTTTACGGCCCTTATATTCCTGATTTTTACCCTGCTTTATACGCCCTGCGTGGCAGCCGTGGCAACGGTGCGTCGGGAGATGGGGTCGGCCCGGGCAGCCGCCGTTACCGTCGTGGTACAGTGTGCCATTGCCTGGGTTGTCGCTTTTATCGTCCGTGAAATCGGACTCCTCATCGGGTTCGTCTAGCGAAAGAGAGGTGAGATACGCATGAATGCGGCGAGTTTTCTGTTATTGGCCGTCATCGGCCTATTATTCGTCCTTGCCGTTCGCAACGTTCTAAAGGGCAGCGGAAATTCATGCGGCGGCAACTGTTCCGGATGCTCGATGCGTTGCAAGGAACCGAAACGAAAAAGGTGAGGGATGCTGCCGAACCTTGCCGGTGACAGGTCATCCGGCAACGTCGTTTCCGCAAGGCGTCCTTGAAATTATGGACGCCTGGGGCGGTCGGGATGCGTCAGAAATCGCTTATGGACCGCGTCGGTCAACAGGAAGCGCACATATTATTGATTTATATGAAGCGGAAGTCTCAAGGGTGCCTGACGGCAGCTTCTTGGGAGCTCGCCTCAGGTGCCGCGGCCGGCCCTTTTAACGGCATCAAAAGCAAAAAAATACGACGACCTGCTATCTCCGGGATAGGGTCGTCGTATTTTTGTGTCGTGCTGTAAAGGGTTCGCCTTCGAGGACGAAGGCGTTGTAATTTGGTGGGCCCACTTGGGATCGAACCAAGGACCAACCGGTTATGAGCCGGTGGCTCTACCGCTGAGCTATAGGCCCATGTAATCAGCGCGTAAAGTCTTACCAAGTTATTATACGCCAATCGTAAAGGGCCGTCAAGAAGAGATATAGCATGGCCTCCGGAGGGAGGATAAGCCTATCCCCGGGGAATAGATGACGGAACCGTGCCTGGAATCGTGGAAGTGGGACGATTTTTAGCCTGTTTGCGATAAAATCCCATAAATTTACCATTATCGGTGGCAGTATTCTTTGATTTTCGTTATAATATACCTTAAATAATTATGTAAGGGGGAAAGGTCATGGCTGATATTCGTATTTTAAGGGGACAACGGATCGTTCCCGATATCGATCAGGCGCTGCACGTTGCCGGCTATCAGAAGGCAAACCTTGGCCGGGACAAGAGCCTTGCTCGCTGTCAGGAATTGGTGCCGGTCCTGCGCCCGTTGATGCAGGCCAAGGCCGTTTTGGCCTTCACGGACGACAAGGTCTATGCGATTCTGACGTTAGGCGAGGCCGTCAGCCGCCAGCTTGACCGTTATGAAAAAGACGGTGACGTCATGGATTCTCTCTTGTTCAATGCTTTGGCCGATACGTGCCTCTTGGCCCTTGAAGCAGACGTCCTTCAGAAGCTTCAACTCATCTGCCGGCAAAAGGGCTGCGGCATTACCGGCCGCCATGAACCGGGCAGTGATATTCCCATAACGGTCCAGGCCGACGCCGTACGAGAAACGAAGGCTCGTCAGTCCGTCGGCGTCACCGTGAATCGCGACTCCGTCCTGTCGCCGGCCAAATCGATGAGCCTGGTCTTTGACGTCGGGCCCGATCCCGACGTATTTCGTGCCGCCCATGACTGTGCGGCCTGCCCTAAGACCGACTGTGACCGCCGGCAGGACCGGGGCGAAGCCGTCGTGACCGTTCCCGCCGGGGCTAAGGTCGATGAGGCCATTCAAGGGCAGGGCACGACCCTTCCCATGCCCTGCGGCGGCAAGGGCCGCTGCGGAAAGTGCCGCGTCCGCGTCGTGTCGGGAAAACTTGCCGTGACGCCGGCCGACCGCAACGTCTTCTCCGACAGCCAATTGCGTGAAGGCTGGCGGCTAGCCTGTCAGGCCGAAACGACGGAAGAGGCGAAGATTGCCGTACCCCTTCGCGAACAGCAGGGATTTTCAGCCCTGGCCCTTCAGGAAGAGGAGGCCGTCGGCGATGACCTTTTGGCGAACCATGGCTGCGGCATCGCCGTCGATATCGGGACGACGACCATTGCTGCGGCCCTCATCGACAGAGGGGACGGCCGCATCGTGGCCACGGCGACGACGGGCAGTCGTCAGCGCTCCTTCGGGGCCGACGTCATCAGCCGCATCGATGCGGCCAATAAGGGAAAGGGCAAGGCCCTGCAGAAAGCCGTCCGCCGGGATATTCTGGGGCTGATGGAAAAACTCTTTGACGATCATCCCGAAGCCAAGGCTTCGTGCCATAAGGTCGCCATTGCGGCCAATACGACGATGCTCCACCTGCTCATGGGCTGGTCCTGTGAAGGCCTTGGAAATTGGCCCTTTACACCGGTCTCCTTGGGCGGCGAGACCTATTCTTTCAGCGAGGTCTTTGGAAGGGGCGACTTCCTGACGGACTGTCCGGTTACCCTGATTCCCGGCATGAGTACCTACGTCGGCGGCGACATTACGGCCGGCATTGCCGCCTGCGGCCTCATGGATTCGGACGAGGTTACCTTATTCATCGACTTGGGCACCAATGGGGAATTGGTCCTGGGCCATCGGGATAAGCGCTTCATCGCTTCCGCGCCGGCCGGGCCGGCCCTTGAAGGGGGCAAACTGACTTGGGGTACGGCCAGCGTCTCCGGCGCCATCTGCGGCGTCCGCATCGAAGGCGGTAAAGCCATTGTCCGCACCATTGACGGCGCCGTTCCCGTCGGCATCTGCGGGACCGGTATTATCGAAGCCATGGCCGGCCTCGTTTCGGAAGGACTCGTCGATGAAACGGGAAAATTAGAGGAACCTTATTTCACCATGGGCTTTACCCTGGGGTCGACCCTCGACTATGAACGCATCGTCCTCAGCCAGAAGGACATCCGAGAAATCCAAATGGCCAAGAGTGCCATTCGGGCCGGTATTGAAACCCTCATCGAACGGAGCGGCATCGATCGCCGGCGCATCGATCGGGTGTGCCTGGCCGGTGGTTTCGGTTACCGCCTCGATCCGGAGAAAGCCGCCGTCATCGGCCTCTTGCCGCCTGATTTAGCGGCCAAGGCGACGGCCGTCGGCAATACGGCCCTCCAAGGGGCAGCGGCCTTCCTGTCCGGATCCCTTTCGGAGGAGGACCTGCGGACGGCTGCTGCCGGGGCTGAAGAGATTGTCCTTGGCAACGAAGAAGCTTTTCAACGCTTGTACATTTCATATATGAATTTTTAGGGGGAAGGTAGATTGACCAACGAAGCATTTCAGCGGCTCTTAGACAGCGGCGTCGTCCTCCTCGACGGCGCCACGGGAACCAATTTACAGCAGGCCGGCATGCCCATCGGCGTCTGCCCGGAACAATGGATTTTGGAAAATCGTCAAGTCATGATCGACTTGCAGCGGAAATTCATCGAGGCCGGCACGCAGATCGTCTATGCGCCGACCTTTACGGGCAACCGCCTGAAACTGGCGGAATACGGATTAGACGATGACTTGAAAGCCATCAATGAGGGGCTGGTGGCTATTTCTAAAGAAGCGGCCGGGGACAAGGCCCTGGTCGCCGGCGACATGACCATGACCGGCCGTCAGCTCTATCCCATGGGGGATTTGACCTTTGAAGACTTGGTGACGGTCTATAAGGAACAGGCAAAGGTTCTTTATGAAGCCGGCGTCGACCTCTTTGTCGTCGAAACGATGATGAGCCTTCAGGAAACGCGGGCCTGCGTCCTGGCCATCAAAGAGGTCTGTGATCTGCCCATCATGGCGACGCTGACCTTTGAAAAAGACGGCCGCACCTTATACGGTACGCCGCCGGAAGCGGCTGTCGTCGTCCTCGAACACTTAGGCGTCGACGCCGTCGGCCTCAACTGCTCGACAGGGCCGGCCGACATGGTCGATACGGTACGAACGATGTACGAGTACGCCAATATCCCCATCATCGCCAAGCCCAATGCCGGCCTTCCGGAACTCGACGGCGACAAGACGGTCTATAAGACGACACCTGAAGAATTTGCCAAAGACGGCCGTCTCCTCATCGAAGCCGGCGCCCATATCGTCGGCGGCTGCTGCGGAACGACGCCGGCCCATATCAAGGCCTTGGCCGATGCTGTAAAAGATATGACGCCGAAAGTTCCTCAGGCCAGCCATTCCCGCGTCCTGGCCTCGGAACGACAGGTCCTTGAAATTCACCTCGACGGCGATTTTCAGGTCATTGGCGAACGGATCAACCCGACGGGGAAGAAGAAACTCCAAGCTGAATTGAGAGCGGGAAAACTCGACTTAGTCCGCGCTATGGCCCGCGAACAGGAACGGTACGGGGCATCCATCCTCGACGTCAACATGGGGACCAACGGCATCGACGAAAAAGACATGATGCTGAAAGCCATTTATGAAGTGACCGGTGTATCGGGACTGCCGCTGAGCATTGACACCAGCTCGCCGGAGATCATGGAAGCGGCCCTTCGCATCTATCCGGGACGGGCTTTGGTCAACTCCATTTCCTGTGAAACGGAAAAATACGAAAAACTCCTGCCCGTCGTCAAAAAGTACGGCGCCATGTTCATCGCCCTGCCCGTATCGGATGAGGGCATTCCCAAGACGCTGACGGAAAAACACGCCGTCCTCGATGAACTCTTGGATCACGCCTATAAGGTCGGGTTTAAGCCGGAAGACATCGTCGTCGATGCCTTAGTGGCGACCGTCGGCGCTGCTAAGGCTGCGGCCCTCGACTGCATGGCTACTTTTTCTCACTGCAAACAGGATTTAGGCCTGGCCACGGTCTGCGGCCTGTCCAACATTTCCTTCGGCCTGCCCGACCGGATGTACGTCAATGCCGCCTTCCTTTCCATGGCCATTGCCAGCGGCCTTACCATGGCCATTGCCAATCCGTCTCAGGACCTCCTGATGAATACGGCAGCGGCTGCCAATATGCTCATGAATCGCGAAGGCAGCGACCTCGGTTATATTCGCCGCATGCAGTATTTCGATAAGAAAGAGGCCGAAGCCAAACGGCAGCAGGAAGCGGAACTCCTGGCCCGTCATGGCGAGTCCTTGTCCGGACCGGCCGCGGGGGAGTCTGAGGGCACGGAGGAAAAACCGGTCAGTCCCGTCTATCAGGCCGTCTTGGACGGCGAGAAAGAGACCATCGTCACTCTCGCTCAAGCAGAACTTGCCAAGGGCATGACGCCCGGGGCGGTCATCGATGAACAGCTCATTCCGGCCATTACGAAAGTCGGTGACTTATACGACAAGCAGATTTATTTCCTGCCTCAGCTCATTGCCAGCGCCAATACGATGGAGACGGCCATTGCCTACTTAGAGCCTCTCATCCAAAAGGCGCCGGGCGAAAGCGACATGGCGACTATCATCATCGCCACCGTCGAAGGCGACGTCCATGACATCGGAAAGAATCTCGTCGGCCTCATGCTGCGCAACTACGGCTATAAGGTCATCGACCTCGGCAAAGACGTGCCGGCCGGCAAGATCATCGAGACGGCCCTGGCTCACCGGGCTTCCGTCGTCGGCCTGTCGGCTTTGATGACGACGACGATGATGCATATGAAAGACGTCATTGCCGAAGCGGCCGACCGGCATTATGACGGCAAGATCATCATTGGCGGCGCCGCCGTCACACCGAGCTTTTCCGAGGAAATCGGCGCCGACGGCTATTCAAAAGATGCGGCAGACTGTGTCAAACTCGTCAGCCGCCTGTTATCGTAAAAGGGGGATTTGTATCATGACATCTTATCGTTGGGCAACCTTAGGCTGCGGGGTCATTGGCAATGAATTGGCTCAGGCTATGCAGCAATTAGGGGGCAACTTGTACGGCGTCGGCAATCGGACTCATGCCAAAGCCGTCTCCTTTGCGGAAAAATACGGCATTTCCAAGGTCTATGACAAGCCGGAAGACATCTTTTCCGACCCCGACGTCGATATCGTCTACTTATCGACGCCGCACAACACGCACATCCAGTACCTGATTCCGGCCCTTTCAGCGGGGAAACACGTCCTCTGTGAAAAGTCGATTACCCTCAACAGCGAGGAACTGGCTCGGGCCCGCAAGGTCGCCGACAAAAAGGGCGTCGTCCTGGCCGAAGCCATGACCTTGTACCACATGCCGATCTATAAGAAACTTTCTGACCTCGTAACCTCCGGCGCCTTAGGGAAACTTCGCTTCGTCCAGATGAACTTCGGCAGCTATAAAGACTACGACATGAAGAACCGCTTCTTTAACCGCTCTTTAGCCGGCGGCGCCCTCCTCGACATCGGCGTCTACGCCTTGTCCTTCGTCCGCTACTTCATGAGCGCCCAGCCCGATCAGATTGCCTCTCAGGTCCTGCGGGCCCCGACCGGCGTCGATGAACAGGCAGGCATCCTCCTCCAGAATAAAGAAGGGGAAATGGCAACCTTGGCCCTGTCCCTTCACGCCAAGCAGCCCAAAAGGGGTATGGCCGCCTTCGATAAAGGCTATATCGAAATCTACGACTATCCCCGGGCTGAAGAAGCGACCATCACCTACACCGAAGACGGCCGCAAGGAAGTCATCCGGGAAGGGAGCACGGCCAAGGCCCTGCAGTACGAAGTCCTCGATATGGAACAGGCCGTCTCTAACGGCGGCAAGGGCATGTGCCAGGAATACACGAAAGACGTCATGGATCTCATGACCGCCATCCGTCAGCAGTGGGGCCTGACCTACCCCGAAGAAGAACAGGCATGATTCGGACGGAAAGGACCTCGTAGAACGCGTCCTTTTACAGACATTTCCACAAGTCTTTTCAAAAGTTATACAGGCTCTCGCTATACTGAATATGTACAGCGAGAGCCTGTTTTTATTGGGGATGAGGAGGAGATGCCATGTTTTCGTCACTGTTTTCCAGGAATCGAGACGACCTGGAAAGAAAAAATTATTCGCGCCTGTCTATCATTAGTGATTTCCATTATCCGTGCAAAAAGCTGGTCACGCCGAAAGAGCGCCTGCGCTATATGGCTGCCAAAGAGGGAGCCCTGCAGGATATGAACGACTGGCGCGACCTCGATTTAGCCGTCTTTACGGGCGATATGGTCCAGCGCAACGGCAGTGCCGAAGAATACCGCCTGGTGCGGCTCGTCGTCAACGGCCTGAAAAAGCGGAAAGCCTTCATTGCCGGCAATCATGAACTGCTCTATACGGGCCACGGCGAGGATCTCCGGCCCTGCAGCAGTACCGAACGAATCCTGCACTTTGCCCGCTACACCAAGACCTTCGGGCCACTCTATTATGCCAAAGAACAGCGGGGCTATCTCCTGGTATTCCTGTCGCCGGACACGGTTACCGGCGGCGCTGCCGTCGAATTATCTCATCAGCAGCTGACCTGGCTGGACCAGACCTTGGCCGCCCATCGTCAGATGCCGACGATCATCTTCTGTCATGCTCCCTTAGAAGATACAGCCGTTCCCGAAAAGAACGGCGTCAGCCTGCCGTCGCCGCGCAACTCCGCCCAGCCTGCCGCCGACATCCGCCGCATCCTGGCCCGCCACCATCAGGTCCGCCTGTGGGTATCGGGACACACCCATACCATGCCGGACGATGCGACCTTTATGGATGACCAGAACTATTATGAAGGCCGGGTCCTCAACGTCTATAACAGCGACTGGGACGAAGATACCATTTATTCCAACTCTATCTATCTTTACAACGACCGCATCCTCATTCGGACTTATAATCATACCGAGGGCATTTGGCTGCCCGCCTTCGACCGGGTCATCACCCTGCCGGAATGGTGCCGCGCCGTCGCCTAGGCTGACGCATCGAGTTCTCTGTTGATCGGAATATAAAAAGGCCGGGAAGAAATGGAGCCCACTTCTTCTCGGTCTTTTCGTCGTGCTTATGATTTTTGGATTATGCTTCGTCGTCTTCGATGACCAGTTGATCCGGCGTCGTGCAGAAGGTGAAGTCAGGATTTCGTTCGACGATCCAATTGGCCTGCCATTCGTTGGTAATGAGCAGGACGACGCGCTGTTTATGGTCTTTGACGATCATGGCGCTGTCGATGTTCTTGAGGTCCTTATAATCGTGGCCGTTGTCTTGGATCCAGCGGGCGACGGTGTAGGGCAGGCGGTTCATTTCTAAATCGACGCCGTATTCGTGCTTCAGCCGGTATTCGAGGACTTCGAACTGCAATTGGCCGACGGCACCGACGATGTAGCTTTCCATAGAGCCCATGTTTTCATAGATCTGGACGGCCCCTTCCTGGGCTAATTGGGTCATGCCCTTGAGGAACTGCTTGCGCTTCATCGAGTCTTTGGCGCGGATGCGGGCGAAGAGTTCCGGCGGGAAGGTCGGGAAGTCTTTAAAGGTGACCTTCTTTTTGCCGTCGTATAAGGTGTCGCCGACGCCCATGGTGCCGTTGTCAAAGACGCCGATGATGTCGCCCGGGTAGGCGTCTTCGATGATCGTTCGTTCCGTAGCCAGGAACTGCTGGGGCTGCATGAGCCGCAGGGTCTTGCCGGACTGACGGTGGGTGACGGACATGCCCTTTTCGAATTTGCCCGAGCAGATGCGCATGAAGACAATGCGGTCGTGGTGCTGGGGATTCATGTTGGCCTGAATCTTAAAGACGAAGGACGTGAACTGATCCGATGTCGGGTCGACAGCGCCTTCGAGGCATTTTCGCGGCTGCGGTTTCGGCGCCATGCGCAGGAATTCTTCGAGGAAGGGTTTGACGCCGAAGTTGGTCATGGCCGAGCCGAAGAACATGGGCGTCAATTCACCGCGCTTGACCTTTTCCATGTCGAATTCATCACCGGCTTCGTCGAGGAGTTCGATGTCGTCGATGAGGCCCTGGTGGACGTCTTCTTCGAGGAGTTCCTTGAAAATCGGATCGTCAGCCGATCCTTTGGTCGACGCCAGTTTGCGTTGGCCGTGGGTCGTGTCCTTTTCAAAGAGTTCGATAGACGACGAGGCCCGGTCGTAAATGCCCTGGTAGCTGCCGTTGAGGCCGATGGGCCAGTTCATGGGGTAGGCGTGGATGCCCAAGATATCTTCGATTTCATCCATGAGGTCGAAGGGGTTGCGGCCGAAGTGGTCGATTTTATTGACAAAGGTAAAGATGGGGATGCCCCGTTCTTTACAGACGCGGAATAACTTTTTTGTCTGCGCTTCGACGCCTTTGGCGACGTCGATGAGCATGACGGCGCTGTCGGCGGCCATGAGCGTCCGGTACGTGTCTTCACTGAAGTCCTGATGGCCCGGCGTATCGAGGATGTTGATGTGATGGCCTTCGTAGTCGAACTGCAGGACCGAGCTGGTGACCGAGATTCCACGCTGCTTTTCGATTTCCATCCAGTCGGAAACGGCGTGCTTGGCCGTCTTCCGGGCTTTGACGGAACCGGCCAGGTGGATGGCGCCTCCGTAGAGCAGCAATTTTTCAGTCAGCGTCGTCTTACCGGCATCGGGGTGAGAGATGATGGCAAAAGTACGGCGATTATTTACTTCATCGATTAATGACATAGTACACCTCATCTATTGTTAAAGCTAAAATATGCAAGTACTCTTTATTATATAAGTTTTTGCAGTCACTGGCAAGATTCTATTATGCATAAAACGGGTCCTTCGGGCCCTTACTTATAAATTTTAGATAGATGTGAATTTTTTATCATTTCCTATGAGTAAAGTATGGCCTTCCTCTTGATTTCAGGTTATAATAGACTTAATCCATAGAGAATAGAGAAGGAGCATGTTAAAGTGATAATAACAAGAGAAACTGACTACGCAATACGTATTTTACGGTCCCTGGCTGATTGGGAACAGAAGAATATTCGGGAAATCAGCGATGAACAGATGATTCCCCGTCAGTTTGCTTACAAGATTTCCAAGAAGCTCGAACAGGCCGGATATATTGAAATCATCCGCGGCGCCCAAGGCGGCTGCCGACTGGTGAAAGATTTGCATGAATTGAACCTGATGGACGTTATCACCGTTATGGATCGGGATAACATGATCATCAGCTGCCTCGACGGCAGTTTTGAATGCCTGTATCGCCGCCGTCACGGTTTTTGCCCGACCCACGATGCCTATGCGGCCATCCAGGATAAACTGGCGGAGAACTTGGCAGCCATCCCCTTACACGATCTGATTTCCGCTCCGAAGAGCGATGTGATCCCGGCTGAGAAGGCAGAATAACCCGGCCGCATTGCCGGCTCATCTATCGATAGGAAAGGAAATTACCATGAAGAAAAAGCTTTTTTGCGTGACTTGTCTCTTACTTCTCCAGGCGGCCTTCTTGACGGCCCCTGTGTACCAGCCGGTCCAAGCTGCAAAAGGCGGCATTCGCATGTCGGCCCCGCGGTCGGCACCGGCGCCTAAGGCAGCTCCGACGCCGAAGGCCAATACGAATAACAACGCTTCATCGGCACAATCCCAGACTCGCAATCAGACGGCAGCGCCTCGAACTAACGCCAATACGACGGCCAATCGCTCGTCAGCCTGGGGCGGCGCTATGCGCGGCATCGGCCTCTTTGCCGGGGGCATGTTCCTGGGCAGCATGCTGAGCAGCCTCTTTGGCATGGGGAACTTTGGTTGGGCCGCCGATTTTCTCGGCCTGTTGTTTAATGTAGTACTCATTTATGTGCTGTTTAAGGCCGTGTCGGCTGTGTGGCGGGCCATCCGCGACCGGCGGCATCGATCCTAAAAAAGAAGGGCAGGATCCCTTCCTTTTTGATTGTAGTGGGACTAATTCTGTCCCTGTGGTGGCGGGAATGCCTCAGACATGATATGTTCGTAGTATAATGTACAAGTTATCTCGTCATGCGATTTGTAAAGGAGTAGGTCATGAATAACTATAAAATCATTGCTTGTGATATGGATGAAACGCTGCTCAGCAGCGATGCGACGATTTGTCAGCGCAATATCGAAGCCATTGCCAAGGCCGTCGAAAAGGGTGTCAAATTCGTGCCCTGCACGGGTCGGAGTTTTCGCACCATTGACGGTGTCTTGAAGACCCTCCGTCTTTTTGAACAGCCCGATCAGTATGTCATCGGCCTCAATGGCGGAAATATCACGGAAAATAAGGGGAGCCGCTCCCTTTTCTGGGACCCCATTCCCTTTGACCTGGCCGATCAGATTTTTCGCAAGTGTGCTTCCTACGGCCAGTGCCTGCACGTTTATACGCGGGACGTCGTCTACATCACCAACATCACGCCTGACGAAGAAGCCTTCCTGAAAGGCCGCATGGCGTATACTCCCCGCGAAGAAATGACCTTGGACTTTATCCGCGGCAAAGAAGAAGTCGGGAAATTGATCCTGACCAATACGGACTACGACTATTTGGAAACTGTCCATGCCGAATTGAAGCCCCTCCTCGACGACATTACGGTCAGCTTTTCCAGTAACCGCTACATCGAATTCATGCATAAAGGCGTCAATAAGGGCGCCGGCCTCTTGAAATTGGCGGACATCCTCGGCGTGCGTCCGGAAGAAACGATGGCCATCGGCGACAATATCAACGATATCGACATGCTTAAAGCCGCCGGCCTTTCCGTCGGCGTCCGCAATTTGAACCCGGCCATTCGGGAGTACTGCGACGTCGTGACCGAAGCCACCAACAATGAAGGGGCCGTCGCCGAAGCCATCGAAAAATACATCTTATAAGGGACCGGTCTCGGTGCGCCTTGCGTCAAGGGCCGATTTTCAGTATGATAGATGTAGATTACAGAAAGGAAAAGCTGTCTTACCGGGAATAGGCAGCAGGAACAGGCATATGAACTCTACCGAAGCTATCTTAAAATTACAGAATGGCAGTGACGTCCGCGGCATCGCCGTCGAAGGCGTCCCTGACGAAAAGGTCAACCTCACGCCGGAAGCGGTCAACCGCATTGCCGCCGGCTTTGCCAAGTTTTTAGCGCAGAAGCTGGGCAAAAAGGAAGGGGACTTACGCATCGCCGTCGGCCACGATTCGCGCATTTCAGCCGATAAGATGAAAGAAGCCGTCTTTGCCGGTCTCCTCGGCCGGGGCGTTTACGTCACCGACTGCGGCCTGGCATCGACGCCGGCCATGTTCATGTCCATTATTTTTGAAGACACGGCCATGGACGGGTCCATCATGATTACGGCCAGCCACCTGCCGTACAATCGAAACGGCCTCAAATTCTTTACCAAGGACGGCGGCCTTGAAAAGAAAGAAGTCAAAGAAGTCCTGACCTTGGCGTCGAACCTCTCGGCAACGGCCGTATCGACGGCAGCCATCGCCTCGTTGGACCTCATCGAACGCTACGCCCTCCACCTGCGTCAGAAGATCTGCGCCGGCCTCTGCGCCGGCATGTTCGACCGCCCTTTGGAAGGGATGCACATCGTCGTCGACGCCGGCAACGGCAGCGGCGGTTTCTTTGCGACGAAGGTCTTGGCACCCCTCGGTGCCGATACGACGGGGAGCCAGTTCCTTGAACCGGACGGCCATTTCCCGAACCATATTCCCAATCCGGAAAATGCCGAAGCCATGGCCTCCATTCGAAAAGCCGTCCTCGACAACAAGGCCGACCTGGGCCTTATCTTCGACACCGACGTCGACCGCATGAGCGCCGTCCTGCCCAGTGGGGAAGAAATCAACCGCAACGCCCTCATCGCCATGATGGCCGCCATTTTGGCGCCGGACTATCCGGGCAGCACCATCATTACCGACTCGGTCACGTCGGACGAATTGACGACCTTCCTGCAGGATGAACTGCACCTCGTCCATCACCGTTACATGCGGGGCTATAAGAACGTCATCGACGAATGCATCCGCCTCAACAAGGCCGGCACCGTATCGCCCTTGGCCATCGAAACGTCGGGCCACGGCGCTTTAAGCGAAAACTACTACCTCGACGACGGCGCTTATTTGGCCGTCAAACTCCTCATGGCCGCCGCCAAAGCCAAGAAGGCCGGAAAACCCTTAGGCGACCTCATCAAAGCCCTCGGCCAACCTGCCGAAGGCGTCGAATACCGCCTCAAAATCAGCGGTGACGGCGACGTCCAGGCTTATGGTGCCGACGTCCTGAAAACCTTTGAAGCACGGGCACAGGAAAAGGGCATTGCCATTGCCAAACCGTCTTACGAAGGCGTCCGCCTCGTATTTCCGAACGGCTGGGCCCTCCTTCGCATGTCCCTTCACGATCCCAATATGCCCCTTAACATCGAAAGCAAGCATGAAGGGGGCTGTGAAGCCATTGCCAAGGAAGTGAAAGGCCTCCTTTCCGGCTTTGACCGCCTGAATATCACCGTCCTTCCGGAATAAGGGGACGAAGTCTTTTTCCACCGTCCATTCTTATCGTACCTGAAAACAGCCCTTGACGACGAGGGCTGTTTTTTTGTATAATAAGTGCACAATCATGTGACTGACGGAAGTGGAGTTACCACGGGGAGCATGATTTCTTGAAGCCGACCGTCTGGGCAACTTACCAGCGGAGCGGCCTTTTTTTATGCAGCGGACAAGGAGTGACTACCATGGCAAAGGTATTAAGCGATATCGAAATTGCACAACAGACGACATTAGAACCGATTACGACCATTGCAAAGAAGGTCGGACTGACGGACGACGATTTGGAACTCTACGGGAAATACAAGGCCAAGATTTCCTTTGACGCCATCAAGCGCCTTTCCAAAGAAAAAGACGGCAAGCTCGTCTTGGTTACGGCCATTACGCCGACGCCGGCCGGCGAAGGCAAGACCTTAACGACCATCGGCCTGGCCCAGGCTTTGAATTACATGGGTCATAAGGCCGTCGTCGCCCTGCGCGAACCGTCCCTCGGCCCTGTCTTTGGCATCAAAGGCGGCGCGGCCGGCGGCGGATATTCTCAGGTCCTGCCCATGGAAGACATCAACCTCCATTTCACCGGTGACATGCACGCCATTACGGCAGCCAACAACCTCTTGGCAGCGGCCATCGACAACCACGTCCATCAGGGCAATGCCCTTCGCATCGACGTGCGCCGCATCATCTGGAAGCGGGTCATGGACATGAACGACCGGGCCCTTAGAAACCTCGTCGTCGGCATGGGCGGTAAGGTCTGCGGCTTCCCGCGGGAAGACCACTTCATGATCACCGTCGCATCGGAAATCATGGCAGCCCTGTGCCTTGCCAGCGACCTCATGGACCTCAAGAAACGGATGGGGGACATCACCGTCGCCTACGACCTCGACGGCAACTTGGTTACGGCCCGTCAGCTCGGCGTTGAAGGGGCCATGGCCATCCTCATGAAAGATGCCATCAAACCGAACCTCGTTCAGACTATCGAACATACGCCGGCCCTCGTTCACGGCGGCCCCTTTGCCAACATCGCCCACGGCTGCAACTCCGTCGTCGCCACCAAATTGGCCATGAAGATGGGCGACATCGCCGTTACAGAAGCCGGTTTCGGTGCCGACCTCGGCGCTGAAAAGTTCATGGACATCAAGTGCCGTTTCGCCGGGATCAAACCCGATGCCGTCGTCATCGTCGCTACCGTCCGGGCCCTCAAGATGCACGGCGGCGTCGATAAGAAGAACCTCCAGGAAGAAAACGTCGAAGCCTTGAAAAAGGGCTTTGCAAACCTTGCCAAACACATCGAAAACATGCGACTCTTCGACGTTCCCGTCGTCGTCGGCATCAATAAATTCATCAGCGATACGGATGCTGAAATCCAGGCCCTGCGCGACCTCTGCGCCGACTACGGCGTTGAAGCGGCCCTCAACAACTGCTGGGCCGAAGGCGGCAAGGGCGGCGTCGAAATGGGTGAAAAAGTCCTCAAGATGCTGGAACAGCCCAAGACGCCGTACAAACCGATTTACGACGTCAACGCTTCCATTCCGGAAAAACTGACGGCCATCGTCCAAAAGGTATACGGCGGCGACGGCGTCGTCTTTGAAGGCAACGCGAAAAAACAGATTCAGGAACTGGAAGCCTTCGGTCTCGACCACATGCCGATCTGCGTGGCTAAGACCCAATACTCCCTGTCGGACAATCCGGCCCTCCTCGGGGCCCCCAAGGGCTTTACGGTCACCGTCAAAGACGTCCGCATCTGCACCGGTGCCGGCTTCATCGTCTGCCAGACGAGCAATATCATGACCATGCCGGGCCTGCCGAAGGTCCCGGCGGCCAACCGCATGGACATCGACGAAAACGGTGTCATCACAGGTCTCTTCTAAGATGGATTATACGAAGTTCCAATCGATGCCTCTCGACGAGCTCCTGACCGTTACGGCATCGAAAGAGCCCATTCCCGGCGGCGGCGGCATCGCTGCCATGACGGCTGCGTCGGCAGCAGCCTTGGTCGAAATGGTGGCCAACCTGACCATTGGGAAACAGGGGTATGAAGAAATCGAAAAGCTCATGGTATCCATTCGCGACAAGGCCCGGGCCTTACGCCAACGTTATCTCGACGGCATCGCCGAAGACGCGGCGGCCTTCGACAACGTCATCCGGTCCGTCCGCCTGCCCAAGGATACGCCCGATCGGGCAGCTATCGTCGAACAGGCCTTTAAAGATGCGGCCACGTCGCCTTTTGAGCTGGGGAAGGACATCTTCGCCCTCCTTCAACTGGCGGAACAAGCCGTCCGTTACGGCAACGCCTGGGTCATCACCGACGGGGCCATTGCCGCCATGAACGCCCGGGCCGCCATGCGCTCGGCCTTCTACAGCGTCCGCATCAACCTGCGGTCCATTAAAGACGAAGCCTTCGTCGCCCGGATGATTGCCCAGATCCGCGAAATCGAAGAAAAGGCCGTCATGGTCGAACAGAATGTAGAATACGAATATCGTCAGCGATAATAAAAACAGCATAACCTGAGAGAGACTGTCGTACCCGTGTGCGGCAGCCTCTCTTGTTATATAGGGAAAGATACCGTATAATATAAAGTATACGAAAGGAGAATACAATGTTTGATTTTAATATACTTGCGATCATCGCCGGCATTCCCGGCCTGCTCATTGCTCTGGTCATTCACGAATATGCCCACGCCCAAGTGGCAGTCTGGATGGGCGATGACACGCCGCGGATGATGGGGCGACTGACCCTGAATCCCGTAGCCCACATCGATCCCGTCGGGCTCATGATGCTCCTCGTGGCCCGCTTTGGCTGGGCCAAGCCGGTCATGATCAATCCCGGCAACTTCCGCAACTGGCGGAAAGGGGAGGTCTGCGTCGCCTTAGCCGGCCCGGTGTCCAACCTGATCACCGGTTTTTTGGCCCTCGTCGTCCAGCTGGTATTCGCCAAGCTGAACCTTTTCACTTCGACGGCCCTGCCCATGGTGCTGCAGCTCATCGTCTTGTACAACGTCAACTTCGCCATCTTCAACATGCTGCCCTTGCCGCCCCTCGACGGCTCGCGGGTCCTGATGTGCTTTTTGCCGACGGAATGGTCGTATAAGCTGGCCAGCATCGAACGCTACAGCTTCCTGATCCTCATCGCCTTGATGATGACCCCTGTTTTTACGTATATTTTGATTCCTCTGCAGCGCTTGATTTTCACGTTGTTCTCGCTGCTGTTAGCTCCCTTTTGGTAAGGAGGGTTTATGATGATGTATAAAAAGATAATCGCTTCCGGTTTATTGTGGGCGGCCCTTACGGCCTCGGCCGGCGCTTTTGACTATAACCAGTCCGTCGATGAAATCGCGGCCAATCCCTTGACGGCCTATCAGACGGTGTACCTCGGTATGCCGAGAGCCGACTTTGACGGCAACTTCTCCGTCTTATCGGATTGGACCTTCTATGGCAGCACCGTATCCTTCACGGAAAAAGCGGAACGGACGTCTGTCGTAAAGAACGTGTCCGTCACCGAAGGCATCGAAATCTTTTCGGCCGATACGTCGGCAAAAGGCCGGGTCCTCGCCTTTGACAACTACTTTAAGACCAAGGACAAGGCCACGGCCAAATCCATTTACACCCGACTCGTAGCGACGATTTATTCCAATATGGAAAACTTCCCGGTCAAGCAGAGCGACAAGGAAGTGGAATGGAAACAAGACGACGTCTCCATCACCGTCGCCTTTGACGGCCAGAAGGACAGTAACGGCGACTACGTCGTCTACATCCGCCGCTACAACAATAAGATCCTGAAATAGCCCTTGTTGACAATGAACCTGAGAACATATATAATAAGGTCATAACATATTTAACCTTTTGACCTTTAGCTTTTTTGAAGAGGGTGAATTTTATGAACAGTGTGAAAACGGTATTCCTCATGACGGCCCTGGCCTGTATCCTCATGGCTCTGGGCGGCATCTTCGGCGGCCGCAGCGGCGTCATGATTATGTTTATTATCGCTATGGGGATGAATTTCTTCTCCTATTGGTTCAGCGATACCATGGTACTGCGGGCCTACAAGGCCGAACAAGTCGGCGAGGATCACTACCTGTACCGCATCGTAGCCGATTTGGCGCAGCGTGCCGATCTGCCCATGCCCAAAGTCTATATCATCCCCACCGACGTGCCCAACGCCTTTGCGACCGGACGAAATCCGTCCCACGCAGCCGTAGCGGCAACGGCAGGGATCATGAATCTCCTCGATGAAGATGAAATCCGCGGCGTCCTGGCCCATGAAATGAGTCACGTCCTTCACCGCGACATCCTGATCAGCACCATCGTCGCTTCCTTTGCCAGTGCCATCGCCATGATCGCCAATATGGCCCAGTGGGCGGCTATCTTCGGCAGCGGCCGCGACAATGACGGCGAAGGCGGCAATCCCATCGCCCTCATCGCAACGGCTCTCTTAGCGCCTTTAGCTGCATCGGTCATCCAAATGGGTATCTCGCGGACGCGGGAATACATGGCCGATGAAGAAGGAGGACGCATGATCGACGATCCCATCGCCCTGGCCCGTGCCTTGGCGAAAATCGACAATTACGCCCACTACCAGGTATTGCCCGGTGCCAGCAAGGCCACGGCCCATATGTGCATCATCAATCCCTTTTCCGGCGTCCGCAGCACGCTGATGAACCTGTTCAGCACTCACCCGCCGACAGAAGAACGCATTGCACGCCTCGAAGACTTAGACAGACAATTACACGGATAATACCTATGCAGCCGCTCCCCGGAACTTTTTCGGGCGAGCGGCTTTTTCCGTTTCCCGGCGATTGCATTTTTTTGCAGAAACGATATAATTAAACCATTGCAGCCACACCGTTTTTTTTATGACAGGAGGGGATAAGGGTTGGCACAATATATCATGCTGCAGGGGACGAGTTCCCATGTCGGCAAGAGCATTCTTACGACGGCCTTGTGCCGTATTTTTTTACAAGAGGGACAGCGCGTCGTCCCCTTTAAGGCCCAGAATATGGCCCTCAATTCTTATGTGACCGCCGACGGGCTGGAAATGGGCCGGGCCCAGGTCGCCCAAGCCGAGGCGGCAGGCCTCCTTCCCATGGTCGATATGAATCCCGTCCTCTTGAAGCCGACGGGAAATGCCTGCTCCCAGGTCATCATTGGCGGCCGGCCCGTAGGCAATATGTCGGCCCGGGAGTACCATAAAGGCTATGCTATAAAAGCCTTCGATGCCGTAAAGGCAGCGCTTTCACGCCTCGATCAGGCCTACGATCGGCTTGTCATTGAAGGGGCCGGAAGTCCTGCCGAGATCAATCTCAAGGACCACGACATCGTCAATATGCGCGTTGCCAAATACTTGGGCGCACCGGTCCTCTTGGTGGCCGATATCGACCGCGGCGGGTCCCTGGCGGCCTTGGTGGGGACTTTGGAACTCCTCGACGACGAAGAACGGGCTCACGTCAAAGGCCTTATCATCAATAAATTCCGCGGCGACGTCTCCCTCTTTACGCCGGCCGTCGAGTTCTTAGAAAAAAAGACGGGAAAGCCCGTCTTAGGCGTCATTCCTTACATCGGCGACCTCGGCATCGACGACGAAGATTCTGTGTCCTTGGAGGACAAGGGAAGAGGGCCTCTGGCCGACAAGGTAAATATCGCCGTTGTGAAAGTTCCCAAGATTTCCAATTTTACCGACTTCGACAGCCTGTCGAGAGAAGGGGATACGACTCTCTATTACGTCAGTCATCCCGATGAACTTTCAGGAGCCGACGCCGTCATCCTGCCGGGCAGCAAGAATACGACGGAAGACTTATTATTCCTTAAAGACCACGGCTGGGACAAGGCCCTTAAGGCCTTTATGGAGCAGGGAAAGCCGGTCATCGGCATCTGCGGCGGCTACCAGATGATGGGTGATGCCGTCGTCGATCCCGACGGCAGTGAATCCGATTTGAGATCCGTCGAAGGCCTTCACATCCTTCAGGGGACGACGACTTTCAGTCCGGAGAAGCTGACCTTTCAGGTGACGGCCGAATGTCGGAGCCTGCCTTTTTTGGGCGAGTCTATCGACGCCGGGGCGCTTACGGGCTATGAGATCCATATGGGACGGACCGAGTCGGGCGGCGGCGATGCCCATCCGTTTATCGTGACCAGCCGCTCGAAAGCGCCCTGCCAAATAACGGTCGGGGCGGCCCGTACAGACGGCCTGGCCTGGGGAACCTACATTCACGGCATCTTTGACAACGACGACTTTCGCCGTCAATTTTTGAATGGCCTGCGGCGCCAAAAGGGCTGGCCGGATCTTCCCGTTTCCCTGCACTACCGACAGGAAAAGGAAGCCAAGTACGACCGACTGGCGTCCGTCGTGAAAGCGGCCCTCGACATGCCGCGACTTCGGCAGATTATAGAGGAGGGGATACGATGATTACGGTCATCACGGCATTCATTATCGATTTTATCATCGGCGACCCGCGGACGACGCTCCATCCCGTCGCCTTGATGGGTTCCTTTATCAACATGCTCGAGAGACTCTTTTACAATGAGAAATCATCGAAGTGGGAGCATTTCATCTTAGGCGGTCTCTTGGTCTTCATCACCTTGTTATTTTTCTATAATCTGACCCTGGCCATCGTCCTGATCTTGGAATTTATCCCTCACCAAGGGGTGAATTACGCCATCCAGGGCCTCATCCTGTCCTTTATGATCTGCCCCCACAGCCTGGCAAAAGCCGGCCGCGATATTTATAACTATCTCCTGCGCCACCACCTGCGCATGGCCCGCATCAAGGTCGGTCAGATTGTCGGCCGGGACACGAAGCACCTCGACAGTCCGGAAGTGACGAGAGCGACCGTGGAAACGATTGCCGAAAATACCGTCGACGGCATCATTTCGCCCTTATTTTTCTTCGCCCTCGGCGGCCTGCCTTTGGCCGTCGTCTATCGGGCGGCCAATACCCTCGATTCCATGATCGGCTATAAGAACGACCGCTACCTCTATTTCGGCCGCGTCGCCGCCCGTGTCGACGACGTCTTAAACTACATCCCGGCCCGGCTGACGGGACTCTTATTGGTGGCGCTGGCGGCCATATTGGGTTATGATTACAAAAAGGCCTGGACTATCATGCGCCGCGATGCGAAAAAGCACCCCAGCCCCAATGGCGGTTACGCCGAAGCGACCGTCGCCGGAGCCCTGGGCATCCGCCTGGGCGGCCACAATCGCTATTTTGGAAAGGATACCTTCCGGGAATACATGGGCGATGCCGGCCGCGAATTGGAACCGATTCACATTAAACAGACGATCCGCCTGATGTACGGTTCATCCCTGTTGGCAGGCGTCTTGACGGCCCTCTTGTCCTGGGCAAGGTATGGCCTATGGAGCTGATCGTCCGCGTGCCCGGTTCCTGCGGGGAAATCATGCAGGGCTATTGGCACGATGAACCTTTTTTAGTGACCTGTCCCATCGACCGCTACAGTACGGTCACGGTCCGTTCGGGGACGGGACGCCTTGTTGGCGGCGGGGCCAAGGCGAAACGCGCTTTTTCCCTGGCCCTGACTTACTGCCGGGTATCCGAACTGCCGTATGATTTTATCCTGACATCAGACCTTCCGGAAGGCAAGGGGATGGCCTCGAGTTCCGCCGACATCTGCGCCGTCCTGGCCGCCGTAGGCTTTGCGTCGGGACGTCCGTTAACGGAACGAGCCATTGGCCGCCTGGCCGCTTCTATCGAGCCGACCGACGGCATTTTTTGTCGGGGTATGGCCGTCATCGAGCCCGATACGGGAACCGTCAAGGCCGTATTGGGGCCGGTGCCGAAGCTTTCCATCGCCGTCTTTGATGCCGGCGGCACCGTCGATACCGTCGCCTTCCACAAAAAGGGGCGGCGCCGAAGGAACCCCGATTCAAAGGCCATCGCAGCAGGCATGACCCTCTTGCAGTCGCCGCTTACGGCCGAGAACCTGGGCCGGGCGGCGACGTACAGTGCCTTGGCCAACCAGGTCCTCCTCGAAAAGCCTGATTTTCCGGCCTTCGTCGAAAGGGCCCTTCAAAAGCCTTGCGTCGTCGGGGTCAATACGGCTCACAGCGGGACCGTTGCCGGTGTCTTTATTACGGAAGGGGAGGGCCTTGACGTCCGGCGGGACATCGTCCGTCCCTTGACCGCTGCCTTTCCCGGCTGGACCTACGTCGATACGGTCCATCTCCAAGAGGGCGGCGTTTTTATGGAAAGGAGGTGACATGCTATTGATTCAGCGATTTGAACACGGCGGCAATATTTATCAGGCCCCGCCGCCGGGGAAGGCCTGGCTCGATTTCAGTGCCAATATCAATCCCCTGGGCTTGTCAACGGCCGTGAAAGAGGTCATGACGGCTCACATCGACGCCGTCGTCCACTATCCCGACCCCAAGGGGACGGCCTTAAGGGCAGCCCTTGAGAAAGCCTACGGCGTCGCTTCCGATTCTCTCATTTTAGGAAACGGGGCAGCCGAACTCTTTTATCTCTACATGCATACCTTTCGGCCGCGGCGGGTCTTGATTCCCGTCCCGTCCTTTAGTGAGTATGAACGGGCTGCCGGGGCCATTGGGGCTGTCATTGACTACTGCCCTTTGTCTGCGGAAGGGGATTTTTCCTATCCCTGGGACAGTCTGCGGGCGGCCTGCGGTCACGTCGACTGTATCATTATCGGCAACCCCAATAATCCGACGGGGACCCTGGCCTCAGCTCACGAGCTTAAGGCCCTTGCGGAACGGGGCGCCCGAAAGGGGACGGACCTTATCGTCGATGAGTCTTTTCTCGATTTTCTCCCATCGGAAGAGGCTTATTCCGTCCGAGAACTGGCCCGGGCCATGGATTCCTTGTTCGTCATTCGATCCCTGACTAAATTTTATGCCCTGCCGGGGCTGCGCCTCGGTTTTGGCGTGACGACGCCCTTGCGGCGAAGTCTCATGGAAGGCCATAAAGACGACTGGAACGTCAATGTCCTGGCTCAGTATGCCGGCGTCGCCGCCTTAGGGGACCGGGACTACCAAGAGGCGTCGCGCCGCCTCGTCGCCGCTGAGGGCGAGCGGCTGTATGCGGCCTTACACCATATGCCCGGCATCGAAGTCTTCCGGCCCTGCGTCAACTTCCTCCTGTGGCGCCTGGCCGACGACATCCCGGCAGAGGCCCTCATCGAAGCCCTTCGGGGCGAGGGAATCTTGGTCCGTTCCTGTGCCAATTATGTCGGTTTATCGCCGTCATATATAAGGACAGCTGTCCGATCTCCTTGGGATAACAAATCGTTTATACAGATTTTACAAGAAAAACTAACGAATTTACGCAATCTACAAAAAAATATTAAACGGTAGACATTTGTCTATTAGAATTAGATTAAAGTTGACATGAATTCGTGATTTTTTTCCTTTTTTATGATAGAATAAATTCAAGATTAAATTATTTAATTTAATCGATTCAGCGTCCTTATTATTTATTGACACGATTAATTGTTAGGAGGAGTGTTATTATGGGAGAAAATAAGGGAAACAGAACGGTAGCCATCGGGCTTATGCTGTTCGCGCTGTTTTTCGGGGCCGGGAACCTGATCTTTCCGGCTGCCATGGGTCAGGCTGCCGGCGTCAACGTCTGGTGGGCTGTCCTAGGCTTCGTCGTCACCGGTGTCGGCTTGCCTTTGGCAGGGGTCTTGGCCATGGGTTACTCAGGCTGTAAGAACCTGCAGGAACTGGCTGGCCGCGTCCATCCGGCCTACGGCCTCTTCTTTACGGTCATCAGTTATCTGACCATCGGGCCGTTCTTCGCCATTCCCCGTACGGGCAGCGTTTCTTATGAAATCGCCGTTCGTCCTTTCTTACAGAGTGGCGGCAGCGAAGCCATCATGACCGGCTTTTTGGTTTTATTCTTCCTCATTTCTTTATGGTTATCCATTTCGCCGCAGAAATTAGTCGACCGCATCGGCAAGATCTTAACGCCGGCACTGCTCGTCGCTATTTTACTGCTCATCGCAAAATCCTTCATTACGCCCCTCGGCTCGCCGCAGGAACCGATTGCCGCTTACGGCACGGCTACCGTCGCCGCCGTTCAGGGGATCCTCGACGGTTACAATACGATGGACGCCATCGCATCCTTAGTATTTGCCATCCTGGTTATTGAATTCGTCATGGAAGACGGGGCAACGACGCCGTCGGCCATTACGAAAGAAGTTTTTAAAGCCGGTGCTATCGCCGTTGGCTGTCTCGGTTTCGTCTACATCTTCGTAGCCAAAATCGGTGCCGACAGCGTCGCTGCTTTCGGGATTCAGGAAACGGGCGCTCCCGTTCTGTCGAAGAGTGCTATGATCCTCTTTGGCAATGCCGGTGCCGTTATCTTGGCCGTCATCGTTCTCTTGGCCTGCTTATCCACAGCTATCGGCCTGATTACGTCGTGCGCATCGTACTTCAATGAACTGATTAAATTGGGCTACAAGAAATGGGTTGTCATCTTTACCCTCATTTCCTTCTTCGTTGCCATGTTCGGTTTGAAGACGATCATCACGGCCGCCATTCCGGTTCTGATGTTCATCTATCCGCTCGTCGTTGCCATCATCATCTTGGCTTTCCTGCACAAGACCTTTGACGGACGGCAGTGCGTCTACGCATGGACTATCGGCCTGACCTTGATTCCGGCTATCGTTACGGGACTTCAGACTGCTGAATTCTCACTTGGACATATTGATACTATCTTTGCTACTATGGTACCGCTCCACTCGTTGGGGATGGGCTGGGTATGCTTTACCATTGCCGGGTTCGTCATCGGCTTTATCTGGAAAAGCATTTTCTCCTCTTCGTCTAACGGTGTGACTGCGAAATAACAGACAGGGGATGAGCTTATGGACATTTTACGCCGTAAATCCTTCGATGATTTGCTGGCCCATACGAAAGAAAAGAAGTTGAACAAGGCCTTAGGAGCCTTCGACATCACCATGATGGGTCTGGGCATCATTATTGGTACGGGGATCTTTGTTCTGACCGGTATCGGCGCTGCAAAATACGCTGGCCCTGGCCTGATGTTATCCTTCGTATTTGCAGCCGTCACATGTGCGTTTGTGTGTTTGGCCTATTCTGAATTAGCTTCGTTCTTGCCTGTATCAGGCAGCTCCTATACCTACGCCTATGCATCGCTCGGTGAAATCTTCGGATGGTGGGTCGGTTGGAGTTTGATTTTGGAATACTCTGTCGGTGCCAGCGCCGTTGCTGGCGGCTGGTCGGCCTACTTCGTCGGGATCCTGCATTCCATGGGCATCGACCTTCCCAAGGCCTTGACGGCCGTTCCGGCAGATGGAGGCATCATTAACTTACCGGCTGTGCTCATCGTTGCATTGGCGACGGCTCTGCTCGTCGTCGGCGTCCGCGAAAGTGCGCACGTCAACCGCATTTTGGTCTACGTTAAAATCGGGACGATTTTCTTGTTCCTCTTCTTGGCAGGTCCCCATATTGAACCGATGAATTGGGAACCCTTCCTGCCGTACGGTGTCCACGGTGTCTTCGCCGGGACCGCCGTCCTGTTCTTCGCCTACCTCGGCTTCGACGCCTTGTCGACGGCTGCCGAAGAAACGAAGAACCCGAAACGGGATATGCCGATCGGCATCATCTCGGCTCTGGCTATCTGTACGGTCCTCTACATCGCCGTTTGTGCGACCATGACCGGCGTCGTCCCGTATCCCATGCTGGATACGGCAGCACCGGCCTCGTTCGTTCTTGAGTACATCGGCCTTCACCTCGGTTCGGCTATTGTCGGCACCGGCGCTATCTGCGGCCTGTCGACGGTTGTCCTGGGCATGCTCTTTGCTCAGAGCCGCGCCCTCTACTCCATGAGTCGTGACGGCCTCATGCCGATGAGCCTCTACAAGGTTCATCCCAAGTTCCAGACGCCGTACATCATTCAGATCGTCATCGGTGTCATCGTTGCCTGCATTACGGGCTTCACGCCAATCCATATCGTCGCTGAAACATGTAGCGCCGGTACGATCTTCGCCTTCTTGTGCTCCAGCGTCGGCATCTTGGTCCTGCGCCGCATCTATCCGAATCATCCGCGCGGATTCCGCTGCCCCGCTGTTCAAATCATTGCACCCTTAGGCTTCCTCTGCTGCGCATTCATCTTCTTTGAATTGTCGCCGCATACGCTGATGCTGTTTTCGGGCTGGACGATTCTTGGCTGGCTGATTTACTTCGTCTACGGCCGTAAACACAGTGTGCTTCAGAAACAGGAAGAAAACCCGTCGTAAGGGCCTTCCCGTTTGAGATACCACTACAAAAGGAGCTGCAGAGAAATGAGCGATCATTTCTCCGCAGCTCCTTTTTTGTATACCAGGTTATGTGCTTTGAGCCTTATTTTACTTTATTTTTCAAGGTTCCGATGGCCGGGATGGTGATTTCGACGGTGTCGCCGGAATGGAGGAAGCGGGGCGGATTGAAGCCGACGCCGACGCCGCTCGGTGTACCCGTTGCGATGACGTCGCCCGGGAAGAGGGTCGTCCCCTGGGAAATGGTGTGGATCAGTTCGGGGATGGTGAAGATGAATTCGCCTGTCGAACCGTCCTGGCGGACTTCGCCGTTGACCTTGGTGATGATGTCAAAGGTTTCAGGGGCAGCATCGCGCAGGAGAACGTAAGGGCCCATGGGGCAGAAAGTGTCGAGGCTCTTGCCGTGGAACCACTGGCCGTGGTTGGCCTGGAGGTCCCGAGCCGTTACGTCGTTTAAAATCGTAAAGCCGTAGACGTGATTCATGGCTTCGCTGATGGGGATGTCAGCCCCTTCTTTGCCGATGACGACGGCCAGTTCGCCTTCGTAGTCGACCTGTTCGGTTACGTTTTTATGGGGGTCGATCGGATCGTCCGGCCCGATGACGGCCGACGTGGCCTTGGTGAAGATGACGGGGTACTTCGGCTTGTCCGGCATGGCCGTCTTATCGAATTCGGCGATGTGGTCGGCGTAGTTTTTGCCGATGCAGAAGACGTTCCGTTCCATATGGGGAATGGGGGCCATGATGCGGACCGTATCGAGGGGCTTGGCCTTGACGGCACCGGTCTTTTCGTTCTGTTCGAGGGTGTCGGCTAAGGCTAAGATGCCGTCGTTGCCCTGGCGGATGAATTCTAAGAGCGTTTCCGGAAGGGGTGTAAAGAAGGCTTCTTCTAAGGGAATAGCCCCGTAGACGGCTTTTTCCGACTCGTCGAGGACGCCCCACTGGACGAAACCGAGGTCCTCAAAGGTGACTAATTTTTTTATCATTGCAGCATCGACTCCTTTATATTTTTATAAGCTAAATTATATCATGCCCCTTTTACCCTGTCCAAAGGAAAGTCTCCTCCAGCCGGGAGAAGGACATTCCCTGTCAGGAGACTCGTATTCTTATAGGGTATATGAGTTGCAAAGACAAGGGTATACAAGGTATAATTAAATACTGAACAAGCATTCATACATAGATAAAAGGGGAGACACATCGATGGATAACGAAACGACCAAAAATTTTATTGAAACCATTATCGATGAAGACAACGAGAAAAATACATACGGCAAACGAGTACATACCCGTTTCCCGCCGGAACCGAACGGCTATCTCCACCTGGGCCATGCGAAATCGATTTGCCTGAACTTCGGCATCGCTAAGAAATACGGCGGTCTGACCAACCTTCGTTTTGACGATACCAATCCGTCCAAGGAAAATACGGAGTACGTCGACTCCATCAAGCGCGACGTAAAGTGGTTGGGCTTTGACTGGGACGACCGCATGTTCTATGCCTCGGACTACTTCGATAAGCTCTATGAATACGCCAAAAAGCTGATCACCCTCGGCAAGGCCTACGTCGATGACTTATCGGGCGACGAAATCCGCGCCTACCGCGGCACCTTCAACGAACCGGGCAAGGAAAGTCCGTATCGTAACCGCAGCGTCGAAGAAAACTTGAAGCTCTTTGAAGAAATGAAGGACGGCAAGTATGCCGACGGCGAAAAGGTCCTCCGTGCTAAGATCGATATGGCCAGCCCCAACCTCAATATGCGCGATCCCATTCTCTACCGCATCGTCCATGCCGACCATCATCGGACGGGCAGCAAGTGGTGCATCTATCCCATGTACGACCTGGCTCATCCCGTATCGGACGCCATTGAACGGATCACCCATTCCATCTGTACCCTCGAATTTGAAGCCCATCGTCCGCTGTACAACTGGGTCCTTGAAGACTGGGAAGATCCGGAAGGACAGAAGCCGCGGCAGATCGAATTTGCCCGCCTCAACGTCACCAATATGATTACCAGCAAGCGCAAACTGCGGACCCTCGTCGAAAAGGGCATCGTCAGCGGTTGGGACGATCCCCGCATGCCGACCATTTCCGGGATTCGCCGCCGGGGCTATACGCCGGAAGCGATTCGCGACTTCTGTGAACGGATCGGCGTCGCCAAAGCCGACAACATGGTCGAAATGGCCCTGCTCGAATACTGCATCCGCGAAGACCTGAAGATGAAGGCACCGCGCCTTATGACCGTCATCGACCCGATCAAGGTCGTCCTGACCAACTATCCCGACGGCCGGACGGAAACGATGAAGGCCGACAACAACCAGGAAAATGAAGCCATGGGCAGTCGTGACATGACCTTTAGCAAGCATTTATATATCGAACGGGGCGACTTCATGGAAGAACCGGTCAAGAAATTCTTCCGCCTGGCTCCGGGCAAGGAAGTCCGCTTGAAATACGCCTACATCATTAAATGCGAAGAAGTCGTCAAAGACGAAGACGGCAACATCGTCGAACTGCGCTGCACCTACGATCCGGAATCGAAGAGCGGCAGCGGCGCCCATGCCGACCGCAAGGTAAAAGGGACCCTCCATTGGGTCAATGCCGAAGATGCCGTCGATGTCGAAACCAGGGTCTACGATTCACTCCTGCGCCAGGATGACGGCGATTCCAAGGATTTCCTCGACCAGATCAATCCCGACAGCCTCGTCGTCTACCACAGTAAGGCCGAAAAGGCCCTGGCGGACTATAAAGCCGGCGACAAGTTCCAGTTCCTGCGCCAGGGTTATTTTGTCATCGACCCCGATACGACGGCAGATCACATGGTCGTCAACCGCATCGTCGGCCTCCGCGATACGTGGGCTAAGATGCAGAAACAGAAAAATCAATAACGCCGATGATAAAGGGTTGTCTTTCTCCGGAAGGATTAGAATTTCCTGAGAGGGGGCAGCCCTTTCTGCTCATGGTGTATATAATGGAGGGGAAGCATGAAAAATCTTGGCTCACATAGTTGGCTGTCCTTATTTATCTTTCTCATTGCCGGCGGCATCCTCGGCGGCATCGTAGGCGAAGCCTTATACGCCGTCCCGGCCCTGCAGGGCGTCCTGCCGGCCCTGACCCAGCATTATGAAATCTTGAACATCCAGCAGATTCACCTCAATCTTTATCTCATGGAATTGCAGTTTGGCATCCATTTGGCACCGAATTTACTGAGTGTTATCGGCATTCTCTTAGCCGGTGTGCTCTTTCGCCATATTCAGTAACATACAGGAGGGATTACATGCTTATTTTAGCCTCTGGTTCGCCGCGCCGCCGCGAACTGTTGACCCAAATCGGCGTGGCCTACATGGTCAACCCGAGTTCTTATCATGAAGAGTCACCGAAGAAGAAAGATCCGCAGAAGTACGTCCAGGAACAAGCCCTCGGCAAGGCCCGCGACGTCGCCCAAAAATTCCCGGGCCAGTGGGTCCTCGGCGCCGACACGATCGTCGCCCTCGACGGCGTCATGATGGGCAAGCCGAAAAACGGGACGGCGGCCATGGAAATGCTGCGCGAACTGTCGGGCAAGAAGCATTCCGTTTATACGGGCATTGCCTTGATCAACGACAAGAAGGAATATACCAAGGTCGTCGAAACGAAAGTCTGGTTCCGCCATTTGACGGATAAGGAAATCAAGGCTTATATCGCCTCCGGGGAACCCCTCGATAAGGCCGGTGCCTACGGCATCCAGGGACGGGCAGCCGCCTTTGTCGATAAGATAAACGGCTCCTATACCAACGTCGTCGGCCTGCCTCTTTCTCAGATCTGCAAGCTCTTTCATAAGGCCAAGGTCCATGTATGAATACGCCGGTGAGGGAACTCGCCGTTTGTGAGAAACCGCGAGAGAAATTTATCCGCCACGGTCCGGCGGCAGTGACCGACCAAGATCTTTTGGCCATCTTGCTGCGGACAGGGACCAAGGGCCGCTCGGTACTTCACGTATCGCGCCAGGTCATCCGCTCTCTGCCCGGTGAAAATCTCTGTTACCTGAGTAATGCCAGCGTCGCCGATCTCTGCCATATCCGCGGTATCGGCGAAGAAAAGGCGGTCACGGTCTGCGCGGCCATCGAACTCGGCCGGCGCATTTCCCGGCAGCAGGCCCTGCGCTCAGCTCCTGATTTCAGCACGCCCGATGCCGTGGCCGGTTACGTCATGGAAGACCTGCGTTTTCTGCCGCAGGAACAGTTCGGCGCCGTCTATTTATCGACGAAAAATCAGCTCATTACCTACCGCACACTGACCATCGGCACCATCGATGCCAGCCTGGCCAAGGGGCGCGACGTCTTTCGCTATGCCCTGCGCTACAATGCGGCAGCCGTCATCTTAGTCCATAATCATCCGTCGGGAAATCCCGAGCCGAGTAAGGACGACATCCGCATTACCCGGCGCATCGTCGAAGCCGGTCAGATCATGGAAATCCCCGTGTTGGACCACATCATCATCGGTGACGGCATCTTCGTCAGTCTCTGCGAACGAGGATACATATAATATAAAGCCCATCAAGACAGAAAAGGCCCTTCATGCTATAATAGATATAAATTATCGGCTGTCTTCTTCGAAAAGAGACAGTTGTCTTTGAGGTGGACTTTATGATTGGATATTTTTCAGGAACGGGCAATTCCTTATATGCAGCGAAAAAACTGGCTGAACTGACCGGCGACAGGGCCCTGCCGCTGGCAGACATCATGGGCCAGCCCGAACACTTGCCCCATCGAAGGTTCGGGATTGTCTTTCCCGTCTATTTCGGCGACGTGCCGGAACCGGTGCGGGATTTTATCGCCGAAGCGCCCCTCGATAAGGGGACGTACTTCTTTGGCATCGCCACCTGCGGCGGAACGGGAGGGCGGACCCTCAGGACCCTGTCCCGACTGCTGAAAAAGAGGGGCTGCGACCTGGCCTATGGCTTGGTCCTGCCGATGATTGCCAACAGCACCGTCGCCTCGCGCCGTCATATCCACTACGATATGAATCGCCTCGATCGGGCCGACGATGTCCTTCATGACTGTGCCGATGATATTCGCCGCCAAGTCCGCGATGCCTCTGAGGTCACCGGTTCTTTAGCCGCCGCCGTCATGAATTTCGGCCCCCTCCGGAGCTTTGGCAATTACTGGCTGACGCCGTCGGTCGATCCGAAAAAATGCGTGGCCTGCGGGATCTGTACGAAAATCTGTCCCGTCGACAACATCCAAAGCACCTCGTCGGGCGCCGTCATCGGGCCGCGCTGCAGCCGCTGCCTGGCCTGCCTGCACTGGTGCCCTCATCAGGCCGTGACCGTCCATGGGAAGGCCGTTTTGCCGCAGGATCAGTACCACCATCCCGATGTGACCATCCGCGACATGATGGTGCGGTAAGGATACAGGGAAAGCTCTTTTTCTAAGCCTTTGGCGCTTGTCCAGTCAGGCGCCTTTTTCCTTGTCCGGAAGAAGGCTGTCGGCGGCTGCCGTGCCTGCGCTTGCAAAATACAGCAAAAGGTGATTAAATTGTATATGTATGAATGTTGACAAAGCCTTTCGATTTGTCAATGCCAAATTTTTCTGCAAGGAGTGTCAGAATGAAAATCAGTGCCGAAGAAATAAAGAAAATCGCACTGCTGTCCCGACTGGAAGTCAAAGACGACCAGATCGAAACGGTCGGGAAACAGCTGAACGACATCTTATCGTACATGGATCTCTTAGGTCAGGTCGACGTGACCGGTGTCAAGCCGACGGCCCATGCGGTGGCCATGTCCAACGTCATGCGCGACGACGTGCCCCAGCCGTCCATCTCTAATGAAAAAGCGCTTCAAAATGCGCCGGAACAAGACGAAGGATGCTTCAAAGTTCCGAAAGTCATTCAGGATTAATAGGAGGCCGATGTATGTTAACCATTCACGAACTGCATGAAAAGCTCGTCCGCCGCGACGTCTCTGCTGTCGAAGTGACAAAGGCTTTTCTTGCTCATAAAGATACTGTAGAACCGAAGGTACGGGCTTTCTTATCGGACAGCCGCGAAGGCGCTCTCAAAGGAGCCGCTGCCGTCGACGCCAAAATCGCCGCCGGCGAAACGATTGCCGACTTGGCCGGCATTCCCGGTGCCATTAAGGACAATATCTGCATCGAAGGCCAGCAGGCCACCTGCGCTTCGAAGATCCTTGAACACTTCAAAGCCCCGTATAATGCGACGGTCATCGAAAAATTGGCCGCTTCCGACTATATCAGCTTAGGCAAGGCCAACATGGACGAATTCGCCATGGGCAGCTCGACGGAAAACTCGGCCTTCCATGAAACGCACAACCCGTGGAACCTCGACTGCGTCCCCGGCGGTTCTTCCGGCGGTTCGGCAGCTGCCGTCGCTTCCGGGTCTGCCGTTTGGGCCCTTGGCTCTGATACGGGCGGATCGGTCCGTCAGCCGGCCGCGTACTGCGGCGTCGTCGGCCTCAAACCGACGTACGGCCTCGTATCCCGTTACGGCCTCGTCGCTTACGCCTCCTCGTTGGACCAGATTGGTACCCTTACGAATGACGTCGAAGACTGCGCCATCGTCTTGAACGCCATTGCCGGTCACGATCCCAAGGATTCGACATCGATCCCGCAGGAAAAACAAGATTATAAACAGGCCTTGGTAAACGACGTCAAAGGCCTTAAGATCGGTATCCCCGAAGAATTCTTCGGCGAAGGCCTCGACGAAGCCTCCCGCAAGGCCCTCGACGACGCCATGGATACGTATAAGAAACTCGGCGCCGAAATCGTTCCCATCAGCATGCCCAACATGAAGTACGGCATCGCTGCTTACTACATCATCGCTCCTGCCGAAGCCAGCTCCAACCTGGCTCGCTACGACGGCGTCGGTTTTGGCCTGCGCGTCGACGGCAAAGACATCGTCGACATGTACATCAAGACCCGTACGGAAGGCTTTGGCGACGAAGTCAAGCGCCGTATCCTCCTCGGGACCTACGTCCTGAGCTCCGGTTACTACGATGCCTACTACCTGCAGGCTATGAAAGTCCGGACTTTGATGAAACAGGACTTCGATGAAGCCCTCAAAAAATGCGATATCCTCTTGACGCCGACGGCACCGGATACGGCCTTCAAGATCGGTCAGAACAGCGGCGATCCCCTGGCTATGTACCTGGGAGACGTCTGCACCGTTCCCTTGAACTTAGCCGGCCTTCCGGGCATCAGCATTCCCTGCGGCTACAAAGACGGCCTGCCCATCGGCATGCAGCTCATCGGCAAGGCCCTCGACGAAGCGACACTGCTCCGTGCGGCCTATACGTTTGAACAGAATCGGACGGATCTTTGCATGCCGTCGCCCATGGGGGAGGTTGAAATTTAATGAAATATGAATCCGTTATCGGCTTGGAAGTCCATGTCGAATTAAAAACGAAAACGAAAATCTTCTGCGGCTGCAGCACGGAATTCGGCGCTGAACCGAATACCCACGTCTGCCCGGTCTGCTTAGGCCTGCCAGGCGTCCTGCCCGTACTCAATAAAGAAGTCCTACACTATGCCGTAAAGGCGGGCTTGGCCCTGCACTGCGACATTTTGCCCTTCAGCAAATTTGACCGCAAGAACTACTACTATCCGGATCTTCCGAAAAACTTCCAGACGTCTCAGTTCGATTTGCCCATCTGCAAAGGGGGCTACATCGACATCGACGTCGACGGCAAGCAGCGCCGCATCCATTTGACCCGTATCCACATGGAAGAAGACGCCGGCAAGCTCGTCCACAGCGGCAGCACCATCGCCACGTCCGACTCGAGCCGCGTCGACTATAATCGTACGGGCGTACCCCTCCTTGAAATCGTCGGCGAACCGGAACTGCGGAGCGGTGCCGAAGCTCGGGCGTACCTTGAAAAATTGCGCTCCATCATGCAGTACCTCGGCGTATCGGACTGCCGCTTAGAAGAAGGCAGCATGCGCTGTGACGCCAATATTTCCATCCGTCCCGTCGGTTCGACGACCCTCGGCACCAAGACGGAAATCAAGAACATCAACTCCTTCAGCGCCGTTCAGAAGGGGATTGAATACGAAGCCGTCCGCCAGGCACAGATCCTCGAAGAAGGCGGCACGATTCAGCAGGCTACCCGCGGCTGGGATGAAGCCAAGGGCGTAACCATCCTCCAGCGTGTCAAAGAAGGGGACAGCGATTACCGCTACTTCCCGGAACCGGACCTCATTCCCATTGAAGTCTCGCCGGAATACATTGAAGAAGTCCGTAAGGAACTGCCGGAAATGCCGGACGCTCGCTGCCAGCGCTTCCAGGACGAACTGGGCCTCTCTGAATACGACGCCAACCTCTTGACCTTGGAAAAACAGACGGCCGACTACTTTGAAACCGTCGTAGGTGAAGGCGTTGACGCCAAAGAAGCGGCCAACTGGATGCTCGGCGAATTTGCCAAGAAGCTCAACGAAGAAGGCATTGGCATTACGGAATCGCCTGTCGATCCGAAAGCCTTGGCCGGCCTCTTGAAGCTCATCGCCAAAGGCACGATTTCCGGTAAGATCGCCAAGAAAGTCCTTCCGGAAATGTGGACGTCGGGCAAATCGGCTGACGACGTCGTCAAAGAACAGGGCCTGGTACAGATTACCGATACGGGCGCCCTTGAAGAATTGGTACAGAAAGTCATCGCTGCCAATCCTCAGTCCGTTGAAGACTACAAAGCCGGCAAGAAGAAAGCCATCGGCTTCCTCGTCGGTCAGATCATGAAAGAAACGAAAGGCCGGGCCAACCCGGGCGTCGTCAATCAGTTATTGACGAAAAACTTGCAGTAACAGACAGCCTCACAAAAGTCATCGTCGGAAAGTTCCGGCGGTGGCTTTTTTTGGCTGAAGCCGGAAGTTTCTCTGTCGTCCTAAAAATGGCTGGGGAAGGTCGTTTGGCATATTCGAGGGGAAAATGGGAGCTATGGAAATTTTCCGGAGGCAGGTAAAGATTTGAGGCCAATAAAAAACAGCCTTCCGGGTGGAAAGCTGTTTCGCACGTATTTCGCGTATTTACTTCATATTCGGCAAACCGGATTCAATCTGGAAGGGGATTTCCCGATTAGTCCTCAGGGTGAATCAGGGCCTGAACGTCCGCGGCCGGCGGCAATTCGCCCGCTTCGTCGCCGGCGTAGAGGATGGACGCGCCGAAGGTGTCGCCCTTCAGCATCGCTTCTTTGGCGGCAGGCCCCATGGGATGGGGGATGACGACGGCGTCGTGGTGCTTTTCTTTGAAGGCCTTGGCGGCGGCCTTTAATTCGTCGATATCGGCTGGCGTTTCGACTGGGACGACGAGCTCGAAGGTCACGGCTTCGAGATCCCAGCGGTCTTCCATCATGGCGACGAGGTCGGCCGCCTTGGCGCCTTTTTCACCGCGGATGACGATGATCGGTACACAGCCGAGGTCGACGGCTTGACCGGCAATGTCTTCCAGGCTGTCGTCGTCGAGGCTGCCTTCAATCTGGACGGCGTCGATGAGGGACGAGCGGATGGCAAAGCGCAGGATCGAGCCGTAATCGCGATCGGTTTGGTACATTTCCGGAAGCTTGCTCTTGTCGCAGGAAAAGAGGACCGACGGATTGGCGGCTTCGCGGGCGATGTACAGCAAGGCGTTCCAAAGCTGGGATAAATTGACGGCGCCGTTAAAATACCCGGCATCAAAGGCCATCATATCATAAGGGTTTTCTACAATCTTGGCCATTCGGATCTGAAGGTCCTGAATCGTTTCCCCTTCGAGGAGAACGGCGATAAAAGGATGGTCCGATTCAAAATGAATACTCATTGCACTTGGCATGAAAAATTACCTCCTACGTAAAAGACTACCTTTATTGTACTCGTTATGAGGACGGTTGGCAATGCCTGTCCTTTGTGGCAGGAGAAGAAAAACGTTGACAAGTTATGCTATATCTTGTATAATATTTTTTGTTGGCGGGGCATAGCGCAGTTTGGTAGCGCACCTGGCTTGGGACCAGGGGGTCGCAGGTTCAAATCCTGCTGCTCCGACCATACGAAGATGCGGGTGTAGCTCAGTGGTAGAGCGCCAGCCTTCCAAGCTGGTTATGTGGGTTCGATTCCCATCACCCGCTCCATTTTTTATTGACTCAGTAGCTCAGCTGGATAGAGCAACAGCCTTCTAAGCTGTGGGTCTAGGGTTCGAATCCCTACTGGGTCACCAAAGGAACATAACGCGGATGCCGCGATTCTCCCGTCAGACGATGCTGGCGGGATTTTTTAATTCCGGGGTTCGACAAGACTTGCCGAGCTCCTCACGCCTTTTCCGGCCCGCAGCCATTACTCGTCCCCCGAGAAAGGGCCGGGAGTCTGATAAAAAACTTGCATCGAACCTATGAATATGGTATTATAGATAAGTACTCTTTGAGCACCTTTCGTCATGCGCCTATAGCTCAGGGGATAGAGCACCGGTCTCCGGAACCGGGTGCGAAGGTTCGAATCCTTCTAGGCGCACCATTGAAAAAGCGGCTTCACAGCGATGTGAGGCCGCTCTTTTTTGTCTTTAGCCAACCATTTTTGCCCTCATGAGATTCTGAGTACATCCGAATCTGTCAGGCAGCCGATAATTTTTTTATGTTTTCAGGCTTTAGGCGTTCTGAAAAAAGAATATAATCGGTGCCCTTGGCGAGTAAGTGCGGATAATATAAGGAACGGTCGACAAATGAGATTGAAACTGATACAATGAAACATAATAATGACGGTTAGTTTTGGCGAAGGCCTATAGTTCAAACGGTGGGAGGTAGATTTGACCATGGCGAAACACACTTGTCCCGTGTGCGGACAGTATCAATTTGAGGCTTGGAATGACATGGATATTTGCGAGGTCTGCGACTGGTGCAATGACGGCGTACAGGAATCGAAACCGGACTACTGCGGCGGTGCCAATCACATGTCTTTAAATCAAGCAAGGGAGGCTTATAAAGAGGGAAGGCAAATCCGATGATGACGCCGATAGTCCGATGAAATTGAGAAGCGGCCCTATAGGGGCTGCCGTATACGCAGTCTGTCGGTCAACGTGTTCGATGATATGATCCGGAGGGATTGTCCGCAAAACACAGGAGGTGCGGAAAAGATGATGGTAAGATGCCCCTTGATCGATAAAGACATAGACGAATTCGATTGCTTTGAAACCGGTACCGTAGCCGAAGGACTGGCGGCTATCCGTTCGTCTGTCGGTATCGAAGAAATTAAGCGTACGGAGAATTTTAGGATTCGCTGCCTGGCCTGCGAAAACCATATTATGTGAGGCCCCGGTGCAATGGACGAGGTGTTTGCCGTGGAGCGGGCGATGAACTCATAGGAAACAGCGCTTCGGTTACTTATGTAAGCCCGGTGGAAGGATAGGTTACGATGGCATTAACGAAACATCCTGCAGGTGTAGAGAAAACGTTGAAGGACAGGCTCTTTCAGATTTGGAAAAATCCTGAGTTTGTAGGCGGTGTACTTATATGCCTTCAAACCGATGAAGAGCGACAGGAGGTCCTCGATGCGATTGAGGCAGGAGACCTTCCCGAGCCCGGCGATATCACCTTATTTGCCTTGAATATCCATTTAGATCGAGAAGAAGGAATTCTTTGACCCGGTTGGCTTTTCGGTACGGTATAGGTTAGCTGAGCAGATCGATAGCCGCATGTTGTTGCGGAAGAAGAACGGGAGTGGTGATGATGGCATTAACGGAAATACCTGTAGGAGTAGAAAAAAAGTTGGCAGAGGTGCTGGCGCGGATTTGGGATAATCATGAGTTTATCTTAGGCACCCGATTATTCCTGCAAACCGATGAAGAACGGCAGTCCCTCATTGATGCAGTTGTGGCAGAAAAAATTAAGAATCCCAGCGACATTCTTTTATTTGCCTACGATATCCATAAAGAAAGAGAAGCCACTCATTAGGGAGTGGCTTTTTTGCGGCCTCTTTTTAGCAGACCCTTATTCTCTAATCTAACCAATCTAACTAAAGCCTATTGACAAGAATAGTTAGAATGGGTAGAATATAGTTAGATTGAGAAGAAGAGGTGAGCAGCATGCAATTTCGGGAAAGCGAAAACGTTGAATTGAAGGCTATCGTCGGCGATGATATGAAGAAGGAAATCATCGCCTTTGCCAACAGTAACGGCGGTACGATCTATGTCGGTGTGGCGGATGACGGGGCCGTTTTAGGCGTAGAAGATGCCGACGCCTGTGCCCTGCAGATTTCGAATATGGTGCGGGACGCTATAAAGCCTGACGTTACGATGTTCATTCATTATGAAATATTAAATTGTGACGGAAACGCCGTTGTTGCTGTTCGCGTTCAGCGAGGCACGAATTGTCCATATTTTTTGGCAAATAAGGGACTGCAGCCGGAGGGCGTTTATGTGCGTCAGGAATATGAGACCGTTCCGGCAACGAAGACGGCCATTCGCCGGATGATTGAAGCAATCGATGGCGACAGTTTTGAAGAGAGACGCTCCATCGATCAGTTCTTAACTTTTGATGCCTTGAAAGGTGAATTTGCTGACTTGAATATGACCTTTGATCAACAGAAGATGAAGGGCTTGAACCTCATATCCGGTGACGGTCTCTATACGAATCTGGGTTTGCTCCTTTCTGACCAGAATCCCTGTACGATAAGGGCGGCAGTCTTTGATGGGACGAGTCCAACTGTGTTTAAGGCCCGTCAGGATTTTTCCGGCTCTCTCCTGAAGCAAATGAAGGCCGCCTGTTCTTATGTCAATTTTCACAATCAGAACTACACGAGCGGACATCACTTCCGTTATACGGATGGTCGCCGAGGTTATCCGGAAATAGCGCTTCGGGAAGCCTTGATGAACGTGCTGCTACACCGAAACTATTCTTTTGGTGCCGATACTTTGATCCACATATACGATGACCGCGTTGAGATGGTGTCTGTTGGCGGTCTCCTTCCCGGCTTCGTCCCAGAAGATTTGAACATGGGCGTGTCCCTGTGCCGCAACCCGCATCTGCACAACGTCTTTTACCACTTGAAGCTCATTGAAGCTGACGGAATAGGTGTGAAAAAAATGATGGATGCCTATGCCGATAAACCGGTGAAGCCCCAAATTAAGACTAGCCCAAATGCCTTCAAAATCATTCTTCCCAATGTGAATTTCAGGAATAAAGCCGTTGAGATACCGATGATTGTCGAAGAAATGGCAGCCCCGTTCCGGACTTCCGACGAGGATAAAATCATGCAGGTCTTGGAAGAAAGACAACGAATCACTCGGAAAGAGGCGCAGGAATTACTGGGTGTCAGCCAATCTACGGCGGGCCGCATTCTGAAAACATTGGTAGATAACGGCCAAATCACACAACGTGGTGGCGGACGCACGACGAGGTATGAGCTGATAAAGTCGTAACATGAACGGAGACTTGTTGAATGAGGAGGCGAAACATGATGGAACCGAAGAGTTTTGAGGAAGTACATCCGGGGATTGAAGAGTACTTTGAGGTCCAAAAAGAATATCTGGCGAAATTCGGGGAGCACTCCTTGGAGCGCACGATGCACTACGAACCCTTGAGGCCCTCTTGCCTGGATTTTGTAGAAGGTGCCAAAGAATTGCGCCGTGCCATTCGCCGCAATAAGCCGATTGAACAGATACCGCCTGAAATGTGGAAGGGTATCGTTTTTTAATATTTTGGGCTAATGGAATCTTACGAGTCATGGACTGAGCCGTCAATCCATTTCTGGGGGAGACGGTAAATCAGCGCAGACCTTATTATTGTTAACCCCCTCGAATTCGAGGGGGTTAGGGCTGTAAATCCTAGCATCTATGGGAGAGACTGCGGGAAGAAAATTTTGATTTAAGTTATAGCAGAAGGGAAAGGTGCAAAAGGAGGTAAGACTGATGTTGGATTTATTTATCAAAGATATTCTTGAATTCTACAGTGATCCGGAGAATATCCGGGGGTTGAATGAATATCGGAAACAACGAGCCAGAAATATGGAGAGCGTTGAGAAAGATACCGCTAAAGGTGGTAGTAATCTTCATCCCACGGAGGCGAATTTGAAAATAGCTAAGGACAAGAAGTAAGACGTTTCTGCTTTTAAGGCTGGTTAAGAGCAGAAAAAAGGTTATTTTTGCTCTTAACGAAGAACGGCTGATTTGCATTGACTGCGTTTGGTATAATGGTTACAGAAGTCAACTTGTGAAGGATAAGGCTGGGTTCCCGAATGGGAGTAGGTGCTATCACTTAGAATTCCTTTGCCCCTGGGGTTGGCTTATTTGGACATGCAAAAGGCACTCCCAACAGAGAGTGCCTTTCGTTTTACCTTTATATGAAGACAATGCAGGAAAAATAATTTTTTGGGATTCACCGCCCAATTTGTGATTTCATTATATAGGCTATTCGGTGGTTTCGTCAATGCTGATGATGAAGGGGAGTTCCTCTTTTTCTAAAGCTCGGTAAGCTCTTGATGGGCGGGGACATGGCTTGGCTCGTCCTAAAATACTTGCTCCGCTGCTGTGTAATTCTGTCATTTTTATGCCCGTTAAGTGTGGATTTTTCATAGGTCCTTATGATATAATGAGCAGGACATGCTGACATCAGGTAACATATTTTCCCATAGAAAAGAGGTTTTTTCGTGATGGAATATGTGAACGAGTTGGACACTATATCGGCGGGAGCTGCGGCAAAGGATGCGGCTCTCAAGGTACATCGTCTCACTTTTATGGAGGCCACGATGATGGTCGTCGGGTCTACCATTGGTTCCGGTGTTTTAGGTTTAGCTTTTGCCAGTCGCAATGCCGGCTGGCCGGTCCTGCTTACGTGGCTTGTCGTAGCAGGCTTTTTTTCTGTCATTTCCATGCTCTACGTAGCCGAAGCGACGCTGCGGACGGCCCGGCCTTTACAGTTATCGGGTCTTGCCGAAAAGTACGTCGGTAAGGTCGGTTCCTGGCTGATGTTCTTTTCCGTCGGGGCTACGTCTTTTTGCAGCCTCATCGCTTACACCAGCGGCTGCGGCAAGATTTTGAGCGAGTTTTTCGGCATTTCGGTGGAGCTTGCCAGCGTCCTCTTTGCCGTCGGGGCGACGACCGTCGTCTGGATGGGTCTTAAAGCGACGGGCGTTGCAGAAAAATATTTGAGTTCAGGTATGACGGCCATGCTCATCATTCTCGTCGGCGCGTCATTTTTATCGGCCCGCGTACCTGTTGCAGATATTTTCTACACCCACTGGCTCTACGCCGTGCCGGTCTTTAACATCGCCGTCTTCTGCTACGCTGTCCAGTACATCGTGCCGGAAATCTCCCGCGGTTTTACTCATGATCCGGGAAAACTCGTGCCGTCGATCATGGCCGGTGCCGGCATTTCTTTCTTCATCCTGGCCTTGGTGCCCTTGGCCGTCTTTCTCATGCTGCCCGTCGGCGACATTACCGAAGTGGCGTCCTTGTCGTGGGGGCAGGCCCTCGGGTCGCCCGTCTTTTTCGTCATCGTCAATCTCTTTGCTTTCTGCGCGATGCTGACCTCTTTTTGGGCCATTGCCGAAAGCTTTTTGACCAACATGATCGACCGATTGGGCTTCAAATCGGAAACGGACGTCCGCACGCGGGCCATCTGTCTTTCGGTCATCGTCATTCCGCCGGTGCTGCTGGCTTACAGCGGCCTCGTCGGCTTCGTCAATGCCATCTTCAGCGCCGGGACTTTCGGCGGCATCATCATGTCAATCCTGCCGGTCTTCATGCTGCGCCGGGCCCGCAAACACGGCGACAAGCTGCCGTGCTGGAAATGCGGCTGGATCGCTCATCCCATCGTGCAGGCCTTGGTCGTCGTCCTCTTTGCCGGCGCCGGTGTCTACGCCATCCTGAGTATTTTCGGCTGGCTGCCTGCTGCCTGGTAATAAAGATTTCCCTATATAAAGACACGTACCGCTTTGCTGCCTTCCATCGTTACCGTGGGAGGTGGGGGAGCGGTCTTTTATTTCGCCGCCCCGAGCCTGTCGAGAGGTAGCCTTTTGCCGCTTTTTCAGCTATAATAAAGAGATACCTAAGCTGTTTCAGATTTGCCAAAGGGGGATTTTATATTATGAATTTTAGAAGTACGCGCTCTGATGAATGTGTTTCTCCATCCTATGCCTTGCTCCACGGCCTGGCTGCCGACGGCGGTCTCTATGTGCCCGAAGCCTTTCCCGAGGATGTCCTTTCTTATAAAGCTCTGAGCGGCAAGTCCTATCAGGAAATCGCCGAAGTGGTCCTGTCTCATTTCTTCACCAACTTTACGGCAGACGAACGAAAAGCCATGATCGCCTCGGCCTATAATGAAGAAACTTTCCGCGACGACCGCATCGTGCCCCTTCATTCCATCGATACCGACCTGTCCGTCGCCGAATTGTTCCACGGCCGGACTCTGGCCTTTAAGGACCTGGCCCTGTCGCTCTTCCCGTACCTTCTGACGGCTGCCAAGAAGCAGGAACAGGAAAAACGGGAGATCCTCATCCTGACGGCAACCAGCGGTGATACGGGGAAAGCTGCCCTTGAAGGCTTCAAAGACGTTCCCGGCACCAACATCATGGTCTTTTACCCCAGTGAAGGCGTCAGCCCCATGCAGCAGCAGCAGATGCAGAAGCAGGAAGGGGACAACGTCCGCGTATCGGCCATCCACGGCAACTTCGACGATGCCCAGAGCTTCTTAAAGCGCGTCTTCACCAACCCCGATGTCAACGCCTATGCCAATGATAAGGGCGTCCTCTTTTCGAGTGCCAATTCGATCAACATCGGCCGCCTCTTCCCGCAGATCGTCTACTACGTATCGACGTATATCACCCTCGTCGACGACGGCGCCATCAGCGAAGGGGAAACCTTCGACGTCATCGTGCCGACGGGCAATTTCGGCAACATCCTGGCCGGCTACTTTGCCAAGAAAATGGGCATTCCCATCGGCAAATTAATCTGCGCCTCCAATAAGAATAAGGTCCTGGCCGACTTCTTTGAAACGGGTGTCTACGATATGAACCGTGACTTCTACACGACGGACAGCCCGTCTATGGACATCCTCTTGTCGAGCAACTTCGAACGTTTCCTCTTCTATGCAGCCGGTGAAGATGCCCAAAAGGTCGCCCGGTGGGAAAAAGAACTCTTAGAAACGGGAACGATGCGGGTTACGCCGGAAGAACTCCAGGCCCTCCGTCAGGACTTTGAAGGCGGCTGGATCGGGGATGAAGAAACGGAAGCGGTCATCAACCACGTCTACAACGACTTCGGCTACCTCCTCGACCCCCATACGGCCGTTGCCTACGGCGTCGGTATGAACCGTCACCGCCTGGGCCTCGACGAAGGCCGCCACACGGTCGTCATGGCCACGGCCCATCCTTATAAATTCCCGCCGGTCATCAGTGCCGCCCTGGCGCTTCGGGAAAGCGCCGATCCCTTCGATACCCTCGTCGATATCAGCAGCGTCACCGGCATTGCCCTGCCGAAACCTTTGGCCGACCTCAAGCATAAACCGGTACGCTTTGAAGATTCCATCGATAAGGAAGCCATGAAACAGGCCGTCTTATCCTTCGTCGACGATATTTCGTCCAAGGCCTAGAAAGAAGGGCAGACTGTTGAATAAAGGTGTTATCTTCGCCATTATGTCGGCGTTGGCCTTCAGTATCCAAAATATCATCGTAAAAGTCCTATCCTATACGGTCAGCACTGGGCAAATCGCGTTCTTTCGCGGTTGGCTCAGTGCCCTTATGATATTGGGGCTCATGCGCCTTCAGCATGTACATATGTCAAATCGGGACATACCGACCCTGACCCTGCGGGGGCTCCTCGGCGGCATCGGCATGATCTGCAGCTTCTATGCCCTCCGGGGCATGCCGCTCGCCGATGTGTCCATCATTTCCCAGTTGTCGGCCTTTTTCGTCATGCTCTTTGCGGCCATGTTCCTCAAAGAAGTCCTGCCGCCGGGCTCGAAATGGCCGCTGGTCGTCATTTTTGTCGGCGCCTGCCTCGTCGTTCGGCCTTGGAATTTCGATTCCTTCAACGTCTATTCCTTGTTCGCCCTGGGCCAGGCCATCTTTGCCGCCGGCGCCTATACGACGGTCAGCAAATTGACCGGAGCCGGCGGTCACCATCCTTATGAAGTGGTCATGTACTTTCTCATCAGCGCCGCCTTGTCGGGGATCATCATCATGGCCCTGACCGGGGACTTTGTCATTCCGACGGGAACGGACTGGCTCTTCTATCTGGCCCTCGGCATCATGAGCGTCCTGGCTCAGATCTGGATGACCAACGCCTATGCCACGGCCAACCCCGTTGTGGTCAGCTTCGTCACTTATATCGGCGTCTTCTTTAACGCCTTGTGGGGCTTTGTCCTCTTCGATGAAGCCTTGGCAGTTATGACCGTTGCCGGCGGCGCCCTCATCATCGGCGGATCCATGTACCTGACGAAATTGAAGCACGATAAGATCGCCGAAATGGCCAAGACACGAATCCGAGAAAAGAAAGGGGAAACATAATGCTTCCCGACAGAATCCATGAGACACATCTTAAAATCGCCCTGTTCCTGATCCTCCTGATCCTCTTTGGTGCCATCCAGTGGTTCATCCCAGACTTTTATACGACCGTCTGGGACCTCTCTATGAGCGGCAACCTCCACGGGACCATCGACTACCTGCGCTCCTTCAGGGGCTGGGCCGTCGTTATCAGCATGATCATCAACATCGTCATCAACGTCGTCGGCTTCCTGCCGTCCATCTTCATCTCGACGGCGAACGGCGTCGTCTTCGGCGTCGTCGGCGGGACGGTCATTTCATGGATTGCCGAAACGATCGGCGTCGTCATCAGCTTTTTCTTCATGCGGGCCCTCTTTCGCAATAAGGCTCAGAAAATCATCGAGACCAGCAAGATGCTGAGCAAGATCGACCACTACACGACGTGGCAGGCCATGGCCGTCGCCCGGGCCGTCCCGTACTCGCCAAACGGACTCATCACCGCCCTCGGTGCCGTGAGCCACATCAGCTATCGGGACTACATCATCGGCTGTCTCATCGGGAAACTGCCGTCGGTTGCGATTGAAGTCCTCGTCGGCCACGACCTGGTCATGATGGAAGGCCATTCCCAGCGATTGGCTGTCGTCCTCTTTGCCATGGCCATCGTCTACGGCGGCTTATGGTACTGGAAACGGCGTCAAGACGCCAAAAAAGTCCTCCATAAAATCGAAGAAGATGTCAAAGAAAAGGCGGACCGGCTATAAACTGAATCATACACACCCACTGTACTGATGAAATCGGGCGGTGGGTGATTTTTATGTGAAGCTGCAGTTTATTAAAATAGATTGAAAGACGGCTTCGCTCGATTAAAAAATACACAGTTTCTACAGCCTTGATTCCATGGCAGGCTATACTATATAGAAGGAATTCATGGAAAGGGGGGCCTCGTCTTGGCGGAGCATTCTGCCGGGCTGTTTTTCGTGACGCAAGGGACGTCCGGAGAAGGCCCTTATCCGGGATGCATCCTTTGATTGAATTGAGAAGTCAGGGGTTTTATGGCATAATATTAAAATAAGTTAATCTGATCCTAATGTTGAGGAGTGCGTGTTTTATGCTTGATTTTATCATTAATCAGACAATGGACTTTCTTGAAACGATGCCTAAGCTTATGAGAAAGAAAAAAGGTCAGTTTTTTACTTCAAAGGAAACGGCCGTCTTCATGGCGTCTCTCTTTGATTTCTCGAATATTCCTGATACCATTGAAATACTGGATCCGGGGGCAGGAACAGGGATTCTTTCGGCTGCGTTATTAGACCGTATTATACATGAGCGCCCTGTAAAAGCGGTGAACCTGACGTGTTATGAAAATGATCCGGCTGTTTTACCCATCCTAAAAAAGAACTTAATGTATATAAAGGAACACAGCGACATTTTATGTAACGTTACGATCGTGGAGGACGACTATATTGTCCCTCAGGCCGGTGATTTTGAGGGCACGCTGCTGGCTGAACGACAGCCTAAAAAATATGATGTTATTATAGGCAATCCGCCCTATGTAAGAGTGCCGAGAAATCACCCCGCTGCCCTTGCCATGCCTTCTGTCGTTCACGGGGCTCCGAACCTCTATTTCCTTTTTGCCGCCATGTCTTTGTTTAATTTGCAGGAAGAGGGAGAGATGGTCTATATTATCCCGCGCAGCTGGACTTCCGGGGAATATTTTCGGCGTTTTCGGACGTATCTCTTGAAATATGGGAAAATTGTGCAAATACATCTATTCGTAAGTCGTGATAAGGTCTTTAAACAAGAGCAGGTCCTCCAAGAAACACTCATCATAAAGGTCCAAAAGACGGCAAAGACGCCGGATACGGTGAAAATTACATCGACAGAATCAAACAGTGACTTTAAATCGATTACCGGCATTACCGTGCCTTATGGTACGGTCGTTGCCGGGGAACGGCTGTATGTTTATCTTCCGACATCCGAAGAAGATGTAGCTGTCATTCAAACAATCCATCGTTATGAGCGAACCATGCCGGATGAAGGGCTTCAAATGCATACGGGAATCGTCGTGGATTTTCGACAAAAAGATGAATTGGAAAATGAACCGGGTGAACATACGGTTCCCTTATTTTATAGTCAAAATATAAGTTCAGGGCGAGTCGATCACCGTCCGTCCGGGAATTCCTATGATTGGATTCGTGATGTGAAACCGGGCCTGATTCAAAAGAACCAGAATTATGTATTCTGCAAACGCTTTACGGCGAAAGAGGAATACAGACGGCTGCAGTGCGGAATCTATCTGGCCAAGGATTTTCCGGACTACCAGTTTATCGGCACACAAAATAAGATAAATTATATCAGCCGAATTGATAAAAGCGAAATGAGCACATGTTTGACTTTCGGAGTGTATGCACTTCTTAATTCGACGTTATTTGATCGGTATTACAGGATTTTAAATGGAAGCACACAGGTCAACAGTACGGAAATAAACAGCATTCCTGTCCCACCGATTGCGATGATTGAGGCCATGGGCCGGGAACTGATGACGGTCGAAAACTTGTCTACCGAAACCTGTGATAAAATCATAAAGGGGGTGGCTTATGGTGAGTAAGTTAGAGGAAGCGAAAATCTTTTTGAAGGCCTTCGGGATGCCTGAGCGGCAGCAAACGGATGTAGCCGGATATTCCTTGCTGACACTTGCCGATCTCAAGGAAGGGTCGGCTTGGAATGAAGCCACCAATGAATGGATTCGCATTCATGATGTCCTTCAGTTTACCCGCGAAAACTACCAAAAGACGTATGCGGAAAACACGCGTGAAACGATAAGAAAAAATTGTATGCATCCCTTTCGGGAAGGGGCGTTGATCGAGGATAACGGATTGGCAACGAACAGCCCGAACTATCGGTATCGATTAACCGAAGAAGCGCTTTCCTTGCTAAAGACTTTTGGGGAACCGATATGGCACCAGGCCCTTGATACCTATCGAAGTCATCATCAAACCTTGATTGAAAAATATGCAAGTAAAAAACGAATGGAAATGATGCCGGTCCAGATTGATGGCACAGAGATTCTCTTAAGTCCGGGACCACATAACGCCTTGCAGCGGGACATTATCGAACAATTTGCACCGCGGTTTGCGCCCGGCTGCACCTGCCTTTATATGGGGGATACTACGAAAAAGGATCTTATCAAAGACTCGGCAGCACTTGAACAGTTGGGATTTGACATCACATTGCATGATAAAATGCCGGATGTTGTCTTATATAGGCAGGACAAGCATTGGATTTATTTTATTGAGGCTGTGACAAGCACAGGGGCCATGACACCGCAGCGTGTCCTTGATATTCAGGCTATGACCCGAAACGTGGAAGCCGGGAAAATATTTATAACGGCCTTCCCGGATCCGGATACGTATAAGCAATTCAGCGGGGACTTGGCTTGGGAAACAGACGTTTGGATTTCAGCCCATCCGGACCATATGATACATTTAGATGGGACTAAATTTTTAGGTCCTTATCGCTAAGCGAAAATCAACTGCAGCAGCATGAGCCGATTTTTGGCAAGTCGAGAACGGTATCTTACTGAAGCGAGGCCTAAAAGGGGAGCTGTCGAAAAAAGACGGCTCCCTTAAATTTTGCGTAAAATCGGAAATCATCCCGATAGACCATTTCTTCGATTCATGATATACTATTACAGATACAATTATATAAACGTTCAATTTTCAATGAGGTGATTATTGTGGCAAAACAGATTTTTGTTACGGGCCATAAAAACCCGGATACGGACTCGATTTGTTCGTCCATTGCATATGCAAAATTAAAACAGTTACAGGGGATTAACGCTGCGCCCATTCGCGCCGGCGAACCGAATAAAGAAACGGCTTTCGCGCTCAACTATTTCAACGTAACGCCCCAGCCTTTGGTAAAGGATTTCTACGTCAAAGTCGGCGAAGCCGTCTACACGGACGTCGAAGGCCTTCCCATCAACGCCAGCCTGAAAGACGCAGCCAAATGGTTTTCCGTCCATGAAAGCGACGTCGCTCCTGTCGTCGATAACGGCCAGTTCATCGGTGTCATCGAAAAGGCACAGCTCGCCGATCAGTTCATCAAGACCGTCATGGGCGAAGAACTGAGCACCGTCAAAGGCCTCGTTCACGACCCGGAACTGTTCTTCAGCCCGACCGACCACGGCCATGACGTTCCGGCAGAAGGCCGCTATGCCGTCGTCGATGGCGGCAAATACGTCGGCATGGTCTGCGCCGATTCCTTAGCCAACGTTGAAAAACAGCAGGTCATCCTCGTCGATCATAACGAAAAGAAACAGATCATCGACGGCATTGACGAAGCATCGATCGTCGGCGTCATCGACCATCACCGCATCGGCGGGACCTTGGCGACGGACGGCCCGATTTCCATTCTCTTCAAGACCGTCGGCTGCACGGCAACGATCGTAACCGGCCTCTATGAACAGGCCGGCATCGCCATTCCCAAAGACGTAGCCGGACTCCTCCTCTCTGCCGTCATTTCCGACACGGTTCTCTTCCGTTCGCCGACCTGCACGCCGGAAGACCGGGCAGCTGCTGAAAAACTGGCTAACATCGCCGGTGTCGACATCGAAAAATACGGCATGGAAATGCTCAAAGCCGGTGCCAACGTATCGGACCTCACGCCGGACCAGATCGTTCACAACGACATGAAAGAATTCGTCGGCGGCGACGCTACCTTCACGGTCGCTCAGGTACAGGTCATGGACACGACGGACCTCCTCAATCAGAAACAGGTCCTATTGAACGCCCTCGAAAAACTTCGCGCCGAACACAATTACGTTGCTTCCTTCCTGATGATCACCAGCATCATCGACGAATCGACGAACCTCATCTTCGCCGGCAACATGGATGAAGCCGTAAGCGCTGCCTTTGGCAAAGACGTCCTCGACAAAGAAGTCTACCTGCCCAAGGTCATGAGCCGTAAGAAACAGGTCATTCCGCCGATCCTGTCTGCAATGAAATAAGTGATGATTTTGAGAGGCCCGAACCTAGTGGTGAGGGCCTTTTGTCTGTAAGTCAAAGGAGTTTTTAATGAATCCTATTTTCGACACCTTGAACGACCGCCAGTGTGAGGCCGTAAACCATACAAAGGGCCCGCTCCTTATCACAGCCGGCGCCGGATCGGGGAAGACCAAGGTCTTGACCTGCCGTATTGCCCACCTCTTAGAGCTCGGCGTCGCTCCGTACCGTATCCTGGCCATTACCTTTACCAACAAGGCCGCCAAGGAAATGAAAGAGCGCGTCCAGAACCTCGTCGGGGCCCAGGCCGATTCCATTTGGCTCAGTACCTTCCATTCCTTCTGTGCGAAACTGCTGCGCTTTGAAATCGACGGCTTTCACGGCTACACCCGGAATTTCACCATTTACGACTCATCGGACCAACTGGTGCTTATCAAGGACTGCCTGAAAAAACTGAATCTCGACGACAAACAATTCACGCCGCGGTCGGTCCTGGGTACGATTTCGGCAGCTAAGAACGTCCTCATGGACGCCAAGACCTTTGCCGGCCAAGCCGAAGACTTTTACCAGCAGAAGGTGTCCGAAGCCTATGAACTCTATCAGGCCAAACTGAAGGAAAATAACGCCCTCGACTTCGACGACCTCCTGTTCTTGGCCGTCCGCCTCTTGGAAGAAAAAGACGACGTCCGGGAAAAGTATCAGGAACGGTTCCAATACGTCCTGGTCGACGAATATCAGGATACGAACCACGCCCAGTACGCCCTTACCAAGATCCTGGCTGCCCAGTGGCGCAACATCTGCGTCGTCGGCGATGCCGACCAGAGTATTTACGCCTGGCGCGGCGCCGATATCCGCAACATCATCGACTTTACGCGGGACTATCCCGACGCCGCTTCGATTAAACTCGAACAGAACTACCGCTCGACGAAGACGATTTTGAACGCGGCCAACGCCGTCATCGACAACAATGAAAGCCGGCCGAGAAAGACTCTGTGGACGGAAAATCCGTCGGGCAACAAGGTCATCCATTACCAGGCCCAGACCGAACACGACGAAGCCGACTACATCGCCGGCGCCATCTACAACCGCCACGAAATCAGCCACGAACCCTACGGCGACATGGCCATCCTCATCCGGACCAACGCCCAGTCCCGTGTCCTCGAAGAAAAATTGATGCGCTACGCCATTCCGTATACCATGGTCGGCGGCACCAAGTTCTACGACCGCAAGGAAATCAAGGACGTCTTGGCCTACCTGCGCCTCTTATATAACCCCGAAGACAGCCTGAGCCTGACGCGTATCATCAACGTGCCCAAGCGAAACATCGGGGCGACGACGATGGAAAAAGTCGCAGCCTACGCCGAAGGGGAGGGGATATCCCTCTTTGAAGCCCTGTCGTCACCGGACGCCATTCCCGTCACCAAACGGGCCCAGACGGCCCTTGAAAACTTCGCCGCCATGATCTTCGACCTCTTGAACGATATTGACGGCATGGACGTCCTGAGCCTCATCGAAAAGGTCATTAAAGATACGGGCTACGGCGAGATGCTCGACAAAGAAGCCGAACACGACCCGCAGGGCGAAAGCCGCAAGGAAAACGTCGGCGAATTCCTGTCCGTCGCCAAAGACTACATGGACAGCAACCCCGACGGCAACCTTCAGGACTTCCTCGAAAACGTGGCCCTGGTCAGCGACGTCGACGACTTTGAAAGCAGCGAATCCAAGGTCACCCTCATGACCCTCCATTCCGCCAAAGGCCTCGAATTCCCCGTCGTCTTTTTGGCCGGCCTCGACGAAGGCTTGTTCCCCCACAGCCGGACCCTGATGGATCCCGAACAGATCGAAGAAGAACGGCGCCTGGCCTACGTCGGCATCACCCGGGCCGAACGGCAGCTCTACGTGACCAACGCTATCACACGCACTATGTACGGCCGCATTTCCGCCTACATGCCGAGCCGTTTCCTCGGGGAAATCCCGCCGGAACTCGTCGAAGAATATAAGCGCAAGAGCGCCATGCCCCAGAGCCGGATGACGGCCGTCCCCGGTCAGCAGCGCGTGTCCATCCTGTCAAAACCGGTGGCCACAAGCCTTCCCAAGAAGCACGCCGTGACCGATTCTTTTGCCAAGGGCGACAAAGTGCGCCATAAGATTTGGGGCATCGGCACCGTCCTCGACGTCATCGGCGACGGGCCGAACATGCAGATGAAAATTCAATTTCCGACGAAGGGCGTCCGCCAAGTCGTCGTCAAATATGCACCGTTAGAAAAAGCATAGCTATTCCGATACGCTGAAAAGGAAGGGAATCTTATGGAACAAGAAAAAGCGCGGCTCCTGGCCCTGCGACAAAAAATCGACGAACTGAGCTATCAGTATTACACCCTCGACAAGCCGACCATGACCGACTACGAATACGATATGCTCTACCGGGAGCTGGAAAACATCGAAAAAGCCCATCCCGAATGGGTGACGCCCGATTCGCCGACTCAGCGCGTCGGCTCCAAGATTTCCGGCGGCTTTGAAAAGTACACCCACGACCGGCCCATGTTGAGCCTGGGCGACGTCTTTAACGACAATGAACTTCGGGAATTCGACCGCCGCGTCCGCAGCGACCTGGGCGGCGAAGCCTTGGAATACGTCGTCGAACTCAAAATCGACGGCCTGGCCGTCAACCTCATCTATGAAAACGGACAATTCGTCCGCGGCGTTACCCGCGGCGACGGCGTCGTCGGCGAAGACATTACCAACAACGTCCGCACCATCCGCACCATACCCCTTCGCATCGACAGCACGTCGCCGCACATCGAGATCCGCGGCGAAGTCTATATGCCGGTGACGTCCTTTACGGCCCTCAACGAGCAGCGGCGAAACGACGAACTCGAACCCTTTGCCAATCCCCGAAACGCCGCAGCGGGTTCCCTGCGCCAGCTCGATCCTCAGATCACGGCCCAGCGCAAACTGGCCTTCTTTGCCTACGCCTTAGGGGGCAACACGGGTATTACCATCGAAAGCCAGGAAGAACTGCTGAAAGATCTGCGGGAATTTCGCTTCCAGGTCAATGGGGAGTACCGAAAATTTACGGATATCGAAGACGTCATCGCCTTCATCCACAGCTGGGACGACCGCCGCGACAGCCTGCCTTATGCCACCGACGGCATGGTCGTCAAAGTCAACTCCTTTGCCCAGCAGGCGCGGCTCGGCAACACGGTCAAGCTTCCTCGCTGGGCCATTGCCTATAAATTCCCGCCGGAACAGGCCGAAACGAAGGTCCTCTCTATTTCGGTCAGCCTCGGCCGGACGGGCGTCCTGACGCCGGCAGCCGACCTCAAACCGGTCCGCCTTGCCGGAACGACGGTCAAGCGGGCTACTCTTCACAACGAAGACTACATCCGCGATAAAGACATCCGCGTCGGCGATACGGTCATCATCCAGAAGGCCGGCGAAATCATCCCCGAAGTCGTCCGCTCCCTGCCGGATAAACGGACGGGCTCGGAAGTCGTCTTTGCCATGCCTCATGTTTGCCCGGCCTGCGGCAGTGACGTCGTCCGCCGGGAAGGGGAAGCAGCCTGGCGCTGCGTCAATCCCGACTGCCCGGCCGTCATCGGCGAAAAAATCGCCCACTTCGTCTCCCGTGACGCTATGAACATCGACGGCCTCGGTGACGCCATCGTCCAGCAGCTCCTTTCAAAAGAGCTCATCCACGACGTCGCCGACATCTACGGCCTTACGAAAGACCAGCTCGTAGCCCTCGAAGGTTTTGGCGAAAAGTCGGCAGACAACCTCCTAAAAGCCATTGAAGCCAGCAAGAGCGTCGGCCTCGCCCGCGTCTTATTTGCCCTCGGCATCCGATTCGTCGGCGCCAAAGCAGGACGAGTCCTTGCCGAATCCTTCGGTAGTGTCGATGCCCTGATGGCAGCCAGTGCCGATGATCTGACGGCCATCGACGACATCGGCCCCCGCATTGCCGACAGCATCGTCTCTTACTTCGGTGAAGCAAAAAGTAAGGCCCTCATCGAAAAACTGAAGGCCCACGGCGTCGACATGACCGCTGAAAAGAAAGAACTCATCAGCACCAGCTTCGACGGCGAAATCGTCGTCCTCACCGGAAAACTCCAGCTCTTCACCCGGAAAGAAGCCGAACAAGCCGTGGAAGCAAGAGGCGGAAAATGCACCTCATCCGTAACTAAGAAAACAACCCTCGTCGTCGTCGGTGCCGATCCGGGAAGTAAGTACGAAAAAGCTAGGCAGCTGGGAACACCGATCATCAGCGAAGCCGAATTTAAAGAATGGCTCGAACGATAGGGGAATAACCTAAATAGATCTCCAAAAATTCAAACAATATAAAAAAATGGATGCCGAACTGCATAAGACAGCGGCATCCCTTTTTTATCTCCTTTTGCGAATAATGGAATCAATTTTAAAAATATCCTCTACTACAAGACAGTTCTTGAGATAGAAAATAGGAAAGACAACGATTTTTTATGCAGTCAGAGCCTTTCTTTATGGTTATTTTACATTCCTATAAGGCATTACCGGAAACGGTCGGTTTTTTTTTGCCTTAAAGAATGGTATAATGAATTATTGTAAAGTCCGTGACGGAGAAGAACCTCCGTTTTTTCGTGCATATATAATACAATAATAATGACAGAGCTCATGCTTTGCCGTGAGGAGGAACTGTTTTGAAGTGTTCGCCGCAGTCATGTTCGATTTCGATTAAAAATAAGTACAGTAATGAGGTGCTGCCCATTGTGCTGGCCGTTGCCGATTACATTGCTATTTGGCTGGCAGAATACGTGTCGTATGGCCTGCGGGACTGCCTGATTCCCAATACGCATTTTCATCTGTCTTGGCTCAGCATTCACGTCATCGTACCGGCGGTATACCTGCTGTTTTTGAAGCTGCATCACCTCTATACGCGGCGCATGCAGTTTTGGCAGATCATTTCCAATATCTTTAAGTCAACGTTTTATTCCATTGCCTTACTGATTTTCTTCATCTACATTGCCCAGACGGCGGCGTCGACGTCGCGACTGTTCGTGGGCTTATTGGCCATCACTTCTTTTGTTTTCTTGGTCATTGAACGGTACGTCGTCAAACGTATCTTGATCCGTATGAAGCTGCTCCAGCTTCCGGTCCTCATCATGGGCGCCGGCAAGACGGCAGCCCTCATGTTGGAATACTTCAAGCGTGATACCGGCGTCGGATACGAATTCATCGGCTACCTTGAAGACCATACGCCGGATCCGAGAGTGGCGGCTATGATTCCACACCTGGGAACCTTCCGCGATGCCGAGCAGGTCATTCAGGTCACTGGTGTCCAGCACGTCATGGTTATCGCCCCGGGCCTAAAAAATGATGCCATTCAGGACATCGTCTACCGCGTTCAGCCGCTGGTTAAAAAAGTAGCTTTCATCCCCGACATGGGCAGCCTGCCCTTAGCGACCCTCGAAACGAATCCTCTCATCGACGGCCGCATCATCTCCATCAGTTTTCGGAATAACTTATCCCAGTGGTACAACCGGGCTATCAAGCGGATTTTTGATTTAGTTTGCACTATCCTTGGCATCATCTGCCTGTCGCCGTTTTTCTTAGCCGTTGCCTTGTGGATCCGCCTCGATTCGCCGGGACCGATCATCTTCAAACATCGCCGTATCGGCCGGAACGGTAAAGAATTTAACTGCTATAAATTCCGCAGCATGTGCGTCGATGCTGACGTCAAACTGAAAGAACTCCTCGAACGAGATCCCGAAGCCCGGAAAGAATGGGAAACAGAATTCAAACTGAAAAACGACCCGCGTGTTACGAGGAGCGGGGCCTTTTTGCGCAAGACCAGCCTTGACGAATTGCCCCAGCTGTTCAACGTCCTGACAGGGGATATGAGCCTCGTCGGACCGCGGCCCATAATCCGCGATGAAATCAAAAAATACGGCGCCTTTATCAAAGACTTCTACATGGTCCGCCCCGGTGTCACCGGCATGTGGCAGACCAGCGGCCGCAGCGATACGACCTATGACGAACGAGTCCAGATGGATACCTGGTACGTAAGAAACTGGAACGTCTGGTTCGATATCGTCCTTATTTGGAGAACCGTTGCCGTTGTAGTGAAACATAAGGGAGCTTATTAAAAGACATACTCTTACCAACCATATCTTTAAGAAAGAAGTTGAAGCAGTGGCTATCAAAATTATTATTGCAGCACATAAAAAATATTGGATGCCGACGGATCCGGCATACTTGCCCGTTCATGTCGGGGCTGAAGGGAAAGACTCTATCGGTTATACGCCCGATAATACGGGGGAGAATATCAGTGCTAAAAATCCTTATTTTTGTGAACTGACGGGCCTTTATTGGGCATGGAAAAATTTGGATGCCGACTACGTAGGGCTCGTCCATTATCGCCGCTATTTTACCCGTAAAGAAGTTCGGGATATTGAAGCGAAAAAAGAGCAAATCCTTACCGAAAAAGAATGGCAGTCTCTGTTGGACAAACATCCGGTCATCGTTCCGGATAAGCGGAAATACTATATCGAAACCAATCGTTCTCATTATAACCATGCCCATCATTCGGAAGGGCTGGATATAGCGGAACAAATCATCAAAGAACAGTGCCCGGAGTATCTGCCGGCCTTTTATAAAGTCATAAACCGCACCTGGGCCCATATGTTCAACATGTTCGTCATGCGCCGCGACTTGTACAACGATTATATGCAGTGGATGTTTGACATTCTCTTTGAACTGGAAAAACGAGTCGACATCACCGGCTGGGATACCTACGAATCCCGTATCTACGGCTTCGTCAGTGAACTTCTCTTGGACGTCTGGCTTGAGCATAACCAGATAGACTACGCCGAACAAAACGTCTCTTTCATGGAAAAACAAGACTGGATCAAAAAAGGCGGAGCTTTCTTGAAACGGAAGGTTTTTGGACGATAGTATGAGTGCTTTTTATCAGTAAGCAATTGCTAATACTTCGGACAATGTATATGTGATGCAGCTGATAGAGCTTCTTTTTTGGTCTGTAAAATTTTTAAATGATATAAAATTTATCTTAATATTATGAGCATTATTAGATAAGAGGGTGTAATTAAGTGAAGTTTTTGATAGTGGCTTTTCATCCACGGTCTATGACTCCATATGCTCGGCAATACGAAGAAGCTATTATGGCTGCAGGACATGAGTATGATATTGTATTTTGGGATCGATTTTCTAATGCTCCGATGGAGAAACGGGAGAATGAATTTATTTTTCATCGAGTTTGTTCCTTGGGTGGAAATAGACTGAAAAAAATATATCCGTTTTACTTGTTTAGAAAAAATATAAAAAGACTGATTGAAAAAGGGAACTATGATAAGATTATTATTTTAAATACAATGCCTGGTTTTTTACTGCACAATACACTGTTAAAAAAATATCCTGATAGATATATTTTAGATATTCGTGATTATACCTACGAGAAGTATGCTTTTTACTTACGTATTGTACAACGCTTAATGAGTAAGTCGTTTTTTACTACTATTTCTTCACGTGGCTTTAAGAAATTTTTGGGTGATAATAGTAAATTGGTCATTAATCATAACCTCAGCAATATAGAGAATGCAGTCGATGCTCCAACATTAAGTAAAGACAATAATAATATAGTTATTGGTTTTGTGGGAGCTGTTCGTTATTTTAATGCAAATGTTGCTTTGATTAAAAGTGTCCAAACTTCGCAAAATATCCAGCTAACATATACTGGTAGACAAAATAGTGATTGCCCGTTGGAAGCATATTGTGATGAAAATAATTTTAAAAATGTTTCTTTTGCGGGTGCGTTTAGTAATGAGGATAAACCTAAGCTATACGAAAATATTGATATGATTAATTCGGTTTACGGGAATGAATCATTAGATGTTATAACCTTATTACCTAATCGTTTATATGATTCTCTTCTTTTTAAGAAGCCTCTTATAGTTACGGAGGGAACATATCTTGCAGAAATCGTAGCGAAAAATAATATTGGCCTTGTGTTGGAAAGTAGTAAAACATATACTATTGAATCATATCAAGAAAAGATAAAGAAATATGTAAATGATTTTTCTCCACAAAAGTTTATTCGGAATGCGAATGACTTGCTTGGTCGCGTGGAAAAAGAACAGAGGCTATTTCATGCGAAAATTGCAGAATTCGTTAGAAGATAATTCAAATAGAGAGGTTAATAAGATGCCGATTCCTAGCATATTAAAGAATATATTTTGGAAATTACCATTTTTATCTGAGAAAGAAAAAGAAAAAATCTTTTATACTATAAAAGCAAATTTACGTTCAGAAAAAGTTACGATTGACGACTCCAATAGAGCAGAAGTATTGAATCGATACGTACAGCAACTTTTAATGAATCCGACGTATCAAGATAATGACTTTAAAGCCATTATTAAAGAACCTTATCAAAGAAAAGAAGGAGATCCCAAAATTATTGCTTATTACCTTTCCCAAATGCATCCTACTCCGGAAAACGATGCTTGGTGGGGGAAAGGTGTAACGGAATGGAATAATGTCTCTCGAGCTGTTCCACAATTTGTGAATCATTATCAACCGCGACTACCGGGGGAATTAGGCTTTTATGACTTACGGTTAAAAGAAAATCTTGTGCGGCAGATGGAATTAGCTAAAATGTATGGACTTTATGCATTTAATTGGTATTATTATTGGTTCGATGGGAAGCGACTTCTGGAACGCCCTCTAGATATGTATCTGAATTCAAACGAAATAGATTTTCCATTTTGTTTATGCTGGGCTAATGAAAGTTGGACAAAAGGCTTCTTTGGTAGCTCTAAAGAAATTATTATGAAGCAAAGTAGTACTGTGGAAAGCTATCGGAAATTTATTGTGGATATTGCAAAATATCTTAAGGATAAGCGATATATTCAGGTTAACGGTAAAAAGTTATTGACTATTTATAAACCTCAAGATGTTCCTGATTGTAAGAATACATTAAAATATTGGCGTGAGTATTGCAAAGAGTGTGGTGTAGGCGAGTTATATATTGTAGGGTGTTGGACATCAGATCAATCGGAAGACTTTATCGCAAAAGGCTTTGATGCTATTTCAGAATTTCAGCCAGGTGCTATTTTAAACTATTCTGCTAATATGAATAAAAAATTGCCTTTTGTAAATGAAAATTTCTCAGGAGCTGTCTATAGCTATAAAGATATCGTTGAAAATAAAATCTATCAAAAAAATTTTTCAAAGGAAAAAATGTATCATGCAGTAATGCCGATGTGGGATAATACTCCGAGACGTAATAATAAGGGGAATCTTATTTATCATGGATCAACCCCAGCATTATATCAAAAGTGGCTAGAAGACGTTATCACATTTAATCAGACCAGTGATTTGGAAGATAATTTAATTTTTATCAATGCTTGGAATGAATGGGGAGAAGGTGCTTATTTAGAACCTGATAAAAGGTTTGGATATGCTTACTTAGAAGCGACTTTAAAGGCTATTCTTGCCTGTCGGGCTTGAGTTTTAAAGTGTGGCCTTGAGTTATAGGAATTAATATCTTGGAGTAATTATATGAGTGAAAAGTTATATAATGTCAAGCAATGCCTTCGGAATAACGGGGTTGCATTGACTATAATTATCTATTACCGAAAGATCCTAAATAAAGTGTATAATTATTTAGTTTTAGGTCGTCTAGATACCAATATAGATTCTAGGGCAAATTTGTTAGGACTGAAATATATTAAATTAGGGGAAAACTTTTCAGCTGGAAGGGGGTTATGGTTAGAGGCTGTTACTAGGTATAATGGGAAGAATACAAATCCCAAAATTATTATTGGAAACGATGTTTCCTTCAGCGAATATAACCATATTGGAGCAGTATCTTATATTGAAATTGGGAATAATGTTCTTTTTGGAAGTAGATGTTATATAACTGATCATAATCACGGTATATATAAGGGCGATTCTCAAAGTTGTGTGAGTACGCCACCTATTAAACGCGATTTAACTACAGATGGTTCAATTGTTATTGAGGACAATGTTTGGATTGGGGATAATGTAGTTATCTTGCCTAATGTTAAAATTGGATATGGTTCTATTGTAGGCGCCAATTCAGTGGTAACAGAAGATATTCCACCGAGCAGCATTGCAGTAGGGATACCTGTTAAAGTGATTAAAGTATGGAATAATACGACTACTAAATGGGAATGGTGTGATTCCAAGAGAAACCGAGATAAATAGTTTGTCTTTAGAAAAACTATTTTCGGAAACTTATTAAGACAAATAATTAATCTGAACTTTTGGGATACGATGAAGAAGCATATGAAAAACAATACAACTTATCGAAGCGACTTATTTTCGACCTTTTTAAATCAAATATGGCGAGTTTTTTCTGGCCCTCTAATGCTCTTAAGTATTCCATTTTTCTTAACCCCGGAAGTACAAGGCTTTTGGTATACTTTTATTAGCTTAGCAACACTTTCTGTCCTAGCTGATCTAGGGTTTTCGAACATTATCCTTCAGTTTTCTGCTCATGAATTTGCTTTTCTCCGGTTTAGAGAAGATAGGACTTTAGTGGGGGATGCATATCATCTTTACAAATTATCTGATTTTTTTCTATTTAGTATCAGATGGTTAGTGAAAATTATACTTTTTATTTTTCCATTAATTATAATTGGAGGATATTTTTTTATTTCTTACTATACGCCAACTGATATAACTATTTCCGGATGGGTGTCAGCTTGGATCATTTATTCTTTTGCTTCGGCTTTTGTTTTTGTAAACTCTATTCTTCTTTCGTTTTTTGAAGGGTTGAATCTAGTTGGTAAAGTCCAGCAACTTCGTTTTCAAATTGCCGTGGTGACGACGCTGGCTATGTTTTTAGGGTTAGTATTACATCTTGACTTATTTGCATTGGCTGCTTCTAATATTGTCAGTTCAATTTGTGGAATTGTCTTGATTTTTAAAAACTTTAGAAATCTGATTTGCCAATTTATTCGTATAGAAACTCATGAGATTTACAATTGGTGGCCAGAGTTTTCTTCCTTGATTTGGCGATATGCTCTCAGTTGGGGGAGCGGATTTTTGGTATTTCAATTATTTACACCGATGACTTTTTATTTCCATGGGCCAGTGGCTGCTGGAAAAATTGGGATTAGTATTGCTATGTGGACTGCTGGTTTTAATATTGCTATTAGTTGGATTACAGCAATAACACCAAAAATGAATATGTTGATTGCTGAAAAAAATTGGAAACATCTTGATAGTATTTTTTTGAAAAGCCTAATAAAATCTGTAGGAACGATGGTTGTCGGTGGCAGCATATTTTTTACTTTGGAATATTGGCTATATTCTGACGTATCTTTTTTTCATAGAATTATAGAGCCGAAGGGAATGATTATTCTTTTTATTGCATGGCTAATTCAAGTGGTAATAAATGCCATGGCTATATATTTAAGAGCTCATAAAAAGGAACCTTTAGTATACGTATCTTGTCTTAATGCTGTTATTGTAATAATTGGGACTTTGATTTGTGGTAAATTCCTGAATGAAGCATACTTATTTGGCGGCTTCTTTTTTGGTTCTCTTATTCAATGCCCACTAGTATATTTTATCTTTTGTAGATTTAGAAACGAACATAGAGGTGTGTAGGTGAATATTATGGATTTCATTAATAAAATTAAAGAAAAAGATAAACTTATCCATATTCAATGTCTGTTTTTAGCATTAGCGATTATCGCTTCCCCAATATATTTATTGCCTAAACGATTTCAATTTTTGGGACTAGGTGGAAAATTATCATGCTATTTTATATTACTGGGGCTATTAGTTTGTTTGGCTGAATTTGTAATTTATCGATTTAAAATACCTAAATCAGTACTTCGATTTTTAAGTATCGTAGTAGTTTGGGCCATCTTTACTGAAATTTTTGGCTTAATTATATATCCCTACTACGGCGAAATTAATCCGGCTGGATCTGAGAAGTTAAGTACTTTAATACAATTTCTTGAAGATCATCATTTGGAATCTTTTTCTACGATGGGGATTGAATCCATATGGCTAGGAGGGCGTGCTTTTAAGGATACTTTAATGGAGTTGCTTTATACTTTTTGTGTATCAATATGGATAATTCATCTATTTTCTGGGAATTTTATTGAAGGATTTAATAAGTTACGAAGATATATTTTAATCCTTGCCATTGCACTGGGAATCTATGCGATACCAGAAATTCTTCTTTTTAAATTTCATATGGAATTAGGTCGCGACATTTTATCGATAACCAATCCTTTTCTTTATGATGTAGGCCAATATTTAGATTGGTATCCACCTTTGATTTGGAGTAATGATCAGCTCAGAAGTTATGCTACAGAGCCATCGATATTTGGCTTTTTAGCAGCATCAATTATTCCTTTTTCTTGGTCTTATTTTAAAAATCGAATTCGTTGGGAGTATTGTGTATTATACAGTTACTTTATTATGCTTGTCTTTATGACTAAATCAAGAACTGCTAATGCGATTGCAATGTACGATGGGGTGGTTCTGATTCTCTTGCTTTTTTTATCCAAAACTAAGAAGTGGATCTTGTGGTTGTTAGCTTTAAGTTGTATAGGTTTTGCTGCCAATATTATTTTAAATTATATTCCTGATTTTCAAATTTCAAATCAGTCAGGGCAGATAGAAAAGACAGAAAATGTTCGAGATTATTATAATGATAATATGAAAACTATCCTAGAAAAGAATTCTAGAAGTAATGGGTCACGGCTGATTAATATAAAATCACATTTAAATGTAATCATTGAGCATCCATTTTTTGGCGTTGGTCGCAATTTAAAAGAGTATTATGTAAGAAATCGCTTAACCGAAGATGCAATGACTAACGAGGAAATTCGCTCCATTACAAATACTCTTGATGAAAAAGGCCCGTTGGGACCAGCTTCATATGGCAATGTAAATCAATATATCTTTATTCTGGCTAACTCAGGCATTATTGGATTATTTATTTATTTGCTTCCTGTAATGTACATGAGTTATGAAGTTATAAAACGACGTTTATGGCGTGATGATAAAATACTTATTCTATATATCGCTCTAGTTGGAAATTTATTGGCCCAAATGGCTGGAGAAGGAACGATTTTGTTATATATAATTGGCGGACTGCTATATGTCGGGATAATTAATTATGATAATAATGAATATAAACAAAATGGGTTAAAATAGATAGTTTCTGGTTTTAGGGAATCTAAAGAAAATGCATGTTTTTATCGTGCTGTCTCACAGATTCACAGAGAAGTATTTTAAGTATGTCGTGAGAATACATATAAATAAACGAATGATTGTAAATAACAAAAGGAACAGGAACTAATATGAGAGTTTTAATTTTTGGTGGGACTGGATTTCTAGGAAAAAATCTCGTCGAATATTTAATGGAGAAAAAATATGATATAGGCATGTATATACGCCCGCAGGCTATACATCAAAATTTTATTCAAGAACGAAAAACGTCTATCGAATTATATTGTGGTGAATTCCAAAGTGAAGGTGATTTTAGATCAATTGTTCATGGGTATGATGTTGTATATCATTTAATTAGTTCAACTGTACCGGGAATCGTCAATCCATTGCAGGATATTGAAACCACTATTAAGCCATCGTTGCGTCTCTTAGAAGCCTGTGTTAAGGAATCTGTAAAGAAAATAATATTCTTTTCTTCAGGGGGGACCGTGTATGGAGTTCCAAAAATGGTACCAATTCAAGAAACATATTTTGGACAGCCAATCTCATCTTATGGTATACAGAAGCAGACCTTGGAACGGTATCTTCAGTTTTACCAATACACCTATAATCTCCCCATAATGATTCTTCGTATTGCAAATCCTTATGGCCGCTATCAACGACCTTTTTCTCAACAAGGTCTTATTGCAAACTTTTTAGGGCGATTTTTAACCGGAATGCCTGTTGAAATTTGGGGGGATGGTGGCTCTATTCGTGATTATATTTGTGTAAGCGATGTCATTAATGCAGCGGAACGAGTTTTACATTATGATGGGCCATATAACGTGTTTAATATTGGGTCTGGGAAAGGTGAGTCAATCAATGATATTGTACAGATTATTAATCAACTTACATCTTCTGAACTAATGATAAAAAGATATTCTGGCCGTAAAGTGGATGTACCTGCGAATATATTAGATGTATCACGAGCCCGCAATGAATTGGGATGGATTCCAACTATCCCATTGACTGAAGGAATTCGTGAGATGTTGTCTTATTGGAATCCGATAGAGAAGAATTTTGAAGGAAGGTAATGCTGTGTCAAATCAACCTTTGTTATCTTTGTGTATTCCAACAAATGGAGTGTTGGAATGGGTGAAACCCGTTTTAGAGAGTATCTATTGTCAAAATGTTGATAAAGCGTTATTTGAGGTCATCGTCACTGATAATGGAGAGAGTAAGACTTTTCAACAATTCATGGAATCACAACAGATAATTTATGATAATTTACATTACCGAAAGACGAATGCACAGGGGTTTCTGAACCAGATTGAGAGTTTTCGAGATTCCAATGGAGTATTTATTAAATTTGTTAATCATCGTATGCTGCTTAAGCAAGGGGTTATCGAGAGACTAGTGAATTTTGTGCGTGAAAATATGCAAACAAAGCCAATCACTTATTTTTTGAACGGGTCACTCCCTTTGCCAGAAAAAAATAATTATGAGACCTTTGATGATTTTGTGAGGGCACTATCTTATTATTCTTCATGGTCTGCTGGAGTAAGTTTGTGGAAAGAAGATTTTGATAGGATTTCAAAAAATATATCGTATAATAAACTATTTCCTCATACAACTATTCTTTTTTTTCCTTATGAACACCGTAGATATTATATCGACAATCGGATTATAATGGAATCTTTGCCGGAAGATCATCCAAAGGGAAACTATAATTTATTTTATGCTTTTGCTGTAGAATATCCTGCGATTCTCTGTGATTTGTATCGGAACGAGTATATCACTATTGATACATTTTTTAAGATAAGAGATGAACTCTTGAGTTTTTTGGCATCGTTATATATTGATTATTTTATTTTAAAACGGAAATGCTCGTATGATCTTAGCGGGATGAGTCAATCTATAATGTTTTATTATTCATTATTTTCATTTTATTGCAGAGTAGCTAAGGTCTTTTTATATAGAGCTAAAGGTAAGTTATTGAGAAAAAAATTTAAGATATTCTGTTTTTAAGTTCTTTGTTGTGCGGTAGAGGAGCGATTTTTATCTAGTGGATATTATGTCTGGCATTATTTCATTAATTAAGCTCGTCGTAGGCTATTTTATTAATGTGTTTGCGGGGAGAAAAAATGCCCGAAATTCGCAGCAATTAGCTAATAATGACAAAGCTTTTAAATTAAAAGAACAGCTTAGATATCTTGTTGAACTATATGATCATAATTGGCGTGTATTCCATGGAATAAAACAACGGCAGGAAGATATCGATTCTGCTATATGGGGGGCAGGGGTACTTATTTTTGAGCTGAATTACAAGGAGTATCTATCATATGCTGCTTTAACCGACACTGAAAAACAAAAGATATTGATCTGGATGCGTCAATGGGAAATTATTGATCAGACAATAGCTGATTATTTAAGTGAACATAATTGCGATTGGATTGTAGCCGAGACTATTCTAAGAAAGAAATGCATGAAACAAAATGAACAATTGAAGAAACTTTTGCCGGATATAAAGTCGATTATTCAAAAAATTGATAAATGTATAAATAAATCTTGACTTGTAAGTGATGTCCATAGCTTAGGCTATGGGCATCTTTTTTTGTATTTTTCTGGAACTCGAGTGAATCTCATTTGATTAATTGCGGTTATTTCTTTTGCTTATATCCCGATAATTGGCTTGTAATAGTTGATTAATGTCAACTCCGATTAGTAATCAAATTGGCTTAATGATGCGGATTATTACTACTTATAGAAGTCGATGGAATTTGTGATGTAACGCGTTACGTATAAGAAGAGAAGGAGAATAGATAAGAATAAGAAGGATAAGGTATAATATTTTTCGCAAAATAAAATAAAGACATGA
>UMHU01001025.1_pt1 | contig 102510 bp, 91 predicted proteins | sample 1965591 | NCBI WGS metagenome assembly UMHU01 (sample SAMEA4836101, study PRJEB28245) | human gut metagenome | biome: gut microbiome; material: fecal sample | place: Denmark | collected 2008
GAGATTGGTTGTTGTCGTGTCGTTGGCTTGGAATGCTTTTACAGCAGCCATGTAATAATATCGGCCGGTGATATAATAATCTTGGGTTTGGTCTTTCTCTGTTGCTACGAGTTGTTTGAGGTAGAGATCCTGAACCTCTGCACGGCGCATATAGTTTCCTGTTTTTTGAAGACCGCCCATGAGTTCCTTATAAAGTTCGAGACGGGTGGGTTCCATTTCTACGGCTTTTTCAAGTGCGGCAATCGCTTTATCGTGTTCGCCGATAGCGAGAAGAAGTTTACCGTATTGCATATAGTCGCGGCAATTGAATGTTGCATTGGGCGTGGAGAAGAGCGATTCGGCAGCACGCACAGCCGATACGTAATCTTGCAATTCATAGGTGTTATACATCATCAGACGCTTCAACATGAGATTGTCGGGATATGATTGGAGCAAATCTTCGCACAACGAGAGTGATTTGTCATATTGCTTGTCATAATAAAGAAGTGCTGCATATCGGGGACGGTCGCTTTGGAAAGCATTCGGATTCTGCATATATGTCGCATAGGCTTGAACGGCCTCGTTGAATTTGTCGGCACGGTAATACGATTCGGCCAACTCCCGTTGTGCAATGGCCGATGTGGGGCGCATTTGGAGCAGACGCAATACGTTGTCGATCGCGATGTCGGGGTTGATACGGAAGTAAATTCCGGCAAATTTGATATAGGCTTCTACGCATGTGGTATCATACCATTGGAAAGCCAATTCATAGTTTTTGCAAGCTTCACCCCATTCTTCTTTCGAGGCTTCGATATCTCCCAAGAATACATAGTAGGGAGCATAGTCGGCCAACAATTTCTCGTAGTATTTATCTACGGCTTCCTGATAGGGTAGATTGTTGTCGTAATAGGCTTCTACAAAGGCAAGCGCTACGGCAGGATCTTTTTTGGCATCTTTGATTTTGAATGCGAGCTTCATCTCTTTTTCTCCGGCTTTCACAGCAGCTTTTATCGATTTCTCGTCGCTACCGGCCGGTTGTCCCATGATAACTTTACCTTTACCGATGTAGTTGAGAGCAAACTCGGGATTGGCGGCAATACCTTTTTCGAAATACATCAAGGCAGAGTCTTTGCTTGTGGGAAATGCAATTTCGCCCAAATAGTAGTACGATTCGGCTTGCTTGGTTTCGCTATCGTTCAACGTGCGTTCGAGTATGATTTTTGCACGATCGGGTTGTCCCGACTTATAATATTCGATACCGTCGGCGTAGTTTTGTGCAATCGCCGGCGTCAATGCTCCTCCTAAGCAAAGGAGAGCTGAGGCTAACAATGTTTTGGTTTTTTGCATGATAAATCTACTTGTGTTTTTATTGTTATAAATTTTCTCTTATGTTTACGACCCGAAGAGGCTGTTTGGCGGGAAGGATTCCCGATTTCATAATGATGCGCTGCCCTTTATCGGAACTGACGAATGAGGTGAATCCGTAAGGAAGACTGTTCCGATTAGAGGTGCATATCATGTATATTTCTCGACTTAACGGGTATAATTGCATGGCGAGGTAAGCTTGGAAAGGTTGATAGCTGTTTCCGTTGAATGCAATGGGGTCGGCACTGACAAGCATAACTTGTATGAGATCGTTGAACGAAAGATTGGTCGTATCGTTTTTGTTGCCGATCCAGTTCGAGCCGATAACTCCGATTGCGTTGGGTACTTTGGCAACATAGTCGATAACCTTTTCGTTATCGTAGGTGGCTTTTATATTTCCCGTTAATTTTTGTCCTTTATTGATGTTTTCGATGACATACCGTACTGTGCTTGAATTGGTGTTGTCAAATACAACTTCCAAATCTCCCATTCGGGATTTGGAATTGAGTTGACTCCATTTGGTTATTTTCCCTGTAAATATGTCTCGTAACTGGTCGAGTGTAACGAGCGAGTCGGGGTTATTGCGGTTGGTGATGAGGGCTACGCCGTCGATAGCTATTTTCGATATTTTGGGATAGAGATTGTTGGCTTGGAGAGATTGTATCTCTTCGTCGGTAAGTGAACGGGTGGCGACGATAAGTTTTACGCTATCGGAGAATAATTCGTTGAATGCTGTTACTTCGCTGGTGTATTTAGGAATGATGTTGGCTTGGGGATAGAGGCCTTCAAATACTTCTATCTCTTCTTCGATGATGGGTTTGAGTGTCTCATCTACACAAATGGTAATGACACCCGATGTCGTGGTGTTTTCTATCGTATTGCCTTGTTTTTGTTTGTTGCGATTGCAACCCGTAAAAATCATGGCGATACCGCATAGCATAAGGATAAATGTTTGCTTCATCATGGTTGTATTGAGTCTTGGTCTATCCTTTGGCAAATCGATAACCCCGGAAGATGGCATAAGCCGCGAAAATTCCGGCGAAGATATAGCGCAAGGTCGGATTGAATGTTGCTTCGAAGTAGGGGGTGAAAGCCAATAGGTAAGCCATAGTAAGATATATCAGCAGCATAATGATGCCGAATAAATATCCGATACGGCTTTTGGTTGCTTTGCCCGTATTCTTTTCCGTTTCGTGCATATTGGTTTCTTCGTTCATTTTCCCGTTGTTGAAGGTTATTGAGATTGTATCGTTTACCAGCGTTCTTTTTACAGAGGGCTCAAAGATAGCGAAATAATTTTTCCTGAAAAACAATTTGGGTGTTACTTATGTTTAAGAATTTATTTTATCAATAAAAATGATGTGTTTTTTACTTTTTCCCTTTCTTGCGCTCCTCGTCGGGTTTCAGTGTGCTTATAGAAATAAAAAAGGCTCCGAATACGGAGCCTTTTTCGAAGTGATATGTGCGTGTTATTGCAGTGTAAAGTTCACGGGAACGTTGTAGTAAACAGCCACGGAGACGCCGTTTTGTTTACCCGGGTTCCAGCGGGGAAGACTTTGTATCACACGTACGGCTTCTTTGTCAAGCAGTTCGTGTACACCGCGAATCACGGTAACGTCTTGTACGTAACCATCTTTATTTACAACGAAACGTACAGTAACACGGCCTTCGATGCCTCTTTCTATAGCCATAGTGGGATATTCCATATGGTCGCTGATATATTTCAGCAGGGCTTCTTCTCCACCGGGGAATCCGGGCATTTGCTCTACGATGATGTAAACCTCTTCTTCTTCGACTTCGGGAGCTACGAAATCTTTGAAGTCGGCGATATCCTGACCTTCGATTTCGTCGTTACCTTTTACGTCTGCAATAGAGATGGCTACATTTCCGCGAGCTGCCAATTCATCTTGTGACTTGATTTCGTCTTCTTCACCTACCTCTTCGTCTTTTTTGATGACGGGTGCGGTAAATTTGATGGTACTTTTCAATGGCGGCGGGGGAGTGGTAGGCTTCATCATGGGACGCAACTCTTCATTGCGTTTGATTTCTGCCTTGGGCAACTCGGCCAAAGTGGTTACTTCGTTTACAACGATTTTGTTCTCTTTCTCGGGTGTGATAAATTTGATCAACGAAGGGAGGGTGATGATAAGTATGACACCTATGACCACAATAAGCGTTGCCATATTGTGGCGTTTGGGGGTGTCGATACGCATATCGTATGCACCGTATTCCTTGTTGCGATCTTTGAAGATTAATTCACACCAATCTTTTGACATTAAGTCTATTTTTGCCATTTTGTTCGATTTTTAATGTGAATTATTACATTTGATCGCGGTCGATTTGGTTGGTAAGCTCACCTTTCTTTTCGTAGTTTTCTACCAGCCATTCATCACCTTCGGAGAGGTCGACTATTGCATATTTGTTGATACTGCAAATGTGCATTTCATCGAGAGCGTCTACCAAGTTTTTGTACGTCGATTCATCGGTTGCTTTGATGATAACGATAGGAGCCGTTTTGGCGTCTTTTATTTCGCTTGCACGTTTGGTATACTCTTCGTCGGACATCTTGGTGTCGATTTTCTCCTTTTTCAGTTCTCTGATCTTCGATACTACTTCCTGGTTGCGGTAGAGCAACATGGCACGGAGACCGTCATCGTTATAAGATGTTTCCTGCAAAGAGGTCCAATCTTCATAGTTGGGTTCGCCTGTGTAGTAGTATACCCGATCATTGCTCCCGAGAATCAAGGTGATAGCACGAGAAGCAGCTACCTTATCACGTTCTTGCTCTGTCAGCGTTTTATCGTTTGACGGCATGCTGATTTCCATCGTCTGAGGTTTGCTCATAGAGGTACAGAGCATAAAGAAAGTAAGAAGCAACATATTCATGTCGACCATAGGAGTAAAGTCGACGCGAATGTCCATCTTTTTCTGTTTTCCTTTTTTCTTGCCGCCGGAGTCTTTTTGTTGTACTTCTGCCATAATTTCTACATTCTAACAGTTATTAAAAATCGCCGGAGACACTTTTCAGTGAGGTGATCAGGTTATAACGGTTCTCGCGCAAATCTTGCAACGACGACATGACCTTATGTATTTCGGAATAAGGCGTATTTTGTGCAGCCTCTATCGAGATGCGCATATCGCGGTTGACTTTACGTGCGGCTTTCACCCATAATTTGAACTCATTGGAGGGGTTGCTCGTGGTGTCGATGGGAATTCCGTTTCCTTGTTTCACCATGACATCTACCCGCTTGTCTTCCGGCAGATTGAGCCATGCTCCGAGTTGAGAAAGGGGTAAGCCGAAGTAATCTGCTTGTTGGAAGCTGGCCAATTGTTGGTCAGTAAATTCGTAACCATTTTCTTCTGCTATATTACGCAACATCGCCACACGCATACCCGGGTCGGTACCCATAAAGATACGGCCGTTCGACTCCACGAGAATTTGGAGTACGTTGGTTTCGGGAATTTTGATCTCGGAAACCGACGAAGGAACAGCGACTGTTACAGGTTTGGGTTCAACGAAAGTCGATGTCAGCATGAAGAAAGTAAGCAGAAGCACGGTTACGTCGCTCATCGCAGTCATGTCGATGGCGGTACTCTTCCTTTTTACTTTTACTTTTGGCATAATCTTACTGTTTCAGAAGTGGTTAATTACTTGCTGTGGTTAGCGGCGTAAGATTGTACGATAGAGAAACCTACTTCATCGATAGCGTAGGTGATTTTGTCGATTTTGCTGGTGAAGAAGTTGTAAGAGATAACAGCACATGCACCGGTGGCGATACCGAAGGCAGTATTTACAAGAGCCTCAGAGATACCGGTCGAGAGGGCTACCGAGTCGGGAGCACCGGTGGCGGTGGCAAGAGCGGCAAATGATTTGATCATACCGAGCACAGTACCGAGAAGTCCGACGAGAGTACCGAGGGTGGTCATGGTAGCAATCACGGCAAGGTTCATCTCAAGCGTAGGCAATTCGAGCGCAGTGGCTTCTTCTACCTCTTTCTGAATGCTGGCCAATTTTTGTTCTTTGGTCAATTCGTTGTTGTTTTCCATTTCGGCATATTTTTTCAAAGCCGACGTTACAACGCTACCTACCGAACCTCTTTGTTTGTCGCAATATTCTTGTGCTTTGGCCAAGTCGTTGGCTGCGAGAGCGGCTTTAACGTTGGCAACGAATTTGGTGAGGCTGCCTTTACCTTTGGCGGTCATGATGGCGAATGCACGTTCGATACTCAATACCAATACGGTGAGCAACAAAGTTTGCAGTACAGGTACGATTACACCACCTTTGTAGATGGTTCCCAGCATATTACCGGGTTTTGGCTCTGCTTTGGTGGCATCGGTGAAGTTGTTTACATCACCCAATACGAAGGTGAAGATGCACAAGGCAATGATGAAGCATACTACGATTACGAGAAATGCAGATTCAATACCACGAAATCCTTTTGATTCTTTCTTGGCTTTCTTTGCTTTGGGTTGTTTTGTCTCCATAATAAAGAGTCTTTTTGTTGGTTAGTTTAGATTTTTTGAAAAGTTTTTATATTCTTTTTTGAGGTTTAGCTGTTCTTTTTCTGTGTCTGTCCATGAATTGACGCCTCGGAAGCCTAACTTACACGAGTAATTAAGGGTCGAAACATTATTTTTTCACACTGTTATTTATGTAAGCAATTCTTTCTGCATGATAGTGTTACATGGAACAAGCATATCTGTATGCGATTATCCCTTCTGACATTTCTATCAAAAATACGGGTCAAATATAGGATTTCTTTTTCAAAAGAAAAAAAATCGGATAAAAAAAGTTGGCCGAATAGCATGATTTCGAGGGATAGATAATGAATTTTTCTCGCTTTTTTGTTTTTATAATAGTAATTTGTGAGAGTATGCCGCAATATTTCGTATCTTTGTTATATACTAAGGTAATTGTGTTATGGATTATGATGTGGCAATGCTATCCGGTCTGACGCTCAAAGTCGTCGAGGTAGCCCGTCTTACCGGGCGATTTCTGCTTAACGAACGTTTGGTTTTCGACCGTTCTCGTGTTGAAGAAAAGAATCTGCATGACTATGTTTCGTATGTCGATCGAGAGTCTGAGCGCCGTTTGGTCGATTCGCTTTCGGTATTGTTGCCGGGAGCAGGATTTATCACCGAAGAGGAGACTGTTTCTTATAGGGGAGAGGCTTGTTTATGGATTATCGATCCGCTCGACGGTACGACCAATTATGTTCATGACCAGCCTCCTTATGCTGTGAGTATAGCTCTTTACGGCCGATCTGCCGGATTGCTGTTGGGTGTGGTTTATGAACCTTGTCGCGACGAATGTTTTTATGCTTGGAAAGATGGCGGCGCTTATCTTAACGGCGTTCGTATATCTGCGTCTCCCGTAACGTCGATAGGGATGGCCTATATACATCTCGGATTGCCGTATGATGCAGAGAAGTATAGAACTTTTTCGACGGCTATGTTGTCTCGTTTTTACGGGCATGTGGGCGGTGTGCGTATAGCCGGTTCGGCAGCTATGGATATTTGTGGTGTGGCAGCGGGGCGTACCGAGGCTTATATCGAGCCGTCCCTACATCTTTGGGACGTGGCGGCCGGGATTCTCATTTTGCGTGAGGCCGGTGGAATTGTTTCCGATTTTGAGGGAAGTTCTTTACTCTATGGGGCGACTGCCGGTGATAGTTTGCGGGTAGACGGTTATGATGTCGTTGCAACGAACTCCGGCCTTCATGCTGATGTTTTATCGTATTTGTATGATTGCCTTTGAGAATTTTTATCGATAGAAAAAGGAGGCCGGTGGCCTCCTTTTTTAGTATGAAAATAAGGAAATCTATTTTTTCTTTCTCAATATTTTTACCCGACAGGGTTGTTCGATGTCTTTCTTCCACGTCTTCAAGTACTCAAACCACGTTTCGGGGGTTTTGTAGCCAAACGTTTCTTTCATGGAGGTAAACGTGATGTAATAAGTCATCGACGATTGTTTCGGGGCTTGTATTTGATAGAGGTAATTGGCTTTATCGTTTATTTCGCTTACGATATATTTCTGTGGAAGGTATGTTCCGAGACCGACGGTTTCTTTGGCATATTTTACCGTATCGTTCACCGGCCAGTCTGTACCCCAGCAACCGATCAATCCCTTGTGGTCGCTATATGATTCCGAGCCTTTGATGTTTTGTACACCGGTACAGAAGATTTCATTGCCGAGAGGTTTGTCGAAAAATACATCTACCTGAGCGTCGCGATGACCGCCATAGAGAGTGTATCGGCAGGTCATGTCGAGGCGGTCGTCTCCGTATTGCCAGCCTTTTGCTTCCATTTCGGCTACGGTGCGCACGGGGCCGTAAGCCAATATACGACCGGTACGTTCGATGACAGGTTCGATATGCGTTGCTTTTTTCTGTTTGGCATTCCAGCCTTTCAAAGCGCCTACGCCGCAACTGCCGCTTACGCGCAAAACGTCATCGCCGAATCCTTGTGCTAATTGTTTGTCGTCGGGATACCAACCGCTGGATTCTACTTCGAAACCTTTGTTGAATTTGCCGTAAATATCGACGGTCTGTTTTTGGTCGAAATAAATTCTGTAAGCAACGAGTTCCGACTCGAATGCCGGACCGTGATGATAAAGGTTGTTATAGATCTTGGTTGTTCCCGGGATACTCAAAGAGTTGATTTTGGGATGTTTGTTTCGCTTGTTACTTTTGTCGTAAATTTTCATGTCGGCGTATACCCGAGACGGATAACGATCGGCTGCTGCTTCTTTACCCGATACGATAATGCGCAAATCCTTTTTTGTTTTGGCGGGCATGTCTATGAGTAGGGCTATTTCGTCTCCTTTTCCATCGCGGTCGAGGTCGTCGGTTTGTGAAGGGATCTCTTTTTCTCCGTCATATACGGTTGCCGATAGTATGGGAAAGTTGCATTTGAAGTCGGCGGTTTTCAGAACGATGGGATAGTCGGGTTTATTCTGTTCCCACGGATTTTCCACTTCTATGTAGAATGTTTTCTCTTGTGCCCATACTTGTGTGCCGATACCTAATGCAAGGAGACATAGGCCGAAATGACCGAATAATTTCATAATAGATATATTTTCGTAAATATGATGAGTTTTATCAGAATGTAACGCTGAATACTAATTGCCACATATTGCTTTTGGTGAAAAAATCACTGGCTAAAATATCATTCCAACCATCTGTAAATGTTTCTCTTACCGAGTTTCCCATAGGCAGCCGGTAATTGATGGCGGCACGCAAATGCTTGAAGAGAATGACGCCGGCAGTAAAATTCATACCTACAACAGTCTCGTTATTGATGAGTCGCGCACCGTTCGGCTGGGGATTTTCTTTCCCGATGATCTCGTATAGTTTGTTGGACAGATTGTCGTTTTTGATGTCGAATGTAAACGACGGTCCTACTCCTGCATAGATGCCGAGAATTTGCAGCGGGTTGAATGTGAATTTCAGATATAGCGGAATATCGAGAGAGTGTCTGAAATAGTTGGCTACGGCATAATCGGCGGTGTTAGTGAAATGTGTTCGGCGTTGCAGATAGAGCAGAGACCCGTCGATAGAGAGGCCTAACGGGAAACTTATTTCGGCCATAGGGCCGATGAAAAAGCCGCAATCGTTGTCGTATTCGATATTGGGGGCGAGCCCTTTATAGGAACTTCCCGATAGATTGAATCCGCCTTTGAGACCCCAGTTGAAGTCTATGGCCTGCGCTTGTGCCGATATGCCTAAAAGTACCAGCAAGCAGATGGTTTTGGTAAACTTTTTCATAAGATATAGTTTTATCAAAGCAAAGATAAAGATTTCTTTACGAACTTTTTTATCCTTATTACCGAAACCCTGTATAAAAAATCGTTAATCGACGTATTCCGATAAATTTTTCCGGCAAGAGAATTTTTTAGTCGATAAAATTTTTTCAATTCAAGAAAAGGTTTTACCTTTGCCCCCGCATTCGGGAAAGTTGTTTTCTCGTATTGTCGATGGCGGGGTAGCTCAGTTGGTTAGAGCGTCGGATTCATAACCCGGAGGTCACGAGTTCAATTCTCGTCCCCGCTACTTCTTTCAAAGGCTGTCTTAGCGCATAAGACGGCCTTTTTTGTCGTATGGAATGAATAATACGCATTTCTCCATGTTGAAATATCTTTATATCGTAATCGGAACATTGTCGTTGTCTTTGGGGGTCATCGGCATTTTTGTGCCGTTGTTACCCACGACGCCCTTTTTATTGCTGGCGGCCGCTCTTTATTTTCGTAGTTCTCCTGTGCTGTATGAGAGGTTGTTGAATCATAGGTATTTGGGAACGTATATTCGTAATTTCCGGGAATATAGAGCCATTCCCCTGCGGGCAAAGGTCATTTCGATAACCCTTTTATGGGCGACGTTGTCGTATTGTGCTTTTGGTATTGCTGAAAGTACTTGGTTGCGTTTGTTGTTCGGTGCGATAGCCATAGGTGTAACGTGGCATATTTTGAGTTATAAAACGTTGAAGGGAAAGGATAAATCCGATAAAAAAGATGGCGATGCCCTTATCGAGCGGCTTTCGATGGCGAATATCGAACAGGCTTGGCGTATAATACGCGCCGGAGGTTTTTTTGAGGCATGGGCGTCGATAGGTGCCGAAACGCATGTGGTAGGCTCGTTGCGTATGGGATTGCTGGTAAAGCATAGAGATATCGACTTGCATATATATTCGTCGGAATTATCTGTTCCCGATAGTTTTCGGGCGGTGTCTCTGTTGGCTCGGAATCCGGCCGTGAAGCATATAGAATATGCAAATCTTGCCGATACCGAGGAACGATGTATCGAGTGGCATCTCGGATATGTCGACGATCGGGGCGAGATGTGGCAAATCGATATGATACACATTTTACGGGGAAGTCGGTACGACGGATATTTCGAGCGTGTAGCCGATCGTATATCGGCTGTACTTACCCCGGAGATGCGCCGTGCGATTTTATCGTTGAAATACACAACTCCCGATACAATGCATATTGCCGGTGTGGAATATTATCGGGCGGTAATAGCCGGAGGAGTTCGCTCATATGAAGATTTTCTTGATTGGCGAGAGAAGAATCCCGTAACGGGCATTGTCGAATGGCTTCCTTGAAATATGTGAGGGAAATAAAAAATATTCGTTTTCCTCATTTGTTTCTGTTAAAGTTCTTACCTTTGCGGCGTTTTTTTCGGGGGGCGTTCCCGAGATTGGGTTTTCAGAAATTTTATATGAAGGTAGAGAAGGAATTTCATCGCATTGCCGATTTTATTGCCGAGTACGCTGTCCGCTTGATGGGGTCGGGCGTACATACGTCTCGGGTGGTACGCAATACCATGCGCATCAGTGAGGCGTTGGGTGTCGTAACACAAATGACATTGTTGCATAAGACTATAATTTTTTCGATTCATGATAGAGAGTCGGGAGAGGTGTTCAGCGATGTTGTGCCTGTAAAAAGTTTTCCGATCAGTTTTTTTCTCAATTCCGAGTTGAGTTCGCTCAGTTGGGCGGCACTCGACAATCATCTGTCGCTTGATGAGATAGAACGACGATACAAAAAAATCGTAGATACGCCTCGCATCAATCATTATCTTCTTACTTTTTTGGTAGCTTGTGCCAATGGAGCTTTCTGTCAACTTTTCGGTGGCAGTTGGGGGGCGATAGGAATTGTATTTGTGGCTACGGTAATCGGTTTTTCACTGAAAAGTTTTATGCAGAAAAGGCATATCAGTCATTATGTCGTATTTGTTTTGACGGCGTTTCTATCTTCCGTGATTGCTTCTTCGGCGTTGTTGTTCAATGCCACACCCGATATTGCTATCGGTACAAGCGTTCTCTTTTTGATTCCCGGTGTACCTTTGCTCAATGGGGTTATCGATATCGTAGAGAGTCATATTTTGCTGGGGACTACCCGGCTGGTCAGTGCTTTGTTGCTGGTGATGTGTATTGCCGTAGGGTTGTCGATAACATTGGCTATCGTACACAACGGTTTGGTATTGCTTTAAAGAGAAACTATGGTAGGAACTATTGTTATAGACGGGCTTTTTGCTGCTATTGCAGCTATCGGTTTCGGGGCGATTTCCAATCCTCCCCGGCGGGCATTTCTTTCTATCGCTATTGCGGCGGCCATAGGACATGCACTGCGCTTCTCGCTGATGCATTATGTCGGGGTCGATATTATTACCGCGTCGTTTTGTGCATCATTTGTCATCGGGTGGGTGAGCCTTTTTCTCGGCTCTCTTATCTATTGTCCCATGACGGTGGTATATATACCGGCTTTGTTACCTATGATTCCGGGTATGTATGCCTACAAGACGGTCTTTGCGTTGCTTCTTTTTTCGCGTAATCTTTCCGATTCCGATATGGTGCAGCGTTATATGCAGGAATTTTTTGTCAACGGAATCATTACTTGCGGAGTTATTTTCATGCTGGCGGTAGGGGCGACGTTGCCTTTTATCTTGTTCCCATCGAAGCCTTATTCGCTTACCCGTCGTAAGCCGGAGTAGGGACGTTGGGACAGAGGAGGACCGCCGGGCGGAATCGAACACAGGAAGTGCCATATCGCTTCGTTTCCTGATGAGAGGCTGGGGCTGAAAGTAAATAACCTTTTGGCATTCTTTGCGACTTATACTATCTTTGCTTGCGGAAAATGGCAAGAGGGAGACTGACGAGAGATCGAAAGCTTTATCTTGTTTGTGTGTTTCCTGTGAAATAATTTATATGGCCGATGAGACTCGACGATTCATTATTGCAAAAGCATTTGGGGCATCCGCTTTTTTCTCTCCTTACCGAGACTGCCGATGAGTTGGGTATGCCTTGTTATGTCATAGGCGGTTATGTGCGTGATATTTTTCTGCAACGGGCCTCGAAAGATATCGATGTGGTAACTGTCGGCAGCGGTATAGAATTGGCTCGGGCATTTGCTGCAAAATTGGGAAAACGGGCGTTTCTCTCGGTTTTTAGTAATTTCGGAACGGCACAAGTCAAATATAAAAGTCATGAGATAGAATTTGTCGGTGCTCGCCGGGAATCTTATTCGCATGATTCCCGCAAACCGATTGTAGAGGACGGAACTTTGACCGATGACCAGAACCGTCGGGATTTTACGATAAATGCACTTGCCATTTGTCTGAACAAAGAGTGTTTTGGCGAGTTGGTAGACCCGTTTGGCGGTATCGCCGATCTCGATGCGGGACTCATACGCACTCCGCTCGATCCCGATATTACATTCAGCGATGATCCTTTACGCATGATGCGGGCGATACGTTTCGCGACACAGTTGGGTTTTAGGATCGTTGACGAGACTTTCGATGCGATTTCCCGCAATCGGGAGCGTATCAAAATTATATCGGGTGAACGCATCATCGACGAGATGAACAAAATGATGATGTCGTCCCGCCCTTCCGTAGGTTTTCTTTTGCTCGAAAAATGCGGATTGTTGCCGATTATTTTCCCCGAACTTCATGCTTTGAAAGGGGTGGAAACGGTCGATGGTCGAGGACATAAAGATAACTTTTTCCATACGTTGGCGGTTCTCGACCAGCTGTCAGCCAAGAGCGACAACCTGTGGCTGCGTTGGGCAGCGGTATTCCACGACATTGCCAAACCGGTAACCAAACGGTACGATGCCAAATTGGGCTGGACATTCCATAACCACAATTATGTAGGTGCTAAAATGATACCGGGAATATTCCGTCGTATGAAATTGCCGATGAATGAGAAGATGAAGTTTGTGCAGAAAATGGTCGAGTTGCACATGCGTCCCATTGCTTTGGTAGAAGATGAAGTAACCGACTCGGCTGTCCGTCGTCTGCTTTTTGATGCCGGTGATGACATCGATTCGCTCATGCTGCTTTGCGAGGCCGACATTACTTCGAAAAATCAGGAGAAGGTACGCCGCATACTCAATAATTTTGCACTTGTGCGTACCAAGTTGCATGATATTGAGGAGAAAGACCGCATACGGAATTTTCAGCCTCCGATTACCGGAGAAGAGATAATGACACTCTTTTCGCTTACTCCTTGCCGTGTTGTGGGGGAGATAAAAGCGTCCATTAAAGATGCCATACTCGACGGTATTATACCGAACGAACGGGAAGCCGCATATCGGTATATGTTGGGGGTGGCATCGGAAAAAGGCCTTGTTCCCATGAAGGGAACGGAATAGAAATCGTCCTTTTTTGTAAAAACGGTTTCGTTTTTATCCCTATCTTTGCCGTTCAGCGAAATTAATACATGAAACATACATGAGACTGAAATTATTGTTGGCTGTTTGGGTTTGTACGATAACAGCCTATGCACAGGAAACTTATCGTTTCGATTTTACGGGGAATCCTCGGAAAGGGTATATCGGCGTAGATGCGTCGACGGTTTATAACGATACGCTCGGTTATGGGTTTGACTTCGGGCAACTCCCGTCGTCCGATGGGAAAAAACCGTTTTTCTTTTCTGTGAATGTCCCCGACGGAAATTATAAAGTAACCGTCAAGTTAGGTTCGTCCGTATCTGCCGGAGAAACGACCGTGAGGGCCGAGTCGCGGAGACTCTTCATAGAGCGAGAGAAAACCGATGCAGGAAAGTTCAAGAAAGAAACTTTTATCGTGAACAAGCGTAATACCCGTATTTCCGATACCGAGAGGGTGCGCATCAAACCTCGTGAAAAGAAAAAACTTAATTGGGACAATAAGCTGACGCTCGAATTTAACGGACCGGCGCCACGTGTTGCCGAGGTTGTGATAGAACCTACGCGGAAACCGATAACCGTGTTTTTGTGTGGAAATTCCACGGTTGTCGATCAGGACAATGAGCCGTGGGGCAGTTGGGGGCAGATGATACCGCGCTTTTTTACCGAGAAGGTCGCTGTTGCCAATTATGCCGAGAGCGGGGAGTCGGCCAATACTTTCCTTGCGGCACATCGATTTGACAAGGCTCTTACGCAGATGAAAAAAGGCGATTACGTTTTTGTCGAATTCGGACACAACGATCAGAAACAGAAAGGTAAGGGGAAAGGCCCGTGGACGTCGTTCTACGATAGCTTGAAAGAATATATCGTAAAAACTCGTGAGAAGGGAGCCACGATTGTTTTTGTAACACCTACCCAGCGTCGAAGTTTCGGTGATGACGGAAAGATAAAGGATACGCATGGGGAATACCCCGCTGCTATGCGCAAATTGGCCGAAGAGGAAGGCGTTCCTGTTATCGAGCTCAACGAGATGACCCGTACACTTTATGAGACGCTTGGAGTGGAAGAATCCCGCCGTGCTTTTGTGCAATATCCTGCCAATACTTTTCCCGGCCAGACGAAGGCTCTTGAAGACAATACGCATTTCAATCCTTATGGGGCATATCAAATCGCCAAATGTATTTTACAGGGAATCAAAGATAAAAAATTGGGATTGGCTCGTTATATCAAGGACTTTGAGGGATATGATCCTGCGCATCCCGATGATGTCAATACTTTCGTATGGGATCTCAGTCCTTTTACCGAAATAGAGAAACCTGACGGAAATTGATTCCAGAAAGAGTCTGTTACTTTTATAAGAGGGGGGGACGTCATAAAAATATGACGCCCCCCCTCTTTGTAATATGGAGAAGAATTTTTGATACTTTGTGTGTATCGGAAAGAGACAACCTTTTGATGGAATAGACGGTGGGTGATTTCCTGTCTGAATGAAAAATGAGTATGAGCCTATAACAATTTAGGCACATATTCATTTTTTGTGGTTGATTCCAGAAGTTGGGCTACTCGATAAGTTCACCTTTCCCCTCCCGTGTGATTTTGGGTGTTTCCCCGCTGCAATCGATGATGGTCGACGGTATGTGTCCGCCTGTTCCGCCATCGACAAAAAGATCTGCGGTGTTTTCAAATTCCTCTTGTATCAGTTCTGGGTCGGTCAGATATTCGATCTCGGTATGGTGGGGAGAAATAGATGTCGACATCAGCGGATTGCCCAGTTCTCGGGTTATGGCTCGGGCGATGGCATTGTCGGGAACACGTATGCCTACGGTTTTACGGTTTTTGTAAATATGGGGCAGTTGGGAACTGGTAGGGAGTATAAACGTGAAAGCTCCCGGTAAATTCCGGCGCATAAGTTTGAAATGGGCATTGCTCACTTTGGCATATTGGCTCAGCATACTCAAATCGGGGCAGACAATAGAAAGCAGGGCTTTTCTCGTGTCGATATTTTTCAGTCGGCATATCCGTTCTACGGCGCGAACGTTGAGAGCATCGCAACCGATAGCATATAAAGTATCGGTCGGATAGACGATGATGCCACCGTCGCGCAGTACAGCGGCTACCCGTTCTATCTCTTTCGGGCTCGGGTTATCGGTATATATGCGTACATAGTCCATAGGAAATGAGGTTTGGGAAGTTAGTCGACTCGGTGCAGCGTGTGTCCCATGCGTTCTTTTTTGGTGCGCATGTATTTGAGGTTGTACGGGTTCGGTTCTATTTCGAGCGGGAGGCTTTCTGTGATTTCGAGTCCATAGGCTTCGAGCCCTACCCGTTTTACCGGATTATTGGTGAGCAGACGCATCTTGCCGATACCGATCTGACGCAATATTTGGGCTCCCACACCGTAATCGCGTTCGTCGGCCTTGTGTCCCAGGCAGATATTGGCATCTACCGTATCCATACCCTCTTCTTGTAGTTTGTATGCTTTCATTTTTTCCATCAGTCCGATGCCTCGCCCTTCCTGATTGAGGTAGATGATTGCTCCTTTTCCTTCTTTCTCTATGGTTTGCATGGCGAGATGCAGTTGGTCGCCGCATTCACATCGTTTTGACCCGAAAATATCGCCTGTCATGCAGGAAGAGTGTACCCGCACAAGAACCGGCTCATCGGGTTGCCATTCTCCTTTGATGAGGGCAATGTGCTCTAAGCCGTTGGATATTTGTCGGAAAGGAATCAGTCTGAAATGTCCGTATGCGGTAGGCATATCGACTTCCGGCCCTTTCTCGACGAGAGATTCCTGTTTGAGACGGTAGGCGATGAGATCACGTATAGAGATGATTTTGATACCGAATTGCCGGGCTTTTTCGAGCAGTTGGGGCATACGTGCCATTGTACCGTCTTCGTTCATGATTTCTATGAGGGCGGCGGCAGGGTATAGTCCGGCGAGGCGAGCCATGTCTATGGCTGCTTCGGTGTGTCCGGCGCGTTTCAATACGCCTTTATCTTGTGCATAAAGAGGGTTGATATGTCCCGGTCTGCCGAATGTTTCGGGCGTTGAAGCCGGATCGGCCAATGCGCGAATTGTTGCGGCGCGGTCGTGAGTAGATACGCCTGTGGAACAGCCGTCGATTTTATCGATAGTAATCGTGAAAGGAGTTCCCAGTAAGGAGGTATTGGTGATGACCTGCTTGTCGAGGCCCAGTTCGGAGCAACGTTGCATTGTGATAGGTGCACACAATACCCCCCGTCCTTCTTTCAACATAAAGTTGACTTTCTCGGGAGTGATTTTTTCGGCGGCAATGATGAAGTCTCCCTCATTTTCACGATCTTCGTCGTCGACGACGATAATGAAATTTCCGGCCTTGAATTCTTCGATAGCCTCTTCGATGGTACTCAGTTTTGTTGCATCAGACATATGATTTCTTTCCTTTCTTCCCCGGATATGGAGATTTTATCTATTTTTCTTTTTCTCTTTCGTCGATGAGTTGTCGGGCGATATTTCTTATTTCCCGATTGGTATGACCTATTACTTGCAGTTCATGCCGTAACTGTTTTTGTTCCCAATTCCCGATAAGATAGAGCGGTAAGGTGATGGGTAGCAACCACATGATGATCCACCCGATGGTTTTGTACCCGCAGGGATTATAGAGCAACAAGTTGCGCAGTATGGGATAATCCATCAGTTTGGAAACAAGCAGTGCCGAGCGACAGTTTTGCGCTCTCTCCACGAAATTTTCGACCTTATCGTGTAATCGGTGTATAGCTTTACGGTCGTAACCGCGAGTCCAGTAGGAAAAGAATGACTGGGCCTTACCTCCGGTTTTCTCGATGAGGCTGTTGCATTCTTTGTCAAGGGTTTCGAGCTGTTCGAGAATTTCTTCGGGAGTGGCCTCATCGATGATGACTTCTTTGTGTACAACGTTGCGCGTCTCAGATTTTCCGATGATTTTCCGCAGGAAGTTGAGGTAGGCGTCTTTATTGAATACGGCCGAGTCGTTGATCGCTTTATACGTGAGAAAAATACCGAGAGCCAGTAGTACAGCCGAACTGAGCCACATACCTTCCCATACCGCCCATCGGCCGTTTAATGCCGATTTATAGCCGGCATTGTCGATGATATAGTAGCAAATAAACAGGAGAACCGAAATGACGACCGGTGTTCCCAATCCGCCTTTCCGAATGATCGCACCCAACGGAGCTCCGATAAAAAAGAAGATGAGGCAGGCAAATGAGAGGGTGAATTTTTTGTGGCGCTCTATTTCGTGCCGGCGTACCAGTATTTGTTGCTGATTGGTGGATATGCTTCGGTACTCGTATTCCTGACGTATGCTTTCGGCCCGGCCCAATGCTCGGCTCAACATGCTCTCCCGCTCTTGTAAAGACGCGTTGGCATAAATGCTGTCGATATTGATATGTCCGATAGTAGGGACCGCATTATTGTTTTCCTCTTTGGGGGACTGAAAATTGGTCGCGGTAGATGGCTTATTTGTGATGTTGATGTTGAAGTAGCTGTTTTTTAATTCTCCGGCAATACGGCTGCTGATACTGTCGATACGACCGGTAAGCGAGTCTATGGAGTGTGTGAGCTGTCCGATGTTTTGCCCGATGTATTGATTCTGCATCATTCCTTCGTCCATGCGATTGAAGTTTGCATCGAAAGGAATAAGGATTTCCTTTGTGGAGAATGTTTCCCGCCGATAAGGAATATTTTGCGAATTGGTGCGCTGGTTACGTAAGTTTTCGAAAGACTCCCCGCTGTGCAAAGTAAAAAACAGATATTGTTTGTCGTCGGTGAAACTCAATTTCCCGGAGTCTGCCAAAATAACCATTGCGTTGTCGAATCCTTCGGAGAAATCGTAAATCATGAGATCATAGAGTATTCCTGTGTCCCGATCTTTTTTCTTTACCAGCAGATTGTATCCGCTTATCTGGTCGTAGAAAACACCTTCGGGAATATCCAATTCGGGCGATTTTTGTCGGACCGAGAAAAGCAAGGCATACATTTTGACCTGAGCTTTGGGTAGAACGTTATTTTGGAAAAAGAAAGCTCCGGCAGCGATGAAAAGTACGGCGATAATCAAAGGATTCATTGTTTGCCGTAAAGAGATTCCCGCTGCTTTTATGGCCAGTAATTCGAGACGTTCACCCAAGTTTCCGAATGTCATGAGAGATGCCAGCAGCATCGACAAGGGAAGAGCCATAGGTACGATGGTGAGGGCCGCATAAAAGAACAATTCGCCCAAAACGCCGACCTCGATGCCTTTGCCAACCAATTCGTCGACGTATTTCCATAAAAATTGCATCAGCAGCACGAAAAGGCTGATGAAGAATGTCATCAGGAATAACGGAAGAAACGTATTCAGGATAAAGAGATATAGTTTCTTGACAAGCGGCATGACAGGCTTAGTTCTTTTTGCAAAAGTAATGAAAAAAAAGGATTTCCCTATTCCTTGTTTCTGAAAAGCACGATAAGGGACGATGGTTGATTTTCCCTTAGGAACCGAGTTTTCTCCTTAGTGTAGAGATTTGTTCATTCCACAAGTCGACGCATTCCTGCTTCTCTTCGGGAAGCGTGAAATCGGTAATTTCGAGTGTTACGTTGCTTGTTAATTCATCTACGTTGATACGGAATTCAAAAAAGGCTTTCGGATCTTCCTCATCAGTCCATTTGAAACGGACAAACACCCCATTGAGGTATCCCGTTTGGCGGGCTGTTTGTTGCGATGCTGCCCAGTGGAATGTGTATGTCCGGCCGTTGCAATCGACTTTGTCGGCAAACCAGTCGGCTAATCCGTTGGCCGAACTGATAAAATCCCATACCGAGTTTGGTGAGGCATTGTTTAAACAGTATTCTATTGTAACTTTTTCTTTTACCATCGTGTCTTTCCTAATTTGGGACGAAAGTATAAATAATATTTCAACCGCCTATAATCTCCCGCTTATTTTTTGAGAGGCGTTTTCTTGCTTTTTGCCATTTGGTAAAAATTTTATCGGATCAGCTTCTCATTTTAGGGGCAGTCATACAGCAATAGTGCTGATTTTTTATCGAAAAAATTCTTGATGCGGTGTCGGATACTTTTGTTTTTTGAGTCCTGCATATACTTGGGACGATAATTAAAATCAATGGAATGAGGAATCGGAAAATTTGTTTTTATCGGTTTATAGAAAGGAACTTATATAAAAAGAAAAGGTTGTCTCACGACAACCCGTTTTCTTTGTAAACCTTAAATTTAATACTATGAAAAAACATGGTACAAATATAGGGTTTGGTATGAATGCTTCCAAATATCTGTGTGAAAATCTTTGTCTGTTTAACAATGTTTGTGTGAAAAATGGCTTTGTTGTTAACAAAATATCTATTTATTTGGAAGAATCAAAATATTTGTTGAAGAATACGATTTGATAATCGATGGCATTTCCGCAATATTCGATAGTATGTCGCCCCGGGTGATTGTAGTAATCGTGAGGAATTCCTCGTTTAAGAAGTTCGTTATGGAGCTGTTGATTGACTTTATAGAAGAAGTCTCCGTATCCGCAGTCGATAACGATATGCAGCTGTTTGTCGGAAAGGCTGTCGAGTTGGTTGATGACGGTGTATTCGTTCCAGCGTTCGGGGTATTCATCGTAGCTGCCGAGTTGCTCTTTCATTTTCCAGTTTTCGGGAAAAGGCCGTATGTCTACTCCTCCGCTGATACTACCGCCGGCACCGAAAATATCGGGATGGCGCATCGAGAGCCACAGACCACCATGCCCACCCATGCTGAACCCCGTTATGGCGCGACCTTTGCGATTGTCGCGAGTTGCATAGTGTTTGTCGATATAGGTGGTAAGTTCTTGGGAAACAAATGTTTCAAATTGTGATTGCGGATCGGTGGGACTGTCCCAGTACCAACTGCTTTCTCCATCGGGACAGACGAAAATGAGACTGTCTCGGGTGGCTATATCGTTCAAGGCAGGTTTTATGGTAATCCAAGAGTTTTGATCGCCTCCGTATCCGTGCAGAAGATAGATGACCGGATAGGCAGCTTTTTTGTCATAGTTGTCGGGAAGGATAATGACGCAGGGAATAGAACGATTCATTTTATGGCTGGGGACATTTTTTTTCACTATTTTGGCCGGAGCGCATAGGGCGAAAAGAAGAAACGTCAAAGTGAGGATTTGTTTCATGGTTGTTCTTTAAAAGTTCGTGTTGCAAACATAAGAAAAATAACGATAGCTGATATTTTATTTTCTGGGTTTAGTAGGTCTGTTTGTTATTTTGCAGGGAATATTCTCACTATATGATTCGGGATTCATGCTATTTCTTGAAGTTACGGCGGTTATACTCGATGCTTTTCATTACTTTTGCCATAAAATTTGATACCCGATATGCCCGATAAGAAGAATTTTGCAACCCGTCTTGAACGCTGGTTTGAAGAGAACAAACGGTCGTTACCGTGGCGGGAGACGACTGATCCCTACCTGATATGGATTTCAGAAATTATTCTGCAACAGACACGAGTCGCGCAGGGGCTGGATTATTACCGGCGTTTTATAGGGCGTTTTCCCGATGTTCATGAGCTTGCGGTTTCCGATGAAGATGAGGTTTTGAAGTATTGGGAAGGGTTGGGGTATTACAGTCGTGCCCGGAATTTGCATGCTGCTGCCCGTCAAGTGATGCGGGATTTTGAGGGGCGGTTTCCCGATACTTACGAGGGGATACGTTCTCTCAAAGGGGTCGGAGATTATACGGCTGCGGCGATAGCCTCTTTTGCTTACGGCTTGCCTCATGCGGTGGTCGATGGTAATGTGTATCGGGTCCTTTCCCGATTGTTTGCCGTTGATACTCCTATCGATACGACGGCAGGGCGCAAATTGTTTTCGGCTTTGGCCGATGAAATGCTCGATCGTCGTTATCCGGCTCTTTATAATCAGGCGATTATGGAATTGGGTGCATTGCAGTGTTTGCCGCGTTCACCCCGGTGTCCCGACTGTCCGCTTTTCCTTTCTTGCGAAGCTGTTGCCGCAGGTGCGGTCGATATGTATCCCGTGAAATCGGGAAAAACCGTGGTGCTGCCCCGTTATTTCAATTATTTGGTAGTACATTGCGGAGATGATGTATTCATAGCTCGTCGGGACGGAAAGGACATTTGGCGGAATCTGTATGAATTCGTATTGATAGAAAGCGATAAAGAATTGACATTCGAGGCATTGCAGCATAACGATTTTTATCGGAAAATTTTCGGAGATACCGCGGTTCGGATTACCACCCCTCCGTTTTCGCATCGCCACATATTGTCGCATCGGATTATTTATGCGACCTTTCATACGATAGAAGTCGATATGCTTCCCGACGGTTTGTTTTCTTATGTTCGAGTCCCGTATCGGGAAGTGGGGCGTTATGCATTTTCCCGGCTTACCGGTCTTTATTTCGACTGGTTGGAAAAATCCTTGAAAAATCCGACACTTGAATTATTTGGTTGATCGTTGGGTAACGATTTATTGAGGAGCGTTTTTTTACGATTTCTGTCCTTCCGAATCGCTTTTTAGGTTTTTGTCGGGAGTGAAAAAACTGAAATTGACACTGCCGTATACTCTTTGTTGGTCGAACTCGGGCAGATTGGAGAAATCATATTTTTTTGAATGTTCGAGGACGAAAATCCCTCCCGGAGCCAATAGCCCGGCATTGAGTACGAGGGGCGCGATTTCGTCGAATTGGGGTAGATCGTAAGGCGGATCGGCAAAGATGAAATCGAACTTTTCCCGACATGACGGGACGAAACGAAATACATCTCCCTTGATGGGTAAGATTTCACGGGCGTCGAGTTGGTTGGCCACTTTGCGGATAAAATTGTATTGTACCGGATAATTTTCGACTGCAACGACTCTGCGGCATCCTCTCGATGCCAGTTCAAAACTTATGGCTCCTGTCCCGGCGAAAAGGTCGAGAGCTTTCATTCCTTCGAAATCGAGTAGATTTTGAAGAACATTGAATAGGTTTTCGCGAGCGAAATCGGTTGTGGGTCTTGCTTTTATGTGGGTCGGCACGTCGAAACGGCGGCGACCGTATTTGCCGCTTATAATCCGCATAGAGGTATGGTTATGAGTTCAAACGGGGCATCGATCGTCTCTTTCCCGATACGGAAAAGTTGCGAAGGGAAAGGATAAGGCAGTACCGTTTTTATGTATTTTTGTAGAAGTTCGGTAAGAGGTTGTCGCAAGTTTTTTTGTCCGGCGAGGTAGATGCGGTCGCGAGTTTGGTCGAGACTTAGTTGTTTCCATGCCAATAGGGTATAGTAGGCTATGTCTTCGACCGAAGCGTAGTCGAACGTATTGCCGAGGAGTAACCGTCCTTGTTTGAATACGATGAGGTCGACTCGCTCTTTTCTTAAATGCAGATATGCTTTTGTTTCATTGCCGTTGCGGCTGTGGAGAAAAAAGTATTCGCAAAGCGAAGCCAACGGATGCAATATGATCGGGTTTGAAAACGTGCGACAGAGGAATGTATATAATTCGTGTTCGACCCCGAATAACAAGTAGGCGTGGTTGAGAACCAAGTGATTCTCGATTACGTGGTCATCGTGTCCCGAGAAACAGAAGTCGTAGTAGGGAAGGCGGTTTTCTTCCTCTTTTTCCAGTTCTTCGGGAACGAATGTGAAGTGCGACGTATCGACAAGTATGTAAGTACGGTCGTATTCCTGCAACAACTGCGGGTTTTCGTAAACGCAATTTTTTACGTTTTCGCACAACGGTCTGTTTTTTGCGGTAAAAGAGACGGAACAACTTTGATAAGTGTCATCTTCGAGTGGGTCGAAAGAGGCGAAATAGATGCCGTCGTTGCGAAGTTCTACCAGCAAATGGTGGCCAGATGGCGGAACGGTTGTATTTCCTGTCGTACTCATAGTAAAAAGTCTTCGAAGCAGAGATAGTCGGGTGTGAAGATACCCTTATTCGGGAGTCTGTCCTATTTCTTCTACCTATATTTTGATGTTACAAATGTAATGAAAAATCTTATTCTTCGGCAGAGAAATCTCGGCATAGCTTCGGGCTGTGTTAAAAATGTCGTTGGGCAGGAATAAAGTTGGGGGTCGAGGTGATTGTAAGTCAGATATTATCTTATTTTTGCAAAGAAAATTATTCCGATAAATTTATGAAATATTTTTATTTAAACCGTTTTGTGCGGTCGGTTTTCGGCATTGCAGTATGCCTGTTTGCATTTGTGTCTTGTTCCGATGACGAACCTTTTTCCGATAATAACATAGTTGTTCCACCTACGACCGATACTATACCGTCCGAGGGGGTAGTAATAGGAGATGAAAATTTACGGGCCGCCTTGCTTGCTTTGTTGCAGACCGATGAACTTACAACCGAAAATTTGGCAACGGTTACGACTCTTTCGTTGCGGGCCAAGAATTATTCTACTCTTGAAGGTATTTCGGCTTTGGTCAATCTCGACTCTCTTACCATCGATAACAATATAGGGAAAGCTTTTATCGAATTCCCGGCGGAAATAGCGAGTATGAAAAATCTGACCTATCTCAAAGCGTCGAGCGTATTTCGGGGGACTTTGCCCGATTCGTTATCGGGTTTTACATATTTCTCGGTAGGTGAGAGTTTCTTGGGTGGAAATATTCCGCCTCGTCTTATGGATCTTTCGGCCGAACGCATTACTTTGAATATCAGTCGCAGCCGTTTTATGGGACTCCCCGTGGATATATGGAGAAAGTTGTGTGCCGATGTGGAAAAATACCAGATGAGCCAGTCGCTGGCTCCTCAGGCTGCCGGATATTTTCTTTCGCTTTACGATCCCGACAGTGCGTTGCATACCCAGTATCACGCCGATGGTGATTTTGAAATTTACCAGACGCATAGCAAAGGGAACGGTATCAATATGTTTATTCTTTGCGACGGTTTCGATTACTCCTGCAATGCTGTCGACGGTATTGCCGAGAAGGTTATGAAGTTCAGCGTGGAGCAAATGTTTGCCATCGAGCCGATGACTTCTCTTCGAGACTATTTCGATATTTATCTGGTATATGTCGAGTCTCCCGAGAAAGGTATGACATATTCTTCCGACGGGGAGACGAATGACTGGGAGGTAGAGACGAAATTCGGTACGCACCAGCCTAATGTCAATAATCGATACTATTTGTGCGATACGCCGGGTATTCTCGATTTTATTGCGGCCAGTACCGGAATTTCTCCGAGAGGCGGTATTGTGATGCTGGTTGCACATAATATGGTACATGGAGGTTCGGCCGGAATGGAGTATGTTTCCGACCGTACTTCGTTCAGTGTTTCGACGATAGAACCTAAGTTTGCGAAGACCGTTTGGCACGAGAGTGTGGGGCATTCCATCGGTTGGTTGGCCGATGAGTATGTAGAGAGCGATAATGCCATGTCGGAAATTCCGTCCGATACCCGTGATTATTATGTGTCCGAATACGATCGGTGGGATTACGGTCGTAATATGGCCTTTACCCATGATACGGCTTCGGTTTGGTGGGCCGATTTTATCGGAGACGAGCGTTATGCCGATGAAAAAATCGGACTTTATGAAGGTGGAAATTACTGGGGAAAAGGTGTGTGGCGTCCTACCGAGAATAGTATTATGCGCACGTATGACCGTGATCAACAGTTCAGTGCCCCATGTCGGGCCGTCATTTATAAAGAGGTAATGACAAGAGCTTTGGGCGAAGGATTTACCTATTCGTATGAGGATTTTGTAAAATTCGATATGAAAGACGCTTATTATCCGTTGGCGGAATAGGTGTTTTGCCAATATCGTAGTCCTATGAGAGTGCGCTTTAAAAGTGCGCTCTCATTTGTTTTCTCGAACGTATGTGAGAGATCTCATGCTCTGTCATTCCGAACGCAAGTGAGGAATCTCCGATTCTCTTTTCGGGAGAGAGATTCTTCCTCCCCGCGGTCGTCAGAATAACAGCGTTCTGTTACTTCTTTCCCACCGCAAAGAAGTAACCAAGAAAGGTCGCCCGCTTGTTATCGGGTATTCCCACCCTCTGCTTCGGTTTCCGTCGGGGCTGCGGAACTCGCTCTGCTCAAACAGTCCTCTCCCTCTTTCCTCCTTCTCCCTTGCTTCGTGCGGCCCGATAAATGCGGGCATACTTGCTTCTCCATGCAATTGGTCCTTGTTCGTGAAGCGACGCTGCATTACCGCTCGGAGGGCTTCTGTCGCTCCACTGTCATTCCGAGCGAGGGCGTAAGCCCGACGAGGAATCTCCTCCTTCCTACTCGTAACGGTGGCGATTGTACTCTCGCTTGGCGGGAGATTCTTCAAGGCAAAGCCTTTCAGAATGACATGTGTTTTAGTTTAAGATGCTTTGCTTCTGCTCGGCATGACAATCAAATGTCATTCCGAGTGTATACGAGGAATCTTTTGTTTTTATTTGCGACGGTGATGATCGAGAGCTTTCTCTTGTATGAGATTCTTCACATCACTGCGTTTTGTTCAGAATGATACGATTGCCATTCCGAGCAAGTGCAAGGAATCCCCGGCTATTGTTGCATGAGATTCTTCGGGGTTTCTCCCCTCAGAATGACATTTCTGTCATCTCGAACGCAAGTGAGAGATCTCAAAGAATGATTAAGGGTCTTCTTCCATGCCAAGTGTTTTCGGGTTTACCTCGGGGGGAGATATATAAAAAGGGGTGTGCCCAAAGACACACCCCTTTTTATTATCGCAGCATCTTTTTATTTCTTGGGAGCGCGAAGCTCGGTTGCCATTTGAGTGAAATGGTTGGCTTGGGGACCCATGCGCATGGCCATTGTCATGCCACCTTTGGCTTCTTGGGCGGCTCTTTCGGCAGCTTCTTGTTCGAGTTGGGCGGCATATTTGTCGCACCAGACAGCGGCGTGATTACGCAGTTTCTGATCGTCGCAGTTTTTGTTGATGCGGATAGCCCAATTATAAACATCGAGTAGGTCGGCATCATATTTCGAGATCAGTTTGTCGCCGTAAGAAATATATTTTTTCCAGTCTTGGGTACATTCAGCCAAGTACATACGGGTCGAAATTTCGATTTTCTTGGCATCTTTCACCTTATTTTTCTTCATATATTTCATGTAGTCGGCAAAACCTTTTTCATCGAATACATAGGTTCCGTTTTCTCCTTCTACCACAAATTTACGGCCGTAGAGATTCCATGTGTAACGCTCTTTCATATCGACATACATTTCGCCGTATTGTTCGGTGAATTTATCTTTATTTTCGAGGAAGAAGACATACGGTTTGGAATAAGGCGATTCGATGTAGCTCATGAAGAAGTTGAAAAGTTTACGGTCGGTAAGCATCTTTTCATACTTGTTATCGAGGTATTGGGGAACCAGTTTGGTCAACATCTCTTTGTCATTGGCCTCGGCGAGCACGTCGATATATTCTTCGATGAACTCATCGCTACGCTCTCCGTTGTTATACCGTTGGGTCATGGTTTTGATGTTGTTACCCGAGAGTCCCGATACGGTGCGTTTCATAAATTCTTTGGCGTTGCACGAGCCGACGATTTTGTGAATGACCTCTTCGGTTTTGGGGTCGACGAAAACCAGTGTCGGATAGGCGTTTACTCCCAGTTTCGTTTTTTGAGCGATGCCGTCGGGAGTTTCCATGTCGAGTTTCAGGTTTATGAACGATTCATTGAAAAACTCGGCGACTTCGGCGTCTTTGAAAGTGGTTTTTGCCATTTGTTTGCAAGGACCGCACCATTGGGTATAGCAGTCGATAAACAAGATGCGTCCGGCATCTTTGGCGGCTTTGAGAGCTTCGGCATAAGTCCCTTCGAGGAAAGATATGCCGGTTTCGGTTTGCGTCTGTTCTTGTGCCGATACTCCACAGAAAGGAAGTAATGCGGCGATGAATAATATTAATTTTTTCATAAAAGAAGTGTTTTGTAGATTAGAATCCGCTGTTTTGTTTGATGACGCCGTCCGAGATTTGTACTTCGTATTCGGGTATCGGCAGTATTTTTTTGTTATTGGGCAGACCTTTGGTTTTCAAGTCTCTTCCGGTACGGATAAGATCCCAACGATAGTGCCCTTCCATAGCCAGTTCGCGGTTACGTTCCACAAGTATGGAATCGACGAATGCATCGACCGAGGCAAAATCCGAGGCTTTCAGTTCTGCCGGTTTCTGACCTTCGGGGAAGGGTTTGCGGCGAATGTCGTTGAGGTGTTGCAAGGCTTCGGCATCGATGCTGTTGGTCGTGTAGGCCAAAGTTTCCGCCCGGGTAAGTTTTATTTCCGACAGACGTATGTACTGTACATCGCAGTAGCACCCTCCGTTATCGTATTTCATCGACGCTTTCAGGTTGGCATTAGATGTTGTCGAACCTTGTTGGATAAGGTACTCGTTTGTAGAGCCGTATCCGCGGAGGTCTCCCGGCAGGTAACTGTTGATGAGGGAGTCGGAAGTAGAGAAGTTGGTTTTTGAAAATACCGATGTCCACCCGCACGGGAATACGTTGGTACTGATGCGGCTAGGTTGGAAAAATATCAGTTCCGTCGCATAATTGGTCGGGTCGGGGTAGGTCGAGTTTTCGTAGATATTGCTGGGGAAAATATTGGTACGGTGGTCGTTATATTCGTCGTTGAACGTGATAACGGTCGATTTCAATACTTCTCCGGCGTAGTAAGCGGCTTGTTTCAACTCGTCGATATTTTTCAGGTACGTACCTTTATACAGGTAAATGCGGGAAAGGAGCGCTTTTGCCGTTGTTGCCGTTGCGCGGTAACGTTGTGCCGGAGCATAGTCGGTCTGAGGCAGGTCGGGTATTGCCTCGGTGAGGTCTTTCAGTATTTGCGTATAGATGGCCCCGACGGTTTCACGAGCCTGTACGTCTTCGGGTTTGTAACCGTCATACGGAGTAAGGCGCAGAACCAGTCCCAGACCGTTTTCCTCACCGACCAATGCTCCGTCGCCGTAGATGCAAAGCAGTGTAAAGTATTCGTAGGCCCGTAGGAATTTGGCCTCGGCGATATGCTGTTTCATCATCTTGGGGTCATATTGTCCGAATTCATTTATTCCCGCGATGATGTTGTTGGCATAATCGATGGCATTGTAGCCGTATTGGTAAATGTCCTTGATAAAACCGTCGTGTTCGTCGGTGGTATATTCGCATTTTTCCATGGCCAAGAGGCTCGATGCGCCATTGTTGACCGTGATGTTTTCGGTGCCGATGTCGGCCAGTTGGAATGCGAAAGAACTGTTTGTATAATTGTTCTGATCGTTGGGTGCGCCCGAGAGCAGCACGCACAAGCGGGTATATGCCCCGATGAGGGCCGATTGCGCGGTTTTCTCTTCTTTGTAGACCGTCTCGTCTACCATCGTGTTTTGCGGTGCATAGTCGAGTTCACATGCGCTGAACAGGGTCAACGACGCGAGGGTCGATATGGTGAATAAGATTTTTTTCATCATGTTGTTTGTCCTCCTGTGGTTAAATTCCGAATCTTATACCGAATTGATAGCTTCGAGAAGAAGGCATCGTCAGGTTATCATATCCGGTAGCGGTTGCCGACGAACCGAATGCGCTCACTTCGGGGTCGAGTCCCGAGTAAGAAGTGATGGTGAACACATTGGTAAGAACCATGAAAAGTTTTATTTGGTTGAATGTTTTCGTCCTTCTCAATATATGTTTCGGAAGAGAGTATGAGAATTCGAGCGTTTTCAATCTCAAATAAGAGTTCTTTTCGAGAAACCGGGTCGTGGTGATCGACGAGGTGTAGTCGGAGTTGTTGACGATCGAGCTGTTTTTCAGTTTCGGAATGTCGGTTGTCTGTCCCGGTATCTGCCAGAAGTCGAGAATATCGCGAGACAAGTTGTTGGCCGATTCGGTCGCATAGGTGAGCAACTGGGCGCGGGTAGAGTTGATCATATGACCGCCTGCCGAGAATGTAAACATCAGGTTCAGTTCAAATCCTTTGTAGGTAAGAATGTTTGTAAGGCTGCCATAAAATTTAGGCTCGGCCGTACCGCAGACTTTTTTGTTTTCGGTCGACGTCTCGTAGTTCGAGGCTGGCGGAACGGTAGTGATCGTACCATCGGCAAGACGCCATAGCGGTTCACCTGTCATGGGATCGACGCCTACCCATTCGTGCAGGTACCATTGCGCCATGGGGTAACCCACGGCATAGTATTTGAAAGAGCTGTTGGCTTGGTCGAGCTGATTTCCCTCAAAGTTGAGCTTCAATATCTTATTGCTGTTGTGAGAGACGTTGAGTATCGTTTGCCAAGAGAAATCTTTCCGCACGATATTATCGGAAATGACTTGTATCTCGATACCTTGATTTTGCATATCGGCGATATTCTGATATTGGGTGGAATATCCGGTGTAAGCGGGCAGATCCGAAGAAAAAAGCATATCGGAGGTGCGTTTGTAGTAATAATCTACCGTCAGTTTCAACCGATCTTTGAATGCGGAGAAATCGATACCCAAGTCGTAGGTGATGGTTTTCTCCCAATCGAGGTTTACGTTGCTCGGTTGCGACATTCCGAGGAATTGTTCGTTGCCGTAGGACGAAGAGGTGTTCAGTACGTAGATGGCCTGTGCACCATAGTAGCTGTTGTTGGCGTCCTGGCTGGTCCATCCTATCGATCCGCGCACTTTCAACTCGTCGATCCACGGGGCGTTGTAGGCGATGAAATCTTCTTCGGAGAGTCGCCATGCGGCCGATACGGCGGGAATGTTGATGAACCGGTGCAAACGGTTATAACGGGAAAAGCCGTCGAGCCGGTAAGAAACGCCGAAAAGATAACGGCGCATCAACTGATAGTTTACGCGGGCAAAAGCCGAAAGCAGAGCCCATGTGTCTTCTCCGGCTGCCGATACGCGGGAGGTTTGTGCCGACCCGATACCTTTGATGTCTTTGCTGAAAAAATTGGATCCGTAGATCGTGTTGTTGTATTCATGCCCTATCTCATAGCTTTGGCCTAAGACAGCTTGCAAGTAATGGCGGTCGTTGAACACCTTGTTTACCGTAATGGTATTGTTGTTGACGACACGGTATTTCAAGGCATTGTTTTCCGAGGCTTGGTTATTGGGGGTCAGGTCCGCTACTTCCTCGGGCAGTTCGGGCTTATATGTATAAGCCCGGGTATTTGCGATGTTGATACCCAATTCGGTTTTGAGTTGCAACCACGATGTTACGTCATATTGCAGGTAGGTATTTCCTATCGTTGTTATGTTTTTGCTTTGCGAGGTAACATCGTTGGCATAGGCCACGGGGTTGTAGTTGTCGTTGTTCCCTTTGGTGTTGAGGGCGTGGCCGTAGTAATACGAGCCGTCTTCGTTGTAAATGGGAAGGTTGGGAGCACGCAGAATGGCGTCTTTGTAGACGGTGGGAGCCGTGAGGGCATTGTTGTCCACAAAAGAGAGGGTAACGTTGGCGCCCAATGTAAATTTGTCGCTCAGTTGCGTATCGAGGTTCAGGCGTGCCGAGTAACGTTGCAGGTCGTTGTTGATGATATACGACTCGTTATTGGCATAGGAGAGACTGAAAAAGTATCGCGAACGGCTGTTTCCGCCCGATACCGATGCACTGAGGTTATGGCTGATGGCATTGCGGGTTACGGCATCTTGCCAGTCGGTGTTATATCCGGCCCGGTAAGTGTCGGAAGGATAGTATTGGGTATAGATTTGTGCGTATTCGTCACCGTTGATAAGATCGAGTTTCCCGATGGGGTTGTCTATGCTCAACGTGTACGAAACGTTTACCGATGTACGGTCGCGTGAACCGCTTTTGGTTGTAATGAGGACGACTCCGGCCGAACCTCGTGAACCGTAAATAGAGGTGGCGAATGCGTCTTTCAGGATTTCGATCGATTCGATGTCGTCGGGGTTGATGGAGAGGAGCGGATTTTGTTCGAAAGAGTAGTTCAGATCCATGTTGTTGACCAGAGAGCCGCCTCCGGTCGAGGTCCCACCCATGCTGATAGCGCTTATCGCTCCGCCGCTTGTCCCTACCGAGTTGGCCGAGCGGTCTGTCCCGTAGATAGGTACGCCATCGACAACATACAAGGGATTATTCTCTCCGATGATGGAGCTTACGCCACGTATCGTCAGCAGATTGGCACCGCCGAGAGCTCCCGATGAGTTACTTACGAATACGCCGGGTGCACGGCCTTGCAGCAGTTGGTCGACCGACAAGAACGATTTCTGCTCGTCGAGCTTGACCGATGATACCGAGCCGGTAATGTCGCGGCGCTCCTGCTTTCCGTAGCCTACGACGGTAATTTCTCGCATGGAGTTTTCGGCGGGAACGAGTCGTATGGCTTCGACGGTTTTGGGGCTGTTTACGGTTACTTTTTCGGTTTCATAACCGATAAATGAGAAAGAAATGGTTGCTCCTGTCGGTACGTTGGTGAGCGTAAATGTTCCGTCCGATGTCGACAAGGTGGCGCCTTTCCCGTTGACCGAAATTGTTACGCCTGCCATAGGAGCATTATTTTCGTCAAGTACGGTACCGGATATTTTTGTAAGATTTTGCGCCGAGGCCATTTCACAACAGAATATACAGCACAGTACCGTGTATATTGTCCAAAATTTTTTCATAATATTAAGTCCCGGTATTTGATTGAAAAAGTACCCTGCGCAGGGATTATGCGCAGAGTACTTTGCTGGTTATGAAAAATTCATCAATTCAGAGCGAATGCCCAAGCGGCAAACGAGGGATCCATATCGTCGACAGTGAGCGAATACGGGGTGTAGTTTCCGGAGAATGTTTTGAATCCGCCGAATACCCAAGCGATATTGTTTTCATCGACAACAACATACGGGCTGAAAGTTCCGGTATATTGGGGGTTGATACCCTCGATGACCGACCATTCGATACCGTCGGTCGATTTATAGATGTTGTTGTTCATTACGCGGGCACCTTCTTCGTTGTAGTAGAGACCGCCGAAGAGATAAGCCGTGTTACCTTCTTTGTTGGTTACAACAGTAGCACCGCAGATAGGACCTACCTTTGTAGAATCGGCAACAGTCTGGAATGTTACGCCGTCGGTAGAGTTCGATACGGCAGTTTGCAGGTTTCCTGCGCCTACCCATCCTCTTGAACCACCCAAGATAAATATTTTATCATTTAAGGTGAAAGTAGAACAATGGCTTTTTAAGAAGCTCGATGCACCGGTCTCTATGGTGTAAGTTGTGCCATCTTTTACCCACAACTGGGAGTTGGAACCCTGGAACATACCGTATGCCATCATGGCACCGCTTTCCATGTAGAGCTTGTCGTTGAATGTAAACGGAGTAACGCCTACAAATCCGAACATACCGCCTCCTACATATACATCGAACATGTTATCCGTATTGGTTGCATCGCCTTCGATGCTTTCGTCGGTCCATGTGCTGCCGTTGCTGGTCGACCATGTGCGGAAAGTTTTCAAGGTGAGGCTGGAACTCCAACCGTTCGATTCTATTTCGGGTGCATTGCCGGCTTGGTCGGTACCGATGATGCGAACGCCACCCATGACATAAAGTTTGTTGTCATAAACAACGGGGCGAGCACCCATACCGCCGATGATTTCCGGTGTATTGACTTCGGTCCAGCGAGTACCGTTGGTCGAGGTGAATACTTGGTAGAATGCGGCAGAGTCGGCTGCGGTATAGCCCGAAGTGAAAGCGTAGAATTTACCGTCGAAGAATGCAACCGAGTAATCGTATACGTTAGAGGGGATACCTCCTGTGCGTATGTCGGCGCTGATTTGTTTACCGGCGGCCAAGTCGTCTTCGGTATCGGAGATGACTACCGTAAGGGTATAGTCTTTGGTCTTTCCGTCATACGAAGCGGTGAGCACGATAGGATTGTTCAGGTCGAATGTCTCTCCCGTAACAGCGGCACCGTTTACGGTAACCGATGTGTTCATCGTTGCGCTTACGGTAAGGGCGCAGGCTTCCAGTTCCGAGGGTTGGGTCGTCATGGGAACGGTACATTGGATTGTCAGTGCCGATTGGTTGATGACTCCTGTATAGGAAGCTCCTTCCGAGGTGGCAACGGTTACTCCGGTGATACCGAATCCCGTGTCATTGTCATCGTCGCTACACGATGTGAAGCTGAATACGGCGCAGAGGGCCATAAGCAGCATAGCATTTAGTTTTTTCATACGTAAAAATTTTAATGGTGGTTATAGTATGTAAAATCTGTTACATCGACATGGCCCCCATGGAGATCGATTTGCGGGGAGCCGGTTTTTCGGGAGCTACACCGTTGATAGCGTTTTGTATGGCCGTGCGAATGGCTTCTCCGCGCAGACCTTTGGCGTAGAGATTGCCGTTGGCGTCGATGAGGACGATAAAAGGAATGCCACCGAACTGATAGTCGCTCATCAATTTTTTACCGCCATCGGTAGCATGCATCTGCAACCACGGCATGTTTTCTTCTTCGGCAGCTTTGAGCCACGCATCTTTATCGGCATCGATCGATACGCTCAGGAATTCAACACCTTTGTCTTTGAACTCTTCGTAGTATTTTTTGAGGTTGACGATTTCTTTCCGACAAGGACCGCACCAAGAAGCCCAGAAATCCACCAACACGATTTTCCCTTTGAGGTCGGCGAGCGAGAGCATCTTGCCGTCGATTTGCGGGTAGGTGAATGCCGGTGCTGGATTACCGTTGTTGAGACGCTCGCGTTGGGCTTTGGCTTTTGCAATGTCGTCTTTATATTTTTGTATGGGCGCATAACCGGGGTGTGCGGCAGACAGATTGTTCAGTGTATTGTCGATAAGCGCTTTGTCGTCTTCTTGGCTTAACATGGGCAGGATAGCCAATACGCTGGTAAGGGTGTCGTTGTGTTCGACCAAATAGCGCATGCGGGCCTTGAAGTCGGTGCTGTTATAATCGAAGAGTGCTCCGGTTATGGCCGAACGGGGAGCTTCTTCGAGTTGGGCATTATAGACAGCTTTGGAGATGGCTATCATCGATTGATAGTTGCGGTACGAACAGAAGTTGTATTGGTTCATCAATTCATTTTTGGGGCCGCCTTGAATATATACATAAGGGGGATTTTTGATTTTCACGCGGGCTGTATCGAATCCGCGGAAATTGATGGTGAGATCTTCATCTTCTCCCCATACGCGAACCGATTGCCAATGTCCGCAATCCACGGTATAAACACCCGGCGTTGCAATGGGAAGGGTCAGCGTGTACTCGTTGTTGTCGTCGATGTCGGCTTCGGCGTAAACTTTTTTCTGTGTCCCTTCGTATTGATAAACCGTCATTTTGAATTCGGGGGCAGGCTGGTCGTAGTTCCAGTAACCTTTATAAGTAAATTGTACTTTACCTTTGATAGTGATTTGCGAGGGAGCATTTTGTTGCTCGGTCGTTGCCGGAGCAGCTTTTTTTGTTTTTCTTACTTTGGCCGATGCGTCGAAAACGAGCAACGAAACGACCAGCAGGGAGAGAATACGAAATTTCATAGCGGTTGAGTTTTGAAATGATATTGTTGTTTCCTTTTTGCTTACATTTGTAAGCCGATTTTTATGATGTTTTTCCCTTTATACTCTTCTTTATGCTGCAAAGATATACATTTGTTTTTGAAAAGATGTCCGAAAACATATTTTTTTTCTCTCTAAGAATCGAAATATATCTACTTTTTGCAACAATATGCAAATTTTTTGTGATAAATTGTTGTCTATACATCTTTCTTTTGCTATATATATTCTTTTTCTAAAAGTCGAAATGAGCATGATCCGGAACCAATCTGGTATTGTTTCCTGTTGAGAAAATGGTATGACCTTTTATGTCGGCCGAAAATTTTGTATGTTTGTAACAAATTATTGGCTGTTCGGTAAATTTTCGGGCTATGCTCAGCGATTATTTTATACAACGACTTTCGGAAAATCTGCCTTATGTCCCTACCGAGGAGCAGGCCGATCTTATTGCCCGTCTATCTGCTTTTTTGTGGGACGATAACGTGCCCTCTGTTTTTTTATTGAAAGGGTACGCCGGTACAGGTAAGACATCGCTGATCGGTGCGCTGGTCAAGACGTTGGAGTCTTTTGAACGTACTTGCGTATTGCTGGCTCCTACCGGCCGGGCGGCAAAGGTTTTCGCTTCGTATGCCGGTCATGCGGCTTATACGATACACAAGAAGATATACCGTCAGCGGGCTTTTACGGGCGATTTTACGGGCTTTCAGTTGGCGCATAATGCACATAAGAATACGTTTTTCATCGTGGACGAGGCGTCGATGATTGCCAATGAGACGGCCGAGGGGCGCGTTTACGGTTCGGGGTTGTTGCTCGACGATCTTTTCGATTTTGTCTATTCCGGGAGCGGTTGCCGGCTTATTTTGCTCGGCGATACGGCCCAGTTGCCTCCGGTAGGGCAGGTGCAGAGTCCGGCTCTCGATGAGGGTTATGTACGGCGGTACGGCTTTCCAGTCTATACTTTTGTGCTCACCCATGTGGTGCGTCAGCTCGAAGAGTCGGGCGTACTTTTCAATGCGACCCGTTTGCGGGAGCTCATGCAGGAATCGCCCCTGCCTGTACCTCGGATTCGGCTGGGAAGTTTCCCCGATGTGTGCAGGGTGGGGGGCGATGAGCTTATAGAGCGGCTTTCCTCGGCATATCAGCGGGACGGTATGGACGAGACGATAATCGTTACCCGTTCCAATAAGCGTGCCAATATATTCAATCAAGGCGTACGCAACCGTATTTTATACCGGGAGGAAGAACTTACCGGGGGCGATTTGTTGCTGGTGGCGCGGAACAATTATTTTTGGAGCGAGAAATACGAGAAGCTCGATTTTATCGCCAACGGTGATGTTGCAAGGGTGGTGCGCGTGAGAAACGTTTGCGAGATGTACGGTTTCCGTTTTGCCGATGTCGCTCTTTATTTTCCCGATTATGAAGAGGAAATAGAGGCGAAAGTAATACTCGATACGCTGCACTCCGAAGCTCCGTCGCTGACCACCGAAGAAAACACACGGCTTTTCAATGCCGTGATGGAAGATTATGCCGACGTCCCGTCGAAAAAGGAACGGTTGAAGAAACTGAAAAACGATCCGTGGTTCAACGCCTTGCAAGTGAAATATGCCTATGCCGTAACTTGCCATAAGGCACAGGGCGGACAATGGAGCAATGTCTTTGTCGACATGGGGTATATACGTCCCGATATGCTGGGACTCGATTTTTACCGATGGCTCTATACGGCTTTTACCCGGACTACGGGACGTCTTTTGCTTGTCAATATCTCACCGGAATATCTCGAAGACAAGGTGCCGGATTGATAGGAAAATTCCGGGAATTTTTTTTGCTTATCCGTTTCCCGGACGGTATGCGGTGGTATATGCTTTTGATTTTGAGGGTTTATTTCCCGATACCTCTGCCGGTTTGTAAAATAGTGTTATCTTTGTGTCATTATGAAAACATTTGTAATCGTAGGTTGCGGACGGTTGGCCGGAGTTGTTGCAGAAGCCGTCATCAAAGGGCTGTTGCCCGAGTATGATTTGATCGGCGTATATTCGCGTACAGCGGCTAAGGCCGAGCGTATCGCCGGTCAAATGCGAAATGCCGGGCGTGCCTGTGCTGTGTGCGAGTCTGTGGAAAAGTTGTTGGCGTTGAAACCCGATATTCTGGTGGAGACGGCTTCACCTGCCGCTTTGAGGGAATGGGCTGTCCCGACTTTGAAGAACGGGACATCTATCGTTACCCTCTCTATCGGGGCATTGGCCGATGATGCGTTTTATCGGGAAGTATCGGCTGTTGCCAAAGAAAACGGGACGCGCATCTATATCGCTTCGGGAGCTACCGGCGGATTTGATGTGTTGCGTACAGCCGCTTTGATGGGCGGGGCGTCGGCGCGGTTTTTCAACGAAAAAGGCCCCGATGCTCTGAAAGGAACGCCGGTTTATACCGATTCTTTGCAAACGGAACAGAAAATTGTTTTTTCGGGCAATGCAGCCGAGGCGATCCGTCTGTTCCCCACGAAAGTGAACGTAACGGTTGCAGCTTCGCGCGCATCGGTCGGTCCCGAAGCGATGCATGTTACCATACAATCTACACCCGGTTTCAAAGGCGATACGCAAAGGGTCGAAATAGAAAACGAGCAGGTGCGGGCCGTTGTAGATGTGTACAGCGCCACAGCCGAAATCGCAGGTTGGTCGGTCGTGAATACGCTGCTCAATATCGTTTCACCCGTCGTATTCTGAGAGATTGGCCAATACCTTTTCGCTCAGGCGGACGAATGCCTGACGGGTGCGGCCGGTCGAGACTTGCATACAGTGCACGTGCGGGTGTTCCAGTAAGTGTGTTCCGCCTAAGGCTCCTACGGTGTCGCAGAAGCAAAGGTTATTGCCCGAAATCCATTGGGTAAAAGGTTCTTCGTCCCATGCCGGAGACAATCCCGTATTGAATAAAATTTTAGGGGAGTCGAGTTTCTCGAATTCAGCTTTATGGAGTAATACCGTATTTTTGTTCAAGCAGCAGAATACGACTTCGTTTTGAGCAAGAAGTTCGTGCAAAGGCAAGAACCGGTATCCTTTTTCTCGGGCTTCGCTTTTCTCGCTGCGGGCGAAATAGGAAATTTCCGCCCCGAAAAATTTTAAAGCGTCGGCTATCATGCCGCCCGACTTGCCCAATCCCACGATGCCGACTTTCAGTCCGGTAATTTCGCGGGCTTCGCCGTCCCATGCCGGTTGGCCGAATCCGTGTAGGCAGCGGACCAGTTCGCTCACGACATATTCCACGACCCCTTCGTCTCCGTAATCCCGGATACCTTTTACCGTGATCCCCCGTTCTTCGGCGTAGCGTATGTCCACATTGGCGCTTTCGGGCGAATAAAGGGAGCAGCACATACCTATGTATCTGATGCCGGGACATCGTTCCATCACATTCCGTCCGATGTTGGAGGTGTAACTTACCAGCACGGCATCGGCATCTCCGATGCGGCGTACGATTTCATCGTCATCTTGCGGAATATCGGGATATAGTATGACTTCTTTTGCATGATCCTGCAATGCTTTTTCGGCCGATGGTATGAGGCTGACAGGTTCTATGGCAACGAGTTTTGAAAACATGGTCTTTGATGTGTTAGATGAATGGTTTGACAAAGATACGAAAAATACCGTTGGCTATTCTCTTTGATTTTTGACGGCATACATTCCGACGGTAGAGCCGGTAAAACCACCTCCCCTCCGGGAAGAAATGTGGGTTGCATCTATATCTTTGGCCAGTAACTGCCAGCCGTTACCCTCTTCTTTGTAGTAGAAATCGCAGAGAGTACCACGAGCTTCTACCCGCAGACTTATCGGGCGGCCGTCGGTTTTTATCGGTTGGGTCGCAATCTCTTTATCAGCACCTCGCCCTATTTGCAGCAGGGCGAGGTTGCCTTTGCGTAAGGCCATGAAATATTGATGCTCTTCGTTTTTGACCAGTAACAATCCTGAGGCTTCTCCCTCTTCGGGCTTGAATCTGAGACACGTGGTAACGGTGTATTTGTGATGTTGCAACCTTCGGCCTATGTAAGCCGGTGTGCGGCGGTCTCTCAGGGTTGTCGGTGCGCAGGATAGCCGCAATCCGTTGCCTGTTTTATAGTACTTCTCGGCCGATCCCCAAATCGAAAGCCATTCCGGACGCAGGGTCTTTCCGATGAAATCGTCGCGCCATGTGAAGTTGCCGAAGGTAACGTTTTTCTCTCGTTTTATTCCTTTGCGGTGCAGGACAAGGGGAATGGTGTCTTTGCTTTGCGTCATGTAGGGAAATCCGTCGGCGCTCCATTTTATCGGCATGATGAATGTTTCGCGTCCGAGACATTCAAACCCGTTTTGGTCGGGTCGGCAACCGAGGAATACGCCCCACCATTCCCCGTCGGGAGTATCTACAATATCTACATGTCCCGTGCAGGTTACGGTGTTATTGCGATTGGCTTTCAACAGGCGTTGGGTAAGCATGGGGTTGCGGCTCCAACGGGTGTAAGGGCCGAGTACGCTGTCGGCGCAGTACACGACTTCGGAGTGTGCCCAACTGGTACCTCCTTCGGCGCAAATCATGTAATATTTCCCGTTTATTTTATAGATATGCGGGCCTTCGTTGCGGTCGAGCCGTTCTTCCGGTCCGACCCCCGATTCGCGGAAAGGCATGTCTTCACCGAAAACGTCGCCGGTCGTGGTATCGAACCGTGTGATGCGTATCGAACGGAAATTGCTCCACTTGGGTTTTCCCTCGGTGTCTTCTTTATGCACGATATAGGCTTTCCCGTCATCGTCGAAGAAAAATGAGGGGTCGATACCTCCTATGGTAGGCAACCAGTGCGGGTCGGACCACTTGCCGAACGGGTCTTGTGTCGTAACATAGAAATGCCCGCGTCCTACATCGGTGGTAATCATGTAATATGTTTTATTGTGGGGATTGTACGATATGGCCGGGGCATATATCCCTCCTGTGTTGATAGGTTGCCCTTGAAGTGCCGGCAGTTAGCTCGGCCTATCGAGTATATTGCCTATTTGTCGCCAGTTGACGAGATCCCGGCTATGGAACAATGGAACTCCCGGGTAGTAGGTAAACGTGGACATGACCATGAAATAATCGTTCCCTACCCTGCATATACTCGGGTCGGAATGCCAACCCGGGACGATGGGATTATAGAAAGAATTGTCGTGGGGAAGGGGATTTTCCCGGTAAAAATCGTCATTGCCTATGTATTCGAAGTAATCGAATTTTGCTATCGAACCTCTCTCGTCTTTTGCTGCGATCGACATGCACAGCGCGATGGCGAGAAAAGAGCATGATATTCTTTTTAGGGATTTCATTTTGATGTTGCTTGGACGATTATATAGTGTTGTAAATAAATGATTTGTTCTTTTTTTATAATATCGGACTCATGAGCCGGACAAACGATTCTATGACTTTGGTAGTCATGGGGCGGCGTTTCCACCGGTTCAACGTGATACGCCGGCATTGTTGCATGTCGCTGATGAAAATTTTCTTCATTTGGGTTGCTGTTTCGGTACTGTACATGAATGCGTTTATTTCGAAATTATGGTCGAAACTGCGGAAATCGAAGTTGGTCGAACCGATTGTCGAGAATTCATCGTCGATGATCAGGCTTTTGGCATGCAGGAATCCTCCTTCATAAAAATATACTTTTACACCTGCCCGAAGAATATCTTTCAGATATGATTGCGAAGCATATTGCAATAGGCGGGAATCACTGTGGCTGGGTATCATGAGGCGTACGTCGACTTTGGCGAGTGCTGCGGCCTGTAACGCTTTGAGCAGACTGTCGGTGGGGAGGAAGTAGGGAGTCTGTATGTAGATGCATTTTCGGGCGTTTGAGATTGCTTTCAGAAATGAAAATGCGATTTCTTTCCATTCCCCCAACGGTCCGCTGGTGAGAATCTGTATATCGGTATTCCCCGTTTCTTCGACAGGAGGATAATAATTGGCTTCTGATAGAAACTCTTTTGTGGTGAAACTCCAATCGATCGAGAAAGCCGTTTGCAGCCCGTAGACAGCCGGCCCTTTGATACGTGCGTGTGTATCGCGCCATATTCCCCAAGAGAGTCCGTTGCGGTAACGGTCGGCTATGTTCATGCCGCCGATGAATCCTGTTTTTCCGTCGATAATGGCGACCTTACGGTGATTGCGGTAATTGAGTTTATTGGCGAGTTGGGGAAATGAAACTTTGAAAAACGGACGTATTTCTATTCCGGCTTTCCGCATGCTTTTGAAGAATTTCGATTTTACCCGCCAGCATCCCACATCGTCGTATAGGACACGTACTTTTACTCCTTGTTTGGCTTTTTCGATAAGAATATCCTTGATGGTATTTCCCAGGGTGTCGTTATAGAAAATATAGTATTGGAGGTGAATGAACCGGGTCGCTTTCTGCAATTCCTCGATGAAGGCATCGAATTTGCTCTTTCCATCGGTAAAAATTTCTATCTGATTCCGTGCGAAAAGTTTGGTTCCCCCCAGTCGATAACCGAGCTCGATTTGTTGCTGGCTTTCGGGTGATAGTTTGTTGCCGGGTTCGAGCACGCCCAAATGTGTCGTGTTATCGGACATTCTTTGCAGAATACGCCTCTTCCGTTTCGATATCATGCGGGTGTGGCGATATTGCTGGCCGAAAAACAGGTAGAAAATAAATCCGCCTATGGGAATGAAAACCAATACGACAATCCATGCAAGGCTTTTTACCGGATTGCGATTTTCGAGTACGACGACGATGATTGTAAAAATGATCGTCAGGATAAATCCCGTGTAGACCCCGGAATATAACCAGTCGCTCCATGGATAGGTGAAAACTCCGAACATAGACCTGTTTTGTGCTGGTGTACTTATTGGCTAAGATAATGTTTTTTTTGCAAATCGTAATGGATATGACGACTTTTTTACGTTTCGTTATCTTCTTGCCGCGGTTTAACGTAGAATTGTGTGCGTACACGGAAGGTGTTCCATGTATATAATTTGTTTTATATAATCTGTTGAAATTCAGTTGATAAATAAAATGCAAGAAGGAGCTTTTTCGCAAAAGCTCCTTCTTTATTAGGTTTTCAATAGGTATTAATTTTTTAAGGTAAAAAAGATTGTTATAGGTTACAGAGGCAAAGGTGTGCCTTTTTTTTTATACAGCCAAACGTTTGTTGTGTGTTTTATAACATATTTTAGGTGTAGTAATTACCCTTATTTGGGCATAATTTATTTTCATTCAATCTGTTGATTTGTTTTTGAGCCCAAATATGTTTTTTTAATTTCGTGTGCGGACACGACGATGTTTTTGTATACATTCGTGTCCGCGCACGATAAGGCGAGAGTGCTATTTTTTCTTTTGACGTTGCATTACCATGGCCGTGCGTGCCGGGAGGTATAGCAGCAACCATTCTTTCTTATCTTTCTTATACAGAGGGTCGGGTTGTGTAAAATGCTCGATGTGTTGGTTGATGCGGGCGTAACCGCCAAACTGTGGTTGGTCGCTATCGAGTATGCACCGGTAGCTGCCTTTGGGAGCCAGTATGCCGTATCCTTCGTATGAGCGTGTGGGGCTGAAATTGAATATGAAGATAAAGTCTTTGCGCATAAAAGCCAAAATTTGGTCTTCACCGCTGTCCCATAATTTTATGATGGGGCTTTTCTCAAAACCACGTATTCCTTTCACCAATTCTATCATCGCTTTGTCGAAAGCTCCGAGGTAGCAATATTTCAAGTCTGTTCGGTCTACAAGACTCCATTGTCTGCGGGCATACTTGTAAGACCAGTTGTTTCCTTGCCGGGGGAAGTCGATCCATTCGGGGTGGCCGAATTCGTTTCCCATAAAGTTGAGGTATCCTCCGTTTATGGTCGAGAGGGTAACCAACCTTATCATTTTATGCAGTGCCATACCCCGGTCTACGGCGAGGCTGCTGGTGTCGTCTTTCATCATGTGCCAATACATTTCGGCATCGATGAGGCGGAAGATGATGGTTTTGTCCCCGACGAGGGCCTGATCGTGGCTCTCGGCATAGTTGATGGTTTTTTCATCAGATCGGCGGTTGGTCAGTTCCCAGAAGATACCGGTCGGATGCCACTCTTCGTCTTTTTTCTCCTTGATGGTTTTTATCCAGAAGTCGGGTATGCCCATAGCCATGCGGTAGTCGAAGCCGATACCTCCGTCTTCGATTTTGGCAGCGAGACCCGGCATACCGCTCATCTCCTCGGCTATGGTGATGGCGTGAGGGTTTACTTCGTGTATCAACCGATTGGCGAGGGTGAGGTAAGTAATGGCGTTCTCGTCTTGTCCGCCGTCGTAGTAATCGCCGTATCCACAGAAAGCCTTGCCCAATCCGTGGTCATAGTAAAGCATGGAGGTTACTCCGTCGAAACGGAATCCGTCGAAACGGAATTCTTCGAGCCAATATTTACAGTTGGAGAGCAGGAAATGGATAACTTGGTTTTTCCCGTAGTCGAAGCAGAGCGAGTCCCAAGCCGGGTGTTCGCGGCGGTGGTCTCCGTAAAAAAATTGGTTGGGAGTGCCGTCGAAACGTCCCAGTCCCTCGATTTCGTTTTTCACGGCATGGGAATGAACGATGTCCATGATGACGGCGATACCGTTTCGATGGGCTTCGTCGATAAGGTGTTTCAGCTCGTCGGGAGTGCCGAAGCGTGAAGAGGGTGCGAAGAAGCTCGATACATGGTAACCGAACGATCCGTAGTAAGGGTGTTCCTGTATGGCCATGATCTGTATGGCATTATACCCGTCGGCGATAATGCGGGGAAGAACTTTTTCGCGGAATTCGTCATAAGAACCGATGCGCTCGTCTTCTTGCGCCATACCTATGTGGCATTCGTAGATGAGCAGAGGCGATGTATGGGGGGTAAATTTTTTCTTTTTGAAGATATACGGTTTCTCCGGAGACCATACCTGTGCCGAAAAGATTTTTGTGGTTTCATCTTGCACGACACGGGGTGCCCATGCCGGTACACGTTCGCCTTGCCCTCCTTCCCAGTGCATCGAGAGCTTATAGAGGTCGAGGTGGTGCAGTTGTTCGGCATCGAGCTTGATTTCCCATACGCCGTTGGATAGGGGTTTGAACCGATAAGCTGGGCGTTCTTTCCAGTCGGAGAAGTCTCCTATCAGGAATATCTCGGTAGCATTGGGTGCCCATTCCCGTATGATCCACCCGTCTTTTTCGGTACGGTGCAGTCCGAAGTAAAGGTATCCGTCGGCAAAGTCGGAAAGCGTACTTTTTTTGCCGCAAAGCTCTTTTTCTTTTTCAAGAGCCGATTGATGACGATGTTCGATTACGGGCGAGAACGGTTCCAGCCACGGATCGTTTTTTATCAGATTGAGCATACCGTTAGATTTAAGGTGGTTAATAAGGAAAGGAAGAAACGGGCGGCATATAGGAAGGACGCCGCCCGATAAAGGAGAACTTTTTAGATTTTTACTTTTACGATGACTTTGCGGAAGTTGCCTTCGGCTATGCCGGGAGCATGTCCGTCTTCGGGAAAGAAGATGGCAAATTCGCCCGGTTGTACATCGATGTAGGTCGTAGGCTTGTCGGCAAAGAATGTGATGTCTTTTTCGGGATTGTACGGGGCGGTCGGCTCTTTCAGTTCATTGGTCGCTTTCCAGCCCATTGTTTCGACAGCGGTGAGAGGCATCTGTATGTCGATGTATTTGTCATGGGTTTCCATGCGGGCGGCTTCTTTGGTTTTGCCGGTAGGCTCGGCTACCGAGATGTAGAGTTTATCACCGTCGAGAACGATTTTACCGGCGGGTACTTTCGAGAAATCGGTGGCTTTGATATAGTCAAAGGCTTTTTTGAAGAGTGGGTGCAGCGACTCGACCGATGCGGAGTCTTTCAATGAATTCAAAATCATGATGCTATTTTTTATAGGTTTGAATAGGATTGTTACATGTGTGTCGGGATAAAACCTATTCCGACTTCATGCAAATATAATCAAATAATTGAGATGATAGCCGTTTCTCCCCTTAAATTTTTACCATACGGGGAGGTTGGGATTTTCGGGGCGGTAGCCGCTGCGTATGCGCCACTCCTGCGGGTAGAGGTTGTTGATGCGGTTGCCCAAATGATTGCACCAGCCCAGCGGGAGGCCGTCGCAGGTAACGAGGCGCATGCCGCGCCGGGGATCAGCGAGTGTCGGCCATGTTTCCCGTCGCAGGTAGGCTATGGCTTCGTCGATCGTGAGGGGTAACGCATCGAAGGCTTCGGTATTGAGGCTGGTCGACAAGGCGAGTGCGTGGTGCGGCTGCCACTCGCGGCCTTTGCGTGAGGTGACAGGTATGCCACGATGTACGATGTCGAACCGGGTGGCGAAAAGATCGTAATCGGGAACGAGCGATGCGGGCAGAGCGGTAACGGATTCGTCGTCGGTGTCGAAAACATATTTTTCGGGAGCGGAAACCCATGAACGCCATACTTCGGTGTCGCCTTTGGCGGCCGGGCGCTTGTTTCTGTTTTTACCGTTTTTACGGATGGCTCTTTGCAACCATTCATCGCGTTCGCATTCGTCAGCGTTGCCCGGTTTGCGTACGATCGCCATGAAAAGCCCCTCGCCCCGGGTATAGTGGGGCATGAACCGGTAAGCGGGCAGCTCTTTGTCGAGCGAAGGGTGTATGTGCCATGCCGCAGGCGGGGCGGCTGCCAGGGGTGTCGCGTCGAAATGATCGCAAAGGAAACGTATCATATCTTCGTTTTCTTCCCGGTTGTAGGTGCAAGTGCTGTATATGAGCAGACCGCCGGGGCGCAAGGCGTCCCACACGTCGGAGAGTATTTCCCGTTGGCGCTCGGCGCATACGCCCACTTGTGCCGGTGACCATTCGGTTGTGGCTTGGGTGTCTTTGCGAAACATGCCTTCGCCCGAGCAGGGTGCGTCGACCAGTATCACGTCGAAGTAGTGATGCAGTTTTCCGAAGTCTGCTGCTGTGTTACGGGTTACGATCGTGTTGTCGTATCCCCATTTTACGACGTTTTCGGCCAGGATATGAGTGCGGTTGCGCACGACTTCGTTGCACACGACGAGACTCCCGGCGGGAAGGGCCGAGAGGGCGAGCGTGGATTTTCCTCCCGGTGCGGCGCACAGGTCGAGATACCGTACCGGCGTGTCGACAAACCGGCGCAGAACGTAATCGAGGAACATCGAAGAGGCTTCCTGCACATAGTATACGCCGCCGTGTAGTCGGGGGTCAAACGTGAAAGCCGGTCTTGTCTCTATATAATAGGCGTCGCGACACCACGATACGGGCTGGTAGTCGGGTCGTCCGTTACATTTGGCGGGATTGAGCCGCAGGCTTGTCTGTGGTTCGCTAAGCAGTGCGGTAGCGAAATCGTTGTATTCGTCGCCCAACAGACGGCGCATACGGTCGGTGAACTCGGCAGGTAATTCCATATCTCGGTCGAATGATTCGGTTTTTGGGCAAAATTAACTATTTTTGCCGATAAATCGGCAGAGGGGTTTTCTATTCGGCCGGACTGGTCGTTTTTTTACCGTAGAAGCCTTTGCTAAAATATTTCTCGTTATGCTCGAAGCCGCGCTTTATCTGATACCCGTTACGCTGGGCGACACGCCGCACGACCGTGTGCTGCCCTCTTATAATCGTGAAGTAACGGCCGGAATACGCCATTTCATTGTCGAGAACGTGCGTTCGGCACGCCGTTTCCTGAAACGGTGCGACCCGGCGACCGACATCGATTCCCTTACATTCTATACACTCGACCGCCACACTCTACCCGAGGCTGTTGCGGAGTATCTCGCACCGCTTGCCGACGGACTTCCCGTCGGGGTGATTTCCGAGGCGGGCTGTCCCGCCGTGGCCGATCCCGGAGCCGATGTCGTGGCGATTGCGCAGCGCAAAGGCTATAAAGTGGTACCGCTGGTAGGGCCGTCGTCGATATTGTTGTCGCTGATGGCTTCGGGGTTCAACGGGCAGAGTTTCGCTTTTCACGGTTATCTCCCCATTGAGGGGGGAGAGCGTGCCAAGACCTTGAAACGGCTCGAACAACGTATCTATAACGAGGGAGAGACGCAGATTTTTATCGAGACACCTTACCGTAACGACAAGATGGTCGAGGACTGTCTGCGTTATTGTCGTCCGCAGACACGGCTCTGCATAGCGTTGGGTATCACGACGGGAGAAGAGTCGATACGCACCCTTTCGCTGGCCGAGTGGGCCAAGCGCAAACCGGTGTTGCCCAAGACGCCTTGTATCTTTCTATTGTATAAGTAAACACAATAATGAATATGTCTGCAATGTTCCGTTATCGTGTCGTTTTGACAATTTTCCTGATAGGATTAGGTCTATATTCCGGCGTGTTGTCGGCACAGAATATATCGGTCAAGAGTTTCCGGTTGCTCGAAACCGATCTTACGGCCAATACGGCCGGGACGATGAAGCGCGACCAGAATAATGAAGTGTCGGCATTGATAAAGGTTGTAACGACCGAGACCGGTTTCGCTTTCGACGGCGGTATGCTGGGTATCGTGGGTGCGGAGCAGCGGACGGGTGAAATATGGGTTTATGTGCCGCAGAAGTCGAGAAAGATTACCCTTTCACACCAGAAGTTGGGCGTGTTGCGCGACTATTACTATCCTGTGCCCGTAGAGGCGGGACGCACCTATGAGATGGTGCTCACTACCGGAAAGGTAACGACGATCGTACAGGAGAGCGCGGGCGGGCAATACTTGGTTATGACCGTAACACCGGCCAATGCCGAGGTCTCTATCGACGATGTGCCGGTAGAGGTGGCCGACGGTGTGGTGTCGATCCTGCTCAAATACGGGAAACATACCTATCGGGTATCGGCCGCATTACATGAGCCGACAATGGGACAATTTGAGATAGGCAACGCCAAGAAAGAGCTGTCGGTGGCTTTGCAGCCGGCCTATGGCATATTGCAGATCGATTCCGACCCTGCCGGTGCCGAGGTGTATATCGACGGCGATTACCAGCCGGCCGGTACGACGCCGTTTACAAGCAAATGGTTGTCGCCGGGGAAACACACGTTGCAGTTCAAGATGCCGGTTTACAAGACCCGCACAATAGAGGTGGCTGTCCCGGGCAACGGTGCGACGCAATCGGTCGAGGCGGTATTGCAGCCCAATTTTGCCGAAGTGTCGGTTTCCGCGCCCGGCAAATCCGAGATTTATATCAATAATGAGCTGAAAGGTGTCGGCCGTTGGAGCGGACGCCTCAATGCCGGACTTTATACGGTCGAGGCGCGCAAGACCTCGCATTATTCCTCATCGCAGAGTGTGGAGGTGGAAGCGGGCGATAAGCGTACCGTTACACTCTCTGCCCCTACGCCCCGTTACGGGTCTCTCAATGTAAATACCCGCCCGGTAGGAGCGACGGTATCGGTCGACGGCACGGCACTCACGGGTACGACTCCCAATATCTACGCCGATATACTCATCGGCGAACATACTCTTACCGTTGCCAAACCCGGATATGCCGAGGCCGAGCAGCGTATTACGGTAGAAGAGGGCAAAGTGCTGCCGGTAAGTATTACGTTGGCCGAGGGAAAAAAAGTCGAGGTTGCACCGTCTGCCCGTACCGCCGATTCACAATTGAATATTGGACAGAATGTTAAAACAAAATCCGAGCCTTTTACCGTAGTAGAGGTGATGCCGGTTTTTCCCGGAGGGCAAACGGCGTTGGTACAATATATCGCAAGTCATTTGAAGTACCCTACTGTGGCACAGGAAAATGGTATTCAAGGTCGTGTTTTTGTTAGTTTCGTTGTGGGTGAAGATGGCTATGTGGAAGATGTTCAAGTAATAAAAGGTGTGGAACCGATGCTGGATAAGGAAGCTGTACGGGTTATACAGAGCCTTCCGCGCTGGACTCCGGGTAATCAACAAGGTAAGCCTGTGCGTGTGAAATATACCGTGCCTGTTACTTTTGCGTTGCAATGATTTTTGCCATTCAGGGCAAGGGCGACAACCCATTTGTTATTCCGAACGTATGTGAGGAATCTTCAATTTTCTTTTCGGGTGAGATTCTTCATTTCACTTCGTTTCATTCAGAATGACATGCTTGTCATCTCGAACGCAAGTGAGAGATCCCATACAAAATGCTCACTTATTAGGAGAGTCTTCTGTGCTCCGCGCCCCAGAATGACAGCGTTCACGAAGGCAAGTAGCCAAGTGTCATTCCGAACGCATGTGAGGAATCTCAATCTTTCTTTTTTTAGCGTGAGATTCTTCACTCCACTGACGTTCCGTTCAGAATGACATGTTTGTCATTTCCGTATGTGTGGGATCTCATAGAAAACGCACTATTTGGTGTAAGATGCTTCATTCACTGGTGCTCGTTCGGAATGGTGATGAGGTGTAACAGCTGTTCGGGTATGGAGTTGTCGGAGGAATAGGCAAACCCGCTTTTCTGTTCGCTTTGGAATTGTTACCTTTGCGTCCGATTATTTTTCTCCGGAAGGAACTTATAAATGGCAGGCGATGTAGGTGTGTCGCACGGGCTATGGAATTATAGAAACGGAAAAACGATGAATAATATACGGTTTGTGAGTTTGTCGAGCGGCAGCAGCGGGAATTGTTACTATCTGGGTACCGACAGTTACGGAATTCTTATTGATGCGGGCATATCGGCGCGACAGATAAAAAAGTCGTTGGCGGCCAACGGTATTGCTTTTGAATCGATTGTCGCCCTGTGCATCACTCACGATCATGCCGACCACATCAAAGGAGTCGGTTACGTGGGAGAAAAGTGTGGTATTCCCGTGTATACGACGCAGACGATTCTCAACGGTATGAACCGTTGTTATTGCATGACACAGAAGATTTATTCGGTAGGCCGTCCCATTCTCAAAGATGTCCCTTTTACGATACGCGATTTTACCATCACTGCCTTTGAAGTGCCGCACGACGGGACCGACAATGTCGGCTATCGTATCGAAGCAGGCGGACGTTGTTTTGTCTTTGCCACCGATTTGGGCTGTATTCCCGACAGCGTGGCCGGTTACTTGCAGCAGGCTCATTGCCTGATTCTCGAATCGAACTACGATATGGAGATGTTGCAGCAAGGGCCTTATCCCTATTATCTGAAAAAACGCATCGTCTCCCGGTCGGGCCATTTGTGCAACACCGATGCTGCCGATTTCCTCGCCACCCATTACCATAGCGGGCTCGAATATGTTTTCTTGTGCCACCTCAGCCGGGAAAACAATACGCCCGAGTTGGCTTATAAAACCATCGAGGAGCGTTTGTCGCAGAGCCATATACAGGTAGGTCGCGACGTGCAACTCGTGCCGCTCCGCCGTAACACGGCGAGTGAGGTGTATGTTTTTCCTGTGGAAAACCCGGTATCGAGTCCCGAACAGATGCGGTTGTTTTAGCATATCCGATAGGTTTGTTTCCTCAATTTTATCCTTTTAATTCGGCCAATGGTCGGGTATGGATTTCGTTTCTTCCCGAAAGCGGAATATTTTAATCTTTTGTAATTGTTTTGTAACCATATTGTTATTGCTCTATAATATATCTGTTATTTTGTTGTAATAAGGCGCTCGTACTTTTGCACTGTCAAAATTTTATAGAGATACGACAGTATGTTTAAGACAAGAGCAATTTTACTGACAGTTACGTTTTTATCGGTTATGTCTGGTCATGTATCGGCCTTTACGTTGCGCGGGGTAGTCATTGATAAGCTTACGGGCGATGTCCTCATCGGTGCAACGATTGTTGTAAAGGAAAGACCTTCGGTCGGAGCCGCAGCCGGTCTCGACGGGACATTTCATTTAAAAGACCTCCCCGAAAACGAAAAGATGACGCTTGTAGCCCGTTATTTGGGATATAATGTGGAAGAAGTTGTCATTTCTCCGAAAACCGAAAATATAAAGATAGAGCTCGAACCTCAAAGCCACAATCTCAATGAAGTGGTCGTCGAAGCAAAATACGACCGATCGACCGATATGGGTGCACGTTATATCGAGCGGAGCGCACCTACCGTAATGAATGTGATGAGCGCCCGCAGTATCGAGATTTCGCCCGATGTAACGGTAGCCAATGTACTCGGTCGCATATCGGGTGTAACGATGGAACGTGAAAGTTCGGGCGAAGGGCAGTATGCCGTGTTGCGTGGCATGGACAAACGGTATAACTATACATTGGTCAACGGGGTGAAAATACCCAGTCCCGAAAATAAAGACCGTTATATCGCCCTCGATATTTTCCCCAGTGAAATGCTCGACCGGCTCGAAGTAACCAAATCGCTCACTCCCGATATGGAAGGAGATGCGACCGGCGGCGTCGTGAATCTGATTATGAAAGAGGCTCCCTCGTCGCGCCTTTTCGATGTCAATGTATCGGTCGGATACAATTCCGTCTTTTTCAACAATAAGTTCATGGCCTTTGACCGGAGTGGGGTAATGCCTGCTTCCCCGCGTGAAGAGTACGGTAAAGAATACCGTGCCGATGTCGCCGATTTCAAAAAAGGTACGATGAGCTATTCGCAGCGTGCCGCATTACCCGATATGACATTCGGACTTTCTTGGGGAGATCGTTTCTTTGACGATCGTCTGGGTATCGTCCTGTCAGGGAGTTTTCAAAACTTCAATCGGGGAACCGAGTCCCTTTTCTTCGAAGACAATATGCCGCAAAGCGAGTCGACGGTACGTCTTTCGTCAATGAGAGACCGTTTTTATTCCGAGATGAAGATGCAATATGCCTTGCATATGAAAAGTGATTTTCATCTCAATAAATACAATCGTTTCTCGCTTTACGCTGTGTATGTGGGAAATAACTCGACAAATGTACGCGATAGCAAGATTACCGACCTTTCGCTGAATTATGCCCCCGAGAAAGGAAATTCACTCGAAGAGTGGGAAACCCGTTCGATATTCAAACGCCAGAATATCACTTCCGTTACTTTGCAAGGCGATCACAAATTGGGCGGAGGCGTTACGGCGGATTGGTCGCTCGTGTGGGCCAATGCGACCAACGATACGCCCGACCGTACTTATGTCGTACTTGAAAACGACCGTAACGATTATGTCGACAAAGTACGCGCCGACCACATGGAGCGTCGTTGGGAAAGCAATAGCGACCGCGACCTCTCGGCTTCTGCCGATTTCAAGTGGGAATACGGCGAGACTTTCGTACCCATGTCGTTGAAGTGGGGTGGCCTTTATCGCGACAAGCGTCGTTCCAATGACTATGTTTCCTATCTTTTTACACCCGACGGCCAGCAATATCAGGGTAGTGATTTTTCCGATGTTACCGATATTGTCTGGAAATTGCAGGCTGCACAAGGAAGTGTAGGTCCGCTCGACTATGATGCGCATGAACGCATCGGTTCGGCTTATCTTATGTACCGATTCGGAAATGAGGTGTGGAATGTAATTGCCGGTGTACGGGTCGAACATACCGATCAGGGATACCATATGTATTATCCCAATTATAAGGACGATCCCGACGGCGGACAGAAGTATTGGGACTTCCTTCCCTCGGTGCATCTAAAATATTCTCCTGTTAAAGATATGAACTTGCGTCTTTCGTATTTCCGTTCGATAAACCGCCCCGGATTCTTTGAAGTTGTGCCTTATTCGATTATAAATGAAGATTATACCGAGTTTGGAAACAAAGACTTGAAACGAGCACGTATCGATAATGCAGATTTGCGTTGGGAGTGGTTTCCTACGGTAACCGATCAGGTAATGGTAGGTGTTTTCTATAAAAACATACAAGACCCTATCGAGTATGCCTACTATTCGGTCAATAACAGACAGTTCGGTTATGGACCGGCCAATTTGGGCAATGCCCGTAATGTAGGTATCGAAGTCGATGTAATCAAGTACTTCCGTTATATCGGCATAAAGGCCAATTATACCTATACGCATTCGAGTATTACGACACCCAAAACTCTTTATTCCCGGGCGAGCGGTTCATTGGAGCGCCTTTCGGTAGACCAGACCCGTCCCCTTGTAGGACAGGCTCCTCATGTAGCCAATTTTTCCCTCTTGTATAAAAATGTGGAAAAAGGCTGGGACGCCCAACTCTCGTTTACTTATACGGGCGAAAAAATGGCGGTGGTTTCCCATTACTATAACGCTGATTATTGGGACAGTCCCGTCTTTTCGCTCGATGCATCGGTAGAGAAGACGTTTGGAAAATTCTCGGTATATGCCAAAGCGACGAACCTGCTCAATATCCACTACAAGCGATACATCAAAACCGTCAATGATTATAATGCCGGTTTCCCTTTGCAGGACGGTGATCGTACCCTTATCAGGGATAACTATTCCGGTATAGGTTTTTTGGTGGGGGTGCGTTATAAACTTTGATTGAAAGAAAAATATTAAACCCAATTTAAATATTCATTCACATGAAATTGACAAAAATTCTGGCAATGTTTTTTGCCGCAACAGTTGTTATGGCATCTTGTTCCGACGATGAAAATAACGGGAATGGTAACAATAATGGTTCAAATACATTACCTGCCAATGCTATTGTTTGGACCAAAGACACGACGGTAACTCTTACCGACCATTTTCTGGTGGACGAAGATCAGGTACTTATCGTAGAAGAAGGAGTTACGGTGATAGCTGCCAATACCGAAGTGAAACCCGAAATCGTCGTACTCGGAAGTATGTATTGCTTGGGTACGGCCGAAAAGCCTGTTACTTTTACCGTCGAAGCCTCTGCAAAAGGAGATCGTTTTTCCCGGAGTTGGGGCGGTATTATCTGCGGATATGATTGTCCCGAGTTGGTACTCCTTCATACAGTTATAGAATACGGAGGTGCTTTGACAACCGAAAATTCGCTTTCGTTCCGTAATCAGCTTTTTAAAACCGAGACAGGTGAAGGTGTTCCCGCAGTCCACTTCTGTAACCGTAATGGAAAGATGTTGATACAGAATTGTGTTTTTCGCAATAATGCCGAAGACCAAATTTACATTACAGGCGGTGAGTCGATTGTAGCCAACAACTATTTTATCTGCAATGGAGAAGAAGGTGGCGAAGCAATCAATTATAAATCGGATTGCAAGGCCGATATAGCCTATAACCTCATCTACGATGCCAATACCAATGGCTTCAAGCTATCCAATTCGGGATTTACCGATGTTCAGTCGCATCTTTATTGTTACAACAACACTATCGTGAACAGCGGTTGGCGTCGTCCTAAAAAGAAAGGTGGTTCGATATGGCTCGAAGAAGGTATTTATGCCGAGATGTACAACAACATGATTTATGACTGCCGTTGGGGACTGAAACACGACACCGAAGCTTTTGAAGACGAGAAATGCGTGATTACGCCCAATTATTATTTTGCCTCGACGACTACGGGAGTGGAACAGATGCAGGCCGATGAGAGCGAGGGTATACTCAATGGTGCTGATGATATCATGAGTGCGACTGCTAGCGACAAAGACCCTCTTTTTGCCAACTTTACCCGTCAGAGCGATATCAATATCAATGTCGGCGGTAACGGAGCAGGTGCTCCGCAAACATGGGACGATGCATGGGATTTCCATCTTGCTGCTAACTCTCCGGCACTTATCGGAGGAAAAACCTCTTTTGCCCGTCATTTTGCAAATGGCCTGACATTCGAGGGCCTGAAAGGAATATATACTCAATCGACCTTCTCATCTCCCGACCCTTCATCTTATTTCGGAGCATTCGGGAGCAAATAAAGGTATTTCTTAAATAAAGATTTCGTCTTATGAGATTTAAAAATTTGTTATCGGTATTTTTATTGGCAGGGTGCTTTGCGTTGAGTGCCGCTGCACAGATACCGACTGTGGAACTACCTCCTGTAAGTGATGATGCGCATTCGTTTATCGTTGCAAACGATCTCGGTCGTAACGGGTATTACGAGCAGAAAACGATTGCCGGGCTTATGGGAACACTGGCCGAAAATATCGACATAGAGTTTGTGGCAGCACTGGGTGATGTACACCATTTCGAAGGAGTGGCTTCGGTCGAAGATCCCCTGTGGATGACCAATTACGAACTTATCTATTCGCACCCTGAACTTATGATCGACTGGTATGCCATATTGGGAAATCACGAGTATCGCGGAAATACGCAGGCTGTCCTTGATTATGCGGCGGTGAGTCGCCGTTGGACTCCTCTGGGCCGTTATTATGCCATCGAGCAGGAAGCGGGCGATAAGGAGAAAATGCTTCTAGTCTTTATCGATACGACCCCCATGATCGATAAGTATCGCGAAGATGCCGGGAAATACCCTGATGCCGGGAAACAAAATCTGAAAAAACAACTCGATTGGATAGAGAAAACGCTTAAAAACAGTTCGGCTAAATGGAAAATCGTTATGGGGCATCACCCCGTGTATGCCGATACGTATAAGGGCGAAGAAGAGCGCCTCGATATGCAAGCCCGTTTGAAACCGTTGCTCGATGCTTATGGGGTTGATCTCTATATCTGTGGACACATACACAATTTCCAGCATATACGGCCGATCGGTAGCAAAGTGCAATATGTGGTCAACTCGTCGGGGTCGCTGGCTCGGAATGTAAATGCCGTGGAAGGAACGCTCTTTTGCAGTTCCGATGCCGGATTCTCGGTCGTGTCGGCCGATGATAAAACGTTGACAATGTATATGATCAACGGTAACGGGAAAATCATTTACAACTTCTCTATCGAGAAATGAACAATATACTGTCGTACGTTTGTCGAGAAGATTGATTCTTCTCCGAATAAAAACGGGTATCCTTGTGAAAGGCTGCCCGTTTTTATTTTTTGTATGTTGGCTATTTTATTCCCAATACGATTCCCAAGATATATGGAATGAGCCAAAAAGTCCATACAAAGATGCTGAATTTGCTGAATTTCTGTTTGGCTTTGGCGTTTCCTTTCCAATAGGTGTAGATAGCCCATGCTGCATGTATGGCCATCAAAATAAGAGCCAAAGCGCCGGTAATACCGTGTAAGGCGTTTTCTTTCATTGGGCCAGCTATTTTTGTCATTATTGCCGTACCTAATGAGTCGGCGCACAACCCCAGAATAAAAAAGACGATATGCCACAGTCGTAATCCTTTTTGAAAATGTTCGCTCCAAGTACCGATAGAGTAGAAGATAAGGGCTAATGTGATGCTTACTATTGCGCTGCTTAGAAGTGTTCCCATAATGGCGTCAGAAAATAGAATCGCCCTTTCATGGGCGATTCTTGGTGAATAATAATGTGTGTGTAATGTGATGTAAAAAAGGTAATATTTATTTTTTCAAAGCTTTTTCTACGGCTTCGTCAATGGCTTTCCCGTGCAGATCGCGGGCAATGATAGTTCCATCGGGTGAGAAAAGTATTACTTGGGGAATACCTGTGAAACCGTAAATATTCGACGGGATTTCTTGTGCGTCGATGATTTGCGGCCAGGGCATTTGTTCTTCTTCGAGGGCTTTAAGGGTGGCTGCCCGTTCGTCCCATACGGCGACGCTTACTACTTCGAAGTCTTCACCGGCATATTTTTTATACAATTCTTTGATACCCGGTATTCCACCCCGACAAGGAGCACACCATGACGCCCAAAAGTCGACGAGAACATATTTGCCGTTGCCTACATAGTCCGACAGAGATACGGGTGTCCCGTCGATATTTCCGTTTTCGATGGTGAAGTCGATGAAACGGCTGCCGGGTTGGTTTGCTTTCATACCATTGTTTACCGTGATCGATTTTTGTACGGGTGCGCTTTTCTTTATTCTCGAAGACACATTGCTCAGAGCTTCGTCAAATTCATCGGTTCCTACCGTATAACTCAACCATTCCGAGCTGCAATAATCGCCGATGGGTTTGCCGGCATATTTCAAAGCTCCGGTTTTGTAAAGAATGCGTAATGTGTCATTGTTTGCTGCCGTAATGCTGTCGCGTGTCTTTTCAAAGTCGGGGGCATTTGAATCGAGAGCGAGAACTTTGAATAAAAATCCGAATTGATAAGCGATGTCTTGATTGAGTATTTGGGCAAGAGAGTCGTTTTGTTCGGTACCGCTTATTTCATAGATGATGTCGAATGCCGGATTGAAAGCAATGTTTATATCGCCCGGTTCGAGGACGAAAGTCGCCGATTTGTCGGCAAATGTAGCTTGAGCGATGTAGTTCTTCCCGGTTTTCCCGTTAAATACAGCTTTCCCGTCTGCGAAAGTCGTACTGTCGATTATTTCGCCGGTAAAATAGTTTTGGAGATACACTTGCATACCGTCGTTTTTATTTCCGTAGTCTACGGTAACACTATACGGTTTGCTGCAAGCGGTGAGTAGTAATGCCGAAGCAAAGAGCAAGAATTGTTTTTTCATAATGTAATGTTATTTTTGAAGCGTTAGAGAAATAAGTCGTTTCATCTCTTCTCCCCGTAAATTCCGGGCGACGATGGTACCGTCGGGAGCGAAAAGCATGATTTGAGGAATGCCGTTTATGCCGTAAAGGTCGGTTGGTATCTGTCCGGCATCGATGATTTGCGGCCAGGGAAGTGCGAGCTCTTTGATGGCTTCCAGTGTGGCATCGCGTTCGTCCCACACGGCAACACTTACGATTTCAAAGTCATCTCCGCCGAACTGTTTATAAATCTCTTTGAGATTTGGTGTTTCGGCCCGGCAGGGACCGCACCAAGAGGCCCAAAAGTCGACCAGTACGTATTTGCCTTTTCCTACATAGTCGGAGAGCGATACGGCCGATCCGTCGAGATTCCCGTTTTCGATTGTAAAATCGGTAAACATCGCCCCGGCTTGTGTGGCTTTTGTTCGGTCGTTGGTTTTAACGGAATTTTTTATCATCGGATATTTGAGGTCGTTGTCGGTTATATAAGCAGCGGCCTTGTCGAAGTTTTCAGTCCCGATGAGCATGGGCAACCAGTTGGCCAATGCGTATGTGGCGACGCAGCTGCCGGGCATGGATTCGATAAACCGGGCGGAAACATCTCCGAATGATTGCATCATTTCGTCTTGCAACGCTTCAACTTTTTCTTTGAAGTCGGGGGTTGTTTTCGATAATGCTTGATAGCGGGTATAGAATTGTTCCTGCGTTTTTCTTAGGGTCGAATTGAAACTTTGCAGAGAGTCGTTTTGCGCGGTTCCTGATACCATTTGGGTTTCGGGGTCAATGACGATATTTCCGCTTTCGAGAATGAAAGTGGCACTTTCGCGACTGGGCGAGTTAACGAAGAATTGACAGAGTTTGGCCTCCGGGGTTTCCCCTTCGAAGATCGCTTTGTTGTCGCTGACGATTGTACTGTCAAGCGGTTTCTCGGTCGTGTAATCGATAATGTATGCTTGTTTGCCGTTACTGGATGCGTCGCATTCGGCTGTTACGGTGTATTTTTTGCCGCAGGCAGTGAAGAGTAGTAATGCTGCGGTTATCCAGAGAAGATTCTTTGTTTGCATGATAATAAGATATTTGTAAGTTTTGATTCTGCCTTGAAAATCGGATTGTTGTCGGCATGATTTATTCGCCAGCCTTTTTTTCTTCCGCCAGAGAGTTCCAGCCCTGTGCGCGGAGTTCTATTTCGTTCCCGTCGCGGGTAATCATGTAGAGTCCCAGCGAAGGAGCAGTGATATGACCTATCACATGTATGCCGGGTATTGCGGAGACTTCGTCGTGGCAACTCAGTGGAACGGTAAAAAGCAGTTCGTAGTCTTCACCACCGTTGAGGGCTGCTGTAACGAGGCTCATGTTGAATTCTTCGGCCATGACGGCTGTCTGGTAGTCGATGGGTATGCGGTCTTCGTAGATGCGGCAACCGGTATGGCTCTGCCGGCAGATGTGCAGCAGTTCCGAAGAAAGTCCGTCCGAAATATCCATCATGGCAGTCGGGACGATGTGGTGTTTAGCCAGTTCGTCGATAATGTCTTTTCTTGCTTCGGGTTTGAGTTGGCGTTCGAGAATATATTCCCGGCCTTCGAAAGCCGGTGTAAAATCCCTTTCACCTGCAAATACGTTTTTCTCCCTTTCGAGAAGCTGCAAACCCATGTAGGCTGCTCCTAGGTCGCCACTGACACAGATGAGGTCGTTTTCTTTGACTCCGTCTCGGTACACGATTTTTCCCTCTTCACCTTCGCCTATGCAGGTAATGCTGATGGCGAGTCCCGTCATCGAGGCCGATGTGTCTCCGCCGACGAGATCGACTCCGTAGATGTCGCAGGCTAAGCGAATGCCTGAATAGAGCTCTTCCAAATCTTCGATGGAGAAACGTTTGGAGATACCCAGCGATACGGTAATCTGCCGGGGACGACCATTCATGGCATAGATGTCGGAGAAATTGACGACGGCCGATTTGTAGCCCAGATGTTTAAGAGGTACGTAGGTGAGGTCGAAGTGAATGCCTTCGAGCAACAGGTCGGTTGTAACTAGTACACGTTTGTTGTCGTAGTCGAGAACGGCGGCGTCGTCGCCTATACCCTTGATCGTCGAAGCGTTTCGGGGAGATATGTTTTCGGTGAGACGATGTATGAGGCCGAATTCTCCTATGGTGGAGATGTCGGTCCGTTGTTTGTTTTCCATTCTGATTTTGTTATAGAAGTCGTGTTTATTGAATTTCTTCGATAAGCTGGCGCATGATGAGTGTCATACGGGGTTGTGCTTCGGCGGCGGCTTTTTGTACCTCTTCGTGAGAGCATTTTATGATGTCTCCGAATCCGCCGAGGTCGGTAATGACCGATATGGCAAAAACTTCCATCCCGCCGTGGTGAGCAGCGATGACTTCGGGTACGGTCGACATACCCACGGCATCTCCTCCTATTGTACGGAAGTAGCGGTATTCGGCCGGGGTTTCGAACGAGGGCCCTTGCGTCCCTACGTATACTCCCTGACGCACTTCGATATGGTTGCGTCGCGCTATTTCAAGGGCTTTTTCTATAAGTCTCGGGGTATAGGTTTCGCTCATGTCGGGGAAGCGGGGACCCAGTTCTTCGTAATTTTTTCCACGCAAAGGATTATCGGGAAACGTATTTATATGATCGGTTATGATCATGAGGTCGCCGACTTTGAAATCGGGATTCATGCCTCCGGCAGCGTTCGATACGAAAAGCGTCTTTACACCCAACATTTGCATGACCCGTACCGGAAAAGTTACTTGTTGCATGGTATAGCCTTCGTAATAATGAAAGCGGCCTTGCATGGCAAGAATCTTTCGACTGCCGAGATACCCGGTGATGAGCTTTCCGCTGTGTCCTTCAACGGTAGAAAGCGGAAAGTTCGGGATTTCGGCGTAAGGTAACTCCTGTTTATCATCGATGTGTTCGGCCAATTCTCCGAGCCCTGTTCCCAAAATAATGGCTGTCGGGGGAATCTCTCCGAAATTCTTTCGGATATAAGCGGCTGTTTCTTTTATTTTATTCAACATGATAGTCTTGTTTTTAGTTGATTATTTTTTCTTTTGTATGACTCGGCGTTGGAAACGTATAACAGATTCTTTGATTTGATTGTTGAATACTGGTTCCTGTTCGAGCATGAAATGCACATGCATGGGTAAATAGTAGAGGTGCTGTTTCAGCAAAGACGACACCCGCGGACAGTTGAGCAGACGGGCTGCATCTTTTTCGGTTACGATGACATATCCTCGGCCTCCTTTTTCTACCGATGCGGTAATCCAATCTTCTATCTTACGTAAATCTTTCGATGAAAATTCGTGATGATCTCCAAATTTCCACAGTTGCGTACGGGGAGTATATTTCCCGATATATTCGGCAAAAAGTTCCGGCGATGCGATACCGGCAACGAGTAAAACATCGTTTGGTTCGTTTCTCAGTTGTTCGGTAGTGATATGTTCGGTATTTTCTGCCGGGAATATCGGTTTCAGCTCATCGTATCGCAATCCAGTGAAATAAAGATTTTGATAGGGGTAGAGGTTGAGATGCTTGGCGAGAAGACGGTAATCGATGGGTTTAAGTGCTTCGGGGCATTTGGTGACGATGACGATATTGGCCCGGGCTTTTTCCTCGATCGGTTCTCTGAGCCGTCCTACGGGGAGAAGTTTGTCTTCGTATATCATGCGTTCGTAACTGGTGAGAAGAATAGAGAGGGCAGGAGTTACGAATCGATGTTGATAGGCATCGTCGAGCAAGATGATGTCGATGTCCGGAGTCCGTTCCGACAGTTTGCGTATGCCTCTGCGCCGGTTGGCATCGACGGCAACCGTTACGGTGGGAAATTTGTGTTTTATTTGTAACGGTTCATCTCCGACTTCGGTTGTTGTCGATGCCATGGAAACGAGCCTGAATCCGCGCGTATGGCGTTTATAACCACGGCTTAGAACGGCTATCCGGAAAGAGGCGTCGGAAAGAGTACGGATAAGATGCTCGATGTGAGGCGTTTTTCCGGTTCCTCCTACCGAGATGTTCCCTACGCTGATAACAGGTATGTCGAAACTTTCGGTCGGGAGTATATTCCAGTCGAATAATCGGTTGCGTATCCATACGCCTATCCCGTAAAGCCATGCAAACGGGACGAGTATGGGGTAAAGCTTTATGCCGGAAGTTTCCTGTCTATTGTTCATGAGAGTCTTTTAAGAAGATAACGTTTTTGGTGCATATTTGTGCATATAACTATTAGCAAAGATAGTACTTTTTTAGTAAAAAGGCAATTTGTTATTGTTACTTATATATAATGAGAGGGAAATAGCTCGAATGAAGTGTAAATAAAAGTGTGAGAACTGCTAAAAAAGGTGTTCGTGAAGTCGATTTTTAGAAAAATAATTTGTCCGACTGCATTTTATTCCGTTACTTTGAAGTCGTTTTTAAAAAAGGAATCTGCATCATTCTCTGTCGAAGTTCCGGCAAGAACGTTGCGATGTTCTCCTTTTTTAGATAGAGGATTGAATAACAACGTATAAGCTTGGATTATAGGTGAAATGAATTTATCATTGTTAGTTGTAGTGTTCCTTACCGGTATTGTACTGGTAACAGCAGCCTTGCTGATAGCATGGCTCATCTCACCCCGGTCTTACAACCGGCAGAAAGGCGAGGCCTATGAGTGCGGTATTCCTACGCACGGGACGTCGTGGATGCAATTTAAGGTGGGATATTATTTGTTTGCCATTCTTTTCCTGATGTTCGATGTAGAAACGGTGCTCCTTTTCCCGTGGGCGGTTATTGTCCGTGATTTGGGAGTTGCCGGGTTGGTGAACATCTTGTTTTTCTTGGTTATCCTCGTTTTGGGATTGGCCTATGCTTGGAAGAAAGGAGCTTTGGAATGGAAATGAAAAAACCGAAAATAAAATCGATGAAATACGAGGACTTCAAAGATAATGAGTCTCTCGAAAAGATGGTGGAGGAACTCCGGGCCAACGGGACAAATGTGGTGGTGGGAGTCCTCGACGATGTTATAAATTGGGGCCGATCCAATTCCCTTTGGCCGCTTACTTTCGCTACCAGTTGTTGCGGTATCGAATTTATGTCGGTGGGAGCAGCGCGCTATGACATGGCGCGATTCGGGTTCGAGGTGGCCCGTGCCAGTCCGCGTCAGGCCGACTTTATTATGGTCGCCGGCACGATAGTACATAAAATGGCCCCCGTACTTAAACGCCTATATGACCAAATGGCCGAACCGAAATATGTGATTGCCGTCGGTGGTTGCGCCGTTTCGGGCGGTCCTTTCAAAAATTCCTATCACGTGCTCAATGGTGTGGGAGAAATTTTGCCTGTCGATGTGTATATTCCCGGTTGTCCGCCTCGTCCCGAGGCCATGCTTTACGGTATGATGCAGTTGCAGCGCAAAGTGAAGCTTGAAAATTTCTTTGGCGGCGTAAACCGTCAGGAACAAAAACCGATAGAAGAATCCGAAGATTAACCTGATAAGATTTCCTTTGATGGCAAATATACAAGAAAAGATAGCCGCCTTCCTGCCGGAAGCCGTTTTTGAAGAAGGTCAATATCCTACATTTACAGTCCCGGCCGAGAAGTTGCCCGTTTTGGCGCGCTATTTGCGCGACGAAGACGAGTTGCAATTCGATAACCTTGCAGCCCTTGTCGGTGTCGATTGGGGCGAAACCCTCGGCGTGGTCTATTACCTGAATTCGGTAAAATACAATCATTGGGTGATTCTCAAAGTTGTGGCGGCCGACCGTAAGGATTCGCTGTTGTACAGTGTGAGCGATATTTGGGAAAATGCCAATTTCGAAGAACGGGAAGTGTACGATTTTTACGGTATACGCTTTATCGGACACCCCGATATGCGCCGTATATTCTTGCGGGAGGACTGGGTCGGTTATCCCATGCGGAAAGATTACGATACCAGTCGTGAAAACAATCCGATTCCCGAGACGAATGAAGAGTGTGCCGATACGACCATATCGTTGCGTATGGGCACTGACGGAAAAGTCGAGAAAAAAGTTGTTGACATTTTCGAGAAAAACGATTATATCGTCAATATCGGTCCGCAACACCCTGCTACGCACGGCGTATTGCGTTTCCGTACCTCTCTCGAAGGCGAGATCATAAAGAAAGTCGATGTACATTGCGGATATATACACCGGGGTATCGAAAAATTGTGGGAGGGAATGACTTATCCCCAGACCCTGCACATGACCGACCGTCTCGATTACCTCTCGGCTCACCAGAACCGACATGCTTTGTGTATGTGTATCGAAGATGCCATGCAGCTCGAAGTGCCCCAGCGTGCCCAGTATATCCGCACGATGATGGACGAGCTCATGCGTATATCTTCGCACCTTTTGTTTTTCTCTACACTGTGCATGGACCTCGGTGCGCTTACCGCTTTCTTCTACGGTTTCCGGGAACGGGAGCTGATTCTCGATATTTTCGAAGAGACCTGCGGTGCCCGTATGTCGATGAACTATAATACCATCGGTGGCGTCATGGCCGATATTCATCCCGACTTCCAGCGCAAAGTCAAGGAGTTTATCAAGATTATGCCGGCCCGACTGAAAGAATATAATCAGGTATTTACCGGTAATGTCATTGCGCGTAATCGTATGATAGGTGTAGGACATCTTTCTCTCGAAGATGCCATACGTTACAATGCGACAGGCCCTACGGGGCGTGCGTCGGGTTGGGCGTGCGATGTGCGTAAACGTACTCCTTATGCGGCTTATGACAAAGTGCAATTTGAAGAAGTGTTGTCGCGTGAGGGCGATTCGTATGCACGCTATAATGTGCGTCTCGAAGAAATCGTGCAGTCTCTCCATATTTTGGAACAACTTGTCGACAATATTCCCGAAGGCGATTATGCCGTTAAGACCAAACCTATAATCAAAGTTCCGGAAGGTCGCTATTTCAAGCAGGTAGAGGCATCTCGCGGAGCGTTCGGTATCTATCTCGAAAGTCGGGGCGATAAAACGCCTTACCGTCTTAAAGTCGTGTCGCCGGGATTTGCTTTGGTAGGCGTCGTCGACCATTTGGTACGGGGGGCCAAGATTGCCGACCTCATTACTATCGGCGGTTCGCTCGACTATGTCGTGCCGGATATAGACCGTTGATAATCCATTCAGAAATAATTAAGTAGAACAAAAATAACCCGCAAAACAATATGTTCGATTTTTCGATAGTAACACAGTGGATTGACGCTTTTCTGAGAGAGTATATGCCCGAATGGGGCGCTCTTTTGATCGAATTTGTGTTGATTGGGGTCGCCCTTCTGTTGCTATATGCACTTATCGCTTTGGCGTTGATTTACGGCGAGCGCAAGATCTGCGCATTTTTCCAGTGCCGTCTCGGTCCCAATCGTGTAGGACCTTTTGGAATTTTCCAGAGTGTTGCCGATATGGTCAAGATCCTCATCAAGGAGCTTATTACGATTAAGCGCAGCGACCAATTCCTTTTCAATCTTGCTCCTTATCTGGTTATACTTGCTTCGATGCTTACGTTCGGTTGTATGCCTTTCGGGCGCGGATTGCAAGTCCTCGATTTCAACATAGGCGTGTTCTTCATCATGGCAGTATCTTCGATCGGCGTGTTGGGAATTTTATTGGCCGGTTGGTCGAGTAACAATAAGTTTACGCTTATCGGTGCCATGCGAAGCGGTGCACAAATGGTGAGTTATGAATTGTCGATCGGCTTATCTATGCTTACTGTCGTGGTTTTTGCCGGGACGATGCAGACTTCGCAGCTCATCGAGTTGCAAAGCCGGGGTTGGTTCCTTTTTACGGGTCATATACCCATGCTCATTGCATTTGTCATTTATCTGATAGCCGGAACGGCCGAGACCAATCGAGGTCCGTTCGACTTGCCTGAGGCAGAGTCGGAATTGACGGCCGGTTATCACACCGAATATTCGGGAATACATTTCGGATTCTATTATTTGGCCGAGTACCTCAATATGTTTATTGTAGCCGGTATCGCCAGTTTGCTCTTTTTGGGCGGTTGGATGCCTTTACATATAGGCGGTTGGGAAGCTTTCAATAATGTGATGGATTATATTCCCTCGTTTATCTGGTTCTTCGGTAAGACGGCGGTTGTGATGTTTATCATCATGTGGTTCAAATGGACGTTCCCTCGTCTGCGTATCGACCAGTTGTTGAGTCTTGAATGGAAGTATTTGGTTCCCATAGGATTTGTCAATCTGCTTGTCATGGTACTGGTGACTATCTTCGGAATCCATTTTTAGGAAAAATATAACGCAATAATCATAGCCATATGAAAGATAATATTGGATACATTACACAAGTCATCGGCCCTGTTGTCGATGCTACTTTCGACGGCGAAGGCGCACAGTTACCTCCTATTTACAATGCGCTGAAAATACAACGACCCGATGGCTCGGATCTTATCGTAGAGGTAGAACAGCACATCGGTGAGCAGACTGTCCGCTGCGTTGCCATGGATACAACCGACGGTCTTACCCGAGGAATGAAAGTGGTCGATTTGCAGCGTCCGTTGGCTATGCCTACCGGCAATCAAGTCAAAGGCCGGTTGATGAACGTGATGGGGAATGCCATCGACCATCTTCCCGCTCTCGACTACAAAGAGGTTGCTCCGATTCATCGTCCTGCTCCTCGTTTTGAAGATCTTTCCATCAATACCGAGATGCTTTATACCGGTATAAAAGTCATCGATTTGCTCGAACCTTATTCCAAAGGAGGAAAGATCGGTCTTTTCGGCGGTGCCGGTGTGGGAAAGACGGTGCTTATCATGGAGATGATTCATAATATCGCCAAAGGTCATAACGGTTTTACCGTATTTGCCGGTGTGGGTGAGCGTACCCGTGAAGGAAATGACTTGCTCAGGGAGATGATCGGTTCCGGTGTTATCAACTATGGAGACGAGTTTAAGAAAGATATGGAAGAGGGCCATTGGGACTTGTCGAAGGTCGATATGGACAAACTCTCCGGTTCTCATGCCGCATTGGTGTTCGGACAGATGAATGAGCCGCCGGGAGCCCGTCTGCGTGTTGCCCTTTCGGGACTTACCGTAGCGGAGAATTTCCGGGATTCCGGCGATGGTGGTAAGGAAATCCTGTTCTTTATCGATAATATTTTCCGTTTCACGCAAGCCGGGTCGGAAGTATCGGCCTTGTTGGGTCGTATGCCTTCGGCTGTGGGGTATCAGCCTACTCTTGCTTCGGAAATGGGTGCGTTGCAAGAACGTATTACTTCGACGAAATACGGTTCGATTACCTCTGTACAGGCCATTTATGTGCCGGCCGACGACTTGACCGACCCTGCTCCTGCCACGACATTTAACTTCCTCGATGCCACTACGGTGCTCAGCCGTAAGATTACCGAGTTGGGTATATATCCGGCCGTCGATCCGCTCGAATCGACTTCCCGTATTCTCGACCCGCTGATTATCGGTGAAGAGCATTATAATACGGCACAAGCAGTGAAGCAACTGTTGCAGCACTATAACGAGTTGCAGGATATTATCGCTATTATGGGTGTCGATGAACTATCGGACGAAGATAAGTTGGTCGTTGCTCGTGCGCGCCGTGCGCAGCGGTTCTTGTCGCAGCCGTTCCATGTAGCTGAACAGTTTACCGGAATTCCCGGTGTGATGGTTCCTCTCGAAGAAACAATTCGCGGATTCAAGATGATTCTCAGTGGTGAGATGGACAAGTATCCCGAACAGGCTTTCTTGAACGTAGGAACGATCGATGAAGCTATCGCCAAAGGCGAAAAAATGCTACAACAAGTACAAGCTAATTAATCCGTTAAATCGTCTGCGCCATGACACTCGAGATTATATCTCCAACCGGAACTCTTTTCCACGGCGAAGCTACTCGCGTAACCTTGCCCGGAACGGTCGGTTCGTTTACCGTATTGCAAGACCATGCGTCTCTTTTATCGACTCTCAATGCCGGAGAAATAGAGTATGAAAGCAATGGGGAGGTAAAAACGCTCGCAGCAGAAGGCGGATTTGTAGACGTGAACAACAACAGGGTTGTTGTGTGCCTCAAATAGCCGATGCTTACGGATAAAAACGAAAAAGAGATGAAAAAATATATGTTCCACCGTATCGCCTTGCTTTTCGCTTTGCTCGTAATAGGTATGCCGCAGATGTATGCAGCCGAAGGGAGTGAAGAGAAATCGTTTGATGCCAAGAAGGTAATTTTCGAACACGTGCTCGATAATTACGGCTGGGAAGTACCTTTCTCTCATAGCAATCGTATACCGTTGCCTATCATTGTGCGCGATAAAGACGGTAATTGGAGTATGTTCGGATCGCACCGTATCATGCGGGGAGAAACTTATAACGGTTATTATATTGCGACCGATGGCGATTATAAAGGAAAAGTCGTAACTAAGGACGAGATGGGAAATGTTTATCGTCCGGTCGACCTTTCGATTACCAAGAATGTGATGGCGCTTTTTATTACAGCGTTGTTGCTTTGCTTGTGTTTCATACCTATGGCGCGTTGGTATCGTAAGCACCCGAATGGGGCACCTCGCAAATGGTTCGGTTTTATGGAATTGGTACTGGATATGCTTTATAACGATCTTATAAAGCCTGTGCTCGGTGTCGATGCGCGCCGGTATTCTCCTTATTTGTTGACAGTGTTCTTCTTTATATTTTTCATCAACATACTCGGATTGATGGTTATTTTCCCTGCCGGCGCCAATTTGTCGGGTAACATATCCATTACATTGGTTTTGGCATTATGCACTTTCCTTGTTGTGAATCTCACCGGGACAAAGCATTACTGGAAAGACCTGTTTTGGCCCGAAGTACCTATGTGGATGAAGTGTCCTGTACCGATAATGCCCGTAATTGAAATTTTCGGTGCATTTACGAAACCCATCGCCCTTATGATACGTCTCTTTGCCAATATGCTGGGCGGACACCTTATCGTGTTGGTTCTTATCTCATTGATATTTATTTTCGGATCGATGGGAGCAGCTGTTTTGACAGGAACTACGATTATATCGGTATTTTTCTCGCTTTTCATGATGTTGCTCGATGTCCTCATCAGCTTCATACAGGCTTATGTATTTACTATATTGTCGACCATCTTCATCAGCCTTGCCCGGGTGAGGGGAGAAGAGTCGCACGGAGAAACCACAAATGAAAAATGAAATAGTATAACCCTTTAAAACTTAAAGTTATGTTAGCAATGATTTTGTTACAAGCCGCTGCCTCTGCTGCAGCATTCGCCAAAGTGGGCGCCTGTCTCGGTGCTGGTATTGCCGCTATCGGAGCAGGTCTTGGTATAGGAAAAATCGGTGCGTCGGCCATGGAATCTATCGCTCGTCAACCCGAGTCGTCTAATGATATCCGTGCCAACATGATCGTGATCGCTGCCCTCGTCGAAGGTGTTGCCCTTTTCGCTATCATCGTTTGTTTGTTGGCAATCTTCTTATAATACCAAAAAAGAGACACTATGGAACTATTCACCCCCGAATTCGGATTGGTATTCTGGATGTTCCTTGTGTTTGTCATACTCTTTGTGATATTGGCGAAATATGCATGGCCAGCCATTATGAAAGGAGTCGACGAACGAGCCGATTTCATCGATAAAGGCGTAAGTTATGCACAAGAAGCCAAAAGTCAACTCGAACACGCAACCGAGAATGCTCAGGCTCTCATTACCGAGGCTCAGCAAAAGCAACTCGAAATTATGCGGGAAGCCGCTCAGATGAAATCTCAAATCATCGAAGAGGCTCGTAAAGCCGCTACGGTCGAGGCAAAAAAAATTATCGATGCAGCCAATGTATCGATAGAATTGGCTCGAAAAGAATCGGAACGGCAATTCCGGCAGCAAGTCAGCGATTTTGCTTTGCAGGTAGCCGAGAAATTAATGCGAAAAGAGTTGGCCGGCGATAAGCGACAATCCGAATTGGTCGACAAACTATTAAGTGATATCGAGAATAAAAACTAATCGAATATGAACGAAGGACTTATAGCCCGCCGATATGCCAAGGCTTTGCTCAAATATGCGCAAGAGAAGGATAAGACCTTTCCCGTATATGAAGCCGCTCGGCAAGTAGAAGCGAGTTTCATCGCTCACCTCGATTTGCAGGAGGCCATGCTCAATCCGGTGCTCACTGCCAGTCAGAAGGAGGCGTTAATGCTCTCTGCTGCCGGTGTCGATGCCGCTTCTTCGGAAGAATACCTTCGTTTTGTCCGTCTGCTTCTGAGAGAGCGCAGGGAGAATTATTTACGCCCTATCATGCTCATGTATCAGAAGTTGTATCGGGACGTCAATCATATTGTCAGAGCCCAAATCGTAACGGCTGCTCCTCTCGACAAACAAATCCTTTCTCGTATAGAAGAGGTCGTTGCCCGCCATTGCAAAGATGCAAAGCTGGAATTTGAGCATAAGGTCGATCCTGAAATTATCGGAGGCTTTGTGCTGAATGTCGGAGGCGAACAACTCGATGCCTCGATCGAAAAGGAACTGAAACAATTGCGTTTAAAATTAATAAACAGCAAAACACGATTATGATTAAACCAAATGAGATTTCAGATATACTGAAACAGCAGCTCGAAGAGGTCGAATCGAAGGTCTCTTTTGAAGAAGTCGGTACTGTACTCGAAGTCGGAGACGGTGTTGCGCATGTTTTCGGTCTTGACAATGTAAGCTCGAGCGAGCTGGTCGAGTTTGAAAACGGCGTGCGTGGCGTTGCCATGAATCTCGAAGAGAGCAATGTCGGTGTCATTTTGATGGGGGCCGACAGCAATACCGTTAAAGAAAACATGACTGTGCGTCGTACAGGTAAAATCGCCTCTATTCCGGTCGGAGACGGACTTATCGGTCGTGTTATCAATACACTCGGCGATCCCATCGACGGTGCCGGCCCTATTGCGGGCGAAACGATTACTTTGCCTCTCGACCGTAAAGCTCCCGGAGTTATTTTCCGCCAACCCGTCAATGAGCCGTTGCAGACCGGTATCAAAGCCGTAGATGCGATGGTGCCCATCGGACGCGGACAACGTGAGTTGATTATCGGCGACCGTCAGATCGGAAAGACGTCTATCGCTATTGATACGATACTCAACCAGCGTAAAAATTTTCTTGCCGGTGATCCCGTATATTGTATTTATGTGGCTATCGGCCAAAAAGCCTCTTCGGTAGCCACTTTGGTAAATACGTTGCGCGAACATGGTGCGATGGACTACACCGTCGTGCTTGCCGCCAATGCTTCCGACTCGGCTTCGATGCGGTATTATGCGCCTTTTGCAGGAGCAGCTATCGGCGAATATTTCCGGGATAGCGGCCGTCATGCTTTGGTCGTATATGATGACCTTTCCAAGCAGGCTGTCGCTTATCGTGAGATTTCGTTGATTTTACGTCGTCCTTCCGGTCGAGAAGCTTATCCCGGTGATATATTCTATCTGCACTCCCGTTTGTTGGAGCGTGCGGCCAAAATTATCGCCAACGACGAAGTGGCTTCTACGATGAACGACCTGCCCGAAGTGATGCGTCCTCTTGTCAAGGGCGGTGGCTCGCTTACCGCCCTGCCTATCATCGAGACGCAGGCTGGCGACGTCTCGGCTTATATCCCGACAAATGTGATTTCTATTACCGATGGTCAGATTTTCCTTGAAACAGCCCTCTTCAATCAAGGTATGCGCCCGGCTATCAACGTAGGTATTTCGGTATCGCGTGTCGGTGGTAATGCACAAGTAAAGGCTATGAAGAAGGTCGCCGGTACATTGAAGATAGACCAAGCGCAATATCGCGAACTCGAAGCATTCACCAAGTTCGGAGGAGATCTTGACCCCGTAACGGCAATGGTTATCGATAAAGGGCGTAAGAACAGTATGTTGCTGGTTCAGCCTCAGTATACGCCTATGCCCGTGGAAGAGGAGATTGCTGTCGTGTATTGCGGGACAAAAGGACTCTTGGGCGATGTGCCGGTAGAGAATGTGGCCGAGTTTGAGAAGTATTTCCTCGAAATCTTGCGAAACCGTCATGACAAAGATATTCTCACGCCTTTGCGCGAGGGTAAACTTACTCCCGAGGTAGAGACCCTTTTGCAAAATACGGCCGAGGAAGTTGTAAAACGATTTAAGAAATAATCTGCTATGTCGACAATGCGCGAGTTGAAAGGAAGAATCGGCTCCGTCCAGTCTTCCCAGAAAATTACGGGTGCCATGAAGATGATCTCTTCGGCAAAGCTGCGCAAAGCCGAGCAGGCTTTGCACGGTATGGCGCCGTACAGGGAGCAGTTGCAGCTTACCATCAATAATTTGTTGGAGGCCGATCGTGAATACGAGTCGCCTTTGGCGCAACAACGACCCGTACATCGGATCGCTCTTGTTTTATTGGCTTCTGACGAGGGGCTTTGCGGTGCTTATAATTCCAATCTTTATAAGGCGTTGCTTTCTCGTGTCTCGGAGCTGGAAAACGAGTTTTCCGGGCAACTTGCCATTGACGTTTATCCGGTCGGGAAAAAGGTTATTTCGGCAGTTAATCGTACCGAGGGTATCAATATGTACCGGCGTGATTATTTTCATGCAAAAAGTACACCCGATGAATTGAAACGTTTTATCGGGGAAATGACAGCATCGTTTCTCGGTAGCGAGTATGATAGAGTAGAGTGTATATATACTCATTATAAGAGTGTTGCATCACAGATCGTGAAAACGCGCATTCTATTGCCTATCAGTATCGAGGATATGCACTCTGTCGAGAAACCGGCATCGCGGATTACTCCGTATATTTATGAGCCCGATCGGGCCTCTATTTTCGAGACGGTATTGCCTCTGTATGTCAATGCTTCGTTTATCGAGGCCTGTCTGCAAAGCCGTACATCGGAACAGGGTGCCCGTATTTTGGCCATGCAGACGGCCAGCGACAATGCCGGCAAGTTGCTCGACGAGTTGCGGCTCGAATATAACAAACTGCGTCAACAAGGTATAACCAATGAATTGCTCGATATTGTGGGCGGTTCGATAAGATAATCTATTCAGCAAACAGGAGATGTCGGGTTGCGACCTGATACTTCACAGTGTAAAAAACGAAAAAGAAAGAGCTACATTACCATTTATGGAAAGTTTAAAAAATTACTTTGTCAACTTCTGGAAAGGTCTTTGGAGTCTCCTTGTGGGAATGAAAGTAACCGGTACGGAGTTTGTTACCCCGAAAGTTACCGAACAGTATCCCGAAAATCGGGAGACATTGAAAATAGGCGAGCGTTTCAGAGCAACCCTTACGCTTAAATTCGATGCCGAAGGTAATCATAAATGTATCGCGTGCGGTATCTGTCAGATGAACTGTCCCAATCATACGATACAGATTATTTCCAAGAAGGTAGAGACGGAAGAGGGAAAAACCAAACGTGTACTCGACGATTATGTCTACGACTTGGGTAGTTGTGTATTCTGTCAGTTGTGTGTAACGACTTGCCCCCATGATGCGTTGGAATTTACCAACGAATTTGAGCAGGCAGTGTTCGACCGTACAAAGTTGGTAAAACATCTCAATCGTAAACCCGAAAATTCAAAATAACATTTCAATATGGAACAAGTAGCCAATCAAGTCATATTCTTTCTGCTTTCGGCCGTTGTTGTTGTTTGCTCGATTATGGCGGTAACCAGTCGGCGTATCTTGCGTGCGGCAACCTATTTGTTGTTTGTGCTTTTTGCTACGGCCGGCTATTATTTTCAACTCGACTATCATTTTCTGGGAGCCGTGCAGGTAACCATTTATGCGGGAGGTATTCTCGTCCTTTTCGTATTTGCTATTTTGCTTACCAGCAAACTGGGAGAGAAGAGCGATCGTATTTCGTCTTCCAAACGGGCATGGGGACTGTTTGCTACCATTCTCGGAGCTTGCATTTGCGGATACACCCTTTTGACACATGATTTCTTTCCTTCTCGATTTTCCGAAGCGGGAGAGATCGATATGAAAGTTATCGGTCACGCGCTCATGGGCATGGATAAGTACCAGTATCTTTTGCCTTTCGAAGCTATCAGTGTTTTGTTACTCGCTTGTATAATCGGTGGCATCATGATTGCCCGTAAAAGATAAGAGAAACTATGGAAATACCCATGATTTACTATGTTGTGGTGAGCACTATCATGTTCTTTGCCGGGGTGTACGGTTTTGTAACCCGTCATAACTTGCTTGCCATTCTTATATCGCTCGAATTGATGCTCAATGCGGTCGATATCAATTTTGTCGTATTCAACCGTTATCTTTTTCCCGGTCAACTCGAAGGCTTTTTCTTCACGCTTTTTGCCGTGGCTATTGCCGCAGCCGAGACCGCGATTGCGATAGCGATCATTATTAACATATATCGGAATATTCGTAACATCAATGTCGATAATGTCGACAAAATGAAATATTGAGAATTTATCGCTACTGAACAACGATTATGGAATACTCTTATATTATACTGCTGTTGCCGATGCTGATGTTTATCACGCTCGGGCTTTGCGGCCATAAAATGTCGCACCGTACGGCCGGATTGTTAGGTACGTCGGGACTTTTTATCATTACCATATTGTCATATATCGTCGCTGCTCAATATTTCTTGCAGCCGCGTGTCGATGGCATTTATCCTACGATAACGCCCTATTATTTCGAGTGGTTGCGGTTTACCGATTGGTTGCACATCGACTTGGGTATCATGCTCGATCCTATATCTGTCATGATGCTCGTGGTCATTACGACGGTTTCGTCGATGGTGCATCTGTACAGTCTCGGTTATATGCATGGCGAAGTGGGTTTCCAGCGTTATTACGCTTTCCTTTCGCTTTTTACATTCTCTATGTTGGGATTGGTCGTAGCCACAAATATTTTCCAGATGTACATCTTCTGGGAACTTGTGGGTGTATCGTCTTATTTGCTCATCGGTTTCTACTATACTCGCCAGTCGGCGGTTGCTGCTTCCAAGAAAGCTTTCATCGTTACCCGTTTTGCCGATCTCGGCTTTCTGCTGGGTATCTTGTTGCTTTCGTATTATACCAAGACTTTCGACTTTGCGACATTGACAAGCGGTGAAGTTTCGCTGGTAGATACGACCGCAGGAAAAACATTCCTCGGTATCTCGGTCGCTTCTTGGGCTATGATATTGGTATTTATGGGTGGTGCCGGTAAATCGGCGATGTTCCCGTTGCATATTTGGTTGCCCGATGCGATGGAAGGTCCTACTCCCGTATCGGCTCTTATCCATGCCGCAACGATGGTTGTGGCCGGTGTATTCTTGGTGGCCCGCCTTTTCCCGATATATGTAACTACGCCCGAGGTGCTGACATTTATTACGGTCATCGGCGCTGTTACGGCTTTGTATGCAGCCGTTGTGGCTTGTGTTCAGACCGATATAAAACGTGTGCTTGCATTTTCCACGATTTCACAGATCGCTTTTATGATAGTGGCTTTGGGTGTAACGACCGAGATGAACGGACACGGTGCATTGGGTTATATGGCTTCGATGTTCCACCTTTTCACCCACGCGATGTTCAAGGCTTTGCTTTTCCTCGGGGCAGGAGCCATTATCCATGCCGTACATTCCAATGAGATGTCGGAGATGGGCGGGTTACGGAAATATATGCCCGTTACCCACATCACTTTCCTCATTGCCTGTCTGGCCATTGCCGGTATACCTCCTTTCTCGGGATTTTTCAGTAAAGACGAGATTTTGGCGGCCGCATTCGAGAAAAGTGCGTTTTGGGGTGTTTGGATGTCTTTGGTAGCCGGGCTGACAGCGTTTTATATGTTCCGCCTTTACTTCAATATTTTCTGGGGTAAAGAGGCTCACCACGAGCATACTCCTCATGAAGCTCCCAAGACGATGTCGATACCTCTCGTATTTCTCGCTGTGGTAACATGTTTTGCCGGATTTATTCCTTTCGGACATTTTGTAACAGCGAGCGGTCTCTCCTATACCATACATTTGAATTGGGCCGTTGCCGGTACTAGTATCTGCATCGCTATAATAGGTATTGCGCTTGCCACTTGGCTCTATATGAAACCGAACGACAAACCTGCTCGCATGGCCGAGTCGATGAGCAGTCTGCATCGTTGGGCATATCACCGTTTCTATATCGATGAAGTGTATATGTTTATTACGCATAAGATTATCTTCCGTCATATTTGCATGCCTATTGCATGGTTCGACCGCCATGTCGTAGACGGGACGATGAATCTCATGGCGACTATTACCCAGTCGGCGTCTTATCATATCAGAGGCTTGCAGTCGGGACGTTTGCAGTCGTATGCGGTAGTATTCCTTTTGGGTGCCATGATTGTAGCAGCCGTTGTATTGTGTTGCTTGTAATGAAGTATATCGGAAACAGAAAAAACGAGTTTAATATATTATGAACTTTTTATCTTTATTCGTACTTATCCCTCTTTTGATGATGGCCGGACTGGCGCTCTCAAAAGAGATGAAACAAATACGTGCCGTTGCCGTGATAGGTTCGTCGTTGCAGCTTGTTTTCGCCTTTATCGTACTGTTTATGTTCTTGGGCGAACGTGCAGCCGGCAATACGGCCGAAATGCTTTTTGTCGCCGATACCGTATGGTATGCGCCACTCGATATTCATTATACGGTGGGGGTCGACGGTGTGTCTGTGGCTATGTTGTTGTTGTCGGCCATTGTGGTTTTTGCCGGGGTTTTCGCTTCATGGAAAATCGATCCGCTGCCCAAAGAATTCTTCCTTTGGTTGATACTTCTCTCGATAGGGGTATTCGGTTTCTTTATTTCGATCAACCTCTTTACGATGTTCATGTTCTATGAGATCGCTCTTATCCCGATGTATCTTCTCATCGGAGTGTGGGGTAGCGGTAACAAAACCTATTCGGCGATGAAACTTACCCTTATGCTCATGGGCGGTTCGGCGCTTTTGTTGATCGGTATATTGGGTATCTATTTCCACTCTTCGGCCGATGGTAATTTGACGATGAATATCCTCGAAATCGCCAAGAACAATGCGATACCCCATGATATGCAATATTATCTCTTCCCATTGACGTTTGTGGGATTCGGTGTGCTGGGTGCCATGTTCCCTTTCCATACATGGTCTCCCGACGGTCATGCTTCGGCTCCTACGGCTGTGTCGATGCTCCATGCCGGAGTGCTTATGAAACTCGGTGGGTATGGCTGTTTCCGTGTTGCGATGTACCTGATGCCGTGGGCAGCTACCGAATTGTCGTGGATATTCTTGATTCTGACCGGTATCAGTGTCGTTTACGGTGCATTTAGCGCATGCGTGCAAACCGACCTCAAATATATCAACGCTTATTCTTCGGTGAGCCACTGCGGTCTGGTACTTTTCGCATTGCTTATGTGGAACACGACGGCTATGACAGGTGCTGTCTTGCAAATGCTTTCGCATGGATTGATGACCGCACTTTTCTTTGCGCTCATCGGTATGATATACGGACGTACACATACGCGCGACATTCGGGAAATGGGCGGTCTGATGAAGATCATGCCTTTCCTTTCGGCCTGCTACGTGATAGCCGGTCTGGCATCATTGGGTCTTCCCGGTTTGAGCGGTTTCGTGGCCGAGATGACTGTCTTCGTTGGCTCTTTCCAGTGGTCCGATCCATTCCATCGGGTCTTTACTATCGTGGCTTGTACATCGATCGTCATTACGGCCGTTTACATTTTGCGTGTTGTGGGTAAGTTGCTTTACGGTAAGGTGCAGAATGAGCATCACCGAGAACTTACCGATGCGGTTTGGTATGAACGTCTTTCGGCGATTACCCTTATTGTGGGTGTTGCTGCTATCGGTATGGCTCCGGGTTGGATCTCCAATCTCATCAGCGATAGTATGAGTGTGATCAGTGAACGTATTTTGCAATATATCTAATCAAGAAAAAGTATATGGATTTTTCAAACTTTTTATGGATGCGTGATGAATTGTCGCTTTTGGCAATCATTCTTATCCTATTCCTCTATGACACTTTCGCTACGGAGAAGAGTCGCCGTGCTTTCTCGTGGGTAGCGTGTCTGCTCCTTGCGGCACAGACTGCTTTCCTCTTTTTCAATCCGGTAACGGGCGAGGCTTTCGGTGGGATGTATCAGACATCTTCGATTATCAATATTGTAAAAATAGTTCTCAACATAGGAACGTTGTTGGTGCTTATACAGGCAAATGCTTGGGCCAAAGCTCCCGATATGGCGATACGTCGGGGTGAGTTTTATGTGCTCACGCTTATTACCTTGCTGGGTATGTACCTGATGATTTCGTCGGGCAATTTCCTTTTGTTCTTCATCGGTCTCGAAATGGCATCGTTGCCTCTTACCGCATTGGTTGCCATAGAAAAGTATCATCAGCTTTCGTATGAAGCAGCGGCCAAGTATGTGTTTGTAGCACTTTTTTCTTCGTCGCTCATGTTGTTGGGTATCTCGTTCCTTTACGGAGCGGTAGGTACGCTTTATTTTGCCGATGTTGCTGCCAACCTTGTAGGTACACCTCTCTTGTATGTAGGGCTTGTGCTTTTCTTGGCCGGTATGGGATTCAAAATATCCATTGTACCTTTCCACCTTTGGACGGCCGATGTGTATCAAGGTGCACCGACTTCTATCACCGCATACCTTTCGGTCATTTCAAAAGGTGCTGCCGCGTATGCATTGATGGTTGTACTGTTCAAGGTCTTTTCGTCGGTTGCGATGATTTGGCAACCGGTATTATGGGGGCTTATCGTTATTACCATTACGATAGGTAACCTTTTTGCCATACGACAGAAAAACCTAAAACGTTTCATGGCATTCTCATCGATTTCCCAAGCCGGTTATATTCTTCTGGGAGTTATCGCCGGGACGGCTGTGGGAATGACTTCGCTCGTCTATTATGTGTTGGTGTATATTTTCTCGAACCTTGCCATTTTCGGTGTCATCTCCGTAATCGAGAATGCTACCGGTAAGGTGAATATGGAAGATTACAATGGCCTTTATCGTACCAATCCCAAGTTGAGTGTCGCTATGATGTTGGCGCTTTTCTCTTTGGCCGGTATTCCTCCTTTTGCCGGTTTTTTCAGTAAGTTCTTTATTTTCTATGCTGCTGTCGAGGAAGGTTTCTATGTATTGGTATTTATTGCTTTGCTCAATACCATCGTTTCGCTTTATTACTATTTGCTGGTGGTAAAAGCGATGTTTATCAAGCAGGACGATTGTGCCGTTCCGGCTATTCAGAGCGATGGCGCATCGAAACTCAGTATTTCTTTGTGTGTGCTTGGTGTGGTCGTAATAGGTTTGTTGAGTTGCATCTATACATCTATAACCCCCTTATCGTTCGGAATGTAATATAGATCCGTAAAAGATAGGTGGCGGGCAATGTACGTAGTGCATTGCCCGCTTTTTTGAAAATGGAAACCGTTCCGATAATTATCGGGTAAAAAAATAGCGTCGCCCTCATCGGGGCGACGCTTATCGTATTGAAAGGTTTACAAAAATTTATAGATTGCTTTGTAAAAAAGATTTCCTTTATCGAGGGGCATTATTGAATGCCGCTGGTCTCGACCTCTTTGTTGATTTTTTTGATAAGTCCTTGCAATACATTGCCGGGGCCGACTTCGGTAAATGAGGTGGCACCGTCGGCAATCATATTAAGAACCGATTGAGTCCAACGTACAGGAGCCGTGAGTTGTGCAATCAGATTGGCTTTGATGGCGTCGGGATCGGTTACGGCTTGTGCACTTACGTTCTGATAGACGGGACATTTCGGCTCGAAAAATTGGGTGTGTGCGATGGCTTCGGCCAGTTCTGCGCGGGCAGGTTCCATAATCGGAGAATGGAATGCTCCGCCGACTTTCAATTTTAGGGCGCGTTTGGCTCCGGCCGCAAGCATTTTCTCACATGCGGCATCTATGCCTTTTTCATCGCCGGAGATAACGACTTGTCCCGGGCAGTTATAGTTGGCGGGAACAACGACACCTTCTGTTACCGAGGCGCATATTTCTTCAATTTTCTCATCGGGCAGGGCCAATACGGCAGCCATGGTCGAAGGAGTTGCTTCGCAGGCTTTTTGCATGGCGCGGGCGCGAGCCGATACCAAACGTACACCGTCTTCGAACGAAAGGGCTCCGGCGGCTACCAGTGCCGAAAATTCGCCGAGTGAATGACCGGCTACCATTTCAGGGCAAAAAGCGTCGCCCATAGTTTTGGCAAGAATAACCGAATGCAGGAAAATGGCGGGTTGTGTTACTTTGGTTTGCCGCAGGTCTTCATCGGTCCCGGCAAACATCAGGTCGGTGATGCGGAAACCTAATATCTCGTTGGCTTTCTCAAACATGGCTTTGGCTTCGCTGTTGTTGTCGTACAGCTCTTTTCCCATGCCTACGAATTGGGCGCCTTGTCCCGGAAATACAAATGCTTTCATAATCGTTTGGTTATAATGTGTTTTGTGAAAACAGCACAAAGGTAGTTATTTTTTGTCGAAAAGTTGTTTTTTATGGCAGGAATCACATTTTGAGCGCTTTTCATAGCGTTTGGATAAAGAAAATGAGAGCTGCTTTATCCCCAAATGCAACCGGTTAAGTCGGAGATATTGTAGAAAAAGGAATATAACTGAAAAAACTCGAAGAACATCTGAGCGTTTTTTCGTTGTATTTTTTTATCTTTGCCGTGAATTGAGAGTATATATGTTGAAGAGATTATTGTTTATTTGTACGGTTTGTTTGCCGTTATCGGTTTTGGCTCAGCAGAGCGATACCGTTTCCGAGCGAGTGGAGTTGCTTCCTTATGGCGATATGGAGTGTTGGACGACCCGCGTCATCAAAGAGTCAGCCTTATTGGGTGGAGCGACAAAGGAGGTCTATCATATCGGTCCGACGCAGACAATCGAGGGAGCAGAGCCCTGGGTACGGGAGTCGAGCGATTCTCCGTGGGGTGGTTCGAGTGTATGGGCCAATCCTATGGGGATAGACAAGGTGAGTGTTACCGTTTTTCCCGAGGAGCGTGAGCCGGGAAATAAGTGCGCCCGTCTCGAAGTAAGAAAAGAGACTTGTAAAGTTCTCGGTATGGTAAATATTACGGTAGTCGCTACGGGGTCTGTCTTTTTAGGGTCTGTGCGGGAGCCGGTCAAGAACGCAAAAAATCCGCAAGGGAAGCTCGATCAAGGCATTCCTTTTACCAAACGTCCTAAGGCTTTGCAACTCGATTATAAATTGGAGTTGGCCGATCAGCTTGTCAAGGCGACGGGTATGCGCTCGTCCGAGATAGAAGGGAAAGACAATGCCGAGATATGCTTATATCTGATACAACGTTGGGAAGATGAGGGCGGTAATGTGTATGCCCGACGGATAGGAACAGGTTATTGTAAGTTCAGCGAATCGGTTCCCGAGTGGCAGAATGGTTTCCGCATTCCAATTTATTATGGTGATATAAGTGAAGAACCATTTTTTAGACCCGAAATGATGCTTGAACTTCCCGATGGCCCGCGATATACGACAAACAGTAAAGGCAAGAATGTACCTATACAAGTTGTCGGTTGGGGCGATGCCGATGCCGAACCTACACATTTGATGTTGCGTATCTCGTCGGGTGATAGGGGGGCTTTTATCGGAGCCGTAGGAACATGTTTCTGGATCGATAATGTTTCTCTTGTATATTGATGGGTTTGGATCTGCCTTCCTACCATAGACATGAAAAATGTATATAAAGAACGGACTGCACGATTGCAGCCCGTTCTTTTATTGCCGATACTATTTTTTTACTTCTTTGAGTGTAATCCCGATGACGTAATAGTGAGGGAGTATATCGAAAATGTCTTCTGACATTTCCTCCGTAATTTTTCCGTAGCACGAGCGGGATATGTTGTGTTTCTCATCGAAGAAAAAAGAGTTGTAAATAGCGAGAGGAATTTCTTGTGTTTTTTCCGTTACCGGGGCGATTTCGAATGTACGGAAATCGTATATAGGCATTTTATTTTGGGGAAGAGCTGCGATTTTTACTTGTTGAGTAGCGGCTCCTCGAGGGCAACTTATGGTGATGGTTACGGTAGAATCACTTTCCGGTATAACATATATGCTCATTTGATTTAGTGTCCAGTATTTAGCCTTTTTTGAGACGTTGAGGTTACGAGATTTTATGAATGCTTCACGCTCATCGGCCTTTTTAGGTAGATCTTTCCGGTTTCGACCTATTTTGAAGTTGGCGATACGGTCAATTTTTTTACCGGTTTTATATTCATCGATATAAAAGTTGATGTTGTATTCTTTTTTGTCGAGTTCGCTCAAATCGAAATGTGCTATGTGGATACCCATTCTATCCAAGACATTTATAATATCTGTATGTGAGATTTCGGCCGATTTTATACGTATCTCTTTTTCTTTGGCATTGATGGGTAATAACAAGGTCGCGAAGAATAATGTTAGGAATAAGTGTTTCATAATTTTAGGATATTAGTTTTTTATATAATAGACGCCCAATAAACAGAAAGGTTACACATTTTTTCAAAATTAGTCGAAATATTTGAAGGGTTGCTATAATATAGTTTATTTTTATCCGAAACAGATGGCCATTTTGCGAGGGTCAACTATGGAAAAATGAACTTATTCTAAGAAAGCTGGAGATGAGATAATAAAAACGTCGGCGAGCAAACATGCTCGCCGACGGCATACCGTAAACTTATAACAATCTTTTACGGGTGGGACAGAGTGGAGACACTTTTCTGTCCCGGACTTATAACGGAAAAAACACAAAAACTCTTATTCAAAGATGCAGGGAAGACTTAGACAAGGTATTTTTCTCTTTTATGGAAGCCGCCTTGTTCCAGCCGTTTGCTCCCGCTTTTATATAAGAGACAGGAAAAAGATGAAAAGGTTTCATCTCCCTTTTGATTTTTAACCGTTTTTAAATATTTGTTTTTATCAGGCGAGTACCGGCACAAGATATTTACATAAGGCATATCCACCGAAAATGAGCCAGAGATAAATGATTCCGGCGAGGTAGAAAGGTTTTGCTCCGGCTTGTTTGAACTTGTCGATACTTGTTTCGGCTCCGAGTGCGGTCATGGCCATGGTGAGCAGAAAGTTGTCGAAACTGTTTATCGCATTTATCCCGGTCGACATGATGTCCGAGGGAATGAATGAAAACGATTGCAGCAGAGAGTTGATTGCGATTACCAGCAAGAACCCGAATGCAAACCACGGAACGGATATTTTGCTTTTTCCGTCGCTCGATACATCGGTGTGTCGGGCTTTACGCACTCGGGCGATAATATAACTCATAATGAGCAATACCGGAGCTAACATCATGACACGTATCATTTTGGTGATCGTGGCTTGGTCGGCGAGGTGCAAAGCTCCTTCGGGATCCATAGCGTTACCGGCACCTACTACGTGTGCGACTTCGTGCAGAGTTGATCCGGTATAAATGGCCATCTCTTGAAGGGAGAGGTCTAAAATTCCGGCGCGATACAATATCGGATAAAGAAACATCGACAATGTTCCGAAAATAACGACTGTGGAAACGGCGATGGCTGTTTTGTGAGGTGCACATTTTACGACCGGTTCGGCTCCCAATACGGCGGCTGCCCCGCAAATAGCACTGCCGGTCGATACCATGACAGTGGTTTTTTCGTCCATTTTCAACAGTCTGCCGGCGATGACACCCAAAAGCAGTGTTATGCCGATGACAATGACATCGATGATAATTGCCGGCAGTCCTATTTCGAGAACTTGTTGAAAGGTAAGGCGGAAACCGTATAGTACGATACCCGTGCGCAATATTTGTTTGGTACAGAATTTTATGCCGGGAACCCATGTGTCGGGTATGTAATTGCGCAGACTGTTGGCATAGAGCATACCTAAGATGATGCCCACGATGAGAGGACTTAGCGATAGGTCTTTTACCCATTGAAATTCGCTGATGTAAAAGGCCGAGAAAGAAAATAAGGCAATGAGGAGTACGCCGTGCGAGACGGCAGCTTTCTGTTCCGAAATCATACGATGAAAAATTAAAGTTTCAGGGTGTAAAATTAAGAAATAAAATAGTAATGCGGTATATATTGCAGGAGGTGGAATATGATAGGAAACAGCATTTGCTATTGCTTGGAAATAATATTTCTTTTCACAGAAAAGAGACGGTTTTGTCATCATATTGTCATATCATCGGGCTATTTTTGCCAACGAAAAAAGGAGGAGAAAGGTTTGTGAGATTCTGTCATTAGGTTTCGTAGGAGTCATTCCTCCTTGATAGGTAAAAAGATTGTTATTGTTTTTTCGTTATAGTGTGTAGAAGGAGCTTCTCTGTGTTAGAGCGGCTCTTTTGTTGCGGTAAGATATATGTTACAATATTGTTACAAATCTGGTAATTATCTTTCCTTGTTGGGCACGATTACCAAGAATCGTGTATATTTGCAAAACCTAATCCGAATGAAAATATCTACATTATAAAATAATGGAACAAAAACAGGTTTATATCGGTCTTACCGATGAACAGGTGGCCGAGAGCCGTCGTCTGCACGGTGGGAATGTGCTGACACCGCCACAAAAGAAGTCGGTGTGGATTCTTTTTCTCGAAAAGTTCAACGACCCTATTATCCGTATATTATTGATAGCTCTGTTGCTGTCGGTTGCCGTTTCCGTGTATGAGTTTGTCGGTCTCGGTCATGGGGCCGAGGTCTTTTTCGAGCCGGTCGGAATTTTTGTTGCGGTGATGCTGGCCACGGCTGTGGGATTCTTTTTTGAATTGAGCGCCAATAAAAAATTCGATATACTCAATCAGGTCAATGACGATATTCCCGTAAAAGTGATCCGTAACGGGAATATTTGTGAAATATCGAAGAAAGATGTTGTGGTCGGCGATATTGTTGTCCTCGAATTGGGAGAGGAAGTTCCGGCCGATGCCGTCTTGCTCGAAAGCGTGTCATTGCAAATCAATGAGTCGACATTGACGGGCGAGCCGGTCGTATCGAAGACGACGGTAGAGGCCGATTTCGATTCCGAGGCGACCTATCCGTCGAATGAAGTGCTGCGGGGAACTACGGTTGTCGATGGGCACGGTGTGTGCCGCATTACGGCAGTCGGCGATGCGACCGAGTATGGAAAAGTATATGAAGGGTCTCAAATACAGAATGATACCAAGACGCCGCTTAATCGTCAGCTCGACGGTTTGGGACGCCTTATTTCCTATATCAGTTACACGATTGCCGGATTGATAATCGTCGCCCGTCTTGTTTTATTTTTTACTCAAAATAGTTCGCCGGCTTGGACCGAGACCGCGACATATATTTTCCAGACACTTATGATCGCTATCACGCTGGTAGTCGTTTCGGTGCCCGAGGGGTTGCCCATGAGTATAGTTTTGAGTTTGGCGTTGAGCATGAAACGTATGTTGGCAACCAATAATCTTGTGCGCAAAATGCATGCATGCGAGACGATGGGGGCCGTGTCGGTTATTTGTACCGACAAGACGGGAACGCTTACCCAGAATCAGATGCAGGTTGCACAGACAGACTTTTGGGCGTTAGAAGATAAGTCGTTTCCCGGTAGTGAGTTGGGCAATCTGATACGGGAAGGTATTGCCGTCAATTCGACGGCTTTTCTCGATATGACCGACGGGCAGAAGCCTAAGGTCATCGGTAATCCTACCGAGGGAGCATTGCTTTTGTGGTTGAAATCGCAAGGCGAGAATTATCTCGAATTGCGGGAATCGGCCTCTGTCGTCGACCAGCTCACTTTCTCTACTGAGCGTAAATATATGGCAACTGTTGTCGATTCTCCGTTGATAGGGAAAAAGGTCCTTTATGTAAAGGGCGCTCCTGAGATCGTTTTGAGTGAGAGCAACCGAGTTCTTACCGGAAAGGGGATTCTTCCTGCGTCGGAGTATAAAACGGCTGTGGACGAGCAGTTGCTTGCCTATCAGTCGCAGGCGATGCGTACACTGGGTTTTGCTTACCAGATTCTCGATGACGACAAGCCTTGTTTTTCCGAGGGGCGTTTGAGCGATGTTGATTTGACATTTATCGGTATTGTCGCCATATCCGATCCTGTGCGCGAAGATGTTCCCGATGCCATACGGTCTTGTCTCGATGCCGGGGTGAATGTGAAGATCGTTACCGGCGATACTCCCGGAACGGCTCGTGAAATAGGACGCCAAATAGGGTTGTGGCTTCCGTCGGATACTGATTGTAATCTGATGACAGGTGTGGAATTTGCCGCTACGTCCGATGAAGAGTTGTTGCAACGACTTCCCGGCATCAAGATTATATCGCGTGCGCGGCCTATGGATAAAGAGCGGCTTGTGCGTCTGCTTCAGAAACTGGGTTATGTCGTTGCCGTTACCGGAGACGGAACCAATGATGCTCCGGCTCTGAATGCAGCTCAGGTGGGGCTTTCTATGGGCGATGGTACGACGGTTGCCAAAGAAGCCAGCAGTATTACGATTCTCGATAATTCGTTCCGCAGTATTACGAGGGCGGTGATGTGGGGCCGCTCGCTTTACCAGAATATCCAGCGTTTTCTGTTATTTCAGATGACGGTCAATGTCGTTGCCTGCCTCATCGTACTCATCGGGGCTTTTCTGGGAACACAGTCGCCACTTACCGTTACGCAGATGTTGTGGGTGAACCTTATCATGGATACATTTGCAGCTATGGCGTTGGCTTCATTGCCTCCCGATGAACGTGTGATGAAAGATAAGCCCCGTCGTCAGACCGATTTCATCATTACCCGGTCGATGGCTATCGACATTGTCGGTATCGGATCGTTTTTTGTTTTGGTGTTGTTTGGTCTGTTGCAGTACTTCAAGTATGAGGAGATAACGGCATTGTCCCAGTTCGATGTGCGGTTGTTCTTCTCGAACTATTTCCGTTTTGAGAATATTCCCGATGCTCTTTCTACGTATGAATTGACGATTTTCTTTACGGTGTTTGTTATGTTCCAGTTTTGGAATATGTTCAATGCCAAAGCATTTGCTACGAATGGATCGGCATTGAACCGTATGTTGCAGTGCCGTTCTTTTCTGGGAGTGGCGGCGATTATCCTTTTGGGACAGATTGTTATTGTAACGATAGGCGGGCCGATGTTCGGTGTTACGCCGCTGTCTGTTCAAGATTGGATATATATTATTGTTGCGACCTCTTTCATATTGTGGCTTGGAGAGTTGTATCGGCTTGTGAAAAAACTTTTTAAAGTGAAATATTAATGGCTGTCCGATATAAAAAAGAGCGTCGGGAAAAAATTCCCCGACGCTCTTTTTTATATCGGCATTCCTTTTTTTAGATAGAGAGTTCATCTAATACCTTTATCAGACTTTTGTCGATAGGCTTGTCTTTTTTTATCGCTTCTAAGAACGGAACATACACGATTTCATTGTTTCTGATACCGATCATTACATTTCGCTGATCTTCCAAGATAGCTTCTATGGCAGCTTCTCCCAACCGGCTGGCCAATATGCGGTCATATGCGCTCGGAGAGCCTCCTCGTTGCAGATGTCCTAAGATAGATACCCTCACATCGTATTGAGGATATTCTTTCTTTACACGCTCGGCATAATACATGGCACCTCCGTTTTTGTTTTTGGGACTTTCTGTAACGATGACGATGCTGCTGTTTTTGGTTTTTCGGAACCCTCTGCCGATGAACTTTTCCAGTTGGTCGACATCGGTTTGATCCTCGGGAATGATGGCAGCCTCAGCACCCGATGCTATCGCACTGTTTTGAGCCAAGAACCCTGCGTCTCGTCCCATTACTTCGACGAAGAAGATACGATCATGCGAAGTTGCCGTGTCGCGTATCTTGTCTACGCACTCTACGATGGTATTGAGTGCCGTGTCGTATCCGATAGTGTAGTCGGTACCGTAGAGATCGTTGTCGATGGTTCCCGGAAGGCCGATGCAGACGATGTCATATTCTTCGGCGAAGATACGCGCACCCGTCAAAGACCCGTCTCCTCCGATAACGACCAATGCATTAATGTTTTCTTTTTGCATTACTTCATAGGCTTTCTTACGCCCTTCGGGGGTAGTGAATGCCTGAGAGCGGGCGGTTTTCAGAATCGTTCCGCCGCGTTGTATAATGCTACTTACATCTTCGGTCGTCAGCTCTTTTATTTCGTCGTTTATCAAGCCTTCATAGCCCCGATAGATTCCTTTTACTTTGAATCCATTACAGATAGCTGATCGTGTAACGGCTCGTATGGCGGCGTTCATACCCGAAGCATCGCCGCCCGACGTCAGTATGCCGATATATTTATTGTCCATAGCCGATAAGGTTTATTTCCTTTCGCCCAACTGAGCATCGAGGTAGAAGATTGCCGCATCTCCGGCTTTTTTTATTTTGTCGACGATTGATTTGGCCGTAGCTTCCTCTTCGACTTGTTCGCGGACGAAGTTCCACAAGAAATCCTGTGTGGCGTTGTCTTTTTCTTCCGAAGCGACTTTTACCAAGTCGTCGATGAGTTTCGATACATGGCATTCGTGTTCGTAGACAGTTTCAAAACATTCGAGAATGTTCTTCCAGCTTTGAGGCACGACATCTATTTTGTCGACTTTGGGGGTTGCGTCGCGTTTCGTCATGTAATCGGCAATCGTGCAGGCGTGCTCATTTTCTTCTTCCGATTGTTTTTTCAGCCAGTGGGCGAAACCGTCGTAGCCTTCTTTTTTCATATAAAACGACATCGAAAGATAAAGGTTGGCCGACCATAATTCGGCGGTGATTTGCTCGTTGAGAGCGTTTTGTAGTTTAGAAGTCATCATAGTTGTAAATTTTTATTTGTTGAAAATTCTTTTGTATAAAGGATTACAAATGTCGAGCCACAACTGTATTATCGGTAATTTACTCGACTTTTATATTTCCGAAAGACGCTCTTTTATTGTCGGATTTTGCTAAGAAGCGGCTGTTCATACGGAAATTTGCCGTACTTTGAGGCTCTCTGCTCGGTTAGTATCGATGCGTCTTCTTTTTTATGACATTTTGTTACCTCGAAAAGAATCTGGTATTTTTGGCAGATTTTACGACAAAACGTCTTGCAATGCTTGTAAATAGAAATTTATTCCGTGAAGAAGGGATAATAAAAAACTTCGGCAATATAATATGGCCGGAGATAAAGGTTTTCCTTGAAAATAATATGAAATATTTTCCGGAGGTTGGTTTCAAAAATAGGTTTATGTCGTGAGCGTAGTAACGAACATGGGGTATTTGCCGTGTCCTGTTTTGAATCCTAACGATTCGTAGAAAGCTACGCCGTCTTCGTAGGAAATGAGTAGGATACGTAGATACTCTTTGTATTTTTCGAGCGTCATACGGGTAAGTTCTTTTCCGATACCCTGTCCTTGATATTCGGGATCGACCAGCAGATAATGGATATAGGCAGTCATGATACTGTCGTCGAGAACATTGATGAGCCCGATCAGGCGATCTCCGTCCCAAGCCGAAAATACGGTGTCGGAATTACGCAATGCCACGACCAGTCGTTCGGGATAAGCTCCCGAGGACCATTGAACCGACAGGAAGAGCCGTTTTAGTTCTTCGGCGGTGAAGTCTTTCGTGTCTTTGTATTCGATAGCCATGAATGTATGTTTATTTATTGTTGTTTGGAGGTAAGTACGGCGTTATTCGTCTTTGTTTTTAAGGAAATAACTTTGCGATTTGAGAAGGTTTCGGGCTTGCAACACCATCGATTTTGTCTCGTTGAGTATCGAGAGGTAGAGCAGGCATGCTTTGGTACTGCTTTTTTCGTCCATACGTCGCAGTTGACTTTTGATGGCGGCAACAATCGTGTCGAATAATCGGTCGCGCATTTCGAGAACCTTATCGAGGTCGGTGAAGTTTTTGCTGCGCATCATCTCATTGATGTGGGTGAAGATTTCGTCTACGCCGTCGTTTACCCTCATGAGATCGGCGATTTGTTCTTTGGTGAGGCCGGTATGGTTGTTGTCGATATGCTCGAATGCAGGACGAGTAATGTGTATCAATGCTTTGGTTACCTCGGAGAGGTAGTCGACTACTTGCACATAGAAGTGTCCCGAATTGACATGATTTTTTTCTAATTTTCGCAGGGTATTGATGACTTCGTATTTGCGGGTATGAGCTTCTTCGTAGAGGGCGTTCGACTCGGTAACCATTTCTCGCAAGACTTTACGGTTTTCTTTGAATACGGCGACCAAGGTCCGATTATAGATGCGTGAAATTTCTTCCATGGTGAGGCATACTTCTTCGATGCAGTTATAAAGAATATCTTCGGTCGTGTCGGTTTGAGAGATGGTAAGTTTGCGTTCGCGACGGGCTTTTGCTTTTTTTGATTGGACTTTACGGAATGTAAAACTTCGTACCACCGAATAAATGCCGATACCCGATGCCAGAATGACAGCTACCCAGCCGCCTATAAGAAGGATAAGCGTGAATACCGAAGATATGAGCAGTGCGACGAATGCGGTGAGAAACCACCCCGAGATGACGGTCATGACACCGGTAATGCGGTACACGGCACTCTCGCGCCCCCAAGCGCGGTCGGCGAGAGAGGAACCCATCGATACCATAAAAACGACGTAAGTGGTGGAAAGGGGTAATTTCAGGGACGTTGCGATGGAGATGAGTACGGCCGATGAGGTGAGGTTGACGATAGCCCGTATCAAGTCGAATGATGCGTCGGTACGTTCTTCTTGTGGTAATGGTTCGAATCGCTTATCTATCGCTTGTTGTATACGGGCCGGAACATAGCTGGTGTACCATTTGTTCATGATCAGTGCCATGCGTACGAGACCTCTTGATATCAGCGTGGAGTTGAAACGTTCTTGCTCCTCGTTTTGGGAAGACAGCGATAACTCTGTTTGCGCTACGTGGCGAGCTTCTTTCGATAGAAAGAGAGTAATGACCATGACGATGCCGGCTATGATGAGCAATGTAAAATTTGCTGTTGCCGGTTGTGCCAAAGCCGACATGTAAATCTCCTCGTTTCCTGCTGCACGTGCTATTTCGTATGAGTCGTAACCGGCAATCGGTACTCCGATGAAATTTACAAGGTCGTTTCCGGCAAAAGCCAATGCAAGTGCGAATGTGCCCGATAATATCGTGAATTTCATGATATTGACCTGTAACAGTTGCAGAATCCACAATAAGAAAGATACGGCAAGCCATAACAAGCACAGGAACATAAATGTATGATCGTGTACGAAAGCATTGAAATCGGCAGGTATGAGGCCCGAATTGTTCAAGCCTTTGAACAGGGCGAAGTAAATAATGCCGGTTACCGAAATACCGCACCACAATGCACCCAGCCGTTTTATCATCTTGGTATAGCGGAACGAAAAGATAATACGGGACAGGTACATGAGTGTGATACCTGTGGTGAATGCTATGATGACCGAGGAGAGGATTCCCGATATGATAACCATCGCTTTTCCTGAGTTGACGTATCGTGAAATGTCTTGAATGCCAATTTCGGGAGATATGTAGGTTTTATATCCTGCCACGGCGAGCGCTGCACCCAAGAGACCGAATACCATCGATACGGTCGTGGAAGTGGGAAGCCCCAATGTGTTGAAGATATTGAATAGAATGACGTTGCCCAACATCATGCCCAAAAAGAGCATCATGACTTCGGAAAAGGTGAAATTCTCGGGATAAAACACGCCGCTGCGGGCTACCTCCATCATACCGTTCGACGTGAGTGTACCTATCAGGATACCAACCGATGCCACAATGAGTATTGTCCGGTAACGGGCTACGCGCGATCCCCATGCTGCGTTCATGAAATTGATCGCGTCGTTGGCTACTCCTACTATGATATTGGCGATGGCGAGCAGCCCCAGTACAATGACGATAAAAGTAAATATAGGACTCATCGAGAGTAAGATTTTAATTAGGTTTCAGGTTAAGAGTTCTCTGTATGTGTAGTGATGATTGTTCGTTTTTAAGTTGTAGACGGATTTGTTTTTTTGAGAGAGAAGATAAATTCGAGACCTCCGTCATACAGGTTGTGGGCTTCGATGTTTCCGCCATGAAAAAGTACGGCGTTTTTTACGATAGAGAGTCCCAGCCCGGTTCCTCCCAATTTTCGGGAACGTCCCTTGTCTACCCGGTAAAAGCGTTCGAAAATATGGGAAAGATGTTGGCTGTCGATACCGATTCCGTTATCGGCGAAAGAAAAGACATATTCTTCCGGCGTCTCTTTCGTCAGGTTGATGAATATATCCCGTCCGCCTGAATAGGCAATGGCGTTTTCGGTGAGATTTCTGAAAATAGATGTCAACAGATTGGCATTCCCGAAAATCGGTAGTTCGCGGTCGAAATTGCAGTTTATCCTCATGCGCTTGTCGGCCGGCCTCAAAGCGACTTCGGCGATAATATCTTGTACGATGGCATGAATGTCGACATTTTCTCTTTCGATGAGTTGGTTGGCCTCGTCCATGCGCGTGATAGTCGAAATATCTTGCAGCAACTGGCGTAGCCTTTCGCTCTGCATATAGCTCTTTTCTATAAAGAGACGGCGGGTCTCCTCATTCATGTCGGGGTTGTTGATAATGGTTTCGAGATAACCCTGTATAGAGCTGACGGGAGTTTTCAGTTCGTGATTGATGTTGTTGGTGAGTTGTCGTTTCAATCGTATTTTTTCTTGTTCTTCGTGCAAGACCATGGCGTGTTCCCGATTACGGTCGGCCGTGGTTTGTTGCAGTTGGGAATAGAGTTGTACGATATGTTGGGAGATTTCTCCGAGTTCGTCGTTGGGGAAAGGTTTGATATTTTCGATGCGCTCGTTCCGGCTGGCAAGGTTTGCAAATTCTTGAAGCCGTTTTATGCTTTGCCCGATATGCCGAATGGCAAAATATCCGAAAATGCACATGATGACGGTAAGCCCGATCATGATCCATAAAAAAGAGAAATCGGCGGTCAATAATTTGGTAAGCGAAACATTATAGGGAAGGGCCGACCGTACTATCGTAGGGCCGACACGTGTGGCGGAGTAGAAGTAGTCGCCTTTTTCGTTTTCCGATCGTCGGCGTATCGTGTAACCTTCGCCTTCGTTGATGGCTTGCATGACCTCTTGGCGGGAGTAGTGGTTGGGAATGGAGTCGTTTTTCCATTCGTTGGGGGCGTCGTATAATACGACACCGGTCGTATCGATGAGAGTGAGGCGCAGGTCGGGATAACGGTTTTGGAAATGACGTGTGATTTTGTCTAGCGATTTCCCGTTATTGATGGCATCGATAATTTGCGCATTGAGTAATTGCAACTGAATGTTGAGGTTTTCTACTTTGAATTGTTTTTCGCGTTCGTACTGGAAAAGGATAAATCCGCTCATCAGTATGCCGGCAAAAAATACCAACAGGAAGAAAAGCCGTTGGGAGTAAGGAAGTCTATTCTTCAAAGCCATATCCGTAACCTTGTCTTGTAACAATATGTTTGCCGTAAGGCTCTATTTTTTTTCTTAATCGTGTGATGTTGACATCGATCGTACGGTCGAGCACGATAACGTCGTCGCTCCATACCTGGCTCAGTATGTCGGCTCTGGAAAATATGGTTTCCCGATTACGGAGGAAAAGAGAAAGAATCTCGAATTCGGTCTTGGTAAGTTTGACTTCTTTCCCGTCGACATGGCATGTTTTGCGTTGCAGATTCAGGTCAAGCCCTTGAAAGCAGACGCAATCTTCGCTTTTGTCTTTTCCACTTCCGGCCGAACGGCGCAATACACTTTTTACTCTGGCTATGACTTCGCGTATCGAAAAAGGCTTGGTGATATAGTCGTCGGCACCTATATCGAGTCCTATGACGGTATCGTCTTCCGAGTCTTTGGCCGTGCAGAATATGATGGGTATATGTGCAGTTTCGGGCTGACGTTTGAGTTGTTGTGCCAACTTGAACCCGCTCGTTTCTCCCATCATGACATCGAGAAGGATAAGAGAATATTGGGTGAGGTTCTTTTTTAGGGCTTCTTCGGCGTTATAGGCGACATCGACAAGGAATCCTTCTACTTCGAGATTGAATTGCAGTATCTCGCACAATGATTCTTCATCATCTATTACTAAGATTCTTGTTTTTTCCATTCTCGTGAGATCTGTTTCGCGGACAAAGATAAAAATATTTAATGATGTTGAAGAAAAAAGATACGAAAAATATGCACAATGCGATTATTTTCGGTTCTCGAAATTTTGGGGTCGGATAATGCGTATGCCCGAAAATTTTTTGTTGTCTTTGAGTTGTTGCAGAATGGAGCGATTTTCGACGACGACACGACCTTGACTCGATGAGGCGTGTATTAGATGCACTTCTCCGTCATTTTGTATGGCGATTCCGACATGGGCTATGTCGAGGCCGGGTATGTCGGTGGTAAAGGCAATGATGTCTCCGCTTTGTATGGTTGCAAGCGAAGCGGAATCTAATCGGAATGTCGGCAGATAGTAGATGATTTTTCCGTTGAGGCTGCGTTCTTGTACGGCTATGCCGTCGACGAGCGTCGCATTTCGTTGTAATGCAGGGTAACGGTCGGCATTACGGCTCATGAAATAGAGCCGTAATGTATCGGGTACACCTCCTGATATTTTGGTAATGTCGGTTACGAAACCTTTCTGTTCGTTATTTGCGATCCAGTCGCTGAAATAGTGTAAGCGGGAAAGGTATCCGTCGATTTTCCCGTTGCGATAACGCAGTGCGGTCAGTTGTCGGCAGTACTCGTCCCAAGTAGATTGTTTTTTTACCGCAGTACGGGCAAGGGCGAGTACGGTTTCTACAAATGTCGTACAATCGGTTTCTTGTAAGTAGGGTTGCAGTTTCTCGACAGAATCCCGGTCTAATGTTCCTGCTGTATATGTCGTTCCTTCGAGCAGGTGGGCGTAGGCTGTTACATAGTGGGCGATGTCGGGCTGCGGAGCGATTACCGATAATAGATATACGGCGTAGAGGCTATCGCCGGCAGAAGTTTGTGTTTGCGACAGAGTCGATGCGGGTGGTTTCAGAAACCATATGATGATAAGTAGAAAATGAAGATATCGTTTCATGCACATTTTTATTTCCAAAGATAATGTTTTGGAATAGGAATCGTATCGTATGTCTCGCTTTTTCGTAAAATTTTTATTAACAGCAGTTTGCGAATAGTAATAAAAATATTGTTGTAAAATTACCATACATTTGTTGTATTATTACAATATTCTTTTTACATTTGTCCAGTCCTAAGTCCGAGGAGTATTTGTCGCTTATACCATACAAATACTTCCCATACTCCTAAAAATAACTGTTATGAGTCATATAAATTTAAGAGAAGAAAAAGAGCGGGATTTTCTGCTTGCTTATGAAGAAGAGTTGAAAGAATTGGGCGAAGATGCCCCTTTTGTACCACGCGATGAAATCATTTTCAGAACGTTGCATAGTGGGCGCGGACGCTTCTATGTCTCTTTTGAAGAGGCTGCCCGACAGGTGAAGCGTATTTATAACCGCCGGCCGTTGAAATGCCGTAACCAGAGAAAGGTTGCTATGTATCAAGAGTTGGCCAGGCTGGTTGCCGAGTACCGAATGCGTAAGCCCGGGGCGTCGTTCAGAGATGCTTTATTTACCGTGTTGGCCGAAGCGAAAGCTTCCCGTTTCTTTTTCGGTGTACAGACCGGTCGTTTGATTCTTTATCGTCGCCAGCGTTGTGCCGTATGATGTGCAGATGGGTTGTTGCAATAGGATTGGTCGGTTTGTTTTTCTCTTGTTCTTCCCGGAAGCACATGGTGGCACATTATCGGGAAGAAAGCTGTAAAACGGTCGAGGCGGCATTTCGCGATACGCTTAAACAGCGACATGTCGAGCAGGAACAAGAACAGACGTTTTGGGATATTGAGATGGTCAGGGAATGGGTCGATACAGCCGATTCTCTTGCTCCTCGTCCGGCCTGTCCCGATAAGACCGTAGAGCGTTGGCGTATCAAGGCAGCTTCGTCCAAAGTTGTACAACGGGTCGATTCGCTCGAAAAGGTGAAAAACACCGAGTCTTTTTTGTCGGATACTTGTGCGGTGGCGGGAGATGTCGATAAGGCCGATGAACGCCGTACGGGAGGAAATGTATCGTGGGTATTGTATTTGATGCTGGTTGTATTGGGTATTGTTTCTATCGGATTAATTGTTAAACGTTAAAATCAAAAAGTATATGGATCGAAAAAAAATAATAGGCGTTCCCGAAAGGATCGAAAAGAAAATATGTGTACAGTTGCGTATAGACAGGGACGAATTGAGAGATGAATTGTTGAAACGGACGACTTATATCGCTGTTCCTTTACAAGGAACCGGGCAGGATACCGAGGAGTATTACGATCGGTTACTCCTTACTGCCGATGAAGATATTTGGGTGGGCGACCGTTTGCAAGAGGCCGGCGACAGGGTGTGTGAAGTGTTGGCCGGGTATCTGACCGGCGATGGTTGCACTTTCGATGAACAAGGGCATTGTTGCATGACCTTATTGCTCCCTTGTGCGACCGTCCCGGGGACGGCCGACCGCATTGCTCGTATTATCAAAGAGATATTTGTGCTGTATGTTTTGACGCATTGGTTCGATGATCGTTTACCCGAGAAAGCGCAATATATCGCTTTACAGTATGATGAGGCGATCGACTTGTTGAAAGCTCGTCTCAACCGGCGCTCTCGTCCCATCGTGCGTCCCGTGCGGCATTTATGAGTCGGGTGAAGTTCGCATAAGAACGTCTCGTCTATCCGGCGGGACGTTTTTTATTCTCTTTTTGCCGGAGTTTCATTCTAAAAGTCGGTTATATAGGATATTTAACCAATGTTTGTGTGTATATGACGAGAAATAAGTATCTTTGAAGCGTTATTCTAAATAAACAACAGAATGGAAAACAATTATTCTTACAGCGGGTCGGGCGTGCAGACCGCACAAGTGACCTTGATGAAAAGTCTTTATTTGTGGATGAGTGTTGCTTTGGCAGTTACTGGTATTACCGCTATGGCCGTAGACGCTTCATATCAGTTACAGCAATTGCTTTTTAGCGGGAAATACACTTTTCTTGTATTGGTTGTTGCCGAGTTGGCGTTAGTGATATACCTATCGGCACGTATAGCCCGCATGTCGTTTGCATCTGCCATGGTCAGTTTCCTGGCTTATTCTTTCCTGAACGGGTTGACCCTTTCGGTCGTTTTCTTGGCTTATACAAAATCTTCGATTGCATCGACGTTCTTTGTAACGGCTGGAACTTTTGCCGCTATGAGTCTTTACGGGTATTTTACCAAAAAAGACTTGTCGTCATGGGGTAATCTCTTTTTTATGGCGCTTATCGGATTGATTATTGCAACGATTGTCAACGTTTTCTGGGCCAATACGACGCTTTATTGGATTACCACGTATGCGGGAGTCTTGATTTTTGTGGGACTTACGGCTTATGATACGAATCGTATCAAACAGATGTTGGCCAATCAGGAAGTGAATGAAGGAACACAAAAGCTGGCATTGCTTGGTGCATTGACCCTTTATCTCGACTTTATTAACATGTTCCTTTATTTGTTGAGAATTTTCGGCGATCGTCGATAGTTTTATCCGCTATTATTTGATTCATAAAAAAGATAGCCGGTTCTTTCTATAAAGAACCGGCTATCTTGCATTTGTGTCTACGCCTTAAAGAGGTATACCTTTTCGTTTTTGCCGTTTTTGTAGAGGTCGAAGTGGAGCCACGATACGCCGTCCTCCAATCGAATGGGGTACGGCAACAGTTCTTGTTTTGCGATGATGAGCCGGCGGGCTTCTTCGGCGGTCATGCCCTCGACGTTGCAATCGACGGCTTTTCCCAACATGTGGGCCGACAGGTACAGCTTTCCTGCATCGGTCTTGCTTTTCACCAGTTCGCAGATGTTGCACCGCAAACCTCGTTGTGTGAAGTTTCCTCCTGCATGCCAGTTGTTGACGGTCATGGGGGCGCATAGGATTTGCTCCCGTATCACGTTCAGGGTCTCGATGAGTTTGTCGTCGAGGAACATGGCGGCACTCTCGCCGTATCGTTCGTAGACGTGCTTGCACACCAGTTCTTTGACGGAGAAGTAAGGGCTTTTCATTTTTCTTCCTCCTTCTTTTTATCCGGCAAATCTTCGAGAACCCCCTCGACCTCACGGCGACCGAACAACTTAAATACATTCACCCGCTTTTTTATGCCCCGGTACTCGAAATAATTGTTGAAGCAGCTCGAAAGCTCGATACCGTACACCAACAGCAACGTCAAGGCCGAGAGCAACGGAATGCCCAGCACCTCTCCGAACGTCCTCCCCATGATACCCGCCAGCGTTACCCAGCAGATGTAATCTACCAGCTTGTTCACGGCTCGCCGCCATTTCCGAGAGGGGCGTATGCGCTCCCCCCGTTTCCGCGCAGCAGCCACACCGAAGCGGGTATCTGCAACAATCAATACCAAAGCCAGCAACAGGAACGGGCTCATGCTCTGGTAAAAGTCAACCACCGGAGAAACGAACATCGCCGTTGCCCCGTTTATCACGCTCCGTTCCTGCGACATCACCCGCGCCGTGTCTGTCAATATTTGTTCCGTCAGATCGTACATGTTTAAAAGATCGTTAGATGTCAATACAATAAAAACGTCAAGATTCAAATATCTTGCGTCAGGATTTTCTGCCAATCTGAAAATGAAAATTCTCCGTTGGTATTTCTTCCCCCTATTCGACACATTAGCCCGTGCTCTGCGGAATATCCGATTTGAAGGCTCAACTGTTGAGTGCCGTCAAGAAATTCGGTCGTAACGCTAAGAATGGGGTATTTATTTGTTTTGTCATTCCCTACATAGCCGGAAAAACTTTGTACCGAATCCGTATCGGGCATATCCTCGTCTCCGGCAACATTCGATGCCGTGCTAAGCCTATCCGCTGTCATGGCACTATTCGCATACGTCGCCGTACCCGTTTCATCGCCTATTGCCAGATACCCCGATGTTCTCGGGAATTTCAATGACAAGCCTGACTTATCCGTCTCGTCCCACATCAAGCGCATTTCATAATCGGCCGTGCTGCCCGGTTTGTGGAAATCGATATATCGCCCGACCGACATGACCCCGTCCGATTTGACGACAGGTATATGCCCTCTCGGGTCGCCGCTCGACCCGGTAAACGGGGTATAACCCTTTACCGAAATCGCATCTATTTTTTTGAGTGCCTCATTCAGCTCCCCGATAAGCGTTTTGAGAGTTTTCCCCGTGGTCGGGTCCACCACCGCGTTCCATATCGTCGCCGGGTACACCGTCTTCCCGTTCTCTTTCAGTTTCTTAATCCTTGCCATAATTATTGTCATTTATCGATTTAAAAAATGTCATTCCGATGAGCATGTGAGGAATCCCCGCCCCAAGTGCATGTCATTCCGAGCGAGCGGAGCGACGAGGAATTTTCTTGCAAGTGAGAGCAAAGGAAAAAATCTTTTTCACTTTGCCGAGTGCCGCAGAAAATCAGCTCCGCTGAATTCCTGAAAACCCCGGAAACCGCGTTTCTCAAATCGTTATCTCCGCATACTCCGTTACGTCCGTTACTGCCGCCGATTTCAAATAAGTGGCCGCGATGTCCTCCCCGTTCTTGTCCTGCGTCGCTTTCGTGGCACTGGTAGCACTGCCAGCCGATGTCGCATAAGAAGCCCTATCTGCTTCCGTGGCATGGCCGGCCATATCTGCCGCAGCGGCTTTGTTCACCGTAACCGCCCCGTCCGAACCCACGGTGATGTTCCCGCCGCTCTTCACGAGTCCGGCTTTCGACGCCGTTGCCACAACAGGTAACTCATCGAAACGGGCGTATGTATCTACTATTTTGTCCCCGTTCTCATCGCAATCGGCTTCACTCGCTTTTTCTGCAAAATGCACGGTTATAATACCGCTGCTATCCACCTCTACATCTTCTCCCGACTTCACGCCGCCGAGGGCCGAAGCCGTCGCAGCGGGCAGCGTGTATTTGTTCGCCCCCGCCGCGATACCGTCCAGCTTTGCCTTGTCGGCTGCCGACATCAAACCGTCAACTGCCGTGCTGGCCGCATCTCCGATAAAGGTACTCTTGGACACATAAGAAGCCGTATCATCGTCCGCATAAACGTAGTAGAGACGCCTGTTCGATGCGACGAACATACAAGCAACCGACCCAGTGGACGGGTCTTCGACAACAATAATGGGAGATAAACCGTTCCCTCCGGAATCTTTTGCGAGATACACTTGTTCATCGGCCGAAATGCCTCCCATAAAAGAGGAGAGGTTACTAATAGAATCGCCGCTCAAAGTGTACTCGTGTACAGACAACATGCCTACCCCTTTATCGATAAGTGTTGCCAATTCCACATTCGAGAGGTCTTTTTTCGCCAAGTCTCCGATAGCCACCCCCGAATCCTTAGCCGTTCTGTTCGTTCCACCCGAAGTCAGCACCCGGTCCGCAGCCCCCGCATTCGACGACATCGTTACGGCATTGGCCGTTCCCTGTTGCACCTTCGTGTCCGCATAACCCTTCGCCGATTGCAGGTTCTCGGCCAGCAACCCGGTAAGCGTCTCTGTGTCGGTGATACCCGTAAGGAACGATTCAATCTCCTTCCAGCGGTTGATCGTCGCGTCCGAAGCGTCCGCATCTTCGAGGAAAACGTTCACCTTCGCCACGAACCGCGACAAGTCATTGCCGTCCTCACTGCCGATAGCCGCCCGCAGGTCGCTGAAAGCAAGCTCCATGTTACCCCTGCTTCCCCCGGCCAGCACTTCCAGCAACTCGTCCAAGAGTTCAGCCAGCGTAAAACCGTTTGTATCAACAACCCCCTCCGGTATCGTTGCCGGATAAATCGTACTCCCGTTTTCCTTTAACTTCTTAATCTTTGCCATAATAATATCTGTTTTATTTGTGTTTAATGGTTATTTGTTATTTCCGTGTACTCCGTGTCGGAGAATTTCGACGATGTGATCGTGCCGCTGCCACTGTTGCCGAGGTCGATATAGCTTTGCGTAACCACCCTTTCCCCCTCGTCCGTATAAGCATCTTCGTCGATGCTTATCACGTGTACACGCGTAGCCGAGGTTTTCAGCCGTATTGTAAAACGAGTGTCCCCGTTCCGTTCCACACCCTCTATCGTGTACATGCGTGGCTCATTATAATTACTCGCCCCTTTCAACAACAAGTTGCATTTCCCGTCGAGATAATTGTAAATTGCCCCTTGCACATCGCCCCAGTACCACGCATCATCTATCCCGAATGACCCGTTTTCATACCGGCCCAAGTCGATCACATGCGTTGGCTTGTAGCCCTGCGAGGTCAAATAACCCGCAAAATCTATACTCTCGACCTCCTCTTTCGTGGCGAAGTCGTCAAGAGAATAAGCATACTGTTTCGTCAAATTTCCGGCCTCGTCCCACACAATCTTGTGCACGTAGTCGTCAGACCCTACAAACATTGCCACATAGCTTAGAGATTCCCGACCATATATAATCCTCGCCGATACCGGGGAAATGGCCGACCCGAAACTGGGGCTTGTCGTCGAAAAGTACAATGCCTTGTCCACGTCCTCCGCCGTAACGCCCACCATCTGCCCGGCATCTTGGTCTGCATCGAAACTCACCGAGTGGTCATCGTCAATCTTATATTCGACAACCCAATCTTCCTGAGCATGTATTTTGTCTCGTAGAGCAGTGTCCGAAATGTTCGACAAGTCTTTCTTGGCGTAATCTGCGAGGTTCTCCACTGTCAGTAAGATCTTACAGTTCCCCTCTTTCTCCACGTATGCCCGTCCGTCCGTAGTAACGCCGATGGCGGATTTTCCGAGTTTCATCTGTCGACGGGAAACCGCCTCTTTCTTTCCGTCAAATGTCGTCTCGTCCCAGCGGGTTTCAAGCCATGATGCGTCCCCGGCATCCCCGGCCTTTGTTAGTTTTTCTTCCGAATCTACCTCCGTCCGGAAGTATTTGTCCATGTCTACGGCGCTCAGTAGCGCAGTTTCGTGCTCCCAGTAATTCCCGTTCCAGAAGAGCATGACTACCGATATTCCATCGACTGTTATCGAGAGAGGTTTTCCGCTGTTCAGGAAATGTGTGAATGTTACCGTACCGGCTTCTTTCGCCATATACAGGTAGGCGGTCTTCACTCCGGTTTTTATCTCGGGGACAAAAGTTTCCGCATTGTCTACCATACCGCTCAGCCAGTTGTCCGCCCGGTTACTATCGACCCATTGTCGCTCGACTTCGTCCCATACCCATAAAGAGAGAGTTTCGCCGTTGACGAAGCAGCTGCCCGGTATACCGTTCGGGTGTCGGGAGAGAAATGCTCCGATTCCGAAATAGTATCCGAGAAATTTTCCATGTGTATTACATTTCATAATTTTGTGTTTTTAGTTTTTGTAAGAGGTTAAGTAAAAAGCATTTGCCGACGCATGGTGGCCGCTTTTTCACTTTGACCCAGAATTTCGTATACCAATGCTGCGCACAAATAGCATGTCGAATCACCCAAGAGGGGATATAAATCGTATCCGCCCTCTTTTTCTTGCGGAATGGGCAGGTAAGTAGCACTTTTTATTTCGTGTCGGTGCAAGTATGGCGGCAAGGAGAAATAGTCGAGGACTGTATTCCCGTAGTCATCGGTCGTGATTATGGCTACCGGTTTTTCCGTACCTCCCCGTGCATAGGGATTATACTGCTTTTCTGCCATAGGGTGGCGATTGTCGAGAAAATGAGTTACGGGTCGTCTCCACCCTTTCATTTCGAAACGGAGCATACGTAGCATATCTTTGGGTAGAACGACTCGTCCGCTGCCGTCTTGTCTCATTTGTGGAGAGAGTTTAGTGCTGATGTCGATACCTTGACACAGATATTCGGGTGCAATCAATAATTGTTGGGCGAGAGCCTCTGGCCATTTTGCACGGATATATCGATCGATATCCGCACCTCCGGTCTGGCTTACGACGTTGTCCCAGTCGGGAGTCAGTTCTTCCATGTCGGTTTTGACACGTTCTATCCATTGAGCTGTTGTCAAGAACATAAAAACTCCTTTCTTTTATTATGCACTGAGATGGGGAAAGTATATACCCTTTTCCCGGGCCGCTTTTTCGATGCTTGTCGGAGACCGTAACTTGTTGGCCGGTACGAGGTAAGGCTCTCCTCGCAATAGTTCTCGCGCTGCTTGCCAGGAGACGATGTTTTCGACAGGTGTGGCATCGGGTTGCGGTGTTTTGAATCCGGTTTCGTTGTAGAGGTCGAATAGTCGTCCGTAGTCTATATCCTGTTCGATGGCTTCTTGCAGTTCTGTATTTGAAGTGGTGTAGTAACCGTGTATGTTATCTCTCGATATGAATCGAATGCGAACTTTCTTTTCGCCCATGCGGACGATCGTGTTGAGGTTTCCGTGCAGGGTTTCGTAGGTTTTTATTTTTTTCATAAGGCATATCGTTTTAGAAGTTTACGGCGGG